>Ga0209321_10000175_pt1 | contig 38909 bp, 36 predicted proteins | sample Rifsed16ft4_FD_184012 | JGI IMG/M metagenome (GOLD analysis project Ga0209321, IMG submission 184012) | Soil microbial communities from Rifle, Colorado, USA - sediment 16ft 4 - CSP-I_5_4 (version 2) | ecosystem: Environmental > Terrestrial > Deep subsurface > Rock core/Sediment | place: Rifle...
CGCCCGGCAAGCTCGCGACGGACGCGATCGGCGAGCTGTTCGCTGAAGGCCATGGATCTCTCCGGATGCGGTCTAACCTGTACTTCGATTGCACGGCATCCGTGCCCCAGCTCGTCTTATGCTGCGAAACCTCCCAGCCCTAATCCCGGCCGGCCGAGGGCGCCCGCAGTCTCCTAATTACCTCCAACGTATGCCCTTCTGCTCCCGTCAGCCAGCTTGCACCCGCCGATTTGGACCGCGAGCCACGCCGTACATTTCGGCAACACTGCGAACCCGCGGCGACGGCGCACAGGTTCCTACCGCCGCTGCAGCCGCTCCAGCTCCGCCAGCATGGCCTGTCCATCGCTGTTCTCCGGCTCGAACGCGAGACCCCACTCCACCTGGGCCTTCGCCTGCACCAGCTGCCCTTGCAGCGCGTACACCCGCGCCAGATTGAAGTGCGCCGGCGCCAGGCTCGCGTTCGCCGCGATCGCCTGCCGGTAAAGCTCGGTTGCACGCTCCGCGTTCCCTTGCCGGAAGTGCAAATTGCCCAGGTTGAGCATCGCCACGGCCTCACCGGGGTCCACCGCGAGCGCCCGCTCGTACGCCGCGCGGGCGCCGGCCACGTCGTTCAGCGCCCCCAGTGCCAACCCCAGGTTGACCAGCGTGAGCGGCTGGCGCGGATCGAGGCTGAGGCTCTTCCGGTAGGTCGCCGCCGCCTCGGTCCAGTTCCCCGCCCCGGCGTACGCCAGTCCCATGTTGGCCAGCACCGCGGGATCGTCCGGGGCAACCTCCAGCGCCCGCTGGTAGGCGGTCACGGCCGTCCGGGCCTCTCCGCGCTCCCGATAGGTGTCGCCCAGGAATGCCAGCGCGATCTTCCAGCGGGACCGGATGAGCGACTCCCGATCTCCCAACCGGCCCAGCGCCCTCGCCAGGAAACGGCGGACACCGCGGCGCTCCCCGGCGATGAGGTGCAAAGTCGCCAGCGAGAGCGCCTGCACATCCGGGTCCTCGCTCCCTACCAGCCGTTCGAGGCGCTCCACGATCGGCCCGGGCAGGTCCGCCATGTCGGGCTGGAAGTACCGCTCGAGCAGCTCACCCAGCGCCCCAATCTGCACCATGGGGTAATCGAGGTCGGGGCGCAGCAAGGTCAACGCGGTCGCCGCATCAGCCGGCCCGGCCTCGCTCAGGCTCGCGAGCGCTGCCACCAGCGGGGGATGCGGCTTGAACTCGCCCCACCACTGCTGCGCCGCTTGCTGGAGCCGCTCCACCGACATGTCGCCGTGGCACGGGGAGCAGGCGTTCTCGATCCCCAGCTTCGCGTCGAAAGCTGGGCGCGGAATCGGGATGGTGTGGTCCGAGCGCGAAAAGCGTAGCGCCTGGCCCAGATCCGGATGCTGCAAGTACGGCATGTGGCACGCGACGCAGTTGCTACCCGGCGATCCCACCCGGTGATGGGTGTGCTGCTCGATGCGATCGGCCTTGCTCGCGTGACAATCCAGGCATTGGCCGTCGTCGAAGCGACTCTCGAGCCGCCGTCCCCAGATGTCACGATAGTCCTGGCTGTGCGGCTCGTGACAGTCCACGCACGTCATCGAGCCGTCGCGATAGCAATCGCTGAACAGGTGGTTCAGCTGATAGCCGAAGGTCCGAATGCGGCCATCCGGATACCACGGCTTCTCTCCCAGCCACTCGAGCCCGGTCGAGTAGTGCTCGGCGAGCGACCTGCCCGGCAGATAGTCCCCCTGCAACCGGTCCTTGAGAGCGTGACATTGGAAACAGACCTCCAACGACTGGTCCTTGGTCAGGGTCGTCAACGAGCGCAGACCGATGTCGGCCGCCGTCTCCAGCCTCCCTGACCGCGCCAATTCCACGTGGCGCCTCCCCGGCCCGTGACAGGACTCGCAATTGATGCGCAGGTCCTTGTACCGCGTGGCGTATCCCTTGGTCGTCGAGTCGTAGCGCAGCTCGATCTGGCTCCCGTGACACTCCTGGCAGTTGGAGAAGCGTGAGTGCGTTCCCAGCACTCGCTGCGGCGGCCAGTCCACGCACGCCTCGAGCGGCAAGTCCGGACTAATCGGCACCCACCCGCGGCTGGCTCGGCCGATCGTGTTGCAGAACCACACGCTCTCGCGCCGAATGAAGTCGAACGCCAGGAAGCGGACCGTGCCGTCGGGGAAGTTCGCCACGAAGCCCTGCGTGCCCCCGCCCACCATGTGGCCCCCGCCGATCACGCCGGACACGGTGAGCACCACGTCGGCTCGGCCCGGCTGGGACACCAGGAACTGATACTCGCCCCGTCCCGTGAGGCGCGGCGTCACGGTGGCGTTCCTGAACCGGATCGGCGCGCCGTCGAACCGCGCGATCAAGACCTCTCGACTCGGGGCTCCGCCCGCGCGGCCATGGGTCGAGGTCCGCCACACCTGGTACTGCGCCTGGTGGCACTCGGCACACGCCTCGGCACCAAGGAAATCCTCCCACTGAACCGCCGACTCCGCGGCCACCGCCCGCGGCGGCGGGAGGACGATGGGCGCCGTCAGCCACCGCCAGATCAGCAGCCCGCCAAGTACCAGCACCGTCGCGGCGGCCACTCCCAGCGCCATCCGCCCGGGCCTCATCGCCGGCTCCACTCGGGCCCGGCACACCGGCACAACTGCCGCATGTACCGCACCAAGCTCCAGATCTGCTCTCGGCTCAACGTCTCACCCCAGGCTGGCATGGTGTGGCTCTGGTTGAGGATGTACCCGCCCGCGAAGACCCCGTCGAACAGCGTGTCGTCCGGCCGGCCGGACAGGTACGCGCTGTCGGCGTGCGCCGTGGGTCGCACCGGAAGATTCGCCGCGTTGAACCCATCCCCTGCTCCGGAGGCGCCGTGGCACGCGGCGCACAGGAGCTGGTACAACGCACCGGCATCCTGGATGCCGCTCAGCCGTGCCGAGTCGGCAGGCGCCGTGAGGTCCGCCGACTCCGTCCCGGCGGTCCGCCCCAGAGCCAGGTAGCTCGCGACCAGCCGCGCCCACTCGGTGGGCATGGCAACGCGGGGCATGCGCGAGCCCGCCAGGGTCGCCTGCGGATCGGTGATCATTCGGAAGATGAACCCCGCCGAGCGACGATCCGCCACGCCAGTGAGGTCCGGCCCAATGGCTCCTCCTTGACCCTCCAACCGATGACAACCCAGGCAGGGCAGCCGCTCGCGCAGGAGCCACTGGGCCTTGGCGCGACTGAAGCGGGAGAGGCGCTGAGGAGTGAACTGCGCGGTCGGCCGCCGGCCGTCAGCTATGAGCGGCGCGCGGTCCTGCGCCCGGGCGAGCGCCGGAAGCAGCGCGATGAGACAGACGAGCGCGCCCCTCATCTCGGGACGCCCGCCAGGAACTCCCTCGCGACTTCGATGGCGGGCCGGTGCGCCACGTCCACTTGGTAGTTCAGCTGCCGCATCTTCTCTTCCGTGATGGTGCCCTGGAGCTTCGCCAGCGCAGCGCGCGCCGCGGCAAACCGGGTGAACACGTCCTGCCGCACCACCGGCGCCGCCTCGTAGGGCGGGAAGTAGTGGCGGTCGTCCTCGAGGTGGAACAGGTCGAGGGCCGCAACCTGTCCGTCGGTCGAGTTGCCGGCAATGATGTCGGCGCGACCTTCGGCCAGCGCCCTATAGGTGAGGCCCAGGTCCATCACCGCCGGACGCGCGGCGAAGGTCAGGCCATAGGCCTCGAGCAACCCCGGGTACCCATCCTCCCGTTCCATGAACTCGTACCCGAAGGCCGGGCGCCACGAACGGGCGTGGCGCACCGCCTGCGACAGGGTGCGGACCCCGAGTCGCTGGGCGTCTCGCCCGCGAATCAACATGGCGAAGGTGTTGTTGAAGCCCAGCGGCTCGGTCCAGGTCAGGTCCCACCGCGCGGCGTAGGTGCTATCCACGGCGCGCCGCACCAGCGCCGCGTCGGTGGTGGCCGGCAGCGCGAGGATCGCCGAGTGGGCCGTGCCGGTGTACTCCACGTACACGTCAATCTGGCCCGCTTTGATCGCCTCGTGGCACACGAAGGTGCCGCCGAGGTAGAGCTTCCGCTCCACTGGCAGGTCGTAGCGCTCCAGTTGCTGGGCCACGATCTCGCCCAGCAGCATGGACTCGGTGAAGTTCTTGGAGCCGACGACGATGGCGTTGGGGGAGGAGCATGCGGTCGCGAGCAGCGGGAGAAGTGGCAGGAGCGGGCGAAGGACGGTGGTCCGTCTCGGAGCGCGCGTCAGTGGAGCGCGCGCCATGGAACTCCGCTCGTCTGCGGCGCGCGCGCAACTGCAGCGCGCGAAGAGATGGACCACCGTCCCTCGCCCGCTCCTGCCGCCTCTACCGCTCATTTCCGCCAATCCAGCCTCCGCTCCAGCAGATGCAACCCCCCATCCGCGATCAGCGCCAAGAGCGCCGCAGGCACCGCGCCAGCCAGGATCACGGCGCTGTTCACCATCGCCACGCCGCGGAAGATGAACTCGCCCAGCCCGCCGCCGCCAATCGCGGCCGCAATGGTGCCGATGCCCACGCCCAGCACCACCGCGATCCGGATGCCGGCGAGAATGACCGGCGCCGCGAGGCGAAGCTCCACCAGCCACAACACCTGGGCGTCCGTCATCCCCATTCCGCGAGCGGCCTCGCGCACGGCCGGGTCCACCGACGTGATCCCGGTGTACGTGTTGCGGATCAGCGGCAGCAAACCGTAAAGCACCAACGCCACGATCGCCGTGCGCGCCCCGATCCCGCCGATGAAGGGCAAGGGGATCAGGAAGCCAAACAGCGCCAGGCTGGGAATGGTCTGCACCACGTTGGCGAAGCCCAGGATGGGCGCGCGGAGCCTCGGCCGGCGAGTCAGCAGGATGCCGGCGGGCACGCCGATGGCGATGGCGAGACCGGACGATACCGCCACCAGCCACACGTGCTCGAGGGTGGACGAGAGCACCTCGGCGCGATTGAGCACCAGGTACTCGAAGAAGCTCACAGCAGATCCCGGAGCGCGGTCACCCGAGCGTCACCCGCCGCGTTGAACTCGTGCACCGTGCCGGCGAACACCAGTCTCCCCTGATCCAGCAGGGCGATGCGGCTGGCGATCGCCATGGCCTCGCGCACGTCGTGGGTCACGAACACCACGGTCTTGCCCAATCGCTCCGCCAGCGACCGGAACTCGATCTGCAGCTCCTGGCGCGCCAGTGGGTCCACCGCACCGAAGGGCTCGTCGCACAACAGCATGGGCGGGTCCGCGGCCAGCGCCCGAGCCACGCCCACCCGCTGCCGCTGCCCGCCCGACAACTCGTGCGGCAGGCGGCGACCGAACTCACCCGGCGGCAGCCCCACCAGCTGAAGCAGCTCGCCCACCCGCTCCCGCACCCGTTTCGCCGGCCACCGCTCGAGGCGCGGCACCAGACCGACGTTCTTCTCCACGCTCATGTGCGGGAACAGCCCGATCTCCTGGATCACGTACCCGATGCTCCGCCGCAGCCGCACCGGATCCCAGTCCCGCGTGCTCCGCCCCGAAACCAGCACCTCACCCGCGCTGGGCAACAGCAGCGCGTTGATCAGCCGCAACGCCGTGGTCTTGCCCGCGCCGCTCTTGCCCAAGAGCACCAGCCGCTCGCCTTCGCCCACGGATAGACTCAACGGGCCGAGCAAGGCGCGCCCGTTCACGCCGTACGTCGCTTCGCGAAACTGGATCAGGTCCGGCACGTTAGCTTTGGCCCATGGGGTTCCTCGCCCGCCTGTTCATCACCGGCCTCGGCCTGCTCCTGGCCGATGCCCTGCTCCCCGGCGTCCGGTTCGACGGCGCCCTCTCGCTGTGGCTGGCAGCCTTCCTGCTCGGCCTGGTCAACGCGTTCGTCCGCCCGTTGTTCGTCCTGATCACGCTTCCGCTGACCCTGTTGACGCTGGGGTTGTTCCTGTTCGTGGTCAACGGCTCCATGGTGCTGCTGGTGGCGTGGCTGATGCCGTCGTTCCATCTCGCGGGGCTCGGCACGGCGATCCTCGCATCGGTCATCGTGGGGCTCACCGGGTGGATCGCCAACGCGTTCGTGGGCGATCGAGCCAAAATCGAGATGTGGAAGGTTAAACGGTAGCCTAGGCTCCGTACCACCCAGCGATTCGCGGCGTGTCCAGATCGGGCGGCCGGCGCGGCAGGTCGAACCAGCTCCGTCCTAGCCGCTGGGCGAGCGAGGGGGGCAGCGTGGTGTCGGCCGCGCGGAGGTGGTCGGCCAGCTGCTGTGGCCGGCTGGCGCCGATGATCGCAGACGTCACATCCGGATTCGACAGCACCCAGGCCACGGCCGCGGTAACCAGGGAGAGGCGGTGCTTCTCCGCCTCGTGCTTGAGCGCCACGGCCTCCCGCAGCCGCCGCTCGTCCCAGTAACGTTTCCGATACACCTCGCCCGTGTCGGGCATGGCGAACCGGGTACCCCGGGCCGGCGGCTTCCCGGGCTGGTGTTTCCCCGAGAGCAACCCGCCCGCGATGGGGTTGTACACCATGGTGCCGAGCCCGAAGCGGCGTGCCAGGGGAAACAGCGACTCTTCCGCCTCGCGCTGGAATACGTTGTACCGCGGCTGGAGCCCCTGAATCCCCGCGATCCCCAATCGTTCCGCAACCACCAGCGCCTCGGCCACCTCATGCGCGCGCACGTTGGACAGGCCGGCATAGACGATCTTGCCATCCCGCCGGAGCTGCTCCAGCGCCGCGAGCGTTTCTTCGACGGGGACGGTGGGGTCCCACGCGTGGCACAAGTAGAGGTCGACGTAGTCCGTCTTGAGGCGCTTGAGCGACGCCTCGCAGGACCGCGTCAGGTGGAGGCGCGAGTTGCCGCGATGGATGGGGAGCGGGCCGCTCGGGAAGTAGCCTTTCGTGGCCACCACCAGTTGATCCCGGTTCTTCTTGAGCGCCATCCACCGGCCGAGCAGCGTCTCCGTGTCCCCGTTGGTATCCGGGAGCATGGGGATGGGGTACACGTCCGCCGTGTCGAGGAATCGGATGCCTCCCTCGAACGCGGCGTCGAGGATGGCGTAGCTGGTCTTGCGATCGGCCTGCCCGGCCAGGGTCATGGTGCCGAGGCAGAGCTCCGTGACTTTGAGACCGGAGGTGCCGAAGGACTTCCATTTCACGCCAAGCGAGCTCCGAAAGGCGTTGCCCGTTGTCCGCTATCCGTTGTCCGTGGGCCGCGGGGCCACGCTCGGGACACCACGGACAACGGAAAACGGATAACTGACAACGTCACTGTCCCACCACCACCGCCACCACCTCTCGCTGCCGCGGGCGGTTGTCCAGGTTGATCACGATGATCTGCTGCCATCTCCCGACTTGCAGACGGCCATCGATCACCGGCACCGAGAGGCTGGTCTTCAGCAGGGCCGACCGCACGTGGGAAAACCCGTTGCCGTCGTGGTAGGCGGCGTTGTGGGCGTACTCGATGTCCACCGGGGCCAGCTGATCCAGCGCGCGGCGCAGGTCCGCCAGCGCGCCCTGTTCGTGTTCGATGGTGGTGATGGCGCCGGTGGAGCCCTTGAGCGAAACGATCGCGGCGCCGGTCCGAACCCCCGAGCGGGTCACCAGCTCCGTCACTTCCGGGGTGATGTCGCGATAACCGAATTCCGCCTCGAGGGCGAAGGTCCAGGAAGCTTGCCGGCTCCCCTTCTCTGCGGAGGTCATGGGCATCGGCAATCAGCAGTCAGCGTTCAGCCCACGGCAGCTGAGTGCTGACTGCTGATGGCTGACTGCTGCCTCACGGAAACGTCGCCGCGGCCTTGGGCTTCACGTATTTGTCGTACCACTCAATCATCCGAGCCACCGCGTCCATGACGCTCTCGCGGGCCGCGTAGCCGTGCGCCTCGAACGGCAGTTGCACGTATTCCACCGTAGCCCCGTGTCCCTTCAGCGCGGCGTACATCCGCTCCGACTGGATGGGGAAGGTGCCGGAGTTGTTGTCGTTCATGCCGTGGATCATGAGGATGGGCTCGTTGACCCGGTTGGCGTAGGCGAACGGCATCATGCGCAAATACACCTGCGGCGCCTCCCAGAACGAGCGGTTCTCGTTCTGGAAGCCGAACGGCGTGAGCGTGCGGTTGTAGGCGCCGCTTCGGGCCACGCCCGCTTTGAACAGGTCGGAATGGGCCAACAGGTTGGCCGTGGTGAAAGCGCCGTAGCTGTGGCCCCCGACGCCGAAGTTGCCGTCGCCGACGCCCTGGCTCATCAGATAGTCGATGGCCGCCTTGGCCCCGGCGATGGTCTGCTCCACGTAGGTGTTGTTGGCCGAGTCGCCGCCCACGACGGGGAGCGTGGGGTTGTCGAGCACCGCGTATCCCTGGGTGAGCAGGAACAGATGGGACGCACCGCTGGGCAGCACGAACCGGTTGGGGCTGCCCACCACCTGGCTCGCCGCGTCCGCCGAGGCGAACTCGCGCGGGTACACCCAGAAGATGACCGGCACCTTCCGGCCGTCGGTGTAGTCGGTGGGGTAGTACAGGGTGCCCGAGAGCTTCACGCCGTCGGCCCGGGCGTACGTGATCAGCTCGCGGCGCACCGTGGAAAGCGACGGGGCCGGATTCTCCAGCGCCGTGAGCTGCGTTTCCCGGCGACTCCGGAGATCCCGCTGGACGAAGTTGGGTGGCGCGGTCCGGCTCTCCCGCCGGGTGATGACCATGCGCGCGGCGTCGTCCAGCACCGCCGAAACGCTTTCGTACACGTCCGGGGCCGACTGCCACAGCCGCTCGGCCTTCTTGGTCTCGAGGTTCATCCGGTCGAGGAAGGGTCGCTCCCCCGCCGGCGAGGCACCGCTGCCGTCGAGGTAGATCCATTTCCCGTCCGGCGACTGGCGCAGCACCGAGAACCCAGCCGCGTCCCGGGTACGCACCGGGGTCCCCGGATCGCCATAGCGATCCTCGGAGGAGCGATCCCAGACCAGCTGGCGCCCCGCCGCAGGCTGGTCGAGATCGAGCTTCCAGGTACGGGTCTGCCGAGTGGGGCGATGGGACTCGGTGAGCAACACCAACCCGTCACGACCATACGCGGTGCCGCCGCCCCCGAAGCCCCCTCCCTGAAAGCGGAACGCGAACCGGGTGAGCTCCCGTGGCTGGGTGAACGGCGCGTCCAGCAGCATGACGCGGTCGCGCTCGGCGGCCGGGCGGCGGTTGTCGCCGCCGTCCAGCGCCTCGACGTACATCAGCGTCGCGGGCCGCCCCGGCACCCACTGGAAGGAGCGCGGCCCCGGCCGGACACCGTCCATGGGCGCGTCTTCCGCCAGCGGGACGGATGCGATGGTCGCGGCCTTCTCCCCGGTCAGGGTCCACGCCTCGATCTCCTGGGGGAAATCGTTCATGGTGACCTGGTAGGAGTACGGCCGCTGGACCCGGCTGACCAGAATCAGCTCGCCGCCGGGCGCGGGGTCAGAGGCGGCGAAGATCGCCGGGCGGCCAATGAGCCGGGGCGCACCGCTGCCTAAGTCCACGATGGCCAGCTGCGCCGTGGCGTAGTGGGTGAACAGTTCCTCGTCGTGAGGGGAATCGAGCAAGTCCTGGAACGTGGGGACCGGCGCCGCCTTGCCCGCGTTGCGTTGTACGATGGGCCCGGTCGGAACTCGGGACGCCTCCGGTGGCGCTCCCCGCCCGGCCGGCACCAGGCGACACACCACCGCGTCCGAGCGCGGCATCCATTCGCAGGGCTCCCCCGTGGTGCCGTTCACCCCGGAGGCCACCCGCCGGCCCTGGCCAGTCGCCGCATCCGCCACCCACAAGTCCATCGCGCTCTCGCTGATGTGGGTGAAGGCGATGCGGCGGCCGTCAGGAGACCACACGGGGAACCCGAGACGCCCCGTCTCCGGCACGGTCACGCGCCGCTCTTGCCCTGTCGCCACGTCACGCAGCCTGAGGGCACGGAATCCGGAGACGCTGTACGGACCGCTGGTTTGCGGGTTGATGCGGCGCCCGGCCAACCGCAGCAGCGGCTGGGCGAAATCCGCGATGGTGGGAACCCCGGTGGGCTCCGCCAGCAGGAGCGTCTTGCCGTCCGGGGACGGAGCGACGGACGGCAGGCGCGGAGCATCGAGAATCCGGCGCACGATCTCGGGCGGCTGTTTGTACGGCTCCTGCGCAGCGAGCGAGGGCGCGAACAGCGCCACGAGGCCGAGAACGAAATGACGGGTACGCATGACGACCCTCCCCAGTTCCGACGCTTGATGCTGATACCGCATACGACGGCGCAAATGTATCCGCCAGGCGCAGGCGGCAACAGCGTGGTCCGTTTTCCGTGGCCCGCCCTCCGGCTGCCTTAGGTGGCGGACCACGGATAACGGATAACGAAGAACGCCTCTAGTTTCCAGCATGCACGACTTCCCCATCCTCCGGGATCTCGTGATCCTGGTCGCCGCCGCGATCCCGGTGGTCATCGCAGCGCATCGCCTGCGGGTGCCCTCCGTGGTGGCCTTCTTGCTCACCGGCATTGCGATCGGGCCGCACGGCTTGGGACTGATCGGGCGCCAGGACTCGGTGGCAGGCCTCGCGGAACTCGGGGTCCTCCTCCTCCTGTTCACCATCGGCCTCGAGCTGTCGCTCTCGCGCGTGGTGCGCCTCGGCCGGCTGGTCCTTCAGGGAGGTGGGCTCCAGCTGGTGGGTACGGCCGCCGCCGTTGCGGCCGTGGCCGTCGCCACCGGGACTGCGGGCAACGCGGCCGTGCTGTACGGGGCGCTGGTCGCGCTCTCGTCCACGGCCATCGTGCTGAGGGTCTACACGGACCGGGGCGAGCTCGACACGCCGCACGGGCGCGTGGTGGTCGCGGTCCTGCTGTTCCAGGACCTGTGCGTGGTCCCGCTGATGCTGCTGATCCCGGTGTTGGCGGGGGGAGCGGCAGGCGGGGCCGGCACGACGGACGCCATAGTCAGGACCTTCGGCCTGAGCCTCGCGGTGCTGGCGGCCCTGGTCCTCGGCGGGCGGCTCCTGGTGCCGCGGGTGCTGGAGCGCGTGGCGGCGCTGCGGAACCGCGAGATCTTCACCCTGAGCATCGTGCTGTTCGGCCTGGGGGCCGCGTATGTCACGGCCAGCTTCGGCCTGTCGCTCGCCATCGGCGCGTTCATCGCGGGTCTGGTCATCGCGGAATCCGAGTACGGTCTGCAGGCGCTGTCGGACGTGCTGCCGTTCCGGGACACGTTCAGCGGCATCTTCTTCATCTCCGTGGGGATGCTGCTCGACACCGGCCTCCTGGTGCAGCGTCCGCTGACGCTGCTGGGAGCGGCGGCCGCGGTGGTGCTGCTCAAGACCGTCGTGGCGGCGGTAGCGACCTACTCACTGGGCCGCTCGTTACAGGTGAGCGTGATGAGCGGGCTCGCGCTGGCACAGGTGGGCGAATTCTCGTTCGTGCTGGCTGGGGTCGCCGCGCCCCTGGGACTCCTCCCGCCCGACCACTTTCAGGTGTTTCTCGGGGCATCGGTGGCTTCCATGCTGGCGACCCCGTTCGTGATCGCCGCTGCCGCCCCGGTGGCCGAGGCCGTGTGCCGCCTGTCCCGACGCCCGGCTATCGAACTGCTCCCCCACGAGACCGACCGCGTGGCCCGCCTCGAGGATCATGTGATCATCGTGGGGTACGGACTCAACGGGCGGAACCTCGCCCGGGTGCTGCGCGCCGCAGGCATCGGCTACGTCATTCTCGAGCAGAACGGGCAGGTGGTGCGCCGGGCGCGCCTGGAGCGTGAGCCCATACTCTTTGGCGACGGCACGCGACATGAGGTGCTGGAGCGGGTGGGCATCGCGAAAGCCCGGGTCATCGTGTTCGCCATCTCCGCACCGGCGGCGGAGCACCGCGGCGTGGCCGTCGCCCGGCAGCTGAATCCCGGCATCCGTATTGTGGTGCGCACGCGCTACGTGGCCGCCCTGGACGACCTGTCCCGGGCCGGCGCGGACGAGGTGGTCCCGGAGGAGTTCGAGACCTCGCTGGAGGTCTTCGCTCGGGTCCTGCGCCTTTACGGAATCCCGTCCAACACCATCGAGCGGGAGGTCGCGGCGGTGCGAGGAGAACACTATGGCGTGCTCCGCGGCCTCGCCCTCCCCGGCCTCAAGCTCGACGCCCTGAAGCACCTCGGCGTGCACGCCGCGCTGGATACCGTGGAAGTCGAGGAAGGCGCCCGCGCGATCGGCGAGAGCCCCACGACGCTCGACCTGCGGCGCGAGACCGGGACCACCCTCATCGCGGTGGTGCGCGACGGAAAGGCGCTCTACACACCGGACCCGGAGTTCCGGTTCCGGGCGGGCGACACGGTGGTGTTGGTGGGGCAGGGGGAGGCGCTGGTGAAAGCGTGTGGGGTGTTCCGGGCGGGGCACTGAAACAGATAACGGACGACTCTTCAGGGGGCCAGCCGCTCGATCACCCACCGCCCGCCATCCCTCGAGTAGCAAAACCGGTCGTGCAGGCGGCTGGACCGGCCTTGCCAGAACTCGAACCTCTCCGGGACTAGCCGGAACCCGCCCCAGAAAGGTGGGCGAGGCACCTCCCGGCCTGCGTACTGCCCATCCAACTCGGTCACGCGGCGCTCCAGGGCCTCACGACTCTCGAGCCGCTCGCTCTGCCGCGAGGCCCAGGCACTGAGTTGACTGCCTCGGGGACGGGTGCGGAAATAGGCGTCCGATTCTGCGTCCGTCACCTGCGTAACGCGACCCGAGACCACGACCTGGCGATGTACTTCGGGCCAGTAGAAGACCAGCGTGGCCCTGGGGTTCTCCATGAGCTGGCGGGCCTTGGGACTGCCGTAGTTGGTGAAGAACACGAAGCCGCGCTCGGTCGCCTCTTTGAGCAGCACGGTGCGGGCAAAGGGGGAACCGTCCTTCGTCGCGGTCGCGAGCGTCATGGCGTGGGCTTCGGGAACCCCGGACCCCGCCCGGGGCTGGAACCACGCCGCGAACTGCTTGAGCGGATCGCCATCCAGGTCCGATGCGTCGAGCGGGGTTTCCCGCAGCCCTGCGCGTTTCCCGGACTTTGGCATGGGCCGCAGGATACCGCGGCGCGCCGGTGGTCGCCAGTGTCAGGCCAACCGGAAGAACGCTGGTGCCGCGGCATGTTAGATTGGATACGTTATCGCCTTCGCGCCGTGCCCCCCCCTGACGCCAGGCCGCATCGGGGGCGCCTACTCCGAGACCGAGGAGCTGTGCCTATGAACGCCTTACGTGCCCGTCGCCTCTTGGGCGGTCTAGTTCCGGCCGCGATCGTGGCCCTGACAGCCTGTAGCGAGTCGACACCGTTCGACCCGGTGCTTCTCAGCCAGAACACCGACGAGATCATCAACGCCCTGGACAACAGCCCGGCCATGCAGAGCATGGACGTGCTGGGCGAGAAGATGACCGTCGGCGCGCCGGGCATGGGGGCGCCGTCGCTGGTGGCGGCCACGCTGCCCAACGTGACGCGCGCGGCCAGGGGCTTTCCCGCCTGGGCCACCCAGCGGCTTGCGGCCCTTGAGGCCACCGTGCCCGCGTTCTCGGTGTCGGCGCCGGAAGCGGTCATCCCCACGGCGGCGCTGGGTAAGACGTTCACGTACAACACCACGACGAACTCGTACGAGCTGAGCAACCGCACCGGCGCTCCGTCCAACGGCGTCCGGTTCATTCTCTACGCCGTGAATCCCGTGACGCATACCGTCGTCACGCCCCTCAACGAGGTGGGGTACGTAGACCTGCTGGACGAGTCCGCCGGAGCCACCCTCCAGCTCCACCTCAAGGCCTACATCACCGCGAGCGGGAGCACTCCGCTCATCGACTACACCGCGTCCGCCACGATCCAGGGAACGCCGACCTCGCCCACCGGCGCCACGGTGACGGCCAGCGGTCATGTCTCCGACGGCACCACCACGGTGGAGTTCGACCTGAGCCAGACGTTCTCGACCACCTCCGGTATCAACGTCAAGTACACGCTGGCGGTGCCCGAAAAGGACGTTGAAGTCACGTTCGAGGCGACCTTCACGCTGACGCAGCAAGCCACCGTGACCCTCACCGTCAAGCACGCTGGGAACACGACGGTCGTGGCCGCGTCCGGCACCCAGGCGTCCATCACCGGCACGATCAAGCACAACGGCGATCTCGTCATCAACATCACCGGCAGCGCGACCAACCCGGTGTTCACCGACGCATCGGGTAACCAGCTCACGGCGGAGCAGATTGCCGCGCTCAAGAAGCTGTTCGACTTCACCGACAAGCTGCTCGAGCACGTGGACGAGATGCTGGCGCCGGCCCACGCGCTGCTAGGGATCGCCGCCTTCTTCGCGTGAAGCGGGCTCGGGGACGCCCGGTGTGGGCGGGCTGGCTCGCGGGCGCGTTGGGCGCCTGCGGGCCGTCCGGCCCGGCTCCGCAACCCATCTTCATTGACGGCCGGGCGGTCACGGCGGTCGGCGACACGTTGCTCGCCTTCACCCGGTCCGGCCTGCCGGCCATGCTGCTCCAGCATCGCCCCTCGGGGAGGGTGGACACGCTCGGCCGGGGTACGTTGCACAGTCCGCTCCACATCCAGTTCATGAACGATCGGTGGTACGTGTCCGACGTGGAGGACGGCAGGCCGTCGCTGGCGGTCTTCGCCCGTGGTGGCCGGCTGGAGCGCCAAGTGGATCTGGCACGGATTGGGGCCGTTCCCCACCAGTTCGCCGTGCTGCCCGACAACCGGATCGTGGTGGAGACGCCGGAAGGTCGCCTGGTGGCCCTCCTGGGCGACAGCACCATCGCCTTCGTCGACGCGCGGGGAGGCCCAAAGACCGGCCTGGTGGCGGCCGCCAGTGGCGGCGTGGTGCAGGCGCTGCCGGACAAGCACCTCACCCTGTACAACCAGTTCGGTCACATCCGCTGGCGCATTGACTGGCCGTGGCTGGAGACGGCCTTCGTCACGGACCTCACCGTGGATGCCAACGGGCGCATCCACATCATCGCCGGCATTCCATCCGAGAACAACTTCGTGGTCTACGGCCTGGCGGCGACCACCGGTGAAGTGGTGCGGTGGTCCACGCCGGGACCGCACGCGTCGTTTACCGTGGATTTCCTGGGAGAGATAAGGCCGGATACGACGAGGGGTGGATAGTAGGGATAGTTGGGATAGTAGGGCTTGGGACCAAACCCATGGACTATCCCTACTATCCCTACTATCCCTACTATCCCTGCTACGAACCAGTCAGTACTTCAGTCCCGTCTTTTCCGCGAATTCCGTAAATAGTCGCTCCTGCTCTGCCGTGAGCTGCTCCGGCACCGTGACGGTGATCTCGACCAGCTGATCCCCGCGCAGGCCGTTCCGCTCGATCCCGTGCCCACGAATCCGAAACTTGCGGCCCGGCCCGGTGCCCGGTGGGATCTTGAGCACGACGCGACGGCCGTCGATGGTGCGCACCCGCAACTTGGTGCCCAGCACCGCCTGCGCCAGGTTGATCGGCACGGTGCACGTGAGGTCCAATCCGTCGCGATGGAAGAACCGATCTCGTTCGACCTGTAGCATGATGATGATGTCGCCCGGCGCACCGCCCGACGGATGGCGCTGCCCCTGCCCCTTCAACCGGATGCGGTGGCCGCTGTCGGTTCCCGCCGGCACCGTGACCATGATGCGCTTGTTGACGGCGACCTCCGTCTGCCCCCGACACACCGGACAGGGCTGGCTGGTCACCCGACCGCGACCACGGCACGCCGGACAGGGCCGCCTCACCGCGAACCCGCCCTGCCCGAAGCTGATCTCCCCGCGGCCGTTGCACTCGGGACAGGTAGTGACGCTGGCGCCCGGAGCGGCCCCCGTGCCACCGCAGGTGGGACAGGTCTCCGTCACCGGGACCGTGACCGGCACCTTGCCGCCCAAGGCCGCCACGCGGAAGGGAATCTCCACCGAGAGCTCGATGGGCTCGACGTCCGCCTTGCGGCCGCGTCCGAAGATGGACGAGAACAGGTCTCCCAGCCCGCCGAATCCCCCGAACCCGAATTCCCCTTCCTGGAATGGCGTCCCTCCTCCCCCCCGTGCCCCGGACGGCCCGCGGCGGCCGGCCGCGGCGGCGCCCAGCGGCCCGAACTTCCGCATCAAGTCGTACTGTTTGCGTTTCTCAGCGTCGCTGAGCACGGAGTAGGCTTCGTTGATCACCTTGAAGCGCTCCGCGGTCACCGCGTCGCCGGGTCGCGCGTCGGGATGGTACTGTTTGGCGAGCCGCCGGTAGGCCTTCTTGATCTCCGGCTCGGTGGCCGACGGGCTCACGCCGAGGACCTGGTAGTAGTCTTTGACGGCGGGCATCGATTACCAGCCGGGCGCTGGGGCGTCGACCGGTGGCGGCTCCTGCCAGACGTACACCGACACGCGGGCCGGACGCAGCAGCGCGCCTCCGAAGCGATACCCGGGCTGGAGGACGGACGCGACCAGGTGATCCTGCGCCGCGGTCGGGGCGGGGGCGGTGCTCACAGCCTCGTGGGCGTGGGGATCGAACGAGTCACCCTCCGCGCCCAGCCGCTCCAGTCCGGCGCTGGTGAGCACGCGTGCCAATTTCCGCTCGACCAATTCGACGCCCGCCAGCACGTCGCTCGCCGGCGTCTGCTCGGCGTCCAGATGCGCCACGCGACCCAAATCGTCGAGGCTGTCCAGAATGCTCGCCGCGATCTCCGCCTGGGCGCGGCTCCAGGTCTCCGCCCGCTCGCGTTGGGTGCGTTTCTTGAAGTTGTCGAACTCGGCCGCGAGCCGGAGGCGCTGATCCTTGAGCTGCTCCAGCTCCTCCGACAGGCGCTGAATCATCTGCGCGGGCGGCTCGACCAGCGCGCCGCCAGCAGGAGCCGGCGTTTCAGGCTGCACCGCTCCCTCGACGGGCGGCGGACCGGCGCCCGCCAGGTCGGCCGTGACCGGCGGTTCTGGGGGCCGTGCGGGCACCGCCGGCTTCTTATGCGCTTTGTGTTTCGTCATTGCTCGCGGCGCGGTCGCAAGGAATGTACCACCTACCGGCGCCGGAATGGCAGCCTGAGGCAGGGCCGCGTGGCGAAGCTGCGCCGGACGCAGCCGCGGTTGCCACGTTGTGAGTCAGAAGCTCGTTCCGTGAACCCGCGCTGGTGGGCTCCGCCGGGGGCTGTGGTGCGGCGTGGACTCGACGCTCGGACGCAGTTGGCATGGTGATGAGAGCGTCGGTGGGTCCCCGAAGCGCGCGTCAGTGAAGCGCGCGCCATGCGAACTCCCTTCGTCTGCGGCGCGCGCGAACTGCCAGCGCGCGAAGGGGACCCACCGGCGCTCTCATCGCTAGGATCACCACCGCGCCCAGCGCGCCGTGACCACGCCGCGCCAAGGCCCCCCGTTGGAGCCCACCAGCGCGTGAGAAAAGGACACAAGATTTCAGACCGACGGACCTACCTCAAGCCTACCTCAGCATCCGGCGCAGCAAGTCCAGCGCGGCCTGCGCGCTCCGCCGCCGCACGTCCTCTCGGTCGCCCAGAAACCGACGCACCGCCGTCTCACAGCGGCCCTCAAGAACCGCCGCCAGCCAGACGGTGCCGACCGGCTTGTCCGGGGTCCCCCCCGTCGGACCGGCAATCCCGGTCACGGCCAGACTCGCGGCCGCGGCGAAGCGCCGCGCCACTCCCTCGGCCATGGCCCGAACGACGGGCTCACTCACGGCGCCGTGTTGCTCGATGAGCGCCTGGGGCACGCCGAGCTCGGAGGCCTTCACCTCATTGCCGTAAGCAACGACGCCGCCCACGAAGGTGCGAGACGCACCGGGCACGGCGGTGATGCGCCCGCCCAGAAGACCACCAGTGCACGACTCCGCAATGGCGAGCCGTGCTCCCCGCTGCTCCAGTCGTTGCAGCACCACGGCCGCGAGGTCGGCCATGTCTTCCCCGTAGCAGTGGGCGCCCAGGGCCGGTTTGAGGGTCTCGGCCGCCTCGCCCAGGACCCGTTCCGCGTCGGCCCGCTTCAGACCCCACGCGGTGAGCCGCAGGTCCACGCCTTCGAAGCTCGGCAGATACGCCAGGGTCGCAGGGGCGAGCCGATCTTCCAGCGGGCCGATCCGGTCGGCCAGCGCGGACTCCGCGATCCCGGTGGTCCGCAGGCTACGCGAGAGCGTCACGGCCGGCCCGCCCAGGCGCGTCACCCGCTCCCGGACGCGAGGCACCACCTCGTGCTCGAGAAGCCCGCGCATTTCGCGGGGCACGCCGGGGAGCAGCACCACCACGCCGGGGCCCCCTTCGAGCCACAGGCCCGGCGCCGTCCCCCACCGATTGGGCAGAACGATCGCACCGCGGGGGACTTCCGCTTGGGTCCGGTTGGACTCCGGCATGGGACCGCGACCGAGCCGCTGGAACCGCTCCCGCAGCTGCTCGAGGTAGGCTTCGTCCACCACCAGCGGGGCGCCGAGCCAGGCCGCGATGGCGCGCTTGCTGACGTCGTCGCGGGTCGGCCCCAGGCCGCCAGTGGTGATCACGAACCCGGTCCGGGTGAGAGCGTCGCGCACCGCGTCGGTGATGGCCGCGGCATCGTCGCCCACCGTGGCCTTCCTTACGACATGCGCCCCGACGGAGGCCAGGGCGCGGGCAATTTCGGCGGCGTTGGAATCGATCGTGAATCCGAGCAGGAGCTCGGTGCCGATCGTCACCAGCTCAAGTTCCATCTCCCGGCGCGCCGTGCGGTTGGCCACCGGCAAACAAGCGGCGGTAGCGGTAGAGATAGACTCCGAGCGAGTACACCGTGAGCAAGACGGCCGTGGCCAGCGTCACCGCGACCACGATGCCGTGGAACCGGTCCCACAGCTCGCCCAGCCACCCGCGATGCCACCCGAACGTCGCCGTCAGGTCCTTCCAGGCGAACCACGCGATCGTGGCGCCGATGAAGATGTCCTGCACGATGGTCTTGAGCTTCCCCGCCCCGGCCGCCGCGATCACCACGCCGCGGCGCTTCGCCACCTGCCGCAGCACGGTCATCAAGACCTCGCGCCCTACCAAGAGCAGCGCCACCCAGAGCGGCACACTCCCCCACCAGGGGATCTCGTACGTACGCATCCGGTAGTGGGTGATCCAGTAGATCGGCACCAGGGTGGCGAAGAGCAGCAGCTTGTCCGCCAGGGGATCCAGGATCTTGCCGAGGTCCGTGATTTCCTTGCGCTCCCGGGCCAGGCGCCCGTCGTAGATGTCGCTGATGGCAGCGGCGAGAAACACGACGAAGGCGATCAGCTTGGGAGTCCAGCCCTCGATGAACGGCAGCAGCGCAATGACGGGCGACAGCGCGATCCGGGCCAGCGTCAAGATATTGGGAAGCGTCCAGACCCGCTCGGCGGCCATGCGTCAGCTCAGCGTCTTGAGGACGAGCTTGGCGACGGCCTTGAGCGTATCGAACACACCCTCCCCCGTGATCGCCACCGACTCGAGGTAAGGCACGCGCTCGACCCACTGATCGTCCACCAGTTGGATCAACCGCTCGCCGGCGTGGTACGGATCGGGCAGCTCTTTCTGCTTGGCGGGATCCTCCACCGGCCACCCGGGATTGAGCGCCGCCTGGAGGTCCTTGATGGGGGCCGCGTTGGGTAGATCCCGTTTGTTGTACTGGATGAGGAACGGGATCTTGGTCAAGTCGTAGCCGTACTGCGCCATGTTGTCGTACAGGTTCTGCATGGACTCGATGTTGGCTTCCATACGCTCGATCTGGCTGTCGGCCACGAAGACCACGCCATCCACGCCCTTCAGAATCAGCTTGCGCGAGGCGTTGTAGTACACCTGGCCCGGCACCGTGTAGAGGTGGAACCGGGTCTTGAAGCCCCGGATGGTGCCGAGATCCACTGGCAGGAAGTCGAAGAACAGGGTTCGCTCGGTCTCGGTGGCGAGCGAGACCATCTTCCCGCGGGCGTCCGGGGAGACCTTCTGGTAGACGTGCTCCAGGTTGGTGGTCTTGCCGCCCAGCCCGGGACCGTAGTAGACCAGCTTGCAGTTGATCTCGCGGGAGGCGTAGTTGATCATCGACATGATCGATCCCCCCGGTCAGGCTCCGAACAGTTTGTCAATCTCGTCCTCGGCTCCCTCGAGCACGCCCTTGCGATCCGCTCCCGGCGCGGGCGCGCGCTTGAACATCTCGTCGAACACTTTGGCCAGCTCGATGACGGTCTGCTTCACCTTGAGCCGGACCATCCCGACGGTGGTCCGCTGATCGAACAACACTACCAGAATCACCCGCCGCGCCACGTCGGCGAGATACATCGACTCTTTCTCGCCCTGGTGGAACAGCGAGGCGAACTCCGGCTCGCCGATCATCTTGGCCAGCTGGTCGTTGGCGCTGAAATCGGCCGCGGTGAGCGAGGCGAAGGCGGTGGGGTCGAACGAGATCTGCTCGCCCGCGTTGGCCAGCAGCTGGCCCGCGCGGTCCACCAGCAGAGCGCATCGGGCGCTCGACTCCTGGAGCAGCGCGTTCATGTGCTCGAGGATGCGCCTGTAGTCGTTTTCGTCGAGCGACCAGCTACTCGCAGCGATCTCGGCCATCACCTCTCCACTCAGCCAGACCTACGCCAGCTTCGCTTCCATTCGCCGCACGATCGCCTCCGCCCGGCGCCGCAGCATCGGGTGCTCCTCCCACGCGAGGTAGTCCCGCAGCAGGCGGACCGCTTCCACGCTCGGGTGCCCGCTGAGATAGCCCAGCGCGGACAGACGGCGCAAGGCCCGGCGGCTGAACAGGTCCTCGCGGTGCCGGCCCATGGAATACTGCGCCAGCACGATCCCGAGCAGGGCACCCACGCCGAGCGCGATCACGGCCGCCTTGGTCTTGGGACCCATCAGCTCCCCATCTCGCGCCGCGCGGCCAGCGCGCGGGCAATGGTCAATCCGTCCGCGTATTCCAGGTCGCCGCCCACCGGCAACCCCAGGGCGATGCGACTTACCCTGACGCGGTGCGGCTCAAGCACGCCGCGGACGTAGGTGGCCGTCACCTCGCCTTCCATGGAAGCGTTGGTGGCCAGGATGACCTCCCGCACGGCGCTGCCGTTTCCGACCCGCGCCCGCAACGCGTCGATCCGCAGGTCTTCCGGGCCGATGCCGTCGAGCGGCGAGACGTGCCCGCCTAACACGTGGTACACCCCCCGGTACTCGCCGCTGCGCTCGATGGCGGCGATGTCCGACGCCTCTTCCACCACGCAGACCACGCCCCCGTCCCGGCGGGCGTCGGTGCAGATGCCGCAGGGATCGGCGTCGCTCCAGTTGCCGCACACCGAGCAGGCGGCAACTCGGGTGCCCAACGCGGTGATCGCCTCGGCCAGGCGTTCCAGGGCACTCCGGGGTTGCTTCAACAGGAAATACGTCAGGCGGGTGGCCGTCTTCTTCCCGATGCCCGGGAGACGCGCGAGCTCCGCCACCACATCGTCGATCGCCGACACGGCCTACAGCGGCAACTGGAACGGCAGCGGCAATCCCCCGGTCACCTTGCGCAGCTCCTCGCGATACAGGTCCTCCGCGCGGCGCTGCGCATCGGCCACCGCCGCCACGACGAGATCCTCCAGCATCTCGACGTCGCTATCCGTCACCACCTTCGGATCGATCCGGATGCGGCGAATCTGACCTCGTCCGTCCGCCGTCGCCTCAACCATCCCGCCCCCGGCGGAGCCGGTCACGGTCCGTTGGGCGAGCTCGGTCTGCATCTGGGTCAGCCGACCCTGCACCTGCTGGCCGAGCTGGAGAAGTTGCGAGAAATCAGGCATGAATGAAACGAATCAGGACTCCCTCGGGTTCGCAAGGTAGCCAGCGCCGGAAACGCCCGCAAGCTATTCCAGTAGCTCCAGATCCAGCGCGTCCGCCACGGCGTCCAGCGCCGGATCCTTGGCCCGGTAGTGCTGGAGCCGCTCTTCCCGCTCGACGTCGCGGTTGAGCCGCCGCGGCTCCCCCGCCCTGCCTGCGTCCGCCGCAGGACCGCCCGGGCGGACCACCACGCGCACCGATGCGCCGGTGACACTCCGCACCGCCGCCTCGATCGCCTTGCGACCGTTCTCCAGCCCCTGCAGATGGACCTCGCTGCCGGACACGTCGAGGGCCAGCGTTTCGCCGTCCACGACCGGGGTTGCGTGCGCCAACGCCTCCCGCAGCACCCGGCTCTTCTGGCCCACCGCTTCCACGACCTCGGGCCAACGGGCCAATGGGCCGGCTGCTTGGGGCGTGGGGCCACCGGGCGCCGCGGGCGGCGGCGCAGGAGCGGAAGCCGCGGCCGGAGGTGGCGGTGGTTCGGCCGATCGGGGCGGGGGTGCCTGCGACACCGGACTCCGCGGTGGCGGGCTGGGCGTCGAACGGCCGGGCGGGGATCCGCTGGCGCCGCCCGCGCCGAGCGCTCGCAGCACCTCGGACAGCTCGACCGTCCGGTCCAGAAGCGTAAGCTGGAGCAGCAGGGTCTCCACGTGGAGCCGGGCGTGCGGGCTCCGCCGAATGCTCTCCTCCGTCTCCGCCAGGAGCTTGAGCATCCGCAGCACGTCCCCCGCGCTCAAGCCCTCGGCGCGCCGGACCACGGCTGAGCGCAGCACCTCGGTGAGCCCATCAGGCTCCCCCCCGAGGATCTGCTGGAGCAGCGCACGGAGCACCTCGCCCAACCCGCCCGCGAACTCGGCCAGGTCCGCCCCGGCCTCGACCAGCCGCTCCACGAACGGTAGCACGTCCGCCGGACGCCGCTCCGCCACGAAGTCCAGCAGCTCCGCGTACAGCTCGTCCCCGATCAGCCCCAGCGCGTCTCGCACCCGCGCCGCGGTCACCGGCCCCTCCCCGAACGCCACGACCTGGTCCACCAGCGACAGGGCGTCCCGCATGCCGCCCAGCGCCACGCGCGCGATCAGCGCCAGGGCGTCTTCCTCGATCTGGATGGACTCCTGGCGGGCCACCTCCCGCAGCCGCTCCGCGATGGTGCCCGGTCCGATGCGTCGGAAGTCGAACCGCTGCATCCGGCTCAAGACCGGCGCCGCGGTGTTGGCGATCTTGTGCGGCTCGGTGGTGGCGAACACGAACACCACCCGCGGCGGTGGTTCCTCCAGGATCTTGAGGAGGGCGTTCCAGGCTTCGCGCGTGAGCATGTGCGCTTCGTCGATGATGTACACCTTGGAGCGCTCCGGCCCGCTCGCCGCGTACATGGCCCGCTCCCGGAGCTCGCGCGCGTCGTCCACGCCGCGGTTGCTGGCGGCGTCGATTTCCACCACGTCCAGGTTGGCGGCGCCCAACCAGATCCGGCGACACGAGTCGCATTCGCCGCACGGCTCGCCGCCCGCCGCAGGACCGGCCCCGCGGCGCTCGCAGTTCAGCGCCATGGCCAGGATGCGGGCGGCCGTGGTCTTCCCCACGCCCCGCGGGCCGGTCAATAGATAGGCGTGCGCCACCCGGTTCCGGGCGACCGCGCCCGCGAGGCCGGCCGCGACATGTTCCTGCGCGACCAGCTCCGCGAAGCGTTTGGGACGGTACTTACGAGCGAGTGCGGTGTGAGTCATGGGAAAGAGATTGCCCCAGGCTCCCCGGAGCGACGCCTGACATCGCTTAGCGCTGCTACCTTCACGGTCCTGACGCGGTTCGCGCGCATGCGCCCCCCGGACCTGGGGCGGCTGAAACCTAGCCTGGTCCCGGTCGCCGGACCACCCCTCACAGGACGTCGCCGATGATCTTCGCCGCTCGCTCCACGTCCTCGCGCGTGACGTTCAGGTGGGTCACGGCCCGAACCCGCCGCGGCCCAAAGTGGGACACCTTGACGCCCGCCGCCGCCAGCCGCGATATGGCGGCTTCGGCGGTGTGCCGAACCAAGTCCAGCATCACGATGTTGGTTTCCGGCGGGACCACCGTGAAGGCGCTGTGCCCCTGCAGGCGCTCGCCGAGAAGCTTGGCATGCAGGTGGTCCTGTCCCAGCCGGTCCAGGTGGTGATCCAAGGCGTGCAGGCAAGCCGCGGTGAGAATGCCCGTCTGCCGCATCCCGCCGCCGAACCGGGCCCGGGCATGCCACGCCTCGTCGATCACGGCGCGCGGCCCGGCCAGGCACGACCCCACCGGACAACCCAGCCCTTTGCTGAAACTCACCATGACCGTGGTCGCGTCCCGCACCAGGCGCGCCGCCGGAACCTCCGTGGCCACGGCGGCGTTCCACAGCCTCGCGCCGTCCACGTGCACCGGCAGCTCTCGCTCGCGTGCCACCGCGGCAATCGCGTCCATCACGTCCGGCGGCGTGACCCGCCCACCCGCCGCATTGTGGGTGTTCTCGACCGCAATCAGACTGGTCCGCGGCAAGAACACCGATCCCAGCCGGACCGCAGCCGCCACGTGCTCCGGCGCCAGAACGCCGTTGGTCCCGCGCACCGGGAGGAGTTGCACGCCGGACAGCACAGCCGCGGCGGCCTTCTCGAAGTGTACGATATGCGCCTCGGCCTCGACGATCACCTCGCTGCCCCTCGGCGCCAAGACGTGCACGGCGACCTGATTGGCCTGGGTGCCGGATGGGAAAAACAGCCCGGCTTCCTTTCCCAGGAGCGCGGCGACGCGCGCTTCCAGCCGTCGCGTGGTGGGATCGCCGTCCAGCACATCGTCGCCCACCTCGGCCTCGGCCATGGCGCGGCGCATCGCCGGGGAGGGCTGGGTGACGGTATCGGACCGAAGATCGATCATACCCTTCCCCGTTCCTCCTTCCCCATCATGTGAGTATGGCCCGCTGTTCCCGCTGGCGGCGCATCAGATCGTAGGTCTGCGCCACCTCGCCCCCAACGAGAAACACCACGGCGGTGTAGTACATCCACACCAGAAACAGGCCGCCGGCGATCGCGTTCGCGTTGGACACCAGGCGATCCACCGTGGCGAACTCGGCCAGATACACGCCGTACAGGACGCGGGCCACCTCGAAGAAAAGCGACGCGACCGCGGCGGCCACCAGGGCCGTGTCCCGGCGCACCCGCCGGCTCGGAGCGATGGTGTAGATGAGGTAGAACAGCACCGCGCCGAACCCGAAGCTCACGGTGCGGCGGAGCAGCCGCCCGGGCCAGGTGAGGTCCGGCAGGAGCAGGCCGACCGCGGTGCTGGCGACCAGCACCAGCAGGCTCACGATGACCAGCGCGAAATCCACCGCCTTGCTCACCAGCCAGGGCCGCGACTCCTCCGTATCGAATACGTCGTTGAGGCCGGCGCGAACGCCGCTGTAGAACCGGGTCGAGAACCAGATGAACAGGGGAACGCCGAACGCCGACAGCTGGCGCCGACTCTCGGTAACGCCTGCCAGGATCCGCTCCGCGGGGTCCATGGGACCTCCGGTGCCCGCGCGCATCGGAAGGAACCGGTCCAGCAGGGCATGCACGCTGGTCAGCGTGTCGCGATCGCCTTGGACGACGTAGCCCAGGGTGCCGAGCGCGAGGAGGATGAAGGGGAGCGCGGCTACCAGCGCGTCGAAGGTGAGCGCGCTGGCGAGAAAGAAGACGTTATCCTCGTACGCGGCGACCCAGACACGGCGCACGAACCCGAGGGGCGAGGGCGCCCACCTCCGGGAACCGCTGCTGTCAGTCGCTCTCGGCCTCTTCCTCGGCGGCGCGGCGCGGCGCCCGCGTGCGCGCGGCACGGGCTTCGGCCAGACGGCGGTCCAGCTCCTCGCGGGCCGAATGCGCCGCGGCGCGGCTGGCGTCCACCACGTCGCGCGCCGCCTCTCGTCGTTCGTCCACCGCCTGGCGGGCAGTCTCCAGGCCTTCCTCGACCCGCGCCTTGCTGCGCTCGTAGCCCTCGCTGACCAGCTCCCGGAGCTCGTCCGCCTTCTCGCTGGCCGCATCCATCAAGTCGCGGCCTTTGGCCCGGAGCAGCCGCCGGGTCTCGACCCCGCTGCGCGGCGCCATCAGCAACGCCACGCCGGCCCCGAGCAGCGCCCCCCACAGGAACGCCCCCAGGCCAGAACCGCGCTCGACCACCACCACCCGAGGCGAATCTTGGTCCTTGGTCATGCCCCCTCCTGCACCCAGAGTCTTGCCGTGCGTGCAATGTACCAGCCCCGGCCGGAGGGCGTCAAAACGCCGCGACCAGGCCGTCGTAGGCCGGCTCGATCCCCGCGGGAAGCCGCGCGGCGAGCTCGGCATGCGAGAAGCGGTGCGTGAGATGGGTGAGCAGCGTGCGCGGCGCGCCGACCGCCAGCGCCAGGTCCACCGCCTCCGGAATGGACAGGTGACTCGGGTGCGGGTGATCGAAGAGGGCGCTGAGGACCAGCAGCTGCACGCCGCGCAGGCGCTCCACCATGGCGGGCGGCACCGCCTTCACGTCCGTGAGGTACCCCAGTCCACCAATCCGATACCCATACACCTGAACGCCACCGTGGTCGCACTCGAGCGGCAGCACCGGGATTCCGGCGACGCTGATTTCGCGCCCCGGCTCCAGCGGCATCCGCTCCAGCGATGGCCGCGGCGTGGCGGGGTCGCGCGGGACTGATTCGTCGAAGATGTAGGGGAAGTGCTCGCCCAGCCGGCGAAGCACCCCGGGCGGTCCATAGATCGGCAGCCGCCCGCGGCGCACCGACATGGCCCGCAAATCGTCGATGCCGTGCACGTGATCGGCGTGGTCGTGCGTGTACAACACGGCGTCCACCGCGTCCACCTGGGCGGCAATCAGCTGGAGCCGGAGCTCGGGCGGGGTGTCGATCAGCAGGCGGGCGCCGCCGGGAGCTTCCACCACCGCCGCCACGCGGGTGCGCCGGTCCCTCGGATCGGCCGAGGTGCACACGGCGCAGGAGCACCCGATCTGGGGTACGCCAAACGACGTCCCCGACCCCACCACGATGAGGCGCACGGTTAGACGGACTCGACCTTGAGGAGGTTGGTCGTCCCGGGCACCTCGAAGGGCACTCCCGCCGTCACCACGATGCGGTCGCCCGGCCGGGCGTAGTCCTTCGCGAGCAGGGTCTCCCGGGCGGCGTCCAGCATAGCGTCGTAGTTGGGAACGCGAGACGCGAGCTCGGGCACCACGCCCCACACCAGCGCCAGTTGGCGGCAGGTCACCGCCTCGGTGGAGAAGCCCAGGATGGGGGCGACGGGTCGATAGGCTGCAATCTTCCGGGCGGTGAAGCCGCTCCGGGTGAAGCACACGATCAGCGGCACCTTCAGCAGCTCGGCGGCCGCGCAGGTGGCGAATGCGATCGCGTCGTCGACGGACGCGTGATTGCCGTTGGGGCGCACATCGCTGGCCCGGCGGCCCCTGGGGCGGCCGCCGTCCTCTGCGTCGGCCCGTTCGATTTCCCGGATGATGCGCGCCATCGCTTCTACCGCCAGGACCGGATACTCGCCCGCGGCGGTTTCGGCCGACAGCATCACCGCGTCCGTCCCGTCGAGGATCGCGTTGGCGACGTCCGAGGCCTCGGCGCGCGTGGGCCGGGGGTTGTGCACCATGGACTCGAGCATCTGGGTCGCGGTGATCACCGCACGCCCGAAACGGGTGGCGGTGCGGATGATCCGCTTCTGCGCCAGCGGCACCTGCTCGAACGGCATCTCGACGCCGAGGTCGCCGCGGGCCACCATGATCGCATCCGCGGCCTGCACGATCCGGGGCAGCTCCGCCAGCGCGGTCGCCTTCTCGATCTTGGCCACGAGGCGGACGTGCCGGGGAACCAGCGAGCGGACCGCCTCGACGTCCGCGGCGCGGCGCACGAACGACACCGCGATGAAATCCACGTCGTGCGCAATGGCGTGCTCGATGTCCTCGCGGTCCTTCTCGGTCACCGCGGGGGCGCTCACCGCCACGTCCGGCAGGTTGATCCCCTTGTGGCTCGTGAGCTCGCCGCCGTGCACCACCCTGGCGTGCAGCCGCCGGCCGGCCACCCGGGTCGCCTCCACCGCCAGCAGGCCGTCGTCCAGCAGAATCCGGGTGCCTGGCGGGGCGTCGCTCGCCAGTTGTTCGTAGGTGGTGGGGATCTCGTCCGGCCGTGCCTCGTCCTCCGGCGCGAACACGATCTCCGCCCCCACCTCGAGCGTGCAGGGCCGCTCCAACGCCCCCACCCGAATCCGGGGACCTTGCAGATCCACCAGCAGCCCGACGTGCCGGTCGTGCCGCCCGCGCACCTGCTTCACCAGATCCATCCAACCGCCCCGGGTCTCCTGCGACCCGTGCGAGCTGTTGATACGCACCACATCGACCCCGGAAGCCAGCAGCGCCTCGAGCGTGTTCCCGGTGGCGGAGCTGGGGCCCAGCGTCGCCACGATCTTGGTGCGCCGGAACGGGGACGTGGTCACGGGGCCGGCAGGTTGGCCTGCAGCGCGGACGCCAGCTCGGGGAGCGCCACGCCGGCGCCCGCCCGCCAGGCAAGCGCGACGTGGGACGAGAGCGGCGTCGGCTGAGGATTGATCTCGATCACCGGGATGCCCCGGGTGGCCCCCACCCATGCCAGGTCCGCCGCCGGATACACCAGCGCGGCGGTACCCACCACCAGCAGGGCGTCGCACGCCTCGACCTCCGCACGCGCCGCCTCGAGCTGCTCCCAGGGCAAGGGCTCGCCGAACCACACCACGCCCGGCCGGATGGGGCTCCCGCAGCGATCGCAGCGCGGCGGCTCGATCTCCTCGGCGCCGGCGGGTCTCAGCTGGTCCAGGCGGCGCGCGTCGTAGGGATGCCCGGCGTCGAAGCACCGGAACGCGACCAGCGAGCCGTGGAGTTCAATCACCGCGGCCGATCCGGCGCGCGCGTGCAACCCATCCACGTTCTGCGTCACGATGGTCAGGCGGTCGAAGCGCTCTTCCAGCTCTACCAGCGCCCGATACCCGGCGTGCGGTACGGCGGCGCGTATCGCCCGCCACCGCCACAGGTACCAGGCGAAGACCCGGCCAGGATGGCGGCGGAACGCTTCCGGCGTCGCCAACTCCTCGGGGTCGAAGCGCGCCCACAGACCGGTCTGCTCGTCCCGAAAGGTGGGCACGCCGGACTCCTGGGACATGCCGGAACCGGTAAAGACGACCACTCGGCGGGCTCCTAGCAGCAGTTCGGCTGCCGTGCTGGCGTTGGGAGACATAGATGTTATCGGTTATCGGTTGTCGGTTGTCGGTTGTCCGGCCTCACCCACCAGCGAAGACCTGGCCGGGGTACGGGCATTCCGAAAACTGACAACCGATAACCGATAACGTGGTTTCACGGTGTCATGACCGCGCTGGGATACCGCTGCGCCACGTAGTCGTTGAGGATCTCGAGGAATTCCTCCACGATCCGGTCCCCCTTGAGCGTCACGCGCAGCTCCCCGTCTACGAACACCGGCGCCTTGGGCTCCTCGAACGTGCCGGGGAGCGAAATCCCGATGTCCGCGTGCTTGGATTCCCCGGGGCCGTTTACCACGCACCCCATGACGGCCACCCGCATCCGCTCCACACCCGGGTGGCGCTCCCGCCAGCGCGGCATCTGCTCGAGCAAGTACCGCTGGATCTGATCGGCCATCTCCTGGAAGAAGGTGCTGGTGGTGCGGCCGCAGCCCGGGCACGCGCTCACCTGGGGCACGAAGCTGCGGAGCCCCAGGGACTGCAAGATCTGCTGGCAGACCCGCACTTCTTCGGCGCGGTCGCCGCGCGGCACGGGCGTCAAGGAGACCCGAATGGTGTCGCCGATGCCTTCTTGCAGCAGGATCGCGAGGCCGGCCGTGCTCGCCACCACGCCCTTGGCACCCATCCCCGCCTCGGTGAGCCCCAGGTGCAGCGGGTAATCGGAGAGCGGGGCCAGCTTGCGATACACGTCCACCAGGTCCTGGACCCCGGACACCTTGGCCGAGAGGATGATGTGGTCGTGGGGGAGCCCGGTCTCCTCCGCCAGGCGCGCCGACCGCATGGCGCTTTCGATCATCGCCTGGATCATCACGTCCCGCGCGTCCAAGGGCTCGGACCGCTTGGCATTCTGGTCCATCAACTCGGTGAGCAGCTGGCGATCCAGGGAGCCCCAATTGACGCCGATGCGCACGGGCTTGTCGTTCCGGATCGCCACCTCCACGATGGCCCGGAAGTGCTGGTCCCGCCGCTTGGCGCCCACGTTGCCCGGATTGATGCGGTACTTGGCGAGTGCCTGAGCGCACTCGGCATGCTGGGTGAGCAACAGGTGCCCGTTGTAGTGGAAGTCGCCGATGATGGGGACGGAAACGCCGCGCGCCTCCAGCCGCTCCACGATCCGCGGCACGGCGGCGGCGGCCTCATCGTGGTTGACGGTGACGCGGACCAGCTCGCTCCCCGCGGCAGCCAACTGGGCGACCTGGGACGCCGTGGCCTCGACGTCCGCGGTGTCCGTGTTGGTCATGGACTGCACCACGATCGGATGGGCGGAGCCGACCGGTACGGGGCCCACCCAGGTCGTGACGGTCTGCCTGCGGGTTACGGTGCTCATGTGCAGGTTAATATACCGCGTGGCATGGAGGACAATGGAGCGCCATCATTCTCTATCGCCCGTTCTATATTGGTGCTATGCCCATCATCATCGGCCCCATCGTGCAGCTGCAGATCCATCTTGGGCCCCTCAAGGTCGGGGAGAAGGGCGCCAAGCGGTACGTCACCGACCCCATCACGGTGCTCGAACGGCTCCGGGTGAGCCCCGACGGCGTGGTGGGGCTCCACGGCGGCGAGGAAGTGCTGGACGCGCATCACCGGGCGCACACTCTCCGGAAGAACGAGGATGGCATGCATGGTGTGTCGGTCGGCTTCACCTCGCACTACCGCGCCATGCAGCAGCGCTTTGGCGAGCACATGCGCGTGGGGTGCGCCGGCGAGAACCTCATCGTCGAGGCTTCGCGCCGCGTGGAGCCCGCCGAGGTCGGGGCCGGCTTCGTGATCCTGGACTCGGCCGGCCGGGAGAAGGGCCGACTGGTGGATCTGGTCGTGGCGCATCCCTGTAAACCCTTCACCGGCTTCGCGCACCGAGACGAAGCGGTTCCACCGGGAGTGTTCCAGGAGAGCCTGCAGTTTCTGGACAGGGGAACGAGAGGATTCTATTGCACCTGGGCGGGCCAGCCGGCAGTCCTTCGGCTGGGTGACCGCCTAGCGCTGGCGTAGCCTCAGCAGGTCACCGACCAGTCTATCTCGAACAACAACTGGCACACCGGACACGTGAGCTGGGTGTCGTCCTGCTTGAGGTTGGCCCGGCCGGCGCAGTTGGGGCACACGCCGTAGAGAGGCCCCAGTCCTGCCTCGCCGGCCAGCTCGGCGGCGTCTCGTTGAGGATCGAGCTGGACCACGCTCCACTTGCGGGGCTTGAGCGTGGTGAAGTCCAGCAAGGAGCGGTCGATGGGGATCGCTTTCTTGCTGACGTCCAGCACCACGATGTTGGACTTGTTCTCGTTCAGGACCGTGTACCAGGCGCCACGCCGCAGACCGTGCGCACCCGCCCGCTTCACCCGCGCCCACTTCCGCTCTTTGGGGCTCATGGGCCCAATGATAGGAGACGCCGGGGCCGGGGGCTAGGGGCGCTAGCAGGGATGTTCCCAGTCCACCGGAAACGTGCCATGGCAATGGACGCAGGTCAGCTGGGCGGCGCCGGGCGGCTCAAGCTTCCCTCGCTCGCCGCAGGAGGGGCAGACGCCGTAGACCAGACCCAGGTTCTCCTCGCTCGCGCGGCGGGCGCCGCGCTGGGTCTCTTGCCACTTCACCACGCTCCACTTACTGGGCTTCTCCTCGATGATATCCAGCATGCTGCGCGGAACCGGCACGTTATTCTTCCGCACGTCGAGGACGACCACGGCCGGCAGCGAGTCGTTGACGACGAGGTACCACGCCCCGCGACGCAGGTCGTGCGCGCCCGCCCCTTTGGCGCGGGCCCACTTGCGACGAGGGGTATCGTCAGGCATGGGCACCCTAATACAACAGCGGGGACGGACTCGCGTCCATCCCCGAGGGACGATGAAAGGCGGTGAGAGAGGGTGAGGGGCGGTGAGCGGGAAACCCAGCGCTCACCGCCCCTCAGCGCCCCTCACCGTCTCTCATCCACATTCGCTGTACCCGCACACGTGGCACTTGGCGCACCCCTCGGCGAACTCCAACTGCGAGCCGCAGTCCGGGCAGGCGCCGATGAACTGCTCCTCCTTGAGGCCGCCCACCTGGTAGGCGTGGCCTTCCGAGTCCCGCACGGCGTGGCGGACCGACTCGGCTGACGCCGGGGCACCACCCGGGTGCAGCAGCTCCTGCTGCACGCCCTGCTTGTCCTGGAGCCAGCGCTCGATCGCGATCCCGATCGCGTCCGGCACCGAGAGGACCTTGTTGGGCCCCAGTCCGGTAACCCGGTCGGACGAGATGCCGCGGAGCTGGCGGTGAATCTCCTGGATGGGGATCCCCGCGCGCAGCGCCAAGGAGATCAATCGGCCGATCGCCTCGACGTCCGCCATGAGGGCCGCGCCCGCCTTGCCGAGGCTCATGAAGACCTCGAAGGGCTGGCCCTTGTCGTCTTCCGTGATGGTCACGTAGAGCGTGCCCAGGGGCGTCTCCAGGCGGCGCGTGGTGCCGCGCAATAGCTCCGGTCGCGAGCGCTTGGCGCGCCGCTGCAGGTTCTCGCTCTCCACCTCGTGCAGCTGCTGCTTGGTGCGGCTCAACTCCGCCTCGAGCTCCGCAATCGTCGCCTTGAACTCCGCCACTTCGGCCTTGAGCGAACCCTCTGCCGCCACTGCGGCCTCTGCGGCCCCTCCGGCACCCGCGGCCATCACCTTCTGCGCGGTCTTGCCCGTCGAGAGCACCTGCTGCTCGCGGCTGTTGTCGCGATAGACCGTGACCCCCTTGCACTCCAGCTGGTAGGCCAGCTCGTAGATTCTCCGGACATCCTCCTCGGTAGCCGACTCCGAGAAGTTGCAGGTCTTGCTGATGGCGCTGTCGGTGTAGTCCTGGCACGCCGCCTGCATCCGGATATGCCACTCCGGTGTCACGTCGTGCGCCGTCACGAACACCCGCTGCCATTTCTCGGGCACTTCGTCGAAGTGGATGTGGCCGGCCTCGGCGATGCGCTTCATGAGCCGGTCCGAGTACCAGCCCTCCCGCTTGGCGGTCGCCACGAAGTCCTCGTTGACGTCCGGCATCAGGACGCCGGCCTGATTCCGCATGAAGGCGACGGCGAACAGCGGCTCGATGCCCGAGGAGCAGCCGGAGATGATGGAGATGGTGCCGGTGGGCGCCACGGTGGTGAGATTGCAGTTGCGCAGGCGCCGCATGGGCCGGATCCGGTTCCCGCGCGCGTCCCGTGTGCAGGTGGCGTCCGGACCCCAGATGCTCTTCTCCCACTCCGGGAAGGTGCCCCGCTGCTCGGCCAACCGCTCGCTCTCGACCTTGGCCTCGTCGTCCACGAAGCGCATCACATCGCGGCCCAGGTCCACGGCCTCGTTCGAGTTGTACGGCACCCCCAGCCGGACCAGCATATCCGCCCAGCCCATGAGCCCCAAGCCGATCCGCCGGATGCGCTGGGCCAGGTCGTGGATCTCCGGCAACGGGTACTTGTTGGCGTCAATGACATTGTCCAGGAAGTGGGTGCACAGGTGCACCGCCTTCCGTAGGCCATCCCAATCGATCTGCCCGCTCGTGACGAACAGCCCGACGTTGATCGAGCCCAGGTTGCACACGTCGTACGGCAGGAGCGGCTGCTCGCCGCATGGGTTGGTCGCCTCGTACTCGCCCAGGTGCGGGACCGGGTTGAAGCGGTTGGCGCGGTCAACGAAGAACACGCCCGGCTCGCCGGTCTTCCACGCCCCGTGCACGATCTTGGCGAACACCTCGCCGGCGTCCAGCCGGCCCACCACCCGCTTGGTACGTGGATGGATGAGGTCGTACTCGGTGCCCTGCTCCACCGCCTGCATGAACGCGTCGGTGACGGCCACCGAGATGTTGAAGTTGGTGATCTTGGTGATGTCGTCCTTGCAGGTCACGAACTCCAGGATGTCCGGATGGTCCACCCGCAGGATCCCCATGTTCGCGCCGCGGCGGGTGCCGCCCTGCTTCACGACATCAGTCGAAGCGTCGTACAGCGACATGAACGACACCGGCCCGGACGCGACCCCCATGGTGGAGCGGACCACGTCGTTCTTGGGGCGGAGCCGCGAGAAGGCGAACCCGGTGCCGCCGCCCGACTGATGCACCAACGCCATATTGCGGAGCGTGTCGTAGATCCCGCTCTTGCCGTTGGAGAGGGCGTCATCCACGGGGAGCACGAAGCAGGCGGAGAGCTGCCCCAGCGGCCGGCCCGCGTTCATCAGGGTGGGGCTGTTCGGCATCCAGACGCGGGTGGCCATCACCTCGAAGAAGGCCTCCGCCAGGGCCTCCACGGCCTTGGAGCTGGCCCCGTAACTGGCGTCCGGGGCGGCGACGGTCCGGGCGACCCGCCAAAACAGATCCTCCGGCGACTCGGCGGGCTGGCCCTGCTCGTCCTTGACCAGGTAGCGGCGCTTGAGAACGGTCAGCGCGTTCTCGCTCAAATCCAATGCCATGCGTGTGCCCGAGGGGCTCGAGTTAGCCATCACTGCTGCCCGATCCGTTGTCCGTTATAAAGGTAATCGCGACGGGGCCAACCGACACGGCCGGGAAAAACGACGCGGGAGGACAAGGTAAGACCCCAGGAGTGGCACGCAAGGGCCGGAGAATCGCCGCGACTATCCTGGGGCTTTGGGTTTGCACATCACAAACGTGGTAGCAGCCCGGTGCCGCCGCGGAAGCGGCCGGTTTAGCGCGGCTGCGGGACCAAGCGCATCCGGACCCAGCCTTCGACCGGTTTCCCGTCCTTCTGGGCCGGGTTGTACAGGATGCTCATGGCGAAACCCGCGGCGGTGCGGTCGAACAGCGGGTCGTTCGAGTGAGTAATGATCTGGAAGCTCAAGCCCCGGCCGTCCTCGGAGACCTTGATCCACAGCGTGACCGGCGTGGGCTCACCCTGGATGCGCTCGTCCAGGGGCACCAGCGGGGCCACCGTGGCGCGCGGAGGCGCGTCGTAGCACGCGTCGTTCCGGTTGTAAGCGGGGCCGGGGTTGGCGCACACGTCCTCCGGCCTCTCCTCAACCGCCGGGCCGCCGCCGGCCGGCTGGGCCGCCGGCCGCCGCATGGTCACTGCGATCGTGGTATCCCGCCCGCGCGCGATTGCCACCGTCAGGGTGACCTTCTCGTAGCCGGGCGCCGTGATCTCGATGCGCCGCGAGCCGGCGTCGAGCGTGAGCTTGGGACCTTCCTTGGGCTCGCCGTCCACCGTGAGGCGCCCTCGCGTCGGGATCCCCTCGAGCGTCAGGGTCCCCGTGTTGGGCAACTCGGCGGCGGCGCGCTGCGCCGCAGCGGCCGAATCGCGAGCGAGTGAGTCCGCCCGCTGAGCCGCCAGGGCGACCGAATCCGGTACCGGCACGGGCGCGGCCTGCTGCGGCTTGGGGGGAAAGACGCCCTGGAGGAAGCCCGGCGCCTGGTTGCCCAGCACCCCAAAGTAGTAGTAGGCACCGCCCCCACCACCGCCCAGCAGCACCAGCATGAAGAACGTCCCGACCAGGACGCCGCTACGCTTCCGCTTGACCGGCACCAACCGCGGCTCGGTCCGGGGCATCGGCGTGGTAGGTGTGGACGCCTGGGTGGCCATGCGGCGCGCCACGGCACCCTGCGGCAGCACCGCGGTTTCCGCCGCGGACATCGCCAGCGTGGGCTGCGTCGCGATCACCACCGGCTTGCCGTCCAGCGCGACCATCACCTCCTCGGCCGCCTGGAACCGGTCCTCCGGCGCCTTGGCCATCATCTTCTCGATGACCTCGAACACCCGGCGATGCTCGGCCGACTTGAGTGGCGGCACCGGCAGCGGCTCGGTGATGTGCTTGTAGCCGATCGAGAAGGCGTCCTCCCCGTCGAACGGTACCGTCCCCACCAGGCTCTGGTAGGCGACCACGCCCAGGGAGTAGATGTCGCTCCGGCCGTCCAGCTTTTGGGCCCGCGCCTGCTCGGGGCTCATGTAGTGCGGCGTGCCGATCGCCATCCCCGTGCCGGTCAGCCGCGTGCCCGTCCCGGCCTTGGCGATCCCGAAGTCGGTCACCACCGCGTGGCCGGATTCGTCGAACATGATGTTGTCCGGCTTGATGTCGCGATGCACGATCCCGTTCCGGTGGGCGTAGCCCAGGGCCCCGGCCGTCTCCTTGAGCATCTTCTTGAGCTCGTCGAGCGGCAGGGCTCCGCGCTGCGCCAGCAGCTCCGACAGCGAGGAGCCGCGCAGGAACTTCATCACGAAGTAGATGACCCGACCCGAGCGACCGACGCGGTAGATGGGGATGATGCTGGCATGCTCGAGCTTGGCCGAGGTGCGGGCCTCACGCTGGAAGCGCTCGACGAACTCCGCATCGAACGCCAGCGAGAACGGGAGCACCTTGACCGCGACCTCGCGGTCCAACTGCTTCTCGCGGGCCCGGAACACGATGGCCATCCCGCCGCGGCCCAACTCTTGGATGATTTCGTACTCGTCCTTGAGCGCTTCGCGGACGATGTCCTCCTCCGACTGCTCGACGGGCGCCTGACCCGTCGCCAGCGGAGTAACCGTAGAAAGATCCAGGCCGCAGGAGGGGCAGAACTTGCTCTCCTGCGAGACCGACGTGCCGCAGCGGGTACAGAACATGGAACCGAAGGTTGCCGATGGCGAATGGGGGTGTCAAGCGCGCCCGCCCCCTAAGGTCCCGTGATCAACGTCACGTTGCCGTAAGCAGCGGCAACGCCACGACTTCCGCGGCTTCTGCCGCCTCTGCGGCCCTGCTGCCTGGTTGGGGAGGCGGGTGGTTAGAACGCCGTTCCGAACGCGAGATACCAGCGTGCTTTACCGCTACTTATTCCAAGGCCCGAGACCAGGGGGACCCCGGCGCCGACCCGGACCCGAAACGCGAGGTCCTGCGGAATCGCGGCGTCCACCACGACCTCGCCGCCGAGGTCCCGGAGGGCGAACGGGTCGGCCGCTTCCCCGGCCCGCCACCCGCCGCCCGCTTCTCCGTACGCCGTCAGCGACACCCGGTCGAGACCCATGGGGAGCTTCCAGATCGCTTTGGCCACCAGCGCCAGCGGCACCCGGAGCTCCACGGCCGTGGTAGCGGCACGAGTGAACGGGGTACCCACGGCCGGATAGCCGCGAAGCGGGAAGATCCTGCGCCCGGCACCTGCGACGTAACCGGGCACGACCTCGAACGGATCGCCCGAGGCACCGCCGAGATCGTAGCCGTCCGCCGATGGGCCGCTCCGGACACCGGCCGATCCGCGCACCGCCAACACCCAGTGAGCAAACCCAGGCAGCGGCAACGCGAGATAGCCGGACGCGCTGCCGCGTACCTCGCTCCACCAGCCGGGGCCATCCAGCTCCCAGCGGTAGCGATACAGTGCGCCCACCGCCGCGCCGTTCTCGGGCGAGATGGCGAGCGCGGGGAACGAGACGTGCTGCGCCCCCACCGAGACCACCGGACCGGCGAAGTTGAAGTGGTCTCTGCTTAGGCGCAGTCCTGAAGGGCCCTGATCGATCCGATCGATGACCAGGCGCTCGGCCTCCAACTCGGCGCCCAGCCGGGCGGACAGCAGCGCCCGCCAGCGCCGCCACCGGATGGTCCCACCCACGGCCGCCGTCTGCTTCACGTCGCCGTACGTGACACGCACGGTGTCCACCGTGGAGTCGGCTCGCAGCAGCAATCCCCTCCGCGAGAGCAGCGAGTCCCAGGAGGCAGCGTAGCTCAGGTCCACTCCGAACGTCTTCCAACGCTGGTGGGCGACGTGGAGGCTGGTCTCGACACGACGCTTCGCGGGCGCGACCGCGAGCTGCGCGAAGTAGAACGTGCGACCAACGGCATCCACGCCGAAGGTCGCCGCGCCCGCGAATCGCCCCGCGGTGCCCACATCGTGCCACAACGGAATCCAGAAGTGCGGTACCAACGAGGGCCACGGGCGGTAACCGGTGGAGCGGATCTCGGTGGTGGTGATCGTGTCCCGCGCCAGCACCGGCCGCGACCGCGGCCCCGCTGCCGGAAGCTCAAGTGCTCCCGCGTGCACCAACGCCCACCCGTCCCACAGAATCGTGGCATAGTACAGCGATCCGTCCGGCGCGGGCGCCGGCTGGCGGGCGCCGGTAGGCTCGTCCGTGACCCGGACCAGCGAGCCGGTATTCATCTTATAGGCGAGAATCTGTGGAAGGCCGGACCGCTCGGACGTGAACAGGAGATCTCCCCCGGTGGTCCAGGCCGGATCGTCGTCCAGGGCGGCATCATCCGTGACCGCCATGACCTCCCCCGGGCTGTCGCGCTTCCAGGCCACCACGTCCCACTGCCCCCGCGCGTGACGCGCGCCCGCAAGCCACTCGCCGTTGGGCGAGCCGGCTAGGAACCCCCACGCCTCCCCCTCCGGCAGCTGCACCGCGCGCCTGCCCTCGCCATCGAGCTCCACCACTGCGCGCGACCGGCTCGCCACGTCCACCGCCATCAGGGGCCCGGAGCCCGCGTCGAACGGGCGTGCCAGTCGGTCCGATCCCGGCACCCGCTCCCACGTGCCGCCCGGACGCCAGCGGTAGAGGGCGGTCCGGATCTCCACCGGCGAGGTAAACTCCAGCTGGCCCACGTAGAGGGTGTCGCCGCGCCACCACGGCGCCACATCCGCGTTCACTCGGTGCGTGGCGATGGTGTGGCCGGAAGCGACCTCGCGCACCACCAGCCGGAAGTCAGCACGTCCATCCGCGTGCACATAGGCGAGCAGCCGGCCGTCGGGCGAGACGCGAGGGCGCGGCTCCACCCTTAGGGCCCGGGCGATCAGCCGGCCCCTGGACTCGCCCTTTGCTTTGGTCTGCCAGTCGGCCCGCAACGCACGCCACGCGCTGTCCACTCCCACGCCACCAGCGCCCTGCATCGCCGGAGACACCCCGGGGAACAAGAACAGCACCGGCCACAGGTTCTTCGAGGTCCGCTCCACGAACCCCCGGACCACCGAGTCGCCGCGCGTCTGGCTCTCCCATTGAAAGAAGTGCGAGCCCCAGGCGTAGGGACGGAACCCGCCCGGCCAGCGCGGGCTCAGGAGCGTGGCGTCGCCGGGCGCAGGCCACCGGCGGGCAGCGGCGG
>Ga0209321_10000177_pt1 | contig 38878 bp, 31 predicted proteins | sample Rifsed16ft4_FD_184012 | JGI IMG/M metagenome (GOLD analysis project Ga0209321, IMG submission 184012) | Soil microbial communities from Rifle, Colorado, USA - sediment 16ft 4 - CSP-I_5_4 (version 2) | ecosystem: Environmental > Terrestrial > Deep subsurface > Rock core/Sediment | place: Rifle...
GGCGGCGCGGGCTGATTTCCGAACTGGGCCGCATCTGATGTCCGACCGCATCGGCCTGCTGGGCCTCGGCGTTTACCTCCCGCCGCGGATCATGACCAATGACGAGTGGGCGCAGTACGTGGACACCTCAGACGAGTGGATCACGGAGCGGACCGGCATCAAGCGCCGGCGCCTCGCCGCGAAAGAGGAGAGCACGGCCGATCTCGCGGTCAAGGCCGCCGCCGCGGCGTTGGAAGACGCAGGGCTCACCGCCCGCGACCTGGATGAGATCGTGGTCACCACGGACACGCCCGAGGTCTACCTGCCGGATACGGCCGCGTTTGTGCAGGAGCGCTTGGGCGCCCGCCAGATTCCTTCGTACGACCTGGCCGGGAGCGGGTGCGCCGGGTTCCTGCTGGCGCTCGACATCGGGCGGTCACGGGTGCGCGATCGTGACCGGCGGATCCTGGTGGTGGCGGTCGAGCTGATCACCCGCCTCATGAACTGGCACGACCGGAACACCTGCGTGCTGTTCGGCGACGCTGCCGCGGCGGCCGTCGTGGGCCGAGGCCCCCACGCGATGGAGATCGTGGCCGCGACGGCGGGGACGGACGGCAGCAAGAGTGACATCCTGGCGGTCGAGATCGGTGGGACCCGGACACCGTTCACGGTCGAGGGCGGGCGCCAGGAGCTGGTGATGAAGGGCCGGGAGGTGTTCAAGGAGGCCGTGGAGCACATGAGCGCCGCGGCCCACGAGGTGCTGGCGCAGGCCGGCGTGCGGCTGGAGGACATCGCGTTGCTGGTCCCCCACCAGGCCAACATGCGGATCCTGGACGCGGTGCGGGGCGAGCTGGGGCTTCCGGCGGAAAAAGTGGTCATCAACGTGCAGGAATACGGCAACACCGGCTCGGCGTCGGTGCCGCTGGCGCTGTGGGAGGCCCGGCAGCAGGGGCGCATCAAGCCCGGCGATCTGGTCTTGCTGGTGTCGTTCGGTGCGGGGTTTCACTGGGCCGGGATGCTCTTACGGTGCTAGGGCTCTGGACCCAACGACAACGATGTCCGACGCAGAGCCCGCTGAGAGCGCAGAGACCGCAGAGAGAAACCAAAAGGTTGTTGTCTCTGCGCCCTCCGCGTTCTCTGCGATCTCTGCGTTGAACTACAGACGGCAGCGGAGGTCTCATGCGTGCTCGGAAGCTTGAAATCACTGCGTTCGCACTGGTGCTCGTGCCGCTGGCCGCTACGGCGCGCGCGCAGACGTTCCGCTCGGACGATCCGGTGATCCGGGCGATGTGGACCGAGGGCATGGAGCGGTCCCAGACCGAACGACTGGCGCAGGTCCTGCTGGATTCCATCGGTCCCAGGCTCTCCGGGACAACCAACTACCAGGCCGCGGTGGAATGGCTGCTCGCGACCTACCGGTCCTGGGGCATCGGGGCTCGCAAAGAGCAATACGGCACCTGGCGCGGGTGGCGGCGTGGTCCCGTCCACGCGGACCTGGTGGCGCCGCGGGGGCATACGCTGGAGGCGCGGCTGCTCGCGTGGAGCCCGGGGACCGGCGGGAAACCGGTGGAAGGCGAGGTGATCGCCATACCCGATTTCAGCTCCGCGGAGCAGGCAGCCGCGTGGCTGCCGACGGTGCGCGGGAAGATCGTGCTGGCGTCCATGCCGGAGCCGATGTGCCGAGAGCCCCAAGCCTTCGAGCGGTTGGCCAGGCCCGAGACGTACCAGCGCTGGCAGGCGGAGCGGAGCGCGCTGCAGCAGTCCTGGCGTCGGCGGGTGTCTCAGATGCTGGGAGACACCGCCTACCAGCGGATCGAGGCGGCCGGCGCGCTCGCGGTGTTTACGCTCACCTGGTCCAACGGCTGGGGCGCGAACAAGGTGTTCGATACGGTGACCGAGCGGGTGCCATCGTTGGATCTGTCGTGCGAGGACTACGGCCTGCTGTATCGCCTGAGCGTGAACCGACAGGGGCCCCGCGTCCGCCTGGTCGCCGAGACGGAGCTGCCGGGCCCGGCGCCAATGTTCAATGTGATCGGCGAAATCCGGGGAGCCGCCCAGCCGAACGAGTACGTCATGCTCTCGGCCCACCTCGACTCCGAGCACGCGGCCCAGGGCGCCACCGATAACGGCACGGGGACGCTCACCATGCTGGAGGCGATGCGGATCCTCAAGGCCACCTACCCGCGTCCCCGGCGCACCATTCTGGTGGGTCACTGGGGTGGCGAGGAGCAGGGTCTGATCGGGTCGCGGGCGTTCTCCGAAGACCATCCGGACATCGTCGAGAACCTCCAGGTGCTGTTCAACCAGGACAACGGCACCTGGCGGGTCGAGTACATCCAGACCCAGGGGCTCTCCAGGGCGGCGGGGAACGTGGCGCGCTGGGTGGCCCAGATCCCCACGGACATCAGCCAGCATATCAAGCTGGATTTCCCCGGGCCGCAGGAGCTCGGGGGCAGCGACCATGTCTCGTTCCTGTGTTACGGGGCGCCGGGATTCCGGCTCCAGTCGAACTACCCGGATTATCGCCAGTACACCTGGCACACCAACCGGGATACGTACGACAAGATCGTGTTCGACGATCTCAAGAACAACGCGACCCTCGCGGCGATGTTGATGTACCTGGCGTCCGAGGATCCGGAGCGGGTGCCGCGGGACCGGGCGCTGTTGCCGCCCAACCCCCAGACGGGGCAGCCGCGGCAGTGGCTGGGATGCAACAAGGCCCGGCGGAGCTACGAGCCGCCGCGGTAGCCGCGGGTCGCGTATATTCTTCTGGAGGTGGAGGCCGACCCGCGGTGGGTCGGCCGGGAGTCGGCGAGCCGTGGCTGCAGTGGCCGAGTCCGTGCATCGCACCAAGTACTGGCACCGGCTGGAAGACGGCAGGGTGCAGTGCGACATCTGCCCGCGCGCGTGCCGGATGCACGAGGGCCAGCGCGGGATGTGCTTCGTGCGGATGGCCCAGGGCGGCGAGGTGGTGCTCACCACCTACGGCCGCTCCAGCGGCTTCTGCGTGGACCCCGTCGAAAAGAAGCCGCTCAATCATTTCCTGCCGGGCAGCTCCATCCTGTCCTTCGGCACGGCGGGCTGCAATCTCGCCTGCAAGTTCTGCCAGAACTGGGACATCAGTAAGTCGCGCGAGATCGACACGCTGGCCGACTCGGCGTCGCCGGAGATGGTGGCGCGGGCGGCGGAGGACTTAGGCTGCAAGAGCGTGGCCTTCACCTACAACGACCCGGTGATCTTCCACGAGTACGCCATTGACGTGGCGCAGGCGTGTCACGAGCGCGGGATCAAGGCGGTGGCGGTGACGGCGGGCTATCAGTGCGCCGAGCCGCGGGCCGAGTTCTATCGGTACATGGACGCGGCGAACGTGGATCTCAAGGCGTTCACGGAGGAGTTCTACTACAAGATCTGCGCAGGGCACCTCCAGGCGGTGCTGGACACGCTGGAGTATCTCAAGCACGAGACCAGCGTCTGGTTCGAGATCACGACGCTGCTCATTCCGGGTGAGAACGATTCTGATGCGGAGTTGCACGCCGAGTCGCAGTGGATCATGGAGCACCTGGGGCCGGACGTGCCGCTCCACTTCACGGCGTTCCATCCGGACTGGAAGATGCTGGACAAGCCGCCCACGCCCGGAAGGACGCTGACCCGCGCGCGGGCCATCGCGCGGGAGCACGGGTTGCGCTACGTGTACACCGGCAACGTGCACGACGTGGACGGAGGCACGACCTACTGCCACGTGTGTCACGCCGCGCTCATCGCGCGCGACTGGTATCTGCTCAAGGCCTGGGACCTGACCGACGACGGCCGGTGTGAAGAGTGCGGCACGCCCTGCGCCGGGGTGTTCGACGGACCGCCGGGGGATTGGGGGCCGCGGCGGGTGCCGGTGAGGTTGGCGGACTACCGGTAACCCTTGCGGGGCGGGCTCGCGACGATTCGCACCGTTCTGCGTACTTTCGGTGCCGGCTCGGTCCCGCGTGGGTAGTACAGTGTCATCGACATGACGGAGAGGTGCTCATGCCGGTGACGGCCAAGCTGTCCAAGCAGTTCTACGATAGGTTCGGCGACGAGATTGCCAACGAGCTGGTGAACTGGTTCAACCAGGTGGACGCGACCTACCGCTCGGAATTCAAGGACCTGTTCGAGGTTCATTTTGCCCGCTTCGATGCCAAGCTGGAGCAGCGGGTGGCCGAGCTGAACGCCAAGCTCGAGCAGCGAACGGCCGAGCTGCGGGCCGAGTTGCTCGCCGAGTTGCGTACCGGGATCCACGGGGCGGAGGTGCGTCTCATCCGCTGGATGTTTGTGTTCTGGATTGGCAGCCTCGGCACGACGATCGCCCTCATCAAGCTCTGACGGCCCGTCCGGGTGCTTGGCAGATTCGGGTCCTGGGCGAACATCAGCACCGTCCCCATGCGCGACCTCCGCTACGCCCTCCGGTCCCTGAGTAAGAGCCCGGGCTTCGTGCTGGTGGCCACGCTGTGCCTCGGCCTGGCGCTCGCGCTCAATACCACCACGTTCGCGATTCTCGACGCGATGCTGCACCCGTCCCTGCCGGTGAAGGACGTCGAGCGGCTCCTTGAGGTGCGGATGCTCGGTGGGCGGCAGAGGAACGACGTTCCCGCGTGGGTCCGCTACCAGATCCTTCGCACCGGTCAGTTCTACGAGGACATCGCGTTCTACGAGTGGGAGTGGGGAGAGGTCGTTGCCGGCACCGAGGTGGGCGAACAAGCGGTGGCCAGGGTGAGCAGCACGTTCTTCGGGCTGCTCGGCGTGGAGCCCGAGCGGGGCCGCCTGCTTGGGCCGGGCGCCCCGGAAAACTCCGCGGTGGTGAGTCACACCTTCTGGGAGCGCACGCTGGGCGGGCGCCCCCTGGAAGGGCTCACATTCTGGGTCAACGGGCTGGAGTACCGGGTCATCGGCGTGGTGTCTACCCAGATGGGGTACCCTGGCCCCGGCGTGTGGATCGCGCTGCCGCCGGCCGCCGAGCAGACCGGCGTGGGCATGCGGTGGTTCACTCCCGTGGTCAAGTTGCGGCGCGGCGTGAGCCAGGAGCGGGTGAAAGCGGACCTGGCCACCCTGGCCGGCCGGCTCAGGCTGGAATACGGGGCCGCGATCACGCCTTACACCTTCGATGTGCGTTCCATTGCTCCCTCGCCCGCGGCGCTGCGGCAAATCCACTTCGCCATGATGGGAGCCGCGTTCCTGGTGCTGCTGATCGCGTGTGCCAACCTGGCGAGCCTGATGCTGGTTCGCGGCGCCGCCAAGCGGCGGGAGATCGCGTTGCGCCTGGCGCTCGGGGCCGGCCGGCGAGGGGTGGTCCAGCAGCTGCTGGCGGAGGGAACGCTCGTCGCTACGGCTGGGGCTACGGTGGGGCTCCTGCTGACACTGTGGGCCATACCAGTCCTCAACGGCCTGATGCCCCCCAACGTGCCCACGCTGGGCATCGTCCCGCCGCAGGCCAGTTGGCGGGTGTTCGCGGCCGGCCTGCTCGCGGCCCTTGGCACGGTTGTCATTTTCGCGTTGGGGCCGGCCGTGCGCGCGTCCGACGTGCATGTGAGTGAGCCCCTCAAGGAAGGAGCCACCGCCACGAGCGGAGGGGGGCACCGGCGCTACAGCCCGGTGGTGGTGCTTGAGGTGGCATTGAGCTTGGTGCTTCTCATGGGGGCGGCACTGCTGACCAAGTCCGCGGGCCGGCTCAGCATGTCCACGCTCGGCTTCGACCGGAAAGGGCTTCTCGAGTCGTGGGTCTGGCTTGGCCGGCGCGAGGCGGATCAGGTCGACTCAATACGGAAGCTATCCCACGATCTACTTGCCCGTATCGCGGCCCTGCCCGCCGTTCGATCGGTGGGGGCGCAGGCGAGCCGCGGCGGGACTGCCGCCGTCATGTCCGAATTCTATGACGGGTCTTCTGGCTTTCTGCCGAGAACCTCCCTCCATTACGTGAACCACGGGTTCTTGCGCACGCTCGGGATCCCGGTCCTCGAGGGTCGGGATTTTGCTCCCGGCGATGAGGATGCTCGGGTTGCGATCGTGGACCAGACAGTGGCTGCCGCGCTGTGGCCGGACCGCCGCGCGCTGGGACAACTGATCAGGTTCCGCACCGTCCGGGGAGAAGGGGCCCCCTATCGGGTGGTTGGCGTGGCTCGCGCCGCCTTTGCGGCAGGGCCCTGGCCCGAGCCCTACGTGCCGTCACAAGGCGCCGTTTACGTCGCCTGGCAACCAGGGCCAACCGCGCGTGGTTGGCAACTCGCGATCAGAACCACCAAGCTCGATGCGGCGGCTGCGGTGGCGTTACGTCAGACGATCCGCGATGCTCTCCCGGGCGGGGGAGCCGTATGGCTCGAGCCGTGGCTCTTTGACTTCGATACGGAAATGCGGGCGCGGTACTTCCTGGTTCGAGTATTCAGCGCGTTCAGCGTGTTCGCGTTGGCACTGGCGGCCATTGGCCTGTACGGCGTGGTCTCCTACAGCGTGAGCCAGCGGATGCGGGAATTCGCCGTGCGGATCGCCGTCGGAGCACCGTCGAAGAACGTGATCAAGCTCGTGGCTCATGACGGGGCCGTCATGATTTTGGCCGGGACGGGGATCGGGGCGTTCCTGGCGATGTGGGGCTCCACCTTACTCGGCGACTGGCTGTACACCGTCCATCACACCGACGCGGTGTCCCTGGTGGTCGCCGAGGCGGTGCTGTTCCTGGCCGGGTTGGCCGCGTGCCTCCAACCCGCGCTGCGCGCCATGCGGGCGAATCCGGTCGAAATCCTGAGGGCTATCTGAACGAATAGGGCGCGGCCGCGTCCCGCACGTGGGCTTCAGCCCGCGACGGTCCGCGATCTGCCGGGCCGCGCCGCGTACTTTCGGTGACTCCCGAGAGGAAGGTAGCTTGTAGGTTGACGCCGACATGGACCCGAGGCTCCCATGCCGGTGACGGCCAAGCTGTCCAAGAAGTTCTATGATACGTTCGGTGACGAGATCGCCAACGAACTGGTGAACTGGTTCAACCAGGTGGACGCCACGTATCGATCCGAGTTCAAGGACCTCTTCGAGGTCCATTTCGCCCGCTTCGACTCAAAGCTGGAGCAGCGGGCGGCGGAGCTTGAAGCCAAGCTGGCGCAGAGGACCGCGGAGCTCCGGGGCGAAATGCAAGAGCGTTTCGCCCAACTCGACGCGAAGATTGAGCAACGAACCGCGGAGCTGCGGGCGGATCTACGTACCGGCCTTCACGCGGCCGAGGTGCGCCTCATCCGCTGGATGTTCCTGTTCTGGATCGGCAGCCTGGGCACGACGATCGCGTTGATCAAGCTTTGATCGCCGAGCCCGGCTTGGAAGGCCCAGGGCTAGTCCGCCACGCCCTCCGAGACCACCTTGTAGACCTTGTCGTGCGGCCGCACCCGGGTCAGCACCTGGACCCCGACCTCAGCGCCCGGGCTCGCGCGCGCGACCTTGTGGTGCTCCACCTCTATCGAGCTCACGTCCTCCTCGAAGTCAGTGGTGTGGCCCACGAAGTGCACGTGATCGCCCACCGCCAGCTCGCCGTCGCTGAGCTTGACGACCGCCACGTTGGGCCCCGGGAAGTAGTGGGTGACTATCCCCACGAGTCGCTCTGCCATGGCATCCTCCTCAAGGCAGACACCTTAACGATAGAAAAACGGGCTCCAGCAGGCCAGGGAGCTGCGTCACTCCGGTGCGAACCCCGGTGGCCCGGCTACTGCCGATCCGCCTTGGCGCAGGCGCGGCTCATTCTCGCCAACGCATCTCTGGTTTCCTCCTCGGTGACCAGCAGTGAGGGCCCCAGCCGAACGACGTGTCCGTTCAAGCCGCCGAGGCCGATCAGCAGGCCTTCCTCTTTGGTGGCCTCGAGTAGCGCCTTGGCCTTCTTGGGATTGGGTGTCTTGCTCTTCTTGTCCTCGACGATCTCCAGGGCCTGCATCAGTCCCATGCCCCGCACGTCGCCGACCCATCCGTAGCGGCGCCCCAGTTCGTCCAGCCCCGCGCGGAGCTGCTTGCCGCGGGCGGCGGCGCGGGCGGGAACGTTCTCCCGGACCATCACCTCGTTGGTCGCGATCCCCGCCGCCATGGACAGCGGGTTCCCGCCGAAGGTCGAGATGGTCTTCGCGGTCCAGGCGGCGGCGATCTCGGGCCGCGTGATGGTGACGCCCACGGGGAAGCCGCTGGCGATCCCCTTCGCCATGACCATGATGTCCGGCTCCACGCCCCAATGCTCGATGCCAAACCAGTGGTCGCCGGTGCGGCCGAACCCCGCCTGCACTTCGTCGCAGATGAACAGGGCCCCGTAACGGCGCACGATCTCCACCATGCGCTGGAAATAGCCGGGAGGCGGCACGATGTACCCGCCCACGCCCTGAATGGTCTCCGCGATGAATGCGGCGGGCTTGCCGTTGGTGGTGGTGACGATGAGCTCCTCGAGGTCGCGGGCGAACGCGTCCACGCAGGTGTCGTCGCAGGGCGAGCGGAACGGGCAGCGGTAGGGGTATGGCGACAGGGCGTGTTTGATCCCGGGCACCGTGGTGGGCAGCGGGCGCCACGCCGAGTGGGCCGTCAAATTGGTCGCGAGGATGCTGCGTCCGGAGTAACCGTAGCGAAGCGCGATGATCTCGGAGCGGCCGGTGTGCATGCAGGCGAGGACGATGGCCGTTTCGATGGCCTCCGTGCCGCTGTTGGTGAAGAAGGACTGTTGTAGCCGGCCGGGGGCGATCTCCGCCAGGCGGCGCGCCATCTCCACCTGGGCTTCCGTGAGGTAGAGCGTGGAGGTGTGCCCGAGGGTCGTGAGCTGTTCCTGCACTCGCGCCACCACCTCCGGGTGACAGTGCCCCACCGATGTGGTGAGGATGCCGCTGAAGAAATCGAGGTACTCCCGGCCATCGGCGTCCCACACCTTCATGCCCTCGCCGCGCACCAGTACTACGGGATCGGCGTAGTAGGGCGTCACGCACGGGAAGAGGTATTCGCGGTGGCCGGCCTTGACGGCGGCGGAATCGGGACCTGCTGCTCGTACGCCCATTCTCAGTCTCCTGGTTGCGTGGCGCGGCCACTCACCATCTCGAGGTCACCGCGCACTGGTCGGTATAGAACTCGATCGCGTTCCGCCTCTGCCCCTTGGGGTCGCCGAAGAACGAGCCCCGCGAGCCGCGGTCATTTCAGCTCGTCCGGGAGATCTTCGTCGGCCATGCGGTTGAAGCCCCACGAGGATCGGGGATCCACCCGCACCATCTTGGTCTTGCTGTGCGCGTTCAGCGTGTCTGCGGGGACTACCCACAATCGGGCGTTCCATAGCATCCCCGCGAGCTCGAACGGCTGGAGCTGCTCCTCGGGCAGATCCAGCGTGATTTCCAGCAGGGCGTTGCCCGGCGGACCCTCGTCGTCCGCCAGTGGGCGATTGGCGAGCCACACGCCGGTCACGGTGACGTCCTCTCCGGTTCTCGCGTCGCGCAGCCCGAAGTCCCACTCCGTGTCGGCGTAGCCCTCCTTTAGGACCTGTCGAGCGTCGCCGATGCTGGTCTTGTGGTAGAGCACGATGCTCATCACACCAGTCCGGTCTTGGCCGCCTCCCAGAGCTTGTACAGCCGATCGAAGCCGTCCTGCAGCAGGTCCACCTGCTGAGGACTAGGAGACGCGCGCAGCGCGGTCAGGAGCTCCTCGCAGAGCCTGGGCATCTCGCGTCGCCCCTTCTTGGCCGACTGCTCGCGGATCTGTTCTACCAGCCGCTCCAGCCGCTGCCGGGTGGCCTGATCGTCAGGGACCTGCCACAGGTAGGATGCCGTCTCCTTGCCTTCCAGGATCGCCTTGCCGAGGGCGTCGAGCAGAGGCTCGCGCCTGCGCTGGCCGTTGGGTTCGTCGGCGGTCATGATGCCAAAACTACTGCCGCTCGCGCGCGAGGGAATCCAGCCGGGCCCGTCGCGCCGCCGCCGAGTCCTGCGCTCGGAGCGCGCCACGCACGCCCTGCGCACCAGGCAGCTTGGAGGCGCCGATCGCGCTGTCGCGCTGGCGGCGCGTCAGCGTGTCCGGCCGGTTCGCCTGCCCGGTTCCACCGCCGCACGCGCACAGGAAAAGAACGGCCAAGACCAGGGGAGTCTGGATCTTCTTCACATCTCACCTCTCACGTCTCACTTCTCACCGTCTCTCACCATCCCTCACCGTCCTTCTCCACCTCTCTCCGTCCCCGACCCCATGGTCGTGTTGCGGAGCAGCTGCAGATAGAACTTCACGTTCTGTGCATAGCCCTCGACGCTCAGCCGCTCGTTGGTGCCGTGGGCCCGTTCGGTGTCGCCCGGCCCGATGGGGGCCGCGCCGAAGCGATACACGTTGGGAGTGAGCGGCGCGAAGTAGCGGGAATCGGTGCCGCCCACGACCAGCCACGGCACCACGATCGCCTCGGGGACCACCTGGCGGATCGTGTGGGTGAGCAACCGGTACTCCTCGGCGTCCACCGGCGACACCGGGGACGGCTCGGTCTTGAAGGTCTCGGGGATGCTCACCGTCACGCGCGGATCGTCGATGGTGCGTTGCACGTAGGCGAGGATGCCCGCGATGCTGTCGCCCTGCAGCAGCCGGAAGTTGACCGTAGCCCGCGCGACCGAGGGCAGCACGTTCTCCTTCACGCCGGCCTCGATGATCGTGGGCGCCGTCGTGGTTCGGAGCATCGCGTTCCCGGCCGGGCTCGCCCCAAACCGGCTCGCGAGCAGGCCGCCGAACAGCCAGCGGTTGGCAAAGAACAGACGCATGCCGAACGGCAGCTCCGGTCCCAGGTAGTCGAACATCTGCGCGGTGGGGCCGCGAATGCCGCCGGGAACGGGACGCTCTTCCAGCTCCTCGATCGCGGCGCTCAAGATGCCCACGGCCGTCTGCCGGGGCGGCATGGACGAGTGCCCTCCGTCCACGCGCACCGTGAGATTCAGGGTCAGGTATCCCTTTTCCGCGATCCCCACGAGGGCCACCGGTCCGGCCACGCCCGGCACCAGGCCGGTCGCGATCGCGCCGCCTTCATCCAGCACGAACGCCGGGCGCACGCCGCGCGAGCCGAGCAGGGCGGCGATGGCCGCTGCCCCGGCTCGCCCGCCCACTTCCTCATCGTGGCCCAACGCCAGGTACACGGTTCGGCTCAGGGTCGCTCCCTGCGAAAGCAGCGTCTCGATGGCTTCCAACTGGGCTACCAGGCTGCCCTTGTCGTCCATGGCGCCGCGGCCCCACACGTAGCCCTCGGCGATCCGGCCATCGAACGCCGGGTAGGTCCACTTCGCCTCGGTCCCGGGCTCGACCGGCACCACGTCCTGATGCGCCATGAGCACCACCGGCGGCAGCGACGTGTCGGTGCCGGTCCAGCGATAGAGCAGGCTGAACCGGCCCACCGTCTCGCGGGCCAGCGTCGCGTGCGTCTTGGGGAACGACGTTGCCAGGTAGTCCTGAAAGCGGCGGAACTCGGCGGCGTCGAATTGCAGGGAGTCTTGATAGGAGATGGTCTTGAACCGGAGCGCACCTGCGAACCGCTGGGCCGCGGCGGACGCGTCCAGCGTGAGGTCGGTCGCGGGCAGGGCCGCCGCCTGCCGAGAGTGGTAACGGACAGTGCGGATGAGAACGGCGGCCGCCAGCAGGACGGCGGCCGCGACCAGGAGCAGCAGGATTCGTTTCATTGGTGGGAGGACTTGGTCAGACTCCCGAGGCCAGGTAGCGCCGCACCGCACCCAGCGTCCGCTCTACATCCGCGTGCGTGTTGTAGAGATGAGGTGAGAGCCTCAGGCCCGGACGATCTTCGCCGCCACGGACCTGGGAGGTGATCCGGTCGTTCTGGTAGAGCGCGCGGGCGAGCTTCCGGGGGTCGAGGCTCCCCGGCTGGAACGCCACGATGGACGCGGAGCGCGCCGGTTCCGGGTGGGTCCAGACCTTCACACCGTCCATGGACGACAGTCCGGCGATCAACGCCTGGGCCAACTCCCGCGCGTGGCTCTCGATGGCCGGCCGGCCGATCGTCAGCTGCACCCGCAGCGCCTGGCCGAACGCGATCATGGCGGGCTCGTCCCGCTGCCCGATGCCTTCGTGGCTCCGGGAGATCCCGACCGACCCCGGGTACAGGCTGATGATACTCGGCGACAGCGCGGCGTGCGCCGTGCGGCGCACGTACAGCACGCCGGTGCCGCGCGGGGCGCAGGGCCACTTGTGGCCGCTCCCGGTATAGAAGTCGGGCTGCATCTGGGACAGGTCCACATCTAGCACGCCGAAGGTCTGCGCGCCGTCCACCAGTGAGAGGGCGCCTCGCTCCCGGGCCAGCGCGCACAACTCCCTGGCCGGGAACACATCACCCACGGTGCTGGTGACGTGGGTGAAGGCGACCAGCCGGGTGCGCGGCGTGATCGCCTTGCGGAATTGGTCGAGGTAGTGCTCCGGTCCGGGATGCGGCGAGACGGCGTTGACCACCGTGACGGTGAAGCCGAAGCGTTTCGCCTTGTCGCGCCACGCCACGTGGTTGCTCGGGTGGTTGTCGGCGAAGATCACCACCTCGTCGCCCGGCGTCAGCGCCAGCCCGCTGGACACGGTGTTGTTGGCCTCGCTGGTGTTGCGAGTGAGCAGGATCTCCTCCGGGCTCACGCGCAGGTACTCCGCCAGGAGTCGGCGCGTCTCTTCCCGCTGGGCGATCAGGCGCTCCTTGGTGTCCGGTGACGGATCGCGATCCAGATCCCGGGCTCGTTGGTACAGGCTCTCGATCACCGGCCGCGATGATGGGCACAGGTTCGCGGCGTTCATGAAGGTGAGGTCATCGTCCAGCGCGAACTGGCCGCGCACCAGGGTCCAGAAGCTGTCGTCCGCCGAGGGCGGCGCGGTGGGAATCGGCAGGCGCGGCCGTTCCAGCGCGCGGAGTTCCGCCGCCGGCAACAGCGCCGCCGAGCCGCTCACCGCCAGGAGCTGCGCGAATTTCCGCCGACTGATCCCGCTGGGGTGCTCGCCGGAGTCGATCATGGGACCTCGCTGGTGTGGCCCCGGACTTGTGCCCGGGGCTGCTACGCGTCCTCTGCCGCCTGCTGATGCATGGTCGCGATCTTCAGAATCTTGAGCTTTCGGGTAGTGGCGGGAAGGCGAATGGTCACTGTCTCGCCGGCCTTGTGGTCCAATAGCCCACGTCCCAGTGGCGAGGCCACGGAGATGTGACCCGCATCCATGTCCATCGCGTCGGGAATGACCAGCTCGTAGATCTCGCGCTGCTTGGTGTCCGCGTCCTGCACCTCGACGCGTGAGCCGAGACCGACGCGGTCCTTGGGGACCTTGGACAGATCGATATGGGACAGCTTGGCCAGTCGGGAGCGCAGGTGGCTCAGCCGGGCGTGCACGAACTGCTGCCGCTCGAGCGCTGCGTGGTAGTCGCCGTTCTCACGAAGGTCACCCTGCTGAAGCGCCTTCTTGAGCGCGTCGGGGAGGACCACGTTCAGCTCGTGGTTCAGCTGCTCGACTTCCTGGGTCAGCTTCTGCCTGATCTGTTCAATCATGGACTCAATGCTACGAAATGCCGGCGGGGCGCGCCAGCATCAGGGAGCGAGGACTCGGCCCGGCTGCGCTCCGGTATGCTCTCCGTCCCGTATCACCCACTGGCCGTTGACCATCACCTGCGGGACGCCGACGGGATATTGATGCGGCTGCTCGAAGGTGGCCTGGTCGCCCACTCGGCTGGGGTCGAAGGCCACGAGATCGGCGAAGGCGCCCGGAGCGATGGTGCCCCGGCCCGCCAGCTTGAGCCGCGCCGCCGGCATGCCGGTCATCTTGTGAATCGCGGTTTCCAGCGGCATGAGCTTTCGGTCGCGGCAGTAGAGGCCCAGCACCCGTGGGAAGGTGCCGTAGTTCCTGGGATGGGGCGTGCCGCGCGCTAGCGGTCCGTCAATGGTGAGCGCCGAGCCGTCGGAGCAGATCATGCCGAGCGGATGCGCCAGGAAGCGCCCGACGTCCTCCTCGCTCATACCGAAGCCCACCATGCCGGTGCGGTTGCGATCCTGCTCGACGATCATCAGCAGCAACGCGTAGGGATCCTGTTGGCGCAGGGCGGCGAGCTGCCCCAGCCGTTTGCCCCGCGCCCAGGCCAGGCTGTCCGATCCGGTGTTCGAGATCTGGACCGCGTCCCAGTTTCCAAGCTGCTGCACCTTGTCCAACACCTGCGCCTTGATCCGCTCGCCCTGCGCCCGGTCTTTGAGGCGCGCCAGGAACGCGTCGGTCCCGCCTTCGCGGGCCCAGACCGGGAACATGTTGCTCAAGCCGGTGGCGTACGCCACATACGGGTAGCAGTCGTAGGTCACGTCCAGCCCGCCGGACCGCGCGCGCTCGAACAGCTCGAGTATCAGCGGCGCCTTCCACCAGTTGCGCTCGCCCTGGGCCTTGAGGTGCGCGATGTGGACCGCGGCGCCGGACTTCCGCCCGACGTTCAACGCTTCCTCGAGGGCCGCCAGCGACTGGTCGTCCTCGTTGCGCAGGTGGGTGGCATACGGGAGGCCGGTGCCCTTGAGGGGGGTGGCCACGGCGGCCAGTTCGTCCAGGTCGGCGAACGCGCCCGGCAGGTACTCGAGGCCGCTGGAGACCCCGCAGGCGCCAGCCCTCATGGCTTCGGTTACTAGCGCGGCCATGCGAGCGCGCTCGGCCTCCGTGGCCGGCCGGCCGGTCGCGCCGACCACATAGGAGTGCAGCGTTCCGTGACCGACCATGCTGGCCAGGTTCACCGCAGCGCCCTGGCGTCGCAGTCGCGCGAAGAAGCCAGCGAGGTCGCGGAAGTCGATCTCGACGCCGTAGCGCGAGCGATACGCGTCGCGGGTCTCCTCGAATTGAGCATCGCCCCACGGCCCCACGGAGCCGCCGTCTTGGCCGGCCACCTCGGTCGTGACACCCTGCCGGATCTTGCTTTGGGCCTTGGGGTCCACCAGCAGGACCAGATCGGAATGCGAGTGGATGTCAATGAAGCCGGGAGCCAACGCGAGACCCTTGAGGTCCACCTCGCGCGCCCCGGCGGCGGCGAGCCGAGGGCCGATCGCCTCGATGCGGTCGCCGGCAATCGCAACATCACCCTCCACCGGAGCGCGGCCGGTGCCGTCGTACACGATCGCGCCGCGCAGCAGCCAGTCCGCCGGTCTCTGCCGCTGGCGCCAGCGGGGTTCGAGGGCCCACGGGGGGGCAAGCATGAGGCCGCCGGTGGCAGAGGCGGCGGCGGCCAGGAAGTCACGCCGGGTGGTCACCGTTCCCCGTTCCCCCGTCCCACTTCCCCCGTCCATCCAGGCCCCCGCACGATGCGTCCGGGCAACGCGCCCGTGTGCTCGCCGTCCTTGAGCACATGCCCGCCGTTCACGAACACGTGGAGCACGCCGGTGGCATAGTGGTGTGGCTGTTCGAACGTCGCGTGGTCCTGGATCTTCGCCGCATCGAACACCACCACGTCCGCGTAGTAGCCAGGCGTGAGCGCGCCGCGGCGCTGGAGACGGAGGTTCTCCGCGGGAAGCGTCGTCAGCCGGCGAATGGCCTCCTGCAACGAGATGACCCGCTCGTCCCGCACGTACTTGCCCAGGAGGCGGGCGAAGTTGCCGTAGGCGCGGGGGTGGGGATTCGACTTCAAGAACGGTCCCTCAGGGGCCTGGGACCCTGCGTCTGATCCAAAGCTCACCCACGGCTTCGCGATCTGCTTCTCGATATTTTCCTCGGACATGAGGAAGTAGGCGACATCCACCCTGGTGCCGTCCTGGATCACGAGATCCATGGCAGTCTCTTCCGGGGACTTGCCGCGCGCCCGCGCCACCTCGCTGAGGGTCTTCCCAATCAAGGGCTTGAGCGAGTCCGTCTTGAAGCCCAAGAGCAGCACCTGGTCCGGCGAGCCGGCGCCGAGGTAGAGGTTTTCCCACTGACTGCTGGCGGTGCGCATTTCGCGCGCCACCTGGCGGCGGATGGCGGGGTCCTTCAGGCGTCCGATCCACGCTTGGAGACCGCCCTCCTGCACCCAGGGCGGCATGGCGGCATCGAGGCCGGTGGCGCCGGCGGTATAGGTGTACATGTCGGCCGTGATCCGGAACCCGGCGGCGCGCGCCGAGTCGATCTTTTGGATCGCCCGGTCCATCTTGGGCCAGTTGGCGTTGCCAGCCGCCTTGAGGTGATAGATCTCCGCGGGAAGGCCGGCTTCGCTGGCGATGCGGATGGTCTCATCGATGGCTTCGAGGAACCGGTCGCCTTCGGACCGGATGTGTGCGGCATAGCTCCCGCCGGCCTCCGCCGCGACCTTCGCCAGCGCGATGAGCTCGTCGGTCTTGGCGAACGTGGCCGGCGTGTAGATCAGCGCCGTGGTGACGCCCAGAGCCCCCTCGTCCATCGCCCGGGCCACCAGCTCTTTCATGCGGTCCAGCTCGGCGGGCGTGGGCGCTCGATTCTGGTAGCCGATCACGTGCACCCGCGCCGTGGATGCGCCCACGAACGAGGCGACGTTGGTCGCGATGCCGCGCCGCTCAAGGAAGTCGAAATACTCGCCCAGCGTGGTCCACTCGATGGGGTATTTGATGTCACCCTGCTGCTCCAGGGCTTCTTGTTTCATCGCGTCACTGAGTGGGCCCATCGAGCCCTCGCCGAACACTTCGAGGGTGACGCCCTGCCGGATCTCGCCCTGCGAGCGGGGGTCCTGGATCAAGGTTTCCTCGGAGTGGCTCAGCATGTTGATGAAGCCGGGCGAGACGGCCAGGCCGGAGGCGTCAATCTCGACTCGGCCTCGCCCCGTCACCGCTCCCACCGCGGCGATGGTGTCGCCCTCGATCGCGAGGTCGCCGACCAGTGGGTCGTTACCGCTCCCATCGTAGATGGTGCCGTGGCGGATGACGACGTCGTAGCGGGGAGCGCAGGCCGCGGTGAGCAGCGCTGACAGCATGAAGAAACGCAGACGGGGCATGGATGCGTGTTCCCTTCACTGGGGCAAGACGGCCTACTGGTTGGCCGGCGCGGGTTGCCGCGGCATCGCAGGTGCAGCAGAATGATGCACACGGTCGACCCCGTCGGGCTAGGCGCGTGCGGAAGACCCATCTGTCGCCCTGCCGCCCCACGTCACAGATTGATGCCGCAGGACGCCTTTTTCATCTCGCCCGTTGGGAGGTCGTATGCGTAGCCGCCACATCGTGCTCGCCGCGTTGGTCGCGGCTTCGTTGCCGCTCTCCGCGGCACTCGCTCAAGCCCCGGGCGCTCCCGCCAAATGGACGCCAGAGTTGGCGCTCACGGTCAAGAACATCAGCAACGTCGCGGTCTCTCCGGACGGGCAGCAAGTCGCCTTCCAGGTGGCCACCGCCGTCACCGACGGCGAGCGCAGTGAATGGGTATCGCAGATTCACGTGGCCAGCAGCGACGGGTCGCGCGGCTATCAGCTGACGCGAGGCGAGAAGTCATCCACCGCGCCGGCCTGGTCGCCGGATGGGCGGTGGATCGGGTTCCTGTCGTCGCGGTCGGGCAAGGCCAACCTGTGGCGTATCGCGCTCGCCGGGGGCGAAGCCGAGCAGCTGACCGATGAGAAGGGCGGCGTCTCGGCGTTTCGCTGGTCGCCGGACGGGAAGACCATGGCGTTCGCCATGACCGATCCCAAGACGGACGACGAAGAAAAGGCCGACAAGGAGAAACGCGACGCCCGGGTGGTGGATGAGGCCATCAAGCAGGTGCGGCTGTACGTCGTTCCGGTCGAGCCGGATTCGGCCGCCAAGCGTCCGGTTCGGAAGCTCACCCAGGGCGACTACAGCGTGGGCGAGTTCGACTGGTCACCCGACGGGAAGTTCATTGCGTTCTCCCACACGCCCAGCCCGAAGGCCGACGACTGGACCAAGTCGGATGTCTCGGTGGTGAGCGTCGAGAGCGGGAACGTGCAGCCGCTCGCCGCCGCCCGCGCCGCGGAGTCGTCCCCGGTGTACTCTCCCGACGGACAGACGATCGCGCTCTCGATCAGCGACGACCCTCCGACCTGGGGATTCACGGCTCGCGTGCACCTGCTGGCTGCGGCGGGTGGGACGCCGCGGGCGCTGGCCGAGAGCTACGACCGCCAGCCCGACATCGTCGGTTGGTCTCCTGATGGTAAGCGAATCCTGATCTCCGAGACCCACCGCACCATCAACCGGCTGGGCGCGCTGCCGGTGGACGGTGGACCGCAGGTAGACCTCTCGGCGGCGGGGCTGATGGTGAACGGCGCCGCGGTCAACCGGATCTTCCGGAGCCCCGAGCCCGAGCGTCCGCGCGAGCGTGGCGCCCGGGGTGGAGCCGCGCCCGAGGGGCCGGTGCCCACCCGCGTCGTGCCGCGGATTGGGTTCGTGTCGGAATCGGCGGACCGGGCGCCCGAGGTGTTCGTGACCTCGGCCGAGTCGTTCAAGCCGGTGCAGGTGAGCCACGTCCAGGAACTGCCCAGCATCCCCATGGGCCGGACCGAAGTCGTGAGCTGGCCCGCGCCCGATGGGATGACCATTGAAGGGCTGCTGACCTACCCGGCCGGCTACCAGCCGGGGACGCGCGTGCCGCTGCTGGTGATCGTCCACGGCGGGCCCACTGGCGTGTTCACGCAGGGCTTCATCGCCTCCCGCGGCGCGTATCCCATCGCGGCGTTCGCGTCGGAGGGCTACGCCGTGCTGCGCTGCAACGTGCGCGGGTCCAGCGGCTACGGCCGCGATTTCCGCTATGCCAACTACGGCGATTGGGGCGGCGCGGACTATCGGGACATCATGTCCGGCGTGGACGCCATGATCCAGCGCGGCGTCGCGGACCCGGACCGGCTGGGCGTGATGGGCTGGAGCTACGGTGGGTTCATGACCTCATGGATCGTGACCCAGACCAAGCGCTTCAAGGCCGCCTCGGTCGGCGCGGGGGTCACGAACCTGATGTCGTTCACCGGCACCTCGGACATCCCGAGCTTCCTCCCGGACTATTTCGGTGGCGAATACTGGGACGTGTTCGACCAGTGGCGGTCGCATTCGGCCATGTTCAACGTCAAGGGGGTGAGCACGCCCACGCTGATTCAGCACGGTGAGGCCGACGCCCGGGTGCCGATCTCGCAGGGGTACGAGTTCTTCAACGCGCTCAGGCAACAGGGTGTGCCGGTCAAGATGGTGGTCTACCCGCGCCAGCCCCACGGGCTCCAGGAACCCAAGCTCCAGCTGGACGCGATGAAGCGGAACCTGGAGTGGTTCGGCCAGTGGATCTTAAATCGAAAGACGTCGGACGGCGGGGCGAGCCGCTAAGCTCATGGCTTCGACGACGACACCCCCGCCGCGGGCTTCTCGTCCCCCGGCGCCTTCTCCCACAGGTACTCTCGGCCCGTCACGTACTTCTCGAACCACGCCAGCTCCACGTTCATCTTGAACAACTGGTGCCTGAGTTCGCCCCAGCCGTGCGGCTCGCGGGGCGCCACGTACAGGTGCGTGGGGACGCCATTGGACCTGAGGGCGCGGTACATCTCCACCGACTGCGGCATCGGCACGCGCGGGTCGTTCTCGCCCACGAAGAAGATCGTGGGCGTCCGGACGTTCGCCACGTACTTGAGCGGGGAGTTGTCCCAATACACATCGATGGGCGCATTCTGCTGCCAGGGGCTGCCGCCGAACCAGGGTGTGCGGGGGAAGCGCACGTCGCTCTGTGCGTACATCGAAATCCAGTTCGCGGCGCCGGCGCCGGATGCCGCCGCCTTAAAGCGATTGGTGAAGGTGATGATCTTGTTGGTCATGTGACCGCCGCCCGACCAGCCCATCTTGGCCATCCGGGTGCTGTCCGCCACGCCCATCCTGATCACCTGGTCCACGCCGGTCATCACGTCCAGGTGGGCATTCTTGAAGTAGTGGCCCACCATGTCCCGGAGAAACGCGTTGCCGTAGCCCGTGCTCCCCCGGTAGTTGGGCTTGAGCACGGCGTAGCCTTTCCCGGTCAGCACCGGCACGTAGCTGCTGGTCCCGGCGGCAAAGCCAAACTTGTCGGACGCCTGGGGACCGCCGTGGGTCTGTACCGCCAGCGGATAGCGCGTCCCCGGCTGATAGTCGGTCGGGTAATACAGCAGGCCCTCGACCGTCACGCCATCCGCGCCCTTCCAGGTGATCTTCTCTTGACGGGGCAGCTGGTACGTCTTGGCGAGGTCGTCGAACAGGTGCGTGACCTGCGTGGGTGAGCCGCTTCCCTGGAACACCCACGCCTCGCCGGGGTTGGTGGGCTCATCGAGACTCATCACGTGACGACCGCTCTTGGAATCGTAGCTCCAGGAGCGGACGGCGTGCCGTCCGTCGGTGAGTTGCGTGAGCTTGGCGGTGGCGATGTCCAGCTGGAATAGCTCGCTGTGCACGCCCAAGTTGGCCGTAAAGAAGACCGATCGGCCGTCGCTCGACCACTCCGCGTCTCCCACCTCGTAGGGGAGGTCCGGCACCAGGAGCCGGGCCTGGCCACCGGCGGCGGGCACCACGAACATGTTGTCGTTGTAGTAGGTCTCGAATCGGGCGTTCCCGCCGGCCACGAACAGCACCTGGGCATTATCGGGAGAAAACGTCGCGCCGTTTTCGGGAATGCCGTTGCGGGTGAGCTGGGCCGCACCGGATCCCGTCGCATCCATCACCCACACGTCACCATCCGCCGAGGAGCCGAGCAGCGGCGTGGGCGTTCGGTGAAGGGCGATGCGACGGCCATCCCGGGAAAGCGTGTAGGCCTGCACCGTGTAGCCGCCGTCGGTGATACGCCGCTCGGCCCCGCCGGGAACCGAGACGTTCCAGAGATGGCGCTGCTTGAAGTTCTCGTCGAACGCGTACACGTCGTCCTTGGCGCCGTCTTTCTGTTTCTCTTCCGCGGTCTTGGGATCGGACGCCAGGAAGTAGATGGCGTCCCCGCTGGGCGACCACGTGATGCTCGAGACGCCGGTCGCGTGGTTGGTGAGCTGTCGCGCCTCGCCGCCGGTGTTGCTGATGAGATAGACTTGCGCCTGCCCGGTGTCGGTTCGGGTGGCGACGAACGCAATCTGCGAACCGTCGGGCGACCATCTGGGGCTGCTCTCGCCCCGGGCCCCGCTGGTCAGCTGCACGGTGCCGCTGCCGTCGGCGTTCACCCGCCAGACGTGGGACACGCGGCGATTGGCCTTCCAATCCGCGGTGTTCAGCGTGTAGAGAAGCTGCCGGCCGTCGGGCGAGAGCTGGGGGTCGCCCAGCGAGGGAATGTCGATCATGTCCACGATGGACATGGGACGGGGCGCCTGCGCGGCCGCACGCGTGAACGGGGCGCACGCCACCAGCGCGATCGCTCCCAGCCACCTCAACGCTCTCTTCATAGACACCTCAGGCGGGAATCCCAGGCAAAGATACCTGCGTGGGCTCTTGCCGGAAGCCGATTCCGTGCGGATTTACCGCAGAGGCCGCAGAGATGGAACAGAGAGATCGCAGAGGTTGTTCTTCCCGGAAAGCCCATCCAATTCCCTCTCTGCGACCTCTCCGTTCATCTCTGCGCTCTCTGCGGTGAATGACTGGATTGCGGCCGGGGCATGGAGACACCAGCTTGTGACGCGATGACCAGGCGGACACCAGAACTCCCGATCGTCGAGCGCGCCGCATCCCACGCTGGCCGCACCGCCATCGTGGCCCAGGATGGCCGTTTTACCTATCAGGATCTGATGGCCGCGTCTCACGGGGTCGCGGCCGCCTTGCTCGAGGCCAAAGCCGATCTCGACCAAGCCCGGGTGGCGTATCTGGTCCCGCCCAGCTTCCTCTGGGTCGCTACGCAGTGGGGTGTCTGGCGCGCCGGTGGCGTCGCGGTGCCGCTGGCGGTGTCTCATCCACCGCCCGAGCTGGAGTACGCTTTGACGGATTCCGGCGCCGTGGCCGTGGTGGCGTATCCCGAGCTGGCGGAGCGGGTTGAACCGGCGGCTCGGCGGCTCGGAGCGAGATTGCTGGTGTGGTCCGAAGCGCCGACTGCCGCCGGGGGCGGACTCCCTGGCATCACCCCGGACCGGCGCGCCCAGATCTTCTATACCAGCGGGACGACCGGTAAGCCTAAGGGCGCCGTGCTGACGCACGCCAACCTCGCCGCCCAGGTGGAAAGCCTGGTCGCCGCCTGGGAGTGGTCCGCCGACGACTGTGTGTTGGGCGTCCTCCCGCTCCACCATGTACACGGCGTCGTCAACGTGCTCACCTGCGCGCTCTGGTCCGGTGCTATCTGCGAGCTGATGCCGCGGTTCGACGCAGACGCGGTTTGGCACCGCTTGATGCGGGGTGGGGTGACCCTCTTCATGGCGGTGCCAACGATTTACGCACGACTGATCACGGCGTGGGAGCGGGCCTCCCCCGAGGATCAGGCTCGGATGTCAGGTGCCTGCCGCGGCCTCCGGCTGATGGTGTCCGGCTCGGCGGCGCTGCCGGTGAGCGTGCTGGACCGATGGCGCGACCTCAGCGGCCACACCTTGCTCGAGCGCTACGGCATGACCGAGATCGGCATGGCCCTGTCGAATCCGGTCCGCGGCCCACGGGTGAGCGGGCAGGTCGGTACGCCGTTGCCGGGTGTCGAAGTCCGGCTGGTGGACGATGACGGCCGCGAGGCCGCGGCGGGGACGCCGGGCGAGATCGAGGTCAAAGGCCCCACCGTCTTCCGGGAATACCTGGGCCGACCCGACGCCACCCGCGAGGCGTTCCACGACGGATGGTTCCGGACCGGCGACGTCGCGGTGCTCGAAGGCGGAGGCTATCGGATTCTGGGCCGACAGAGCGTGGACATCATCAAGACCGGCGGCTACAAGGTGTCGGCGCTGGAAATCGAGGAAGTCCTGCGACAGCACCCGAATATTCAGGAGTGCGCGGTGGTGGGCGTGGAGGATGCGGAATGGGGCGAGCGGGTGTGCGCCGCCCTGGTCCCGCGCGCCGGCTGTCGTCTCGAGACGGATCGGATCCGAGAATGGTCCCGGGAGCGACTGGCCGCGTACAAGGTGCCGTCACGGCTCCTCTTCGTGGGTGAGCTTCCCAGAAACGCGCTGGGCAAAGTGCTCAAGCCCGACGTGGCGCAGCTCTTTCGGAAAACGTGACCCAGCCTGCCTGACCGGCAATCCCTGCTGCCAAATCGACGTGGAGAATGTGGCACGGGCTACTTCGTGTGGCCTGGGGGGTTTGTGATCTGGCGCACTGCGGCCAGCCTGTCACGCCCGGGAGGTTGCACCAGAGTCGCGACCGCCCTCCGTTGCGCCCCTCGGAGTTCGGCCGGTCCTACGTGTCAAATAGGGAGGGCGCGCATGTTCGAAGCGATCCAGTCCTATCTCCCCACCGAGTGGCAGCGGACGGTCGAGTTCTTTGGGACGCCGCTGTGGTGGATTCCGCAATGGCAGGCGCTGGTGCTGGGGTACGTGGTGGGAGACGGCTCCGCGTGGGAGACGCTGCTCCGAGTCGTCTTCCTTCTGCCTCCGGTGCTGGTAGTGGTGATCGCCGTGTGGACCAGCATGGCCTCATTGTACACCCTTCCGTTCCGCGCGGCCCGGACCCGCTTCGTCACCACGATGGCGTATTCGTGGTGGGACGTGGGTCGTAGCATCTGGTTCTTCTGGGTAGGGGTGGTGCGGGTACTGGTGCTGCTGGCGGGCTGGGTCTGGGGTCTCCTCAAGCTGGCGGCGCAGCTCGCGCTCCGGGCGCTCAAGACTACTATCGAATCGCCATTCGTAGTCCTGGACTGGACGTCCCGCCGGTACTTCCAGCCCGGCGTGCCCTGGATCGCCTTCCTGCTGATTCTGGGCTGGTCGGCGTTGGAGGGCACCATCTTCACCTACACGCTCCAGCCCACACTCACGGAAGTCCTGTCGAACATCACCGGGTTCGAGCCCAACCCGGCGATCGTGACACCGATCCTCTGGATCCTGCTCTTCCTGTTGATCGCCGGCAGCTTTGCCTGCATCGAGGGCTTGGCGCGCGCCGTCCGCGCCAAGCAGGTGGGCCAGATCGTGCAGATGGTGTTCGTCGAGTTCTTCGTGATGTTCTTCGAAGTCGTATTCCTCTATCGCGAGCTGATCGACGCCATCACGCCGTGGGTGGCCCAGCAGACCGGGGGCGAGGTGCAGCTCGGGTTGTGGTCCACCATCGCGCTGGCGTCGTTCGGCTGGGTGGGTATCCGCGGCATGACCTGGTTCCTGTTCGGCCGCTACGGGACGCCGGCGCTGTTGGCGGTGCTCTCGCGCGAGACCATCAGCCAGGAGGGGGCCCCCGCGCCGGCGCAGCTGCCGGCGCAGCCGGCGCTGGTGGGCGATGTGATCGCGGCGCTGAAGCAGGAAGTCGAGTGGTTCAAGCAGGAAGGGCGGCACGTGGCCGAGCTGCTGTCCCTGCCGATTCTCCAGTTGTTCGCCGTGGCCGTCAACTTCGTGGTCGTGATCGTGCGAGGAGAGCCGCTCTTCCGTCTCCCGTTCCAGTCGCTGGACGACGTCCTGGCCAGCACCTCGCTGGCGGTGCGCGAGGGTGGGGCAGCGCGGAGGGTGTCGGCATGACCCGGCGCTCTTGGCTCCTCCTGCCCGCGGTGGCCGTTTGGTTCGCCGCAACGGCGTGCGCGCCGCCTCGCTCGGCGACGACCGCTCGGAACACGCTGGTCCTCGGGATCGACGTGAGCGGCTCGTTCCGCGGCCGGCACTACGACGACGCGATCGATTTCGCCGCACACTACCTGTATGGTCACGTGAAGGGCCTGGGCGGGCTGCGCGTGCCCACCGCCGTGTTCGTGGGCTCCGTGGGAGGTGACCAGCCGGGCGAGGTGAAATCGTTCCATCCCATCCAGGACATCACCGGCAAGAGCGTGGATCAGCTCCGGAGCGATCTGCGCGCCTGGTTCCCGCCGGAGGACCGCCTCACCGACTTCAATGCGTTCTTCGATCGGGTGGCCACGCTGGTGAAACGGCAGAACCTGGTGCTGGCGCCGGTGAACGTGGTGGTCCTGAGCGACGGCGTGCCCGACGTGCCCCGCGCCTCGGCCTCCGACACGCTCGCGCCGTTCAAGCGGCTGGATATCAGTCCGCTGGAGTATCTGTCCCGCAACGTGACCGTGCGATTGCTCTACCCCGCGCCCACGGTCGCCGCCGGCTGGGAACGCGGCGTCCCCCGGCGGCGCGTCCGCCTGTGGACCCTGGACGGCGAGGTGATGGCCGGTTGGCGCGGCCAACTGACCATCGGCCAGCCGTTGGAGACTCAGGAGCGGCTGTGGGCGTGGATAAACGACAACGTGGATTTCCGCGTCAGGACCAGAGTTCTCTAAGTAGGGGTCGGGACGGCGTAAGGGGTGAGGGGCAGGGGTAAGGGGTGGCCCCCTCACCCCTTACCCCTTACGCCGTTTGTCTTTCCCGCCCTACAGCAGGCCGAAAAAGACCCAGCACACCACCGCCCCCACCACCGCCATCGACAGCCCCCACGCCAGCACCTTGTTGAACAGCACCTGCCGGTCTTCCGTGCCGGTGTAGGCGGCCAGGCAGATCGCGCCGATGGTGGAGAGCGGCGACACGTCCACCAGGTGGCCGCCGACGTTGATGGCCGAGGCGATGGCCATCGGATCGGCGCCCAGTCGCTCGGCTAGCCCCGGCACAGTCGGAAGGAAGGTCGGCAGCACCACGCCCACCGTGCTGCTGTACGCCGAGACCAGCCCCGCGACCAAGGCCACGATGCCCGTCACCGTCTGTGGCGTGGACAGCCGCACCAGCCCATCGACGATCACGTCCACTCCGCCGGTCTTGTCCAACACCGAGATGAGGGTGGAAACGCCGCACACCATGAGGATGGTGCTCCACGGAACCACCTTGATGGCGGCGTCGGGCGCGGCTGCCCGGGTGAGCGCGAGCACCGCCACCGCCACGAAGGCCGCGATGATCACTTCGACGCGGAAGACGATCACGGCCACCAGCACCAGTCCCAGGACACCCAGGGTGAGCCACTGGGGCGTGGTGAACGGCTCCAGGTCCTCGGCGGGCAGGTCGGCGTGCAGGTCCACCCGCTTACCCCGGAGCAGCAGGGCCGTGCCACCCAGAAGAAAGTATCCCGCGAACGCCACGAACGACTGCGCGATGAACGTGTTCCAGAAGGTGTGCCACTGCTGCCCCACGATCCCGGCCCGGATCATCAGCTCGTTCGCCACCACGCCGGTCGGGGCGACCGGCGAGTAGGCCCCCGCGTTGGCGGCGTTGCCCACCATGATGGTCATGAGGAACGCGCTGATGCCGAGCCTGCTGGCGGCGGCCATGGCGACCGGCGCCATGAGCGCGATCCCGGCGATGTTTCCGGCGCCCATGACCGCGATCGCGACCGTGAGGCCGAAGAACACGATGGGCACCATGCCGACGTTGCCGCGGGCCAGCCGGATGCCGTGCCGGGCGAGCTTGTTCAGCGTCCCGTTCACCTGCGCCTGGGCGAACAGCACCATGATCGCCACCAGCACCAGGAACAGGGACGTGGGGAACCCGGCCGTGACCTGCGGCGCGCTTAAGCTCCCCGATCCGACGCCCACCAGGTACGCGAACGCCAGGCACAAGAGCCCCAGGTTCACGCGCCACGCGATGCCCGCCACGATGGCGACGACCAGCGAGATCAGCGAGACCCAGGCCAGGTTCATCGCCTATCGGATCGCCACGGCCGCGGCTAGAGCCTCCGCCAGCACCGCACGGGCGCGCTCCAACACGGCCGTGAGCACCTCGGCCATGCGCCGCGCTTCGGCGACGTCGTGGTTCTCGAGCGCCTCGCGGATGCCGGGGAGCGTCTTCACGCCGTAGCCGGTGTAGAAGCCGGGCGCATAGAGCTGGTGGCGGAACCAGGGGCGACGCGGGAGCCCCTGATCGTGCAGGAAGGCCTGCTCGGTCTTGACGATCCGATCGTTGAGGCGCGCCAGCGCCTCGCCGGAGCGCCCGAGCCGCTCGGCCTCGAGCGCCAGCACCCGCTCCACCTCGGCGTTGAGCGCTTCGGCGGTGGCGCCGAAGCGGGCGGTAGCGTCACGCGCGGCGGCCAGGCTCACGTCCAGCGTGCGGTTCCGCGCCTCCTGCTCCAGCTCGTCGAGGTACCGGTTGATGGTCTCGGCCGTGCTGGCGTAGTCGAAGGGAAGGACGTCCGCGTTGGCGACTCGCTCCAGAAACACGCCCACCAGCTCCGCCAGGCGGACGCCGGAGGCGAAGCCGGGATCGCCGAAGGTCGTGAAGAACCAGTGGGTGTCGTAGCGCGAATGGTAGATCCCGTTGCCTGACTCGAACCCCATGTCGAGCGACGGTAGCCCAAGGTGGTCGAGGAAGACCGTGTAATCGGAACCGGAGCCCAGGGCGCCCAAGCGAACCTGCCTGCCGCCGCCCCATTCGGCCAGCTCGGTGGGTCGCGCCTCGGCGAGCCAGGCATCGTACACCGTGCCCTCCCGGCCCGGCATCTGGACGGCCCGGGTGACCTGGTTCACCAGCGGCTGGAGGGAGTGAACCCCGTCGGCGCTGAAGTTCCCCGCGGTGTAGCTCTCGCGATTCAGGTACACCACCAGATTTCGCCGGAGCGCGTCCGCGAACTCCTCACCGTACTCGGTGGATCCGATGAGGCCGTATTCCTCCGCGTCCCAGCTGGCGATCGCGATGGAGCGCTTGGGCCGTTGCCCGGCCCTGGCGAGGTCGGCCAGGACCCGCGCGGTCTCCAGCAGCGAGACGGCGCCACTGGTCGGGTCCCGGCCGCCAAAGGTCCAGGCGTCGCGGTGACCGCCCGCCATCACGATCTGCTCAGGTATTTCGCTGCCGCGCAGGATCCCGATCACGTTCACGATAGGCCGGACGCCCCAATCGTTCTTGAGGACGAGTCGCACCCGCGCGGGGCCGGGGCCGGCGTGGTAGGTGAGGGCCAAGCCGCCGCGCCAGGTCCGCGGCACCACCGGGCCGCCCAAGTTCCGCAGGATCGGCAGCGCGTCGCCGTAGGAAATGGGAATTGTGGGAATCTTCTCGATGGTGGGCACGTTGGCGAGGGGAATCCGCTCGACCCCCGGCTTCGAGGCGCGGTTGGGGGTCTGGGGATCTCCCGGGTACATCGGCATGTCCATCACCGAGCCGCGCTGCACGCCCCATTCCGGCCGCCACTTGCCCTTGGGCATCACGTCGCCCTGGACGTAGCCGTCATCCGCGGGGTCCGAGTAGATGATGCACGCCACCGCGCCGTGCTCGGCGGCGACCTTGGGCTTGATCCCCCGCCAGCTCCCGCCGTATCGCGCGATGACGATCTTGCCGGCCACGGAAATGCCCAGCGAATCCAGCACCCGGTAATCCGCCGGCACGCCGTAGTTCACGTACACCACCTCGCCGGTGACGTCGCCGTCCACCGCGTACGCGTTGTACGGCGGCAGCACCCCCGGCTTTCTGGTGTCGGGATCGTTGGCCAGGGGCGGCTCCTCGAGCCTCAAGTCGTAACGCTCCGGGGCGAGCAACGTGATGCGCCGCTCGATGGGCCGCGGCAAGAGCACCTCGTAGCGGTGGAGCGCTACGGAATCGAAGCCGAACTCCCGGAGCCTCGCGGCGTAGTAGTCGCCCAGCCGAAGGTTGGCCTCGGTCCCGGCGTGGTGGGGCTCGGCGGTGAGTGCCAGGTGATACGTATTCATGCGGTCGGCCGAGGGCTTGCCGATGATGGCGGCTTCGAGGGCGCGTTGGCGCTGGGCCGACGTCTCGGTGTATCCGGCGAGCCTGGTCTCCTGGCCGGCTGCCGGGAGTCCTGTGGCCAGCGACAGCGAGAACGACGCCCAGAACCAACGATGGATCATGATGTCCTCAGCATGGGGGCGACACAGGCATCTTGCGCGACGGCAAACATAGGCCTAAATCGGCTTTCGGCAATCGCTCCGTGACCATCGAGGGACCGCTTCATCCCATCGGAGGTATCTGATGAGACGCATTTGGGTCGTTGGCTGGTTGGCGGCAGGACTCCCCGCCGCCGCTCGCACGGCATCCGCGCAGACCACCGACACCGAACGCAGCGCGGCGCGTGAGGTGGTGCAGCAGATCGACGCGCTCCAGGCACGCCTCAAGCCGACCGAGGCGGGCCGGCGGATGGCCGGGAAGAAAGACGCGGATCGCGACCGGCTGTTCCAGCGGATCGACCAGCTGTGGACCGGCGAGATGCAGAGCTTAAGCGACTACATCGGCAAGCACCCGGAGGTCGGGTTCAAGGAGTTCAAGTCGGTGGACACGCTGACCAGCGTGCTGCGGGGGTTTGGCTTCCGGGTGGAGACCGGGGTCGCCGGCCTCGAGACGGCGTTCGTGGGATCCTGGGACTCACCTGCCGGGACCAGCGGTCCCACTCTCGGCGTCATCGTCGAGTACGATGCGCTCCGCAGCACCACCGAGCCGTTTCACGGCTGCCAGCACAACGCCCAGAGCCCGGTGGGCTTCGCCACCGCGGTCGCCATCGCCGACTATATGAAGGAGAAGCGGCTGCCCGGGCGGATCCGGGTGTTCGGCACGCCCGCGGAAGAGGTTGGCCCGCCGTCCAAAGTCACCATGTGGGAGGCCGGCATCTTCAAGGGCACCGACATCCTGGTGCGAAGCCACGGGTCGGGCTCCACGGCGCGCAGCAAAGCGGGGTTCGGCGTGTGCTGTCTCAACATCAACGAGGTCCGCTACATCTTCACCGGGCGCTCCTCCCACCAGCGCTCGTCCTGGTTCGGGCGCAACGCCCTGTCCGCGGCGGTGCAGTTGTACACGGCGGTGGATCACCTGCGGCCGACCTTCCGGCCGGAGGCCTCGATTCAGGGCGTGATCCCGGAAGGGGGCGTGGCCCCCAACGTGGTCCCGGAGCGCGCCGTGGTGGACTACTACATCCGTTATCCGGATGAGGTGTACCTGGACCACATCGACTCCATGATGGCGAACGCCGCCCGTGGGGCGGCCGCCGCCACCGGGACCCAGGTCGAGATCGAGAACTACGGCCGCTACCGGGACGGCATCACGCTCGGGACGCTCGAAGAGCTGGTGTTCGCCTACGCCCAGGCGCTCAACGCGCCGGAGATCGACCCGGATCCTGAGCGGCCCTCGGGATTCGAAGAGACCGGATTCGTGACCCGCGACATCCCGGGCGTCGGCGTGAGCGTCTTTACGTCGCCCGCACCGGGGCACTCGCTGGAGCGCTGGTACGACTCGATGAAACCGGTGGGGCACACCGGCTTTCTGCTCGACGCCAAGATCATGACGGCGGTGCTGTACCATTTCCTGACCGACGCCCAGTTCCGCCAGGCGGTGCAGGACGAGCACCGCACCATGGCCGGGCTGTTCGATCAGTACCTGCAGGGCTTGCGGAAGGCGTACGGGAGTGAAGTCGGGGCAGGGGTGGGCAAGTGAAAGGCGTTGTCCGTTGTCCGTTGTCCGTTGTCCGTGGGTCTCGATGGCTGCGCGCGCACCACGGATAACGGACAACGGATAACGGGCAACGTCATGTCAGTCCGCGCCGCGGTCCTCGTCGCTCCAGGGAAGCCGCTGGAGACCTGGGACTTGCCGGACCCCCCCCTCGAGCCCGGCGCCGTCCTCCTCGAGACCATCGCCAGTGAAGTCTGCGGCACCGATGTCCACCTCTTCCACGGCCGCCTCGCCGGCGTCCCCTATCCCATCATTCCCGGGCACGTGAGCGTGGGAAAGGTGCTGGAGGCGCGCGACGTGACGGTGGACGTGAACGGCCAGGCGCTTCGGGCCGGCGACGTGGTCACGTTCTACGATGTCCATGAAGTGTGCGGCCGCTGCTGGCATTGCCTGGTGGCCCGGCAGCCCAACCGATGTCCCAGCCGCCGCGTGTACGGCATCACCTACTCTGCCAGAGACGGATTGCTGGGCGGCTGGGCGGAACGGATCTACTTGAAGCCCGGTGTCCGGATCTTCAAGCTCACCGAGCCGCTCACCGCCGACGACGTGATCGGGGGCGGCTGCGGGCTGTTCACCGGCTTCGCGGCGGTGGAGCGCGCCACGCTCCAGATGGGAGACGTTGTGTTGGTGCAGGGCGCGGGGCCGGTGGGGCTCGCGGCGGCGGCGTTCGCCGCGCTCAGGGGGGCGGCCACCGTGATCGTGATCGGCGCCCCGGCCGCCCGTCTTGAGCTGGCCAAAACCCTGGGCGCCGACGTGACGCTGTCACTTACCGAGCAGTCACCCGAAGAGCGCGAAGCGGCGGTTCGAGAGGTGACCGGCGGGCGGGGCGTGGACGTGGCGATCGAGGCGGCCGGGAATCCCGCAGCGATCCCTGAAGGGTTTCGCCTCCTGCGCGACGGCGGCACCTACGTCGTGGCGGGGCACTACACAGACGTTGGTAGCGTCACGGTCAACTTCCACGCCGACGTCAACCGCAAACACGCCGACGTGCGGGGGCAATGGGGCACCGACTTCCGCCACCTGTACCGCGCGCTCAAGCTCCTGGCCAAACACCACGCGCGGCTGCCGTTCGCGCGGGTGATTGGCGCTCGCTACCGGTTGGGTGAGGCGGGGAAGGCGCTCGCTGACGTCGAAAGCCTGAGGGTGACCAAGGCGATTATCACGCCGGCGGCTTAGAACCGGTAGCTGACGCGGACGGCGGGGAGCGAGCCGTCTCGCCGCACCAGCGCGAGCGGATCTACCAGCACGTCAAGCTGATCTGGCCCGATCCCCACCTTCGCCTGGCGGGCGAACGAGTGGTACATGAGCCCGTACCCGACGCCTGCCCCGATCGCGCTCGCCGCCAGGAGCACGGTGCTGTTATCGCCGTTCTCCGAGCTGGTCAAGTATCCCACGCCCAAGCCCGCCAGTCCCCCGGCGATCTGACCCAGGGTCGTGAACGTTCCCTGAGCCGTCGTGAAATCACGGCCGTGGACCAGTCGCTGACCGGCGATCAAGCCCACCGTGCCGCCCGTCATCGCCAGCGCGGAGTAGAGTTTGCCCTGGTCCCCGTTGGGATTGAGCGCGTCGGCCATCGCCAGGCCCACATGTGCGCCCAGGATCCCCGCGTTGCGCAGCAGGAAGGCGTCGCCGCGGGTGTACTGCTCGGTGCGTGAGAGCGCATAGCCCACGCCCAGGCCACCGGCGGTGCTCAGCAGCGCGGTGGCCACGGCAGCGGTGTACGTCCTACAGCAATAGAACGGATCATCATCGAAGAAACCCGCCAGGTGCGCGGCGCCCAGCCCGAGCCCCAGTCCCACGTCGCTACCTACGCCCACCAGCTCGGCGGTGCCGGCAGTCATGCGATCCGCGTTGGCAGCCGCGAAGCCCGCGATCCCCTCTGCCACGCCGCCGATCAGACTGGCACCTGCGAATCCTCCATCCTCGGGGTCGGAATCAAAGAGGTACGTCGCCAGGGCGCCGTGGATAATCCCGCGCGTCGCGCCGTAGGTGCCGAGCACGGCCCCCGCCTCGGTGACAGGGATGCGCTTGGTTGCGAGGAAGGGCGCGAAAAAGCCCGTGCCGGCGGACAACATGTAGAGGCCGACGGCTTCCTGCGGGTCGTCCACGCCCAGCGTAACGGGCACCGCCGGGCCGTAGTAGAGCAAGGAGAGCACGGTAGTCCACACCAGCAGCTTGGTCCGTCCGCTCTGGTCCAGAGCTGCTTCCGGCGCAGTTTCTCGCAGCCTGACCGACACGCGGCCACGGAACGCCTGGGCCGCCGCCAACGACAACGGGACCCGGACGCGGGTCAGCCGCCCGGCCGGCTCGTGCGTGACTTCGAGGACGAACGACGTGTCGGAGAGCTGAAACAGCCGCGCCTCGCGGAAGCTCGCGTACTCGGTGAAGAGCCCGAGCTTTCGCTCGAGTTCGGCCGTGATGACCAGGAGTTTGCCGTCCTCGTCGATGGGGACCTGCACCTCCTGCGCCGGCGCTCCGCGAGGCGCACCGGCGAAGAGTCCGGCCAGAAGGCCGAGAACGGGCAGGAGGTGAGCTCGCATGGTGTGTGATTCCCCGGTGCCAGTGTTGCGCCCCACAATGGTCCCGGGACGTCAAGTCGGCGTCAAGCGGTGCGGGCGATTCCTTGCAGCACGCGTTCCATCCGGGCCCGAACGTCCTGTGCCACCGGCAGGAGATCCCCCCTGCCGGCCAGGCTCAACTGGGCCACGGGATCGAGCGCGGCGACCACGCTGGAGCCCGGCGTATCTGCGGCGTACACGATGACGTTGCAGGGCAGCAGCAGCCCGATGTCTCGCTCCGCGGAAAGCGCCCGGTGGGCCAGCGGCGGATTGCAGGCACCGAGAATCACATAGGGCCGGAACTCGACGTCCAATTTCTTTTTCAGCGTCGCCTTGACGTCAATCTCCGTGAGCACGCCGAACCCCTCCTTGCCCAGCTCTTCACGGGCGCGCTCGACGGCGCGCTCGTAGGGCAACGGGACGTCGACTTTGAGGCCATAACCGATCTTGGGGCTGGTCATCTGAGGTTTCTCCTCTGCAGATGGCCGGAACCTAGGCGTGCGCCGCTGAAATCCCGGTGAATCGCACCGCCTTTGTCCTTCACATACGGCTGACGATGCATTGACCGGCGGGAACCGTGCCGCTACCATCTTAGCACTCTCCGCGGGGCCTTCGGTTCCGCGGTCTCAAACCGGTACACTAACTCGGATTACGGAGTTGCCTCACCGGTACTTCCTGGTGGCGCTCGGTGTGGGCGCCCTGCTGGCGACAACGGCCTGCTCCGGTCCGTTCCCCCAATCGACGCTGCACCCAGCCGGTGATCTCGGCTTCGAGATCGATCGGCTCTTCCGGCTCCTCCTGTGGCTCGCGGCCGGCGTGTTCGTCATTGTCGAGAGCCTCCTGATCTACGTCGCCATCCGGTATCGGGCCCGTCCGGGACAGCCGCCGCCGCCTCGGGTCCACGGCCACACGCTGCTGGAGATCTCGTGGACCCTGGCGCCGGTCGTGATTCTCATCGTGGTCGCCGTGCCTACGGTCCAGACGATTCTGCGGACCCAGCGCCCGCCCGGGGCGGGGGCCCTGGAGGTGTCGGTCATCGGCCATCAGTGGTGGTGGGAATACCGCTACCCCGAGTCCGGTGTGGTGACCGCGAACGAACTGCACCTTCCCGTGAGCCGGCCCGTCGTGCTCAGCATGACCTCGGCTGACGTAATTCACAGTTTCTGGGCGCCGCGGCTGGGCGGGAAGCGGGACGTGATCGGCGGCCGGACCAACCGGATTCAGTTCACGCCGGATTCGATAGGCGTTTTCCTGGGGCAGTGCGCCGAGTTCTGCGGCGAATCGCACGCCAACATGGGGCTCAGGGTGGTGGTCCAAGACTCCGCCACGTTCGCGGCCTGGATCGCAGACCAGCAACGCGCGCCGGCGCCGCCGGACTCGCTCGGCGCCGCCGCCAGAGAGGGCCTCGAGGCGTATCGCCGGATTCGTGATCCGGCCAGCAACACGTGCATCATCTGCCACGCCATTCAGGGGGTTTCGGGCGGCTTAATGGGCCCCAACCTCACGCACCTCGGCAGCCGGTCGAGAATCGCGGGCGACATGATTCCCAACACCGCGGAGGGTCTGGCGCGTTGGCTGCGTGACCCGGTGGCGGTGAAGCCCGGCAGCAAGATGCCCAACATTGGACTCACTGAACCGGAGATCGCCGCCCTGGTGGCATATCTCCAGAGCTTGAGATAGGCATGGCGACGGCGACTCAACTCTCCGCCCCGCACGACTCCGGCCGATCCGGGCTCTGGAGCTGGATCACCACCACGGATCATAAGCGCATTGGGATCCTCTACGGGGTCTCCGCCTTCGTGTTCTTCCTGATCGGGGGCCTCGAGGCGCTGTTCATTCGGCTCCAGTTGGCCCGGCCGGACAACACGCTCGTCAGCGCGGAAACGTTCAACCAGCTGTTCACGATGCACGGGACGACCATGGTCTTTCTCGCGATCATGCCGCTCTCGGCCGCGTTCTTCAACTACATCGTGCCCCTCCAGATCGGCGCGCGGGACGTCGCGTTCCCGCGGCTCAACGCGTTCAGCTACTGGGTGTTTCTCTTGGGCGGCCTGTTCCTCAATGCCAGCTTCCTGGTGGGCGCCGCACCCAACGGCGGGTGGTTCGGGTACGTGAACCTCACGTCGAGGCAATACTCGCCCGGACTCAATATCGACTTCTGGGTGCTGGGTCTCCTGGTCCTGGGCATCGCGTCGCTCGCCGCCGGGTTCAACTTCATCGTCACCATCATCAACCTGCGCGCGCCCGGCATGCGCATGATGCGGCTCCCGGTGTTCACCTGGATGACCCTGATCACCCAGATCATCGTGGTGACGGCCTTCCCGGTGATCACCGTGGGGCTCGTGTTCCTGATGTTCGACCGCTTCTTCGGGACCACCTTCTACTCGCTGGCCGCCGGCGGGGATCTGTTGTTGTGGCAGCACCTCTTCTGGCTGTTCGGCCACCCGGAGGTCTACATCCTCATCCTGCCGGCGATGGGCATCGTGTCCGAGGTGTTGCCTACTTTCTCGCGCAAACCCTTGTTCGGCTACGCGGTCGTGGTGTACTCCGGTGCCCTGATCGGCTTCATGGGGTGGGGCGTGTGGGCCCACCACATGTTCGCGGTCGGCCTGGGGCCGATCGCCGACTCGGTGTTCGGCGCCACCACGATGTTGATCGCCATCCCGACCGGGGTGAAGATCTTCAACTGGCTCGCCACCATGTGGGGTGGGCAGGTTCGCTTCACCACCGCGATGCTCTTCGCCATGGGCTTCATCGCGATGTTCGTGATCGGCGGGCTGTCCGGCGTGATGCACTCCAACCCGCCGGCCGACCTGCAGCAGACGGACACGTACTTCGTGGTCGCACACCTCCACTACGTGCTGTTCGGCGGCGCCATTCAGGGATTGTTTGCGGGGATCTACTACTGGTTCCCCAAGATGACGGGGCGCCTGCTGAATGAGAAGCTCGGGAAGGTGCACTTCTGGGTGACGTTCCTCGGGATGAACCTGGCCTTCTTCCCGATGCACTTCATCGGGCTGCTCGGCATGCCGCGCCGGATCTATACGTACCGGCCCGAGCTGGGCGTGGAGACCATGAATCTGGTCTCGACCATCGGCGCCCACATCATCGCCGTCGCCTTGCTGGTCTTCATCTACAACGTGTGGCGCAGCTGGCGGCGGGGCGAGGTGGCGGGAAACGATCCCTGGGAGGGCGCCACGCTGGAGTGGACCATCCCGTCCCCGCCCCCGGACTACAACTTCACCGTGATCCCGGAGGTGGTGAGCCGCCTCCCCCGGTGGTCGGTGACGCAAATGAAGGCGATCCCGGACGTGCCCCCCGAACCGATCCACGTCCCCGGCGGGTCGTACTGGCCAGTCGTGGCGGCGCTGGGGATCATCGGCATGGCGACCGGCGCCGTGGCACACGCGCTGTGGATCGTCCTCCTGAGCGGCGCGGTCCTGATCTTCAGCATCTACCGCTGGGCCTTCGAGCCCTTCGAGGGATGAGATGACGCCCGCCGCCGCGCACTACACCAGCACCGGGCTGGATAATAAGAAGCTCGCCTTCTGGGCCTTCATCGGCTCGGAGTGCCTGCTGTTCGGCTCGCTCATCTCGACCTACCTGGTCTACAAGGGGCGCAGTGTGTCGGGCCCCACGCCACACGAGATCTTGAACATCCCGGTGACGTCGGTCAGCACCTTCGATCTGCTCATGTCGAGCCTGGCCATGGTGCTGGCCCTCGCCGCCGTGTCCCGCGGCGACAAGGTCTGGGCCCGCTTCTGGCTCGGGACCACCGCGTTCCTGGGGCTCGTCTTCCTGGGGTTTCAGTACTACGAGTTCACGTCCTTCGTGCGCGAGGGACTGACGATCAAGACCAATCTCTTTGGCTCGACGTTTTTCACCCTGACCGGCACCCACGGCGCCCACGTGGCCGTGGGCGTGCTCTTGCTGCTCACGTTGCTGGTGCGGTCGTTTCAGGGGAAGCTAGGTCCGGAGAAGGCGATCAACGTCGAGGTCACCGGGCTGTACTGGCACTTCGTGGACGTGGTGTGGATCGTGATTTTCACCGTCGTGTACCTGATCCAGTAGCGGGCATATCATGAGCGACCACGCAGGAAACGCTTCCGGCAGCCATCCCGGCACCGGCACCTACCTTGCGATCGCGGCCGTGCTCCTGATCATCACGATCGTGGAGGTCGGCGTGTTCTACGTGCCGGCGTTCAAGCCGATCCTGGCCCCGGTGCTGCTGACGCTCTCGGGCGTGAAGTTCAGCCTGGTCGTGATGTTCTACATGCACCTCAAGTTCGACCACCCGCTGTTCCGCATGATCTTCACTCTGCCCCTGCTGCTGGCGTTGGGGGTGGCCATCGCGCTGATGTTCCTGTTTGGGGCGTTTGGGCTGAACGGCTGAGAAGGGGAACGCGGCCGTCCACCGAAGAGATGTGTATGGTGCGGTTCGACGCCGATGACGACGCTCCCGGGGAGGGAGGATGGCTGTGTTCGAAGCTCGGATTGGCCGGTTCGAAGTTTCGACCAGCCTATTCGAAGCTTCGTTAGCCTCTTTTGAAGCTTCGGACAGCGCGCCCGGAATTCGGTCGGCCCGTTCGAAGCTTCGAACCCCCCATTCCAAGCTTCAAGCCCACTATTCCAAGCTTCGAAGCCCCCGTTCCCGATTCCGAAACCGTCATTCGCGGCTTCGAAACGCGCAGGTGGCCCTAGCGGACGTACTTGTTGAAGAACGCGATGGTCCGCTCCCAGGCCAGTTTGGCCGCCGCCTCGTCGTAGCGCGGTGTCGTGTCGTTGTGGAAGCCGTGCTGCGTGCCGGGGTAGAGGTAGCGCTCGTAGGTGACGTTCGCCGCCTTGAGCGCCGCTTCGAACTCCGGCCAGCTCGCGTTGATGCGCGGATCCACCTCGGCCGACTGCACCATCAGGGGACACCGGATCTTCGCCACGTCTGCCGTGTTCGGAGCCGAGCCGTAGAAGGGCACGCCGGCGGACAGGTCGCTCCCCAGGCGGGTGGCCAGGTAGTTCACCATACCGCCCCCGTAGCAGAAGCCCACGGCGCCGATCTTGCCCGTGCACTCGGGACGCCCCTTGAGAAACGCGGCCCCGGCGATGAAGTCTTCGCGCGTCTTGGCTTGATCGAGCTTGGGAAACAGCTCGCGCGCCTTGTCTTCGTCGCCCGGGTAGCCGCCCAGCGGGAAGAGGGCGTCGGGCGCGAACGCCACGAAGTTCTCGAGGGCGAAGCGCCGAGCGACATCCTCGATGTGCGGATTCAGCCCACGGTTCTCGTGGATGACCAGGATGCCGGGCAGCTTGCCGGTCGCCGCGGCGGGCGCCACGAAGTAGCCACGCATCCGTCCGTGCCCGTTGGGCGAGTCGTACTCGAGGTACTCGGCCGCGATCCGTGCGTCGTCGGTCCTCACCACCTGGGCCTCGGCGAACTTCGGGCTCAGCTGCTCGAGCAGCATGGCGGCCGTCACGCCACCCACGGCGTACTTGGCGGCCTGGTCGAGAAACCCGCGGCGGTCGAGCGCACCGTGGACGTAGGCGTCAAACAGGATGAGCAGCTGCTGATCGAAGTCGTGCGCGGTCTTTCGTTCCATGGGGCAAGCTCCGAGAATGGAGGGCGATGAAATCAAGATCCCCTTGATGAGCGGCGGCCGCCAGGTCCGGCCGGGCACCTCCACGAGATGCCCTAGTTCGGCGCACAGTGTAAGCGATGTACCTGGACTATTTCGTTAACGATCTCCCCGGTCGTTCATCGCTACGGCATCCTACGTTGACGCACTTGAGAAGCTCACGATGGCGGACAGGCTACTCGCGGATGAGAGTTGTTGAACCTGGAACTGCTTGAAGTCGATTAGGGCCGACTTCAGCTCGTCGAGATCTCCGAGCCCCTTGGTCACTTGTTGATAGCTGTAATCAATGCGCTCCAGATAGGGTTGGACAGCAGTGTAGACAGCCTGCACATCAGGGTGCTGCTCTTGGCGCTCGCAGTAGGCCCACCACCAGTCGCGGAGCTCGGTCAACTGCTTACGTAGCTTGGGATTGTCACCGAAGT
>Ga0209321_10000178_pt1 | contig 38827 bp, 31 predicted proteins | sample Rifsed16ft4_FD_184012 | JGI IMG/M metagenome (GOLD analysis project Ga0209321, IMG submission 184012) | Soil microbial communities from Rifle, Colorado, USA - sediment 16ft 4 - CSP-I_5_4 (version 2) | ecosystem: Environmental > Terrestrial > Deep subsurface > Rock core/Sediment | place: Rifle...
CACCACCGGGAGGAATCATCTCGCCCGGTGGTGTGTCCCCCGCCTTGGCGGGGTGATCCGGCAGCGTTGGCAAGCAGCGTCGAGTGGGAACGGCGCTAGCCGCCACTCTCCTCCTGCTCGAGCGCCCGTACCGCCCTGGGAAAGGATTCGGTGATATCGGAGGCGATCAAGGATGCCTCGCCTCTCTCCCGTGCCGCCATATCGCCAGCCAGCCCATGCAGATAGACTCCCAGGCAGAGAACCTCCTCCAAGCGCGCGATGCCAAACTGGGCGAGGAGGCCAGCGAGCAATCCTGTCAGCACATCTCCCGCTCCGCCGGTGGCCATCCCCGGATTTCCCGTGGGGTTGACAAAGACCAGCCCGGCGGGTGTCGCCACCAAGGTGCGGTAACCCTTGAGAATGACATAGAGGTTATGCCTGATGGCGAAGTCGCGGGCAATTTCCATTCGCCGGCCCTGGACTTCCCTTGCGCTCACCCCGGCCAGCCGGCCCATTTCTCCCGGATGCGGGGTCAAAACGAGCGCCGCTGCTTTTCTCTCTTGCAAACGATCGGGGCATGCGGCAAAGGCGTTCAGGCCATCGGCGTCGAGGATCAAGGGCAGCGAGACGCTCGCGACAACCCGCTGGACAAAGGCGACCGTTTCCCGGTGGGTCGAGATACCCGGCCCCAGCGCCACCACCGACTTGCCCTCCAAAATTTTGGCCAAGCAGTTTTCTTCGGCTGCCCGAGCGCTGATCGTTCCCGACTCCGTGTCCGGCAGAGGCTCCGTCATCATTTCCCCCAGCATCGAGGCGACGCTGGGAAGCATGCCGGCCGGCGTGGCCACGGTGACCAATCCCGAGCCCGCCCGCAGCGCCGCCTTGGCTGCCATGGCCGCCGCTCCCGTTTTGCCCCGCGAACCGGCAATCAACAGGACGTGGCCGAAATCGCCCTTGTGGGCGGCTGCCCGGCGACGCAGCGAGATTCGTTTCAGCTCCTGAGGATCAATCAGGTGGAGAAAGAGGCTTTTGTCCAGGTCGAGCGCTTCCCGAGGCGTGCCGATGGGAACGACGACGAGCTTGCCGACCTGCTCGCAGTTCGGAGGAAAAATTTGGCCGACCTTGGGAGCGGTGAAGGTGACGGTGTAGTCGGCCCGGATGGACTCGCCCAGCCTTTCACCCGAATCGGAAGCAAGACCGGAGGGTATATCCACCGCCACCACCACCGCCCCGGTAAAGCTCAAGTTGATATCGCGAATGACTTCCAAATAGAGGCCTTCGGCCGGTCCGGCGAGGCCCGTGCCCAGAATGGCGTCAATAATCAGCGAGCTTCCCAGCAAGTCGGGCTTGAGACCGATCCACTCGTCCAGGGTACGAACCACGTAAGGAAGAAATCCGATTTTGGAAAGGATGTCAAAGTTAAGGCGGGCATCACCCTTCAGCTCGTTGGGATCGCCAAGGAGAGCGACCTTGGGCAAGATGCCGCGCATGCGCAACTGCCGGGCGACCACCAGCCCGTCGCCGCCGTTGTTTCCCTTCCCGCAAAAAACGGCAATGCGACGCTTGGCGAGATCGGGAAATTCCTTCTCCAGGAATTCCACCACCCGCGCCCCGGCATTTTCCATGAGAAGGATGCTCGGGAGACCGTACCGCTGGGTAGAGATCCGGTCCGCCTCTCGCATTTGCGCAGCCGTGAGGACTTTCATCGAGCGCCGTCCTATCTCGCCATGGCCTCCAATTGCTTCAGGTCATTCGGTTGCCCCATGGCAATGAGGTGATCCCCGCCTTGGATGCGCGAACCGGCCGAGGGGTTGAAATGCATCTGCCCGTCAACCTTGCGGAGGGCCAGGATGATCACACCGGTATGGCGGCGAATACCGGAGTCCTCCAGGGTTTTGCCAGAAAGCGAGGAGCGGTCGGAGACCAGGACTTGTTCGATTTGCAGATCGAGGTCTTCGGCGCCGAAGAGGGTTGTTGCCACGTCAATAAAATCAAGGACATGGGGACGCAAGAGGCTCATGGCGATGCGCCGGCCGATGACGTGGTAGGGGGAGACCACTTCGGTTGCGCCGGCCTTGCGCAATTTATCGGCAGCATCCTCTTCGCTGGCGCGGGCAATGATTGGCAAGGTGGGATGCAGGCCCCTAGCCGTAAGAACAATGTAGAGATTCTCAGCATCGGTGGCCACAGCGGCGATCAAACCCTTGGCCTTTTCGATCCGCGCCGCCCGCAGTATCTCATCGCGGGTGGCATCTCCGATCAGGACGAGCATCTCCTCCGCAGCCGCCCACCGCACCCTGTTCTCGTCCCGCTCAATAATGACAAAAGGCACCGGCCGGGCGCGAAATTCCCTGGCCGCACTCCGACCGACGCGGCCCGCGCCGCAAATGATGTAATGGCCTTCGAGCTTGCTGATTTGCCGCTCCAAGCGACGCCTTCCAAAAAATGTGCCGAGCTCGAATTCTATCATCGCCTGGGTAAACGCTCCAATCAGGAAGAACAAAGAGGAAACACCGACAATGATAAGGAAGGTGTTGAAGAGCCTGCCGGCAGGAGAAAGGGGGTGAAGCTCCTGGTAGCCGATGGTGGTCAGGGTGGTCAGCGTCATGTAAAGTCCGTCAAACCACGGCCAGCCCTCAATCCAGTGAAACCCCGCTGTCCCCACCAGCAGGATGGCTCCCACTATTGCGACGCCTACTTTGATGCGGGAGTAAAGTTTCAAGGCAGCTCGCTCAGGCTAGTGCATCCTGGCAACCAGCAGCGTCATGTCATCGTCCTGCTCGGCGCCGGCGGTCCATTCATCCACCCGCCTCATAATTTCAGCGATCAGGGCTTCCGGAAACTTGCCGCTGTGCTTGTGAACAATGGCCGCCAGCCGATCTTCGCCGAAAGCCTCGCCATAGGCATTCTCGCACTCGGTAATGCCGTCGGTATATGCCACCAGCAACGAGCCGGGGTTCATGGGCACGGTGGCTTGCTGATAACTGGCTTGCTCAAAGAGCCCCACCACCGTGCCGCCCGCTTCCAGTCGTTCGATCTTGCCGCCGGCGCAGTGGAGAGGCGGGAGGTGACCGGCATTGGTGTAGGTGAGCAGGCCGGTTGGACTGTCGAAGATGGCACAACAGAAGGTGGCGTACGTTTCCGGTGATGTGCTTTCAAAAAGTTGACGGTTCAACCGTTCAGCCAGCCGGGAGGTGTCCGGACTGCCAGCGCTTGCGCCATTCGCCCTCAGGTAACTCCGCAAGGCCGATTGAATGGTGGCCATCAGGAGTGCTGCTGAAATGCCCTTCCCGCTGATGTCGCCAATGGCCAGGCCGAGGCGATGTTCGCCAATCCGAAAATAGTCGTAGTAATCGCCGCTGACCCGCCTTGCCGGCCGGCACGCTCCGGCCAGCTCGAGCGAACCCACCTGCGGGACTTCTCGCGGGAAGAGTTGCGCCTGAACCTGACGGGCAATTTCGACCTCGCCCTCAAGCTTCTGCTTCTCTCGAACTTCTTCGATAAGCCTGGCAATTGATTCGGTCATGCTGTTGAAGGACTCTCCCAGCACGCCAAGCTGGTCCTTGGCGGTCGTCCTGATGCGATAGGAAAGGTCGCCCGCCTGCACGTGTTGCGTACCCTCATACAAGCCGGCTACGGCTTTGGTCACGGTGCGTGTAAGGACCACCCCGGCAACGAGCGCGAGGATTTCCATAACCAGAAAAACGATCCCCGCGGCAACCAAAATGACAAGCGGAACGGATCGGATCTCCCCCAGTGTGCTGAACAGTTGCGCCATCAGGACCGATGGCCGGGAAGTAAAATAAATAAACACGGGAACGGTTTTGGCTTCTTCCCCCGGGATCCATTCATGGACATCGAACTTGGAGTAACCGCGCAATACCATATCCAGCCGGTTGGCGGGTGGAGCGAGGGCGAGCCTGGCGCGGGCCACTACGCCGGCCAAGTTGAATCGTCGGTTGCCGAAAGTAAGAGAAACTTGCCCCCGAGTCACTTGTTGCACCTCAGTCGTAGCGCGCAGCTCGGCCGGCCCGACCCGGTGGCGCAAGTGCGAAAAAACCTCGTCGCTCAAGGGGGCGGAAAGGCTGAGGGTAAGATTTCCCTGCGGGAGCGCTGTCACGCGCACGGAATGAAAGCGAAGTCCGTCACCGTCCCGAACGATCCCGCTGAATCCTCTTCGCGACCACTCGGGCAAGGGTTGGGCAACCGGCCGCAACGTCCCTGCCTCTTCCATCCCATAAGCTTCCTTACCCAGCTCGGCTCGAGAGGCAAGCCCGGGCATCCCGGCAATCAGTTCGCCAGACCACTGGGGCATGATATGCCGGACGGCTTCACTCAGCCGCTCGCCAGCGCGCACATGCTCTGCCAGGTCGCCCAGAAGCGCCCGGTTAGCCGCGTCAATCTCATCGGCTTTGGTTTGCAAATCACTGATGAGCAAATAGGCACCGAGCTGACCAAACGTCAGGTATCCGGACAAGAGGACCATGGCGACAATCAGCACCACCGGCACCACGGCAATGAAAACGTAGGTGACGAGCAGCCGATTGCGCAGCCGCCAAAGGATGAGCCGCCGCAGGCGCCCCAGCAGGCGGAAAGTCAAGAGCACGGCAGCGAGGAATAGCACGACGCCGACGAAGCGCGTGCCGGAGACGGCACGGCCGCTGATCCACCCGGCCAGCCGAAGGATCACGTAAACAAAGGCCGCACCGGCTGTCAGCCGCGCCAGCCGGCTCTTGGGCAAAATCTTGCGCATGGTGTTGCGAATAGCTGGAGAGAACATCGAGATGCCGGCGGAAGCTGCCGAACCAACGAGCCTGCTGCCGCTTCACTTCCGCAAGAGAGTCTATCGAAAGTGACCCAAAGAGGGAAGCGCCACCCTATCCTTAACACGGCACTGCAACCGAGCGAGGATGGAGATCGCCACCAGCCGCGCCGCGAACCCATATCCAGCGTGAAGAGGCTGTTCCCGAGAAGGATGAGAAGCGGTCGCCTGTCTGATACGCGCTCGGCCACTGAATCAAGCCGGCGGGACGCTGGCGCTACGGAGTTGACACTTTGGGGGAAGACACCAGCCGGAACTTGCCCGCCAAAGACTCTTTGGCTGCTATCCCTACGGTGCTTTGGGTGGGGTTGCCTTCCGCCCAAGCACGCTGTGGTTACGGCCGTAGGCGAGATAGATCACCAGGCCGATCGCCATCCAGATGAACAGGCGCTCCCAAGTCTCCTTGGGCAGGCCGTACATCAGGTAGAAGCAGGTAATCATCCCTGCCGGCGCCACAAACCAAATCCACGGGGCACGGAAGGGTCGCGCAATTTGTGGCTTGGTATAACGCAGGACCCCCACGCCAGCGCAAACCAGGATGAAAGCAAAGAGGGTGCCGATGCTCACGAGGTGGCCGAGGACGCCAATGGGGAAAAGTCCTGCAGCAATGGCCACGGCGATTCCGGTCAGGATGGTAGTGACATATGGGGTGCGGAACCTGGGATGAACCTTGCTGAAGGCCCGCGGTAGCAGGCCATCCCCGGCCATGGTCCAGAAAATGCGCGGCTGTCCCAACAGCATAACCAGGATAACCGAACTCAGACCGGCGATGGCGCCGATCTTGACCACGAAACGCATCCAGTACAACCCGGTGGCGTTGATTCCGACTGCCATCGGATCCGGTACATTCAACTCTTTGTAAGGGACAATCCCGGTGAGCACGACCGAGACGGCGATGTACAGAATGGTGCAAATCACTAGACTTGTCAGGATGCCGATGGGCATATCCTTTTGCGGGTTCCTGGCCTCCTGGGCGGCCGTGGAAACGGCGTCGAAGCCGATGTAAGCGAAGAAAATCACTCCCGCCCCGGTCAGGATGCCCGTCCACCCGAATTGTTCAAAAACTCCGGTGTTGGGGGGTATGAAGGGCGTCCAGTTGGCGCGGTTGATGTAGCGGATTCCTACCAAGATGAACAGGATCACCACACCCACTTTGACGAACACAATGGTTGTGTTCACATTGGCCGATTCACGGATGCCGATCACGAGCAGAGAAGTGACGAGACCGATGATGAAGATGGCAGGCAGGTTGATGATACCCGAGGCCTGCGAACCGTCCGCCAGAGTTACCTGCAAAAATGGGCCTGCGGTAAATTGCGGCGGGATGACAAGACCGAGGTCTTTCAACAAGCTGACCACATAGCCCGACCAGCCCACCGCCACGGTGGCAGCGCCCAGCGAGTATTCCAGGATCAGGTCCCAACCGATGATCCAGGCGAGGAACTCTCCCATGGTGGCATAGGAATAGGTGTAGGCACTGCCGGCAATCGGGATCATCGCTGCCATCTCGGCATAGCACAGGCCGGCAAAAACACAGGCAATCCCCGCGGCGACGAATGAGAGCACAATGGCCGGCCCGGCGTGCTGGGCGGCGGCCTGGCCGGTCAGGACAAAGATTCCTGCGCCGATGATCGCCCCCACGCCCAGCATGACCAGGTCAACCGCGCGAAGAGCACGCTTCAGACCATGTTCGGTGTCCGCGGCCTGTTTGAGCAAGAGGTCAAGCGGTTTGGTGGCGAAGAGTTGACTCGCCATGCACTACCTCCACATTGGCGCGGAAGTAAGCCTCCACGCAAAACAGCGGGAGCAACCCTCCGCACTCCACGCTCACGGGCGGCCCGCCCCAGAATTATTCAACGAACTCCTGAGACACGACACTATAGGGAAGCCGCCTTCTTGTGCCACACCCAGTAAACAGGGACGCCCAAGAACACAATGATCAAGCCCGGCCAAGTGTAAAGCGGTTTGTATATCAACAGGAGCACCTCAATCAAGACCGCCATTCCTATGTATAACAGCGGCAAGGCGGGATAGCCCCACGCCCGGTATGGCCTCACCATCTCGGGTCGTTTGGCCCTCAGGACGAAAAGACCCGAGATGGTCAAAATGTAAAACAAGAGAACTGTGAAAATGATGTAGTCGAGAAGCTGGCTGTAAGTCCCGCTCAGGGTCAGCAAGCAAGCCCAGAGGCATTGCGCGATCAGAGCAGCGTTGGGCGAGTGATATTTGGGGTTCAGGTCGGCCAGGCGGCGAAAGAACAAGCCGTCTCGGGCCATGGCGTAGTACACTCGCGCCCCGGCCAGGATCAGTCCGTTGTTGCACCCAAAGGTTGAGATCAAAATGGCGCCGGCCATGAGAAAGAGACCGATGGGGCCGAAGATCACTTGGCCGGCGGCGGCGCCGACGCGATCTTCGGCGGCGTGCTGAATCCCCCTGGCGAGCACGGTAGCGCCGGTGGCGCTTCCTTGAAGAGGCAAGATGGCCAGGTAGGAGACATTGGCCAGAACATAGAGGAGCAGGACGATGCCCGCGCCCAGGGCGAGGGATCGGGGCAAGTTTCGACTGGGTTCGCGCACCTCAGCGGCGGTGAAGGTCACGTTGTTCCACGCATCAGCAGCAAAGAGCGCCCCAACCATAGCGACGGCGATGAGGCGGACGGTGGTGCCGGAGAAATCCACTCCCTGCCAGAAGTTCCCGAAATTGGCCGCCAGTGCCGTCGCATTCTTTCCCAAAACAAAACCAAGGACAATCAGAGCCGCCAGCGCTCCGGTCTTCACAAACGTGAAAATGTTCTGTACCAGCGCCCCCATCCGCAATCCCCGCATGTTGACCAGGGTGAGCGCGATGATGGAAAGGATGGCGAGGAGATTCTGAGTGGTCAAATCCATGGGGCGGTTCAGAAACGGCAGGGTCCCGAAGTGCAAAAGCACCCGGGTGCTGGAAATGAACGGCAGAAAGACGCCCGCGAATTTGGCAAAGGCAATCGCCACCGCGGCAACTGTCCCGGTCTGGATCACCAGAAACAGAGCCCAGCCATAGAGAAAGCCCCACAAGGGGCCCAAACTTTCTCGCAGATAGACATACTGGCCGCCGGCCTTCGGCATGGCGGCGGCGAGTTCCCCATAGCTGAGCGCCCCGATCATGGTCAGGACCCCGCTAACCAGCCAGACCAGGAGCAAGCCTGCCGGAGAAGGTACCTGGCGGGCGATGTCGGCTGACACGATGAAAATGCCCGAGCCGATCATCGAGCCGATCACAATCGTGGTGGCATCCATCAGCCCGAGGCCGCGAACCAATTCCACTCGCTGCCGAGTGACCATGCGATTGGCTGTCAGTTCTGACACTCCCTGCTCCTCCTGGCCCCACCAAGGCGGGGCGCGGGCTACAATGCTCGCAACACTTCCAGGTATTGACGCGCGCGGGCACCCACGTCGGCAGCTTCGATCAGGTCGCGGATGACCGCGACCGAGTCTGCCCCGGCGGCCAAAGCCTCCGGCGCCGTCTCCAGGGTAATCCCGCCGATGGCGACCAGCGGCTTGTCCGTGATCTTTCGCGCCTCACGAATGAGTCCGAGACCAACGGGAGGCCGCGCGCCCTCCTTGCTGATCGTTGGAAAAATAGGCCCGATGGCGATGTAGTCGGCGGTGGTGGTCGCGGCCGCTTCCACCTCTCCCAGGGTATGCGTCGAAAGGCCGACCCACGACTCGCCGCCCACAATGGCGCGGGCCTCCTTCGGGTCCAGGTCCTCCTGGCCGAGATGAACACCGCCGCTCGCCGTCAGCCGGGCGATGTCGCAGCGGTCGTTCACCACGAACCGGGCTTCCGCCGCCTTCATGTTCCGGGACAGGTTCTGACAGACGGTGAAAAGTTGCCGGCTGGAGGCCTTTTTGTGGCGGTATTGAAACAGCCTGACGCCAGCGGCGATCAGCTTTTGAGCGGAGGCTTCCACAGCCGGACCAAGGATGCTTCCGTCAAGGACGGCGTAGAGGCGTGGAAACATGCTCCTTCCACCTATTGGCCATTCGCCGCGAGACATTCCGGGTGATCTTTCCCCATCCCGCAAAGCGGGACCGGTCTTGTTCAAACGGCACTAGTGCCGTTCCAACTAATTGAGCAGAATAGCGAGCTGGTGCCGTTCCAACTATTTGGGGCCATTTTCGGCAAGTCGCAGGGCATGCTTTATTGAGCATAACAGGATCGAGATGTATAGGCTCATCAAGTTGGAACGGCACTAGCGCCCCGCCAAGGCGGGGTTGGACGACCAGCGCTCAAGAAAATGGGTGTCGTACGTCCCGGCAAGAAAATCCGGGTCGGCCAGGATTTTCCGGTGCAACGGAATGGTTGTTTCGACGCCTTCGACGATGCACATCTCGAGCGCCCGCGCCATGCGCATGGCCGCCTCCTTCCGATCCTTGCCGCGCACGATCAGCTTGGCGATCAAGGAATCATAGTACGGGGGAATGACGCAATCGGCGTGGGCGGCGGTATCCACACGGACACCGGTCCCGCCGGGGGTGTGGAAGGCGGAAATACGTCCCGCGCAGGGCATAAACGTTTCCGGGTTCTCCGCGTTGATGCGGCACTCCATGGCGTGACCGCGAATCTCTGTTTCGCCGGCAGCCACTTCCTCCACCCGCTCGCCGGCGGCCAACTGAATCTGCGCTTTAATCATGTCGATCCCGGTGACCATTTCCGTCACCGGATGTTCCACCTGAACGCGCGTGTTCATTTCAATGAAAAAGAAATTCCGGTTCTCATCGACCAAAAATTCGAGGGTCCCGGCATTGCAGTAACCAAGAGCTTCTATCGCCCGGACAACCGCCCCGCCAACTTCGGCGCGCAGCTTTGCGTCCATGATGGGGGAAGGCGATTCTTCCAATAGCTTTTGATGACGCCGCTGGATGGAACATTCGCGCTCGCCGAGGTGGACGACTTTGCCGTGCCGGTCGCCCAGCACCTGAAACTCAATGTGTCGCGGCCGTTCAATCATCTTCTCGACATAGACATCGCCCGTTCCGAAGGCCTGGGCAGCTTCGTTTTGGGCCGCGGCCAGGGCGTCAGCAAAATCCTCCGGAACATTCACGATGCGCATGCCCCGACCACCTCCCCCGGCGACCGCCTTGACAAACACCGGGTAGCCGATGCGCCCGGCTACGGCCAACCCCTCCTCCACGGTGTTGATTACGCCTTCCGACCCGGGCACGACCGGCAAGCCAGCCTTGGCCATTGCCCGGCGGGCTCGGTCCTTCTCGCCCATCAACCGAATGATCTCAGGATCGGGCCCAATGAAAGCAATCTGCGACGCCTGGCAGACTTCGGCAAAACGGGCGTTTTCCGAGAGAAAGCCGTATCCGGGATGAATGGCGTCCACGTTGGCGATTTCAGCGGCGCTGATGACATGGGGAATGTTCAAGTAGCTCTCGGTGCTTGGGGCAGGACCGATGCAGATGGCCTCGTCGGCAAAGCGCACGTGGAGCGAATTGCGGTCGGCTTCGGAGTAAACGGCCAGGGTACGAATCCCGAGTTCCTTGCAAGCGCAGATAATGCGGAGAGCGATCTCGCCTCGGTTGGCTACCAAAATCTTTTTGAACATACTGAAGGTTGCTTGGGGGTCAGGCAGCGGCCAGGCTCACCGGCGTTTCAGAGGCCGAATGGCAAACAACGGCTCACCGTACTCGACCGGCTGGCCGTTCGGGACGAAGATTTTCACGATCTCGCCGGCAAGCTCCGCTTCAATCTCATTCATCAACTTCATGGCCTCAATGATGCAGAGCACCTGCCCCACCTGAACCTGTGTACCGATCTGCACAAGGGCCGGAGCTCCAGGCGCGGGAGCTTCGTAAAAGGTACCCACGATGGGCGACTTGATGATGGTGAGGTCCTCGTCGCCAGCGACGCGACCGGCCGACTCGAATGCCTCGAATTCCGTTTCCGCTCCTGACGCCCCCGCCACCGGGAGGGTCGAGAGGGCAGGGTTGTCTCCCCTGACCTCGCCCCGGGCGCGATTGGGGAGCGAGCTCGCCTTGGCCTCCCGGCGGATTCGAATGCGCTGCCCGCTCTTCTCCTGTTCGAATTCCTCCACCCCTCGTTCAGCCATGAAATCAAGCAGTCTTTCGATCTCCCGGAAGTCAATCCCCCGGCTGTTCCGCGCCCCGCCCTTCTCGATCTTTCTCTTCTTGTCCTTCTTCATCGTCACAATTCCTGCAAAGCGCGCGGGGCATCCGTCAAGAATTCATTGCCTGTCTCGGTGATGAGAAGATCGTCTTCCACTCGCATTCCTCCCACCCCTTCAAGGTAAACGCCCGGTTCGATGGTTATGACCATCCCCGGCTTCAGGGGTGCTTTCTCGCCTTTCCCGACGCGGGGCGCCTCGTGAACCTCCAGACCGAGCCCGTGGCCGGTGGCATGGACGAAGTAGCGGGCCAGTCGTCTGCCTCGCAACAACCGCCGGGCAGCCGCATCCACTTCGCCCGCCGCCATGCCTGGAAGCGCGCGCTCCCTGGCGGCCGATTGGGCATCGAGAATCGCCCGAAACCACCTCTTCATGCGAGGCGGCGCTTTGCCGACGTAGGCGGTGCGTGACAGATCGCTACAATAGTGGCGGAGTATAACACCAAGGTCTAACACCACCAACTCATTTTGCCCGATGGGTTTATGGGTGGCGCGGCCGTGCGGAAAAGCGGAGCGCCTACCCGAGGCTACCATCGTCCCGAACGCCACTTCTCCCCCTGCTCGCCGGATGCGGTAGTCGATCTCGGCCGCGACCTCGTCTTCTCTCACTCCCGGACGGATGATGGGCATGACATCGCGGGCGACGTCGGAAATGAGTCGGGCTGCCTGACGCATGGCAGCCAGTTCGCTTTCGTCCTTGCTCTCGCGTAACCCTTCGACCCAGCCCTGGCCGGCAGTCCAGCGCAGCCGAGCGTGGCGTTGCTTGATCGAGAGGGCGACGGCGTGGGTCAAGCGAGACGCCTCAAAACCGACACGGCGGGCACCGCTTCGCGTCAACCATGCGGCTGCCTCGTGGACGGCATCTTGGCCGATTCTGGTTCGAATCTTGTTGACCTCGTGCCTGGCTTGCAGACGGTAACGCCCGTCGGTCGAAAACAGTAGAGCATCGCCAGTCACGGCCAAGGCTCCGGCAGTGCCTGAAAATCCGGTCAGGTAAAAGATATTGGGGAGGTGGGTAATCAGAAGGCCGTCGAGCTTCCCTTTGGCCATCGCCTCCCGCAAGCGATTCAGTCGCTGGGCGCGGAAGTTCATAAATAAAAAGGAGAGGGCTTGCGCCCTCTCCCCATTCTAGCTTGACGGTTGGCTCTAGGACGGAACAATTTTCGGGGTGATGAAGAACAGCAGCTCTTGCGAGTTGGTCTCCACCTTTTGCCGCTTGAAGAGGTGGCCGATCACCGGGATGCTCCCGATCAAAGGCACCTGGGCGATGTTGATCTGCTGGTTGGAAATAATCACGCCGCCGATGACGACCGTCCCGCCATCGTTCACGAGCACCTGGGTGGTGGCGGCCTGGGTGTCCAGCGCCGGGATGCCGTTGATCCTCGGAATGCCCGGGTCAATGGCGGTGTTTTCCACGTCGATGTCCATGAACACCGTGTTCTCTGCGGTAATCTGCGGCGTTACGGTCAACCGCAGAGTCACGTCAATGAACTGCACCGAAATCGTGTTGTTGATGGTTGTCTGGATGGGAATCTTTACGCCCTGACTGACCGAGGCTTTGACGTTGTTTTGAGTGACCACTTTCGGCTTGGACAGAAGTTTACCAATGCCTTTGGATTCGGCGGCGCTGATGATGAAGTCCAGGGCCAGATTGGGTGAGCTGTGAGCAAAGGTAACGCCGCTGGTCGGCGCGGATGTAGGCAAGTTGACGTTCAAGGGAATCTGATTCCCGGCGGTGCCGCCGGCAACCACCAGCGGCGGAATGGGGAGACCGAGTCCGCGAATCACCGGGCTGGTGAAACCGCCCGGGCCGACCAAGCCGCCGAAAACGGTGCGAGCATTCGCCGAGGTTGCGAAACCGAATTGGGTTCCAATCTCCCGGGCAAACTGCCGGCTGGCAGTGACCACTCTCGCTTCAATCTCCACCTGGAGCGACTTCCGGTCAAGCTGCCGGATCAGATTGTCCATCACGGGAATGACCATGGGGATGTCGCGGATGATGAGGGTATTGGAGCGGTCGTCGGCGATCAGCTCGCCACGTGGCGAGAGAAACCTCTTGAGCGTGTCCTTGAGCGTCCCGGCTTTGGCATAGCTCAATACCCGGGTGGTGGTAACCGGGTCGACCGCCTGTGCCCTGGCCAGCGCCAAGTCGCGACGCATATCTTCCTCACGCTTGAGCGTTGTCAGAGTCGCAAGCCGCAAAACATTGCCCTCGAGCTCCTTGCCCAATTCGTTGTTCCTGAGAACGATGTCAATGGCCTGGTCCCACGGGACATCATCGAGCACGATCGTCAAGGTGCCTTTGACGGCCGGGTCCACGACAATATTCAGCCCGCTGATCTCGTGAATGAGGCGGAAGAAGTCCTTGAGTTCAACGTCTTTGAGGTTCACCGAGATGGGTTCACCGGTGTACTTCGGCTTGGGCGCCTGTTGAGCGGCTGCTTCCGGCGCAGGTTGCTGCTGTGCCGGCGCCGGTTGTTCCTGCACTCGGGCAGCAGCGGTCACCGGAGTCGCAGCCGAAAGCGACACGGCCGGCGAACTCGAAGGGGAGGGCGATGCCAGGCTCGCCAGGGTTGCTGGCACGGCCAACAACGGCGAACTGTCCTGGCTCATGGTCACCATTTCTGGTTTGCTTTCCGCCCTTTTCTGGACCTCGGTTCGCGGCATTGCCTCTTCCGCCGGCTCTTCCTTCGCTACCGCGGATGCTGGCGACGGAGCCACGACTTGTGGGGCCACCGCAAGCGAATCGGTTGTGGATTCCGGCCGGGCAATCTCAGCCTTTTCGGTTGCCGCCAGGCTCGTTTCGACGACCGCCGGTTGGGCGGCCACTCCGGAATTTTCAGGGACCGCCGGGGTAACGGCGGGCTGCTCGGAAGCCTCCGGCGGCGCCGGCAAACTGGTTGGCGCGTCCGCGTGCGCTGTCTTTGTCGGCTCGGCTGGAGGTTGCACTGCTTCCCCAGACTGGGGCTCGGGCTGCTGTGCCCTGGCAATTGCTTGCGTCTGGCCAGGGGTGACAAAGAGAAGCCTCAGCGTGTCATCCGTCAGGTCAATCTTGTATTCGGCAAACTCTTCCAAGTCCACGACGACGCGGGTCACTGTGGGTTGGAACTGCCCCACGCGAACTGCCTTGACCGGAGGCATCTGGCCATTCACCCGTCGGCGCACCACCCTAGCGGTTGTACCCGGAAAGTCGAGCACCAGGCGCGGGGGATTTTCGGCCCGGCTGATCTCGTAATGCAATCGCCCATCCGCCTCTACCAGCACGACTGGCCCTGACGACGTTTCCAAAGACACATTGCGAATGGCTGTCGCCATCCTGGCAGTGGAGGGAGCGGATGGCTCAGCCCGCGGGAGCTCCAGCATCGCTTGTTCGGCATGGGTGGAGGCCTCACCAAAGCGGATAATCAGGGTATCAGCCGGTTCATGGGTTACTGTCGGCGTGATGGGTTCGCGCAGCAAGAACTCCAATCTCAATACCGGCCGGTTGTTGGCTGCGAATTGCAACAAGCGGTAGCTGGTCACCAGCTTGGAGGAGAGCACGCGGGCGCTCCCCGGCTGGCTGGAGCGCACACCCGGCAAATCCACCACGTAGAGATTCTCGCTGGGACGGTAGGAGGTGTAATCAAACGGGCCGGTCGCTTTGAGCGTCAAGCTGACAGCGCCGGCTTCCACCGCCGCCTTCAGCTGCGTCACCTGAACCGGCGTCCCGCTCGGCGGGATCGCCGATGCCGGCTCGGCAGCCCAGCCCTGCGCCGCCAACCCCGCTATCAACAAGATGCTGCTGATTGCCCAAGCATGCTTCTTCATTTCTCCTCTCCTGCCGTCGTCGGATAGAGTCTTTTGACAACCTCGCGAGTAATGGCGCGCCCAAAAAGGTCTTTGGAGTTCTCCTGGAAGGTGACGCTTTCTGGACCAATCTTCTGTACGGAACCATCGTAGAGCTGGTCGCCCTCGCGCAAAAAATAGGTTCGTTTGGAGGTGTTGGTCACGACCGCCAACATGCCGTTCGGGGCACGGACAATCCCGTCCACCCTGAGCTGGGCGATGATCAGTCCTGCCTTGCCCGGCGGCAAGTTCACGGTCACACCGACAAGCAACATCGGGTTGCGAAAGGGATCGCGGCGGGCTGAAATGGGCGGCAGGGGTGGCGCAGCCCTTTCCTTCTCTTTGGCCGGCCGAGCGGTCTTCACTTCCCGTTTGGCTGTCACGGCCGGGGCCGGGCTGGCGGCGGCTGGGTCGGCCGACACCGCCTTCTTTTCGCCAACGGGCTTCAACGGTCGCTGTTTGGCAGGCATGGCCTCGGCTGGTCGGGCTTGAGCTGGAGTCAGGCTTGCTGCGGGAGCCAGCAGCGCGGTGGCGGCAGCCGGCTTCTCCACGGCGGGTTTGGCGGCCGAGAGCGAAAGGCTTGGGTGGGAAGCCGCCAACCCAAGCGTCATCACGCCCGTCATCGCCAGTAGCAAAGAGGTCTTACTCATCAGTTGCCTCACCCGCGCTATGATCGGTTCGGCTCCGGCTCTCATGGTCACTACCTCCGCCCCGGCTGGGCGACCGCCGGAGGGCCGGGTCTGGCTTCAACCGCCCGGGTGAAGAACGCCGTCACCAGGCACGTTCCGGTTACCGAGGTGGTGGGAGGGACGGGAAAGCGAATTTTTACCGTATCGCCAACGCCTTTCAGGGTGACTTCGGATACGTTGATGATCCGCGACAACCCCCGCATACGATCATAAAATTCCATGACACCGTAGTAAGGGCCGTCCAACTCCAGTTCAAACGGCATGTCCGAATAAAAATCATGGACGACAATGGGCTTGGCGGTGATACGACGAATCTGGATATGAGATGCGTTGGCCGAGTCCTGAATCATGCGGATGAATTCATCGGCCTGTTTTTCTTCGGGAACGATTTGCCGCAGGTTCTCAAGCTGTTGCTGGAGGGAAATCATCTCCGCCTGAAACTCTCGATAGCGGCGGTCGTACACTTGCAATTGGCTTACCTCGTTTCGAAGGCGGTCGAGCCGCCCGGCGGCTTCTTCTCGTTCCACTCTCTTCTCGGCCACGGGCGACATGGGGATGTATTCCCCGGCGATGACCAGGCCGATCGCCACCAGAAAAAAAACGAGCGCCTGCACAAACCAGGGCAACTCGCGAAAATTCATCGCCATCTCCCCCTCCCTAGCCCTTTGCCGGCGCGGCCCCGACCGGTCGGGGCGGGACAAATTCGCAGGTGACCGAAAAGATAAACGCCGTCACGCTGGGGCGGCGTTCGTCCTGCTTCGATTCCTTAATTTCCACGTTTTGGAAATAGCCTGACCGCTTCAAGTTGGTGATGAAGTTGGCCACGGCATGATTGGACCCGGCCATTCCATCCACGGTGAGCTGGTTGCCGGTCTGCTTGATCTGGGTCAGCCAGAGCAGTTCGGTGCGGTTGACGGTAGCGCCGAGGGAGTCGAGTAGCTGGACGGGCCCGGCCTGATTGCGGCGAAGGGTCTCAATCACCTCAATGCGCTGCTGGAGAACCTGCTTCTGGACCTCAAACGCTTCCACCTGTTGTTTGAGGGTTGCCAGCCGATCCTTCTCTCGCTGCTGAATGGCTACGTTGCGGTTGATGGACTGAACATCACGACCCAGGGACCAATAATGCAAGAATAGGATGATCCCCGCTCCCGCCAGAGCACTCAGCAAAAACACCAATTGTATGGTGGCTTCTAGCGGAACCGCCCTGCGTGCCGCTCTGGGTCTGGGCCTTCCGAGAAGGTTTATGCGTATCATATGGCCTCAAAGCTCCTCAGCGCCAAACCGACTGCAACTGCCAGCCGGGGTGCAAGCTCACGAATGCGCTCTTCCGGGTGTCGCACCGGGTCGTAACTGATCTTGCGAAAAGGAAAAAGCTCTTCCACGGGCACGTTGAATTCTTCTTTCAACAGTTCGAGCAAACCGGGAATCCTGGCCGAGCCGCCCGCCACATAGATTCGCTGGATGGCCTCTCCGGTGGCGGTGGCGCGGAAGAAGTCGAACGTTTTTTGGGTTTCCAGCAGGAGGATGTCGGAGACGGAATGCAGCACAGCCGCGCGGTGCTCCTCCGTCACCCCGGCCACCGCCCGGCCCTGCTTCAATCCCTCGGCGTCTTCGTAGCTGAGGTCGAGCTCCTTTTGCAGAGCGTCGGTGTACTGGTTTCCGCCCACGGAAACGTCGCGGGTGAACAGGGGCACGCCATTGCGCACGATGTTGATGTTCATGACGCTGGCGCCAATATTGAGCAAGGCCGCCGTTTGCTCCGGCGCCGGGTCATAGTTGACCTCGAAACAGTTCTGCAGGGCAAAAGCATCGATGTCCACGATGCTGGGGATTTTTCCCGCCTGGCTGAGCACGTTCGTGTGGTTCAAAATCTTTTCCTTCTTGACGGCGACGAGCAAAACATCCATCTGGGCCTCGGTGCCCTGCTCGAGCACGTTGTAGTCCAGGTTCACGTCAGAAATATCGAAGGGCACGTGCTGGCTTGCCTCCGTCTGGATGCGATCGTAAAGCTCTTCCTCGGACATGAAAGGCAGCGTGACTCGCTTCACGATCACGGAATGCCCGGAGACCGCCGTGGCCACATGCTTCGTCTTGATCCGCTGCTCGCTAAAGATCTTTTCAATCGCGCCCGAAACGGAGATGGCATCCATGATGGCGCCATCGACGACCGTGTCCGGCCCCAGCGCCTCCATGCCATAGTTGGCCAGCTCCAACCCCACCTTCCCCTGGCGCAGCTCCACCGCCTTCACCGAGCTCGATCCGATGTCCAGCCCAACCACCGCTTTTGCTTTGCCCCTTCCAAACATTTTCATTCCCCCGGCGACCGCGCTACCTTCTCCGATGCCTTTCCCCGGAACGAATCATTTGCTTTTCCATCCACCGATCCAGGATCGTCTTCTTGAATTTCCAGCGATTCCCCAACTTGAACGCAGGGATCTTGTCTTGATACACGTAACGGTAGAGCGTATCGGGTGAAACGCCCAGGTATTGGGAAGCCTGCCGGATATTCATCACTTCGCGAAGCTCAGCCATCTTCGGGAACTCGCGTACCTCCCCATGAAGGGGCTAGGCTGGGAAAAAGACGTGAACGCTTGCTCACGCAGGGGGTAGGCTAAAATCAGGCTGCCCCTATCTTTCACATTCTGGCCGTGGCTGTCAAGGAAAAATATCTAGGCAGTTCTTGGCAGTACACCCTCTAATTGCCCTAAATCGCCTGCAATCGCGGACATACCTCCCCCGGCCTGGCGGTCTGGATGCTCTTTGGGCCTCCAGTGGAAGGCAGCCTGCAAACCGAATCATCACTTGACTTCCTGGGGAAGTTTCTGTAGTTTTTGCGGCACGACCGTTTGGAAAAGCAATCTTCAGCAGGGGGTCATCATGCTCCAGAAACGCGGGTTATTGGTTGTGTTTGTTATCATGATTGTGGTCGGGCTGAGCCAGGTTGGCCAGTTGTGGGGGCAATCGGAAGCGACTACAGGGACGTTGCGCGGCACAGTAACCGATCCCTCGGGTGGGGTCATTCCGAATGCCAAGGTGACGCTCAAGCATCTGGAAACCGGCTACACCCGGGAGACAACCACCGGGCCCGACGGCTACTACAACCTGCCGCTGTTGCCCGTCGGCCTTTATGAGTTGCGAGTCGAGGCCGCCAATTTCGCCACGACACTCCAGACCAACGTGCCAGTAAACGTGGGACGGGTGGCCACGCTCGACGTGGAGCTGAAGGTTGGCGCCGCCCAAGAGGTGGTGGAGGTCACGGCAGCAATTCCCCTGGTCGAAACCACCCGGACGCAAACCTCGAGCGTGGTGGACGATGCGGCGGTGCGCGAGCTCCCCATTCACGGCCGCAATTATCTGGACTTTGTGCTTCTGACTCCGGGCGTCGTCCGCGACAACAACCGCGCCGGCGATATCAACTTTGGCGGCCTGAAGGGCACGCTCAACAGCCTACAGATCGACGGCGTGGACAACAACAACAACTTCTTCGGTCAGGCGCTCGGCCGAACGGGGGTGCGCGCTCCCTTTCAGTTCAGCCAGGAGGCGGTGGCCGAGTTTCAAGTGAAGACGAATAGCTATTCAGCCGAGTATGGCCGCGCCGGCGGCGCCGTCATCAACGTGGTCACCAAGACCGGCACCAACGAGCTGCATGGGGCGCTGTTTACCTTCTACCGGGACAACCGCCTGAACGCCAACAAGTGGGAGTTGAACCGATTGGGTCGCGCCAAGCCGCCGCTGCGCGTCTGGCAGTTCGGCGCCGTCGCCGGCGGACCTATCGTGCGTGACAAGGCCTTCTGGCTGGTCAACTACGACGCCCAGCGGCGCAAGGAGCCGAACTCGATTATTTGCCCGGCTACCTCGGGTGCTGTCGCGGCTGCCTGCAGGGCTGCGGCGGCAGACTCCTTCCTCGGTCCACGCATTCAAGACTATCAGCGCCTGCTCGATCAGGACGTCTTCCTTGGGAAGGTAGATTGGCGCATCACGTCGAACCACAACCTGAGTGTGCGGTACAACCACCAGCGCTTCACCGGCGGCTCACTCGAGAATAGCGGCGACCTCTCCGTTCGTGATCACACCGGCGATAGCCTGGTGCGCACGCATACGCTCTCCGGGAGCCTGGTCTCGACGCTCGGGTCGAATTGGATCAACGAGTTCCGCTTCCAGTGGGGCCGTGATTCAGAACCCGGCACCGCCAACAGCACTGAGCCGGAGGCGGTTCTACGCGAGGCCGGCACCAACTTCTTGCTCATTGGCCGCAATAACTTCTCTCCTCGGGAGACCACCATCAACCGCGGCCAGTTCGTGGACAATGTCTCCTACGTGCGCGGGAAACATAGCTTCAGGTTGGGCACGGATATCAATCTGGAGCGCATCCTGAACTTCTTTCCCGGGTTGTTCAGTGGTTCCTATACCTTTTTCAGCTTGGCGGACCTTCTGGACAATCGGCGGCCGGATGCCGCTGCGCCCCTCACGGGGCGATATCAGCAAGGCTTTGGCGGGGCCGGGACGAGCGGCCCGACGACGCACCCCGACATCACTGAATACTCCTGGTTCGTGCAGGATGAATACCGCGCCACCTCGAACCTTACCCTGTCCTTCGGCTTGCGGTATGACGTGCAAACCAACGCCAAACCCTCGCTATTCAATCCGGACCCGCAACTGGCCGCACGCGGGGTGAACACGGGGCAGATGAACACCGACAAGAACAATTTCGGCTCACGGTTGGGGTTTGCCTGGTCGCCGCGTTTCCGGCGGCAATGGGTTGTGCGCGGGGGGTACGGGATTTACTATGGCCGGACGCCCTCGATCATGACGGCCACAGCAACCTCGCAAAACGGTTTGCAAGTCCTCAACCTTGATGTGGCGGGAAATTTGGCTTTCGTGCCCGCCTATCCCAATATCCTGGCTGCGCCGCCGACCGGCGCTGCACTGGCCACTCCCAACCTCTACGTCTTCGCCGGCGATTACGTCCAACCGTCCGTCCAGCAGGGCTCCCTGGGAATGGAGGTGGAACTCGCCGCCAACTGGTCGGTGGGTGCCAGCTACCTGTTTGTCAAGGGCACGCACCTATCGCGCAGCAATGACGTTAACCTGTCTGACCCCGTGCCCACCACCTTTCCCATTTCCACGGGCGGTTCGATGGCTGTTCTGCGCTTTCCCTCCACGCGCCCGGCTTCAAACTTCCGCCGTATCACCGAATTCCAATCGAACGCCAACTCGATTTATCACGGGGCGGCCTTCAATCTGAACAAGCGCTTCAGCTACCACGTTCAGCTTGGGGTGAGCTACACGTTGTCGAAGGCCATCGACGACAAGCCCGATTTCACGGCCGTGGTGGTGGGCGTCGATGACTCGAAACTGGCGGCCAACCCCAAGGGTCTCCGGGACGAGCGTGGCCTTTCCGATCAAGACTTTCGTCACCGCTTCGTGGCCCGTTATGTATGGGAGCTTGACTACTTGAACAAGCATGAGAAGTTCTTCGTCCGGCATGCCTTGGGGCACTGGTCCTTCAGCGGCATCCTCCAGGCTCAGAACGGCAAGCATTACTCGAGCCGGCTTGGCGGCGACCCGAACAACGACACCAACAGCTCTACCGACCGTGTTTCCGGCTTCAGCCGGAATACCAACACCCTGCCCAAGCAAGTCAGCTTCGACATGCGCCTCGGCCACGACTTCCCGATCTACGAGCGCGCTCGGTTCCAGTTCCTCTTCGAAGCCTTCAATCTCTTTAACCGGCCCAACTTCCGCGACGCCAACAGCATTCAGTTCAACTTGAGCAGGGCTAGCGCCGCCACTGCCACCACCAATTGCCCGGTGAACACTACCTGCTTTTTCCCGCAGTCCATCTTCGGGACGTTTGTGGGTACCTATGACCACCCGGGCGGCGGGAGCGCCAACCCCGGACCCGGGCCGCGCACGCTGCAACTGGCGGTGAAATTTCTCTGGTAGCTCCCCCAAGGAGTATCGGGATTTATCCCGATAGGCGGGTGCGGGTGAAGCCTGACCATTCATGACGGGCGGTGTTGCCGGGCTGACAATATGGGGTGAGGTGTGGGGAGCGAGCTCAGCGGGTGGCTCCCGGTGAACGATAGGAAGCTGATTGGCTGAAGCAGTCCGATGCAGGACCGGGTGAGAGGCTACAGCTCCAACCCGTACTTCTCTTCCACGCGGCGAGATTCCTCGAGGATTGCCGGCGGCGTCTTCCCCCTGAGGTTGTTCCAGACTCCCGGAATGGCGGTGCCGCAGGTGAGACACCGCCCGGCCTTCATGCGGTTTTCCAAGACGTCGTGCCAGGAGCGCTCGACGAGCTTTCCGCCGCAGCCGGGGCAGTAGGTGTGCGCCCCCTCGCTGTAGATGTTGCCCTCATAGACGTACTTCAACCCCACTTCCATGGCGATCTGTCGCGCCCGGTGGAGCGTTTCCGGCGGCGTTTTTGGCCGGTCCCTCAGCTTGAAGTCCGGATGAAACGCGGTAAAGTGTAAGGGCACATCGGTCCCCAGCTCCTTCAGGATCCACTCGGCCAGCTTCTGCGTCTCCGCCGGATCGTCGTTGAGTCCGGGGATCATCAGGTTGGTAATTTCAAACCAAACGTTGGTCTCCGTCTTGAGCCACTTCAATACCTCGAGCACAGGCCCAAAATGAGACAGGGTAATCTTGGAATAGAACGTTTCGGTGAAGGCCTTCAAGTCCACGTTGGCGGCGTCAATATAATCGTAGATGTCGTGGAAGGCCTCGCGGGTGACATAACCGTTCGTCACCATCACCGTGTTCAATCCCGCCTCGTGCGCCGCTTGCGCGATATCCACCACGTACTCGCCCCAGATCGTCGGCTCGTTGTAGGTGAAGGCCAGGCTCGGACAACCGTAACGGATGGCCAGTTTCACCACGTCCTCGGGCGGGAGATAGGCCGAGTTCACCTGGTCGTGCTTCGATTTGGAAATGTCCCAGTTCTGGCAGAAGAAGCACCCCATGTTGCACCCGGCTGTCCCCATCGAAAGAATCCGCGTTCCGGGCAAGAAGTGATTCAAGGGTTTCTTCTCGATGGGATCAATCTGTATGGCGGCCGGCGAAGCGTAACCGAGGCTGTAGAGTTTTCCGCCGACGTTCACCCGGATAAAGCAGAATCCGGTCTTGCCCTCGCCGATATGACAATGACGCGGGCAGAGATAGCAATGCGCCCGGCCATCGCTCTCTGTTTCCCACCAGCGAGCTTCTTTGAGCGTCTCCGTCTTTTGCAGAACCTTCAGATCTTCCACAGAAGTCCTACCTTCATATCCCTCCGCGGGCCAAGTTCAAGGGCTTTAGACCATTATACGACTTTGCGTGACACCATCAAAATGTTTTGCCCACGGCTGCCCTGGTTTCTTCCGCCCAGTCGAAGAACTCCTTGATCCTTTTCCGCTCCCGCCAGATCAGCCGGCAAAACTCTTGCCGCGTCAGTTTCTCGGCGTGAACACCGAAGTAGGTTTCGAGCCGCCAGCGCAAGTAGGGGCTTCTCCAAGGCCGAAGCCGGTACCCCCGGCTCATCCTCCACATGGACTTCCAAGCGGTCAACATCCCGCCCCATTCCCCCTCCGCTATTCTACTCCCCCTGAGCCCGCCTTCCCCGCGGCAACCTTGGATGCTAGAATGAGGCCCCACCGGAGATGAGGCTTCCGGCTCGATCCGAGCGGGAAAATACTCAGGTCTTCGAGGGACCATGACCGATAAGGACAAAGAAGATTGTTACTTCCGCGGCGTGGACCTTTTCGCTTCAGGCAAGCAAGACGATGCGATTCGGGCGTACGAGGAAGCTCTTGCCATCGATCCCGCCTACACCGACGCCCTTCACGGTTTGGCCCAATCCTATGCCGCCAAAGGCGAATTTGACCGGGCCATCGAAGCTGCCAAACGCATTGCCGAGATCGATCCCGACGACGTCCTCGCCCACACAAGTCTTTCCATCTTCTATCAAAAGAAAGGCCTGATCCCCGAGGCTGAGGCGGCCGCCTCCCAGGCCCGCATCCTGGGTTGGAAACAACAACTCAAAGACAAGCAGTCGCCTCCATCTTGATTCGGTTGCCGGTTTTTTGAATTGGAAAGGCGTACGAACTTGCCCAAAGGGAAAGTTGAAATCGAAAATTCTCGTTCCACACGGAGAGGCGCATGAGTCTAACCCGGGTCGGGTGGAGGCCTGCTGTCTGGCTGGTTTACATCGTCATCGTCTTTGAAATCCTGTTTATGATCAGCCCGTTCGCGCTCTACTACTACTCTGCCTACGCTCCATTCCTCAACCTGATCGGGAGCTCCCCGGCGACGGCCTGGCTTGACCGCTTCTTCCTGCCGCACTTTTCCCATACCTCCTCGCAGACGTTGGAGGCGCTTTCCCGCTGGAACGAGGGTATCTTCCTGGCCGGACTCATTCTGTTCGCCATCGGCTTTGCGCAGGTGTACGGGTCGAAGCTTCTGCGACGCGGGCAGGTGGTGAGCGGGGGGCTCTACCGCTGGATTCGCCATCCGCAATACCTCACCGTGGGCGTGATGGGCATCGGCGTGTTGCTGCACTGGCCACGGTTTCTGGTGCTGGTGGGCTACGTCACCATGCTCTTCCTCTACTACTTCTTGGCGCGGCACGAAGAGCGGAGCTGCTTGGCCCGTTACGGCGAAAGCTACCGCAGCTATCTTGCCCGTACCGGGATGTTTTTCCCCCGAAGCTGGTTCGGCTGGGTCCCGGGCTGGCTGCCGGAAAGAGGTTGGCAACGCGGGCTGGGGCTGGCGGCAGTGTATGCGTTGCTGCTTAGCGGCGCTCTACTGGCAGGTTCCTGGTTGCAGAATTATTCTCTCCAGCATATCTCGTCGTTTGCCACGGCGGACTTGGTTGTGCTCTCCCCGGCGCAATTAGCCCCTGGGCGGCTCGAACAGGCAACCAAACTCGCCCTGGCCGATGGCAACGTGGCAGAAGCGTTGCGCGCGGAAGGCTACGGCCAAGGGGAAAAATTCCTGGCCTATGTTGTGCCCATCGCCTGGCGCCTGCCTGACCTGCCCATGGAGACCCAGCAAGAGGGTGGGCACTACACACCGCGCCAGTTCAATCCCGATGCGCTCAAGGTGCTTTTCACGCGCGTTCTGATGTATGACGGGAACACGCAGGGGCTGGAGATCGTCAAGCACGCGGTCAAGCGCGAAAGCATCGTGCTGGTGAAACTCGATCTGGCCAAGCGCACGGTGCTGGGCCGGGAGAAGCCGCCGACAACCGTACGCTGGGGCGACGTCCCCACGCCCTATTTCTGAACCATGGGCTGTCGTGTAGGGGGTGGTCTCTGGACGGCCGTTGTGTAAGGCCCGGTCTTCAGAACGCCCCTCACCAGGGACTGGGCAAGCTGAAGACCGGCCCTCCCCATTGGGCAAGCTGAAGCTTGCCCCTACCGCTCCAGCTAGGCGCCCTTCGCCAGTTGCTTCTTCATCGCATCAAAAAATTGCCCAACCATGATCTTGGCCGCTCCCTGTAACATGCGCTGTCCCACCGCCGCGATCACCCCGCCCACCTGCGCTTCGCCGCCGTATCGAATTTCTGTCTCGTTACCCTTTGCCACCAGCTCAAGCGTTCCTTCTCCTGTGATAAACCCGGGCGCGCCCCGTCCCTCAATGCGCAATCGCATCCGGCTCGGTTCCACCCGCTCCCGAATTTCAACACTTCCCGCATATTTCCCGCTCACGGCGGCGATGGTCACACTCAGCTTGGCCTTGTAGATATCTTTTCCGGCAGCAACCAACTCCTCGCAGCCGGGAAGACACCTGGCCAACTGCTCCGGATTGTTCAGCAGCGACCACACTGCCGCGGGAGCGGCCGGCACCGTCTCCATCCCTTCGAGCTTCACCTTCTTCCACCCCGCGCTCGGTCAAGCGCTTTCTCGAGCGCTCGTTTCGTGATGACCTCTGCCATGGCCAGCCGGTAAGCCGCCGAAGCGTGCAGATCGGAAAGTGGCTCGACTCCCTCAGCGGCCATTGCCGACGCCTTGGCGAGGAGAGCGGCGGTCAGCCGTTTCCCGGCCAGCGCTTTCTCCACCGCTTCTGCTCGGTAGGCCTTCGCGCCAACTCCGGTCACGCCGATGCGCGCCGTTTCACAATTGCCCTTGGGATCGAGCATCAGCCGCGCCGCCGTTCCCACGATGGCAAAACCGGACGCCGGCTGATGCAGCTTGACATAGGCAGCCCCGCTCCGCTCACGATCGCGAGCAACCCTCACTTCCAGGATGATCTCTCGCGGTTGCAACGCCGTGGTCAGCAGATCAAGGAAAAAGCTCGCCGCCTCAATCGTCCGCTCCCCTTCCCGGCTTCGAACTTTGATCTTCGCTTCGAGCGCCAGGATGGCCGCCGGGTAATCCGCCCCGGGATCGGCGTGGGCCAGGCTCCCGCCCATCGTCCCGCGATTCCTCACCTGCACGTCGCCAATCTCCGCCGCTGCTTCGGCAAGCAGCGGGCAGCAGCGGCGAATTAATTCCGAAGATTCCACCTCAGCATGAGGCGTCATCGCGCCGATGGCGATCTCCGGGCCGTCGTCCCGGACGTAGCTCAGTTGCTCCAACCCGCCGAGGTCAATCAGATATTTAGGCGCGGCGAGGCGAAGCTTCATCAGAGGCAAAAGACTGTGTCCTCCGGCAAGCAATTTGGCCTCGGGGCCGTGTTGGGCAAGCAGTCCCAGCGCCTCTTCCATGCTCCGCGGACGTAAGTATTCGAATTCCGTCGGAATCATGTTGATCTCCCGCGCCGGAGGATTTGCCACAGGCGTTCGCGCTTGAGCGGCATGTCAATGTGCCGCACTCCCAAGGGGGCAAGCGCGTCCACCACCGCGTTGACGATGGCCGGCGTTGCCCCAATGGTTCCCGCTTCCCCCACCCCTTTGATTCCCAGCGGGTTCACCGGTGAGCGCGTAACCATCCGCTTCGTTTCCATCCACGGCACGTCCCACGCCCGCGGAATCGCGTAATCGGTCAATTCGCCGGTGATCAACTGCCCATTCTCGTCGAAGACCGCCTCCTCCATTACCGCCTGGCCGAGCCCCTGCACGATTCCGCCGTGGATTTGCCCGTCCACCAGCAGCGGGTTGACCACAGTCCCGCAATCATCCACCGCCAGGTAGCGAAGAAAGCGGATGTCCCCTGTCTCGCCATCCACCTCGACGACTGCCACGTGCGCACCAAAGGGAAAGGTAAAGTTCGACGGCTCAAAAAAGTTTGTCGCTTCAAGGCCCGGTTCAAGTCCTGCTGGAAGATTCCTGGCCACATAGGCCTCGGCAACGATCTCGGCGAACTTTCTCGACTTCGTTGCGTGTCCTTTCACAAACAGCCTGCCATCGGCGAAGAGAATCTTTTCGGGATCAGCCTGAAGCACGTGGCCGGCAATCTTCCGGAGTTTTTCCTTAACCTTCTGGAGCGCGTTGTAGATGGCTGTGCCGCCGACGGCGGTCGCGCGACTTCCGAATGTCCCGATCCCATACGGCACCGCCGCCGTGTCCCCGTGGATGACGACCACATCCTCCATGTTCAGGCCCAGTTCCTCCGCCACAATCTGCGAGAAGGAAGTTTCCTGCCCCTGGCCGTGGGGCGAAGCCCCGGTGAGAACAGTAACTTTCCCGGTCGGCTCGATGCGCACCGTGCCGCTTTCCCAACCCCCTGCCGGCATGGCCGAGGACGGTCCCATGGCGCATACTTCCACGTAGGTAGAGAGGCCAATCCCGACATACCGGCCTTGCTTTCTCAAGGCTGCCTGCTCCCGGCGCAGCTTGGCATAGCCGGCGGTTTCGAGCGCCAGGTCGAGGCACTTCGGGTAGTCAGCACTGTCGTAGGTGAGCCCGGTGGCGGTTGTGAAAGGAAACTCTTTGGGCTTGGGAAAATTCTTGCGTCGCACCTCAGCCGGGTCCATCTTCAATTCCTGCGCCGCCACGTCCATCATGCGTTCGACCAAATAGGTCGCTTCCGGGCGGCCCGCGCCGCGGTAGGCGTCGGTGGCCATTTTGTTGGTGAAGACGCCGGTGAGGTCAACTTTCACCGCCGGAATTTTGTAACAGCCCGGGATCATCAAGCCGGTCAGCGTCGGAATGATCGGCGTCAAGAGTTGGTAGTAGGCGCCGATGTCGGCGATAATCCGGACCTTCAGGCCCAGAATGGTCCCATCTTGCTTCACCGCCATTTCCACATCGTCAATCTGGTCGCGCCCATGGATGGTGGCGAGAAAATTTTCGCGCCTGGTTTCCACCCACTTCACCGGCTGCCCCAGTTTCTTCGCCAGGTAGGCGACGACCGCCTCTTCCCCGTAAACATTCAGCTTGCTTCCGAATGCGCCACCCACTTCCGGAGTGACCACGCGCACCGTGTTCTCAGGCACCCTGACCATCACTGCAATCTGTGTCCGGAGCAAGTGCGGGATTTGTGTCGAGGACGAGATCGTGAGGCAATCTTCTCCCGCCGCGTAGCTGGCCAACACCCCGCGCGGCTCCATCGCCATCGGAATCAATCTCTGGTTCACGAGACGCTGCTTCACAACCCGGTCAGCGTTCTTGAACGCCCTGGTAATGTCCCCGCCCTCAAGCGCCCAGGTAAAGGCCACATTGTCCTTCCACCGCTCATGAATCACCGGCGAGCCTTTTCGCAGCGCCTTTTCCGGATCCGTCACCGCTTCGAGCGGGTCGTAGTCCACCTCGACGAGGTCCACTGCGTCTCGCGCCTTGTAGCGGTCCGCAGCCACGATGACCGCAATCGCTTCCCCCACGTGGGTAACTTTCTCGATGGCCAGCGCTCGCTTCTCCGGGATCTTCATCCCGGGAATCCGGCCAGCCACAGGGATCGTTCCCAACTCCCCGGCGATGTCTGCTCCGGTCAAGACGGCCACCACCCCATCCGCCCTGGCTGCCTGCGTCACGTCCACCCGGCGCAGCCTGGCGTGGGCATAAACGCTCCGCACAAAAGCCGCGTGCAGCATCCCGGGCACTCGCAAGTCGTCCACGTAGTGGCTGATTCCCTGGATCAGCCGCGGATCCTCTTTTCGTTTGATGGGTCGCCCAATCCAGCGCGTCTTTGTCGGCATTCTGCGCTACCTCTTTTTCGCGGCCGCTCTCATCTTCCTTGCCGCCGCCTCGATCGCCGATACAATGTGCTGATAGCCTGTGCACCGGCAGAGATTCCCGGCAATGGCGCGCCGGATCTCCGCCTCGCTGGGCTTCGGGTTCCTGTTCAAGAGTTCAACCGCCGCCAGGATCATCCCGGGCGTGCAGTAGCCGCACTGCAAGCCATGCTCCTCCCAGAATGCTTCCTGCACGGGGTGCAGCTTTCCATTGCTGGCAAGTCCCTCAATAGTTTGAATCGAATGCCCGTCCGCCTGCGCGGCGAGCACCGTGCAGGACTTTACCGCCCGCCCATCAAGCAAAACCGTGCATGCCCCGCACAGGGTCGTCTCACACCCAATGTGCGTCCCGGTCAGGTCCAGGACATCACGCAGGTAGTGGACCAACAAGAGCCGCGGCTCGACTTCCGACCGGCGCTCCTTCCCGTTGACCTTCACTTCGATCCTGGTCGTCGCCATTCCACCTCCAGCTAGGCAACCCGGCTGGCAGCCCCGCCAGTGCAACGCTGGCCGGCAAGCTGGCCCTCGAGAGATTCCACGGTTTTTGCGGGAAACGCGCCCGACAATAGCGCGCTCCTCGGAAAAATGCAAGACCAGAAAGAAGAACGAAATCCAAAAATCGAAAAGCGAAGAGCGGAATGCGGAGATGGCTGCTTTTCGAATTTCGATTTTCGAATTTCGTACCGGCGCTTACGCTTTTCCGTCCCGGACAATCTTGAGGAAGTATTCGTGGATGGTCGTATCGCCAGTCAGTTCGGGGTGGAAGGTCGTCACCATGAGTCTTCCCTGTTGCACAAAAACCGGCTGGCCTTCAAATTTCGCGAGCACTTCAAGGCCCTCACCCACCTTTGCGATGATCGGAGCGCGAATGAAGACCATCTCGAGAGGTTCCTGCTTCAAATCACACCGGCCTTCCTTGACCGCGCTCGCAATCTGCCTTCCGTAGGCGTTCCGCGCCACCGTCATGTCCATCAGCCCGAGCGCGGGCTGCTCCGGGTGGGTTACCTTCCCGGCCAAAAGAATAGCTCCGGTGCACGTGCCAAAGACGGCCTTGCCCAGCGCGGCAAATGTCTTGATCGCCTTGCCCAAGCCCTCCTCCTCAAGGAACTTGAGCATGGTTGTGCTCTCACCCCCCGGCAGGATCAGCCCGTCGAGACCCTCCAGTTCCTCCGGTCGCTTCACCAGCCGGTACTCGACCCCGAGCCGCTCGAGCATCCTGCCGTGCGCCTCAAAGTCCCCCTGCACCGCCAAAATCCCGATCTTCATCTCATCCCCAACCTCGACAAGGGTGCCTCCCCTTCCAACGGTTCCAGCCCGGCAATAGAAAACCTTGAAGGGGAAATCTCCTTACCAGCCGCGCGTCTGGAGCAGCTCCTCGGGCTTGAGCTTGGCGACGTCAAGCCCCTTCATCGCCTCGCCGAGTTCCTCGGATGCCTCCAGCACGGCCTTGGGATCGTTGTAGTGCGTCGTTGCCTTGACGATGGCTCGCGCGCGCCTGGCCGGATCTTCCGACTTGAAAATGCCCGAGCCAACGAACACCGCTTCCGCCCCGAGCTGCATGACCATGGCGGCATCGGCCGGGGTGGCAATGCCGCCGGCGGAAAAGTTGGGGACAGGCAACCTGGCGTTGCGGGCGACCCATGTCACTCCTTCGACGGGCGCTCCCAGCTCTTTCGCCTTCGCCACCAGCTCATCCTTGCCCAGCGTCGCCAGTTTTTTCATTTCCCCGACAATGGCTCTCATGTGCCGCACGGCCTCAACCACGTTGCCGGAACCGGCCTCGCCCTTCGTCCGGATCATCGCCGCGCCTTCGGCGATCCGTCGCAGAGCCTCGCCCAGGTTTCGACAGCCGCACACAAAGGGCACCTTGAAAGGGTGCTTCCAGATATGGTGCTCTTCATCGGCCGGCGTCAGCACTTCGCTTTCGTCAATGAAGTCCACCTCGAGCGCTTCCAGCACCTGCGCCTCGGCAAAATGGCCGATGCGCACCTTCGCCATCACCGGAATCGAGACCGTACCCATGATGGCGCGGATAATCTTCGGCGAGGCCATGCGCGCCACGCCCCCTTCCTTGCGGATATCCGCCGGGACACGCTCGAGGGCCATCACCGCCACCGCTCCGGCATCTTCGGCGATCTTGGCCTGTTCGGCATTGGTGACATCCATAATCACCCCGCCCTTGAGCATCTCCGCAAGGCCAACCTTGACTCGCCACTGATTGTCATCCATAAAGCTGAGCATCGCCGTCCTCCCACTCTACCTTGATCATCTGATCGCCTTTCAAAAATCTTGGCGGGGACATGTGGCCGGGTCAGCACGTGGCCAGCGCCGCCCAATAGATTCCCCCCAGGGGATCAAAGCTCGCCGCCAGTCCCGCATCGCCAAGCAAAGCTTCGAATCGTCCTCGCGAAAATGTCTCCGAGCGATGGCCATCTGCGGTTGCCAGCACGTCGTCGCTGCTCTGGCTCCAATCGATCGGGGCCATCAGCCCCTTCCGCGCCAGCCGGTCGTACCACTCGAGCCGCGGCGCCAGCGAAGATTCCGCATAGACGACGACAAGCAGGGTGGCTCCTTCCTTTGCCACGCGGCGCAATTCCCCGAGCATCGCCGCTTTCTCCTCGCCGACCATCCCCAGGGTGTTCTGGACGCAAAAGACAGCCTCAAAAACGCCGTCACGGAAGGGGATGTGCCCGCCGCGCGCCGCCACCAGTTGCCCCTCCACACCCTTCTTCTTTGCTTCTGCGAGGTAACCCAAGACCAGGTCGAACCCGAAGAGCCGCCGATCGGCGCGCTTCAATCCCTCGAACACGCGCCCCGAGCCGCAACCTGCCTCCAGAATTCTTCCCGGCGGCGCGACGCGGTGAATGAGTTCGAGCTCGGCCGCCAATCCGCGCTGGATTGCTTCCGGCGCGCTACAGTAGCACTGCTCAATGAAATCGTCTGCCCGACTGCGGTAGAAATCGGCGCTGCCGGTTGCCGTCGCCGTTTTCTGCCCGAGCTTCTCCATCGCCAATGATCATCCCCACAAAATTGCGGTCTTACACCAGCGCCACGGCCGCTTCCCTTCTCCCGGGCGCACGCCCTTTCCTGCGCTGGCGCATTTCCGCCTTCAACAAGCCGCCGAGCAGCGCGATGCCCCGCCGAATCTGATCGTCTTCGAGCCCGGCAAAGCTCAAGCGCAAGGTGTTCGGTTCCGCGTTTTGGAAAAAGAACAGTCTTCCCGGGGCAAAGAGAATGCCTCGTTCTCGCGCACGGAACAAAATCTCACTCGCATCCAATGACCTGGGCAATGTCACCCAGACGGCCATACCGCCCGCGGGCTTGGTCCAGCTAACACCTTCAGGCATTTGCTTTTCGAGAGCACCCTCGGTCACTTCCAGGCGCCGCCGATAGACCTTTCTCATCAGCTTCAAGTGGCGGGCCACCTGGCCGCTCCGACCGAATTCCGCCAGGGCAGCTTGCGCCAGTTGATCGGTGTGGAGGTCGCTTGCCTGCTTCACGCTGCGCAACCTCGAAATGACTTCCGGGGCGGCTACGCACCAGCCCACGCGCAGACCCGGAAAGCAAATCTTGGAAAAACTGTTCAAGTAGATGACGATTCCGGACTTGTCGAGGGCCTTGAGGGGCGGCCATGCCGGCCCGCGCAGGTGCAAGCCGCCGTAAATGTTGTCCTCGACGATCGCCACCCGGTGCGCGGCTGCCAGCTCGAGGATTCGCCTTCGCACGGCAAGGGTAAGAGAGGTGCCGGTCGGATTCTGGTAGTTCGGCGTCAACAGCAACACCTTTGGCTTGGCCTGCTCGAGAAGCATCTCGAGCGCCTGCAGATCCAGCCCGTCCGGCCTCACCGGCACTCCCACCAACCGCCCTCCCGCCCGGCGAAAGACGGAGACTGCACCCGGATAGATCGGGTTCTCGAGAGCGACCGCGTCCCCCGGCCGCACCAGGGCTTTCGCCGTCAGGTCGAGCGCCTGCTGGCAGCCGTTGGTGATCAGGATTTGATTCGATTCGACAGAGATCCCCTCTTCACGCAGCCACTCCTGCAGCCACTCTTTTAGCGCTGGATAGCCATCGCTCGGCCCCTGCTGCAAGAGTCGCCGTCCTTCCCGCTTCAGGACGGTGTTGCAGGCCCGGCGAAAATCCTCGACCGGAAAAAAAGCTTCGGATGGTCTCGCGGCCAGGAAGGAAAGGGTGCCGCGCGGCGCCTCCGGCATCAGGCTTTCCAGCGGCTCTTCAGCCGGCTCCGGAACCAGGAGGTTCGACCACGCCAGCCCGTTATTCACTCCGGCGCGCGCCTGCTCGGGCTTCCGGGCGTTGCCCGCGGCCGGCTTGGCCGCTTCCGTCACGAAGGTTCCACGACCCACGTGGCCGGCGATCCAGCCCTCGGCTTGCAGTTCGTCATAGGCATTGGCCACGGTTGTCCGGTGCACGCCCAGGCGGGTCGCCAGGTCGCGCGTCGGCGGAATGCGCTCGCCTTGCCGCAGGATCCCCGAAGCAATCTGGTCGCGAATCTGGTCTCGGATTTGAACGAAGAGCGGCAAGGGGCTTTGCCGGTCCAGGGAGAGAAGCATGGTGGCCTACCTCATCCATCCAATATATAGAGAAATGTGGGCTTGTAAAGAGCCAATTTGTCTTCCGGGCGGGCCGCCTGGGCCTGCCCGATCTCCCCTTCCCTCCCCTGGCCGGGGCAGCCGGCCGGACCTGAGCTCCAGGGTCTGAAGCGTGGAATCTGAGATTGGAAACCGTCTGGCGGAGGAATCGCGCGCTTTGTCACGGCCCCCGCAATTTGAACCGCTGAATCTTGCCCGTGGCTGTTTTGGGAAGCTCGTCCAACAACTCGACGCTTCGCGGACACTTGAACGCGGCCAGCCGACTCTTTACAAAGCGCAGGATCTCTTCGCTCAGCTCAGTTCCCCGTCCGTACCCGGCGCGGAGCACAACGTAGGCGGCAGGATGAGTGAAGCCCAAGCCGTCGCGGGCCGCCACCACCGCCGCCTCCTCGACCGCCGGATGCGCCAGCAAGGCATTTTCCACTTCTCCCGGCGACACCCACATGCCGGATACCTTCATCATGTCATCCACCCGCCCGCAATAGTGGTAGCAGCCTTCCTCATCCACAAAAAATTTGTCGCCCGTCCTCACCCATTTGCCCGTTTTCGTTTGCGCGGTGAGCACCGGTTTCCCCCAATAACCCAAAAACGCGCTTTCCCCGCTTACCAGGAGATTGCCGATTTCCCGCGCCGGCACTTCGCGTCCTTCCTCGTTTTCTACTCGCGCCTCATATCCCCGTACGGTTCGACCGCAACTCCCTGGTCTTGCCTCTCCAGCGCGGCTCGAGATAAACATATGGAGCATCTCGGTGGATCCAATGCCGTCCAGGACTTCAAGACCCAGCCGTTCGCGACACCGGCCGAACACCTCAGCGGGCAGCGTCTCGCCGGCTGATACCGCCCGCCGCACTGAAGCAAAATGCCTCGCCTGCATTTCGCCGGCGGAAAGCGCAGCGTATAGGGTCGGAACGGCAAAGAACAGGGTTGGCCGAAATCTTGCGAGTATGCCGGCAATCTTCTCCGGCCGTGGCCGTTCCGGGCACAGGATGGTGGTGGCCCCAACGGCAAACGGAAATGTCAGGGAGTTGCCCAGGCCGTAAGCGAAGAATAGCTTCGAAGCAGAGAAGTTCCGATCCGACGGCGCGATCTCCAGCACTTCTCGCCCAAACGTTTCGCTTGTTACCCACATGTCCTGATGCCGGTGGACGGCGCCTTTCGGCGTTCCCCCGCTTCCCGAGGTGTATAGAATGAAGGCGGCGTCTTCGCCTCGCGTCGGGCAGCAAGCCTCGATGCGATCGGCTTCCCCAAGCCTTCCCTCAAAGTCGTGCTCGCGTGCCACGCCTTCGCCCACAACCAGCAACTTTGCCTCGCGATGCCGCGCCAGTGCTGCTTCAAACTCTCCCATCGTTGCCCGATGAACCACCGCCAGTCGCGCCCGGCAGTCACCCAGGTGAAACTCCAATTCGGCTGCCTTCAGCGTGGGGTTAATCGGCACGGCCACGGCTCCCATGCGAGCCGCACCCAGGAAGGCGGACAGAAATTCTTGGCTGTCCGGCAAAGCAATGAGGATGCGGTCTCCAGGTTCGATTCCCATTCCGAGGAAAAGTCCGCCGGCCCGGGCGCTGCGCTGGGCCAGATCCGCATAACTCCAGCTCCCGAACTCCGTCTCAACGGCGACCCGTCCGCCGCGCCCTTCTCTCACATGGCGGTCGAGGAAATAGTCCGCGATGTTGAAGCGTTCCGGAAGGTTCATGGGCTTCTATCCGAGCAGACCCAGCTTGCGGGCTGTTTCCCGCAATTCACCGGCTCGCATCGTCAATGCCTCGGGGGCCATCGGCCGACCGGCTTCTATCCTCTCCTTGAGAAAAAGTCCTGCCAGGTCTATCTTCTCTTCGCGGCCGGGATGGCGGTGCATCTCTCGAATCAGCTCGTCGAGACCCGACCCGGAAACTCCCACCACCAGCGTCTCTTTGCCGTCTGAAAAAAGAAACAGCTCCATCCTATCGCCGGCGGGAAACACGACCGCCCGCACAAACCGCACCGTTCCCGGTCCGGCGCCCGCAACCCTAATCTCAAACTGTTCGTATTGCGGCCGGTACACCCACGGATATTGTACTGCGGTACCTCGCCAGCCCAAAGAAAGCGCGACCACAACCTCTCGCAGCCCCGACGCTCCTCCCTTGTGGACTTCGATCCTCGCATATCCCCCAGGCAGGTGCCTGGGGGCTCAGCGCATGAGGATTATGAACTTGCGGCAGGAGTGGCGAGGTTCTCACACGGACTGTATTTCCGGTGAGGCGAACGCTTCCTTAGTGCCCGCAGGACGCAGGCATATCCCCCAGGCAGGTGCCTGGGGGCTCGGCGCAGGTGGGTGGGTGGCGGCTCGGGACATGCGCCTGGGGGCTCGGCAAAGGTATAATGCATAGGCTCATTCCATTGGAACGAGACTAGAATCCTACGCCGATGCTCGCGCCTGTCGGAGATGCGCATGGCGGCATCTGACCTTCCTTCGAAACCGGCTCCCTGGCGACTGGATGGCAACTCATCCTTGCTTCTTGTTGTGGATATGCAGGAGAAGCTCGTGCCCGCCATTCACCGCAAAGAAGAGATCGTGTCCAACATATGCCTGCTTCTGCGCCTCGCCTCGATCCTCGACCTCCCGGTCATGCTCACCACTCAATACCAGAGAGGCCTGGGAGCAACCATCCCGGAGATTGCCTCGCTGGCCTCGGGGCTCGAGCCGGTGGACAAAGTCGAATTCGGTTGCTTTGGAAACGACCTCTTCTGCCGGCGACTGAAGGACCGCTTTCCTCGCGCCAACACGATCCTGCTCACGGGCATCGAAAGCCACATCTGCGTGGCCCAGACGGCGCTCGGCGCCCTCGAGCAGGGCTATCTGGTGCACGTTGCATCCGATGCGGTGGGGTCTCGTTCGGAGTCGAACTGGCAGGTGGGCCTACGCCGCATGGAACGCGCCGGGGCGCTGCTCAGCTCAACCGAGATGATGCTCTACGAATTGCTGGGGCAGAGCGGCACGGCCGAGTTCAAAGCCATTCTACCGTTCCTGAAGAGCTAGAAAACGATTGCCAGACCCAAAAGGATGGTCATGTTCGGTGCATCTGCGCCGGCAAGCCCCGAAGCAATCAGGGCGAGCGCGACGCCAAGCGGCAGTCGGAGTGAGGCACAACCTACATTCGCAATGGGAAAAGATATCCCCCAGGCAGGAGGCTGGGGGCTCGGTGGCCCAATTGGATGTCTGCTGCAGCCGAGCTTGACAAAGTCCGAGTTAGACGAGTACGGTTCGGGCTTGCCGGAACTTCCTGAGATTGAAAGCATCGTGCGCATGGCGCGCCCGCAGTTGGTAGGGCGCACCATGGCGAACTGCCGGGTGATCCATCCAATCGTTGTCCGGCCGGAGCGCCCGAAGCGCTTTTCGGAGCGACTGGTTGGCCGGCCCGTTCAAGCGGTCGATCGCCGGGGCAAGTACATTCTGTTCAGGCTTGATTCGCTCACCCTTGTTTTCCACCTGAAGCTGGACGGGCAGTTTCTTTGGATTCCTTCGCGCCCTCCCGCCGGAGCTCACCTGGATGTCCTGTTTGAGTTCGAGGACGGAACCTCGCTGGCATTTGTTGAGCCTCGCCATCTCGGCCGCGCCCGGATTGTTCCCAGCCGCGAACTGGACGGGTTTCTGCCGCCACTGGGCCCCGACCCCTTTCACTCCTCCTTCACGGCCGAGGCTCTCGACCGCGGGCTCGAGGCCAGCCGCGCTGCGGTCAAGACCTGGCTGATGGACCAGAAGCGAATCGCCGGCCTGGGCAACATCTACACCGCCGAGGCGCTTTTCCGCGCCGGCATCCGCCCCACCCGCCGGGCTCGCACGCTCACCCCCGGAGAAGTCCGCCGGCTGCACAAGACAATTGTGGACACTCTGCGGGCTGCGCTAAAATGCTTTGGCGACCGCCCGCCCGACTGGACGCAAGCGGGCTGGTGGTTTCCTGAGGTGGACGAACTGGTGTGCGTTTACGGCCGCGAAGGTCAACCCTGCCGCCGCTGCCGCGGACGCATTCGGGCCTTGAAACAAGCCGGCCGGACCAGTTTCTATTGTCCAAGATGCCAGGGATGAGTTCGAGCGAAAGGCATGCGAGCAGGTTTTCTCGAAACGCTTGACCAGCGCGTCGTCCTCGCCGACGGCGCCATGGGTACGATGCTCTATGCCAAGGGTGTCTTCATCAACCGTTGCTTTGACGAGCTCAATCTGGTCATGCCCAGCCTGGTGAAGGATGTCCACAACGGCTACCGCAAGGTCGGCTGCGAGGTCCTCGAAACAAACACATTTGGCGCCAATCCCGTCCGCCTGCTGAAGTACGGTCTGAGCGAGAAGATGCGCGAGATCAATCTGGCCGGGGCGCAACTGGCCCGCGAATGCGCCGACGACCAGCTCTGGGTGGCGGGGGCGGTGGGCCCCATGGGCATCCGCATTGAGCCGCTCGGCCCGACTTCCTTTGACGAGGCCAAGGAAAACTTCAAGCAGCAGATCCAGGCGCTGGTTGACGGCGGCGTGGACTTCATCATCCTGGAAACCTTCTACGACCTGCGGGAGATTCAACAGGCTCTCCGCGCCGCTCGAGAAGTGTGCCATCTGCCGGTGGTCGCTCAGATGACGATTGGCGACGACGGCAACTCGCTCGACGGCGCCAGCCCCGAGTGGATCGCCCAGAAACTGGACGAATGGGGCGCGGACGTGATCGGTCTGAACTGCAGCGTAGGCCCGCACCCGATGCTCGAGGCCATCGAGCGCATGGCCAAAGTTACCGGCCGGAAGCTTGCCGCCCAGCCCAACGCCGGCGTGCCGCGAAGCGTCGAAGGGCGCAACCTCTATCTCTGCTCGCCCGAATACATGGCCACCTACGCCAAACGCTTCATCCAGGCCGGGGTGAAGCTGGTGGGCGGCTGCTGCGGCACCACCCCGGAGCATCTGAAGGCCATGGCCAACGCGGTGCGCGCGCTTCAGCCTCCGGCGCAGCGCGTTCAGGTGAAGGTGGTGGCGGAGGCACAAGGCCAGATGCCTCCCATCCCGCTGGAGCAAAGGTCCGCGCTCGGCCAGAAGCTGGCCCAGAAAAAATTCATCCGCGTGGTTGAGATCGTCCCGCCGCGCGGCTGCGATACGACGAAGGAAGTGGAGGGAGCGCGCCTCCTTGCCGCGCATCACATCGACGGCGTCAATATCCCCGATGGGCCTCGCGCGAGCGCCCGCATGAGCGCCCAGGCGCTGGCCATTATGATCCAGCAGAAAGTAGGCATCGAAGCGCTGTTGCACTATTGCTGCCGCGACCGAAATGTCCTGAGCATGCAAGGGGATTTGCTCGGGGCTTACGCGATGGGGTTGCGCAATCTGATTGTGATTACCGGCGATCCGCCAAAAATCGGCAACTACCCCGACGCCACGGCGGTGTTCGACGTGGACGCCATCGGGCTGACCAACATCGTGGCCAACCTGAACCGCGGGATGGACCTTGGCGGCAACCCCATCGGCACGCAGACCGGATTCGTGATCGGGTGCGGCGCCAACCCGGGGGCGATCAACCTCGAGGAGGAAATCCGACGCTACGAGTGGAAAGTGGACGCCGGCGCGCAATACGCGGTGACGCAGCCGGTTTTTGACGTGACCAAGCTGGAGACGTTTTTGAAGCGAATCGCTC
>Ga0209321_10000183_pt1 | contig 38390 bp, 40 predicted proteins | sample Rifsed16ft4_FD_184012 | JGI IMG/M metagenome (GOLD analysis project Ga0209321, IMG submission 184012) | Soil microbial communities from Rifle, Colorado, USA - sediment 16ft 4 - CSP-I_5_4 (version 2) | ecosystem: Environmental > Terrestrial > Deep subsurface > Rock core/Sediment | place: Rifle...
CACGAGCATGGGCGACCCATGCAGCTGGGAAGAGGTCTACGCGAGCTTCGGGTGCTCCGTGGACTTCGACGCCGAGGGCGACGAAGAACCCGGGTAACGTTTCGCATCCCATCCCATTCGGATCGGCGAGGGCGCACGGCTTCCCCGCTCTCGTCGACCGTATCTTTTTCAAGAAGTGTTAAGGCCGACGTTCCGCATCGAGCCCGTGGGCAGGCGTCATCTAGTGGTTAGGATAATGGCCTTCCAAGCCATTCGCGCGGGTTCGAGTCCCGCCGCCTGCACTCTCCGTCTCGCGGGCCTGACCCCCATTGAGGAAGCTATTTCTCGCCGGTTTGCCTAGGCCTCTCGGCATGAACTGGGGGAAGCTGTACAGTGCGGAAGCGGCCTTCGTAATGGGCGGGCTCTTCTTCATCGCGCTCGCGTTCGTGTCGGACCTGGCTCAGCACGTGGGCCGCGTCGCCCTCGACCCCGTCCACGCGCACCGTGGCGGGGACTTCTTCATCCGCGTGAACATCCCCGCGATCGGCGTCGCGTTCGTCGCGTTCGGCCTCGGGATGCATCTCATCCAGCACCGCCGCGACCGTGTCCATCTCCTCGCGTTCGTGGCGGGCCTGCTCATCACGATCGATGGGATCACGCACCTTTTCGCGATCAGCGACCATCTCGGAGCGCCGCTGCAGGTCGTCTTCTTCGCGATCATCGCCCCCTTCCAGATTGCCGCCGGGCTCCTGTTCCCCCTCCTGCCGCGATCCTGGGACCGGTACTGGATCGGACTCACGATTGCGCTCATCGCGATCTACGGCGCATCTCGTCGGTTCGAGCTGCCTGGGCTCTGGAGACTTGAGCCCGTGGAGCCGCTGGGAATATTCTCGAAGGCCGTCGAGGTCTTCACAATCTTTCCGCTGTACTCGCTCGTGCGGGGCCCGAGACCGACGCCGGCCGCCGCGCCTCCGACAACGAAGGCGGCAGAGCCTTAATATCGCCCGCAGCTTCGGCGCATGGACCCGTGGCCTAGTCCGGATAAGGCACCGGCTTTCTAAGCCGAGGATCGTGGGTTCGAATCCCACCGGGTCCGTACCAATTCCTTAATATCGGGTTCAATCACGGGGAATTGACTTGAACGGTTGGGGGAGCCCAGCTCGGATACGCCTTGAGCGGTTAGCGCGATAGCGGTGCGACGGTCCATCCCCGTTCCTCACGAGCAATGAGATCGGGTTTTGAGGCCGTCCGCCGCCGCGAAATCTGTCGAAAAGCTTAAGGGGGATTTCGTCTCTCAGAGCCCGAAGAGCATGAAGGAGAAGATCCTCACTTCCCTGGCGGAACTTGACCTGCCGGTCACGAACAGGATCCATATCAACGTTGATAGGCTGGCAGAGACTCTCGCAACTTACGAAAGCGACAGCTACGGGTTCCCCGACCAGATTCCGCGGTTGCGGTGACGCCGTTGTTTGAACCGGTCAAGCGACTTGCTCGAAAGCTGAATCTCCCGACCAGTGAAATCACGGCAAAAGACGCGAAAGGGAGTGACGTCCAGTTACTTCAGATTGCTCACAAACCATACAATCTCTTGGTGTTTGATCGCGGGGGATATTACGAGCTTTCTTTTGTATGGGACATCGATGAAAAAGATGCTGCTCTGCTCGCGCAACAGTCGAAGGAAATTCAGGAGCGCCTTTTTTTGGTCTTGCGGCGGGAAATCCTCGAGGGTCGAACAGGCTTCGAGTTTCGGTATGACCAGACGAAAACCCCACCGTGGCTTCTTCGAATTGTCATGGTTCAACGAATCGTTATTCGGGACGAGAGCCCCACCACTTTGCAGCGGTTCGCGGACGGCATTCAGGAGGTGGTCGTCGTCGGTGTCCGCTGTCAGGATGTCCTGATGCGTGCCTTTGGGGACATACGAGGAGGGGAGAAGGCCCCGGATACATATCACGCAGGAATGTACGCCTAGTTGCGGGCGGGCCCCCTTCAGATAACACGGGAAAGGCGCCGGGCGGCTCTAGACCGCCCGGCTTCACGGGGAACGAGGGCGTCTCAACGTAAGTCGCTCCCTCGTAGGATCAGTCCACACAAGGGAGATGCGGCGGCCACCTGTGGATAGCGTGCAAGTACGCCTATAGCGATCTCAGGGAACGCGAAAGCGGGGGAGCGGCCCCGATCCTCGGTAGCACTTGGTTCTGGAGTCCGCTCTCCCGCCGCGAAACGAACCGGAAACCTTAGACCCACAAAGCTCGGTTCCCGAAGCCGAAGTGAGGGATCAACTTGGAGACGGGAAAGGTAGTCGCCGGAGGGATTCTGCTCGCGGTCGGTCTCGTGATCCTCGTGATTGGGCTATCTCCGGAGATGACTTGCTCGGTGATCGTTGCGTTTGGAGGACAGTGCATCGTCATCTTCGGTAGGCTTGCCGTCGAGGATTCCTACAAGTTCGTGCCGCCATTGATACTCGGTCTCGGTGGCATCCTAGCTTTCGCCGGCGGCGCGCTCAGCGTACTCGGTGCCCTGCGAAAAGGGGAAGGGGCCGGGCCGCGAGGCCCGGCATGAGGGGAAAGGTGCCACGGGAAACGACGCCTATCAGAAATTCAATTCCGGCAAATTGAGGGCCGTTCTAAGAGAATGGTTCGAATCCCACCGGGTCCGCTGCGCGGCTAGTGCACGTAGAGTCGCTCGACCGGGGCCTCCTTGGTGGTTTCTTCCCCGGTCCATTACGTCATCTGCTTTGATTGGACTCGCAGCGGGCCGTCTTGGTTCGCCGGGGAGTGGTTTTCCTTTCCCGGACGATGCGCGGACTGACGCCCGATCGAACTAGAACCCGGCCCCGTCGAGGGCTTCATTGACGAGGGCGTCCGCCCTCTCGAGATGGCCGGTCAGCCTCGGGCGGTGGGTGAACGAGACTTTTCGGAAACCTCGCGCCTTCCGCTTGACCTCATCGAAGAGTTCCGCAATCCTCGGGTTTCGAACCCGATAGAGCCCGTTCAGCTGACGGACCAAGAGCTCGCTGTCCGAAACGAAGAGGATCTCGCTTGGAGAGAACGACCTCACGACTTCGAGCGCACCGATAACTGCCCGATACTCCGCCTCGTTGTTGGTTCCTTCCCCGATGTACTCGCTGTGCTCCCGGAGGACCTGATCACTCGCGTCGCATACAACAATCCCGATTGCGGCGGGCCCGGGATTACCTCTCGCCCCGCCGTCTGTGTACACCCGCAACTCCGAACCTTCCGGCATTCGCTTAACACTCTCACACGGTCGTTGCCTTCCACGCCCCGCCATTGAATCGCTGAAGGATGATCGCGGATCGGAAGTAGTACTCAATCGGGAGCGCAAGCCACACACCGAACAGGCCGAGCCCGAGTGAGTATCCTAGGATCAGCGACAGGGGAAGCCGGAGGATGTACGTGCCGACGAGCGATGCGTAGAGCGGCCACTTCGTGTCCCCGGCACCCCGCAGCGATCCCGAGAGCGTGAAGAACAGGCCCACGGCGGGGATCGAGGTTGAATGGAGGCGGATGAAGAGGATCGAGAGGTCCACCGCGGGCCCCGGCTCCGCGAACGCGAGTGCGATCCAAGGAGCGAACACGAAGGTGAAGGCCCCAATCGCCCCCATGACGAGGATCGACAGCTTCGTCGCCTCGCGCGCGCTCCGATCCGCTTCCTCTGGCCGATTCGCCCCAAGGTTCTGACCCACGAGCGCGCTCGATGCGATGCTCAATCCGAGGCCGGGCATGAAGGCGAACGACTGGACTCGCAGGCCGATCTGGTGCGCGGCGACCGCGGCCTCCCCAAACGAGACGACCATGACGATCCAGACGAGGAGGCCGATCTGGAACGCGAACTGCTCTGTAGCCGCGGGGAGCCCAATCCGGAGGACTCGCCGGATTGTCGGCCAGTTCACGAACGGTCGTTCCCACCGGATCCCGACCCTGAGGCGGTGGTCGGCGAAGAGCCCGAGGAAGAGCATCGCCCCGACGAAGTACGAGATCGACGTGCCGATCGCGGCCCCGCGGACGCCGAGGGCGGGGAAGCCGAAGTTCCCAAAGATGAGCGTGTAGTTGATCGCGAAGTTCAGAATGTTCTCGATGATTCCGATCTTGAGTGGGGTCTTCGTGTCGCCCGCCGCGCGGAGGGCCGCGTTCGCGATGAAGATCACGAAGAGGAACGGGACGGAGAGAAAGAGGATCCCGACATAATCGGCAGACAGGTTGCGGATGTTCTCCGTCGGCGAGAACGGCGCGACGATGTACTGCGCGAAGAGGATCCCGATGAGGAGGAGTGGGATCGAGAGCAGCGCGCCCGTGACGAGGCTCTGGAGCAGGAAGTGGTCTGCCTCCCGGGGATTCTTCGCACCGGTGGCTCGGGAGACGAGCGCGATCGTCCCTGCGGTGATCCCGATCATCACGGTGAACGTGAAGAACACGAGGTTTCCGCCGATTCCAACGGCAGCGATTTCCGGGACGCCGACGCGGCCGACCATTACGAGATCGATCGTCGTTGCGAGGACTTGGAGAAAGTTCGCGATGATGACGGGCCACGCGAGGTCCAGAATTGTCCGCCGGAGGCGCCTCGCTTCGCCCGAGAAGAAACGCACGCGGCGGCGAACTCCGCGACCGCCATTAACATTACGTTGCGACGTCGCGCAAAGAGGGCGCGGTGCTTTTCCTCCCTCCCGTTGTAACCGTGCCTCGGACGGGAAACTACTTAAGAATCTGCCGACTTCGCCGCCCGGCACTCGATGAAACGCAGCTCGCGCGCATGGAAGAAGCGCGGAAAGATGCGATGGAAATGGCGCAAGAAGCGGATGCGCCGCCGAAAGCGCGAGCAGAAATTGCGCAAGCAGTAGCGATCTCACGCGCCGCGATGGCGGGGGAAAACTAGATACGACCCTGAGGGTTCCGCGACGCCAGGGGACGTAGGCTAACCCGGTAGACTGGCGGGCTCCAGTTATGGGTTTGACTGACAGAGGGTTTGCTGACTCCGTGATGAGTGACTGGAGCGAGGACCCTTACGATCCGGCAACGGGCGGGGTCGCTCCCCGCCTGGTGGAAACCCGCTGATCTGGGTTCAAATCCCAGCGTCCCCACTCTCGTCGTTTCGCTCGTCGGGCGAACGCGACTTCTCCGGATTCCGGGTGCCGACTACGGCGTGTTCTCGGGCTTCGATCGCACCTCGACCTCGCTCAAGAGGAGCTCGAGGTGTCCACAGCACTAACGAGGTCGGTCACGTCCTCGCTATAGTTCAATAGCTCGTTCGCGAGGTTGCGGATGTCCTGGAGCGTGTGGGTCTTCAGACACTCGAGTCCCGCGTTCCCCGAAATCCTGTCACGCGGCAGGTCTGGACTCTCCATCACGGTGTCCCATCCCTGGTGTCTGACGCCTGTCAGGCACGTGGGCGATGACCCCAGCCGCCATAAGATGGTTCTCTCAAAGGTCCAGAACTCGAAACCGGAACGGGAGGAACGCCTCGGCGTCGCACCATTTCCCGCATTGACGGCAGCCTTAAATCGGGTGTTCCATATGTCCGCCACGAGTCGGACGCGACCGAGCGGAGGCGTCTGCCACGTTGGGGTCGCGAATCGCCTCACCAGGCGATAGGGATGGGCGTCCTAGAGAACCTCCTCGATGGGGAATCGCGCCTCCTTCGGAAGGCGGAACGATCGACCGGAAAGGGCATTGCCTACTCGGAGCGCCGCGCGAAGTACCGTGCGCACCGTTCCATCTCGAAGGCGTACCGGATTCTGCAGCGGGGCCGCCCTCGGATCCACCGCCATGGCCTCGAGTTCGCCGCCGTATACGCGAACATCGCCCGCGGGTTCTACGGCCTCCACCACTACGACTCTGCGTGGGGAGCAGCGCGGGATGCGCTGACCCTTGACGCACGAAATCCGACGGCATTGGAAGTCCAAGGGCTCATCCAGCTCGAGCGTGGCGCGCCCTCCGACGCGCTCGTTTCCTTCGACAAGGCGCTTCGGTCCGCTCCGGTGGACCCTTCGCTTTGGGGGTACCGTGGCGACGCGGCCCTCGTCGCCGGCCGCAAGGACGAGGCGATCACGTCCTTTCGGAAGGTCGCGGACCTCGCGATGGACGACGTGGACAACTACGGGAAACTCCTCCGTCTGACGCCCCACGACGCGGAGATGTGGGTCCGCAAGGCGGAGGCCCATGTCCGCCGGAAGGAGGCCGAGGATGCGCTTCACGCCTTCGAGCGCGCGCTCCGGATTGACGGGAACCGGGTCGATGCTTGGACGGGGAAGGCGTTCGTCCACGAGTCGATCAAGCAATTTGACCGGGCCCTGCGGTGCCTCGACAAGGCCCTCGCGCTCGAGCCCCACAGCGCCGACCTCTGGTTCCAACGCGGACGGGTCCTCACGGGGGCCGGCTCCCTCGAAGAGGCCCTCCGAGCGTACGACTCGTCCCTCGAGTGCACCCCAGAAAACGTCCGGGCGTGGACGGCGCGGGGCGAACTCCTGATTACGCTGGGCCGGCCCGAAGAGGCCGTCCACTCTTTCGACACGGGCCTCCGATTCGATCGCGACAACGTCGATGTCCTCGATGGCAAGCGCCGCGCGCTGAAGGCGATGGGCCGATGGGACCTGCTCGAGCGGGTGAGCGCGCAGATCGCGGCGCTCGACCCGACTCGGGTCGAGGCCCAGTTCTCCCGCGCAGAGGCCCTCGTTCGGCTCGGCCGTCTCGACGACGCCGTGCAAGCGATCGACGCAGTCCTCGCGGTGCAGCCGAAGAGCTACGATGGTCTCGAGCTGCGGCGGGAAGCCGTGAAGGCCCTGAAGCGGTGGCCGGAAGTCGCCGCGACTAGCCTCCGGATTCTCGAGCTGCAGCCGCAGAACGCGCGCGCACTCAAGGACCTCGCCCTCTCCCGGATGCAGACGGGCCAGGCCCCTCTGTCACTCCGCGGCTACGACGCCGTCCTCGCGATTTCCCCCGATGACTTGGAGGCATGGCGGGGGAAGCGGGATGTGCTCCGGGAGGGGCCGGACCCGCGCACGCTCCTGAAGGTGTGCGACGAGATCCTCGAGCGGGACCACGGGGATGCGACGACATGGCGGGTGAAGGGGACCGCGCACGAGGCCCTGGACCAGAGCCAGGACGCGCTGACGGCCTACGAAAACGCACTCCGACTGAATTCCAAAGACCTCGAGGCATGCCGGCGACGGGCGGCATACCTCTTCAAGTTGGAGCGATTCCCGGACGCGCTGCGTTCGTACCAGACCGCCGTGGAGCTCGCGCCCTCATCAGAGGCCCTCTGGTACGAAATGGCGCGCGTTCTCCTGCGGATGAAGCGGCCGGAAGATGCCCTGGGGGCTTGCGACCGCGCGACCATGCTGAATTCGTCGGACCCGCACGCATGGTCTGAGAGGGGTCTCGCCCTCGTCGCAATGCAGCGGTACGAGGAGGCGGTCTCCTCCTATGACCGCGCCCTCGACCTCGATCGACGGGACAAGGCCGCCTGGCACAGCCGCGGTCTCGCGCTCCAGTGGCTTCAGCGCCATGAGGAGGCCGTCGAATCCTTCAACCACACGCTCGAGATCGACTCCTCGAATCTGTCGGCTTTGATCCGCCGGGGTGATTCCCTAGCGGCCCTGTCCCGGTTTGACGTGGCCTTCGAGTCCTTCGAGGGGGCGCTCGCGATCGAGCCCGAGAGTGCGCTCGCGCTGAAAGGGAAGCGGCTTGTGCTGGAGCGACTCGGCCGCCTCGAGGACGCGTTTTCCGCGGCCTGCGACCTCACGTCGATTGCCCCGAAGGATCCGGCCGCTTGGGCGGACCGCTCGAGCGTCGCCCGTGCACTGAAGCGGGACAAGGACGCGCTCAGCGCGATCAACAAGGCGATCGGTCTCGCGCCGGACAACTTCGATCACCTGAGGACGAAAACGGAAATCCTCGCGTCCCTCGGGAACTTCCGCGGCGTCGCGGAAGTGAGCGACCACGTCCTCGCGCTGAACCCACGGGACACGCAGGCCCTGCGGGAAAAGGGCATCGCCTTCGAACGGCTCGGGGAGACGGACGCGGCGATCGAGGCGTTCGAGAAGGCCCTCCGAGTGGACCCGATGGACCGTAAGACGTGGAACGCGAAGGGGGCGCTCCTTGCGGCCCAGGGCCGCGTCGGCGAAGCCCTCGCGACGTTCGACAAGGCCCTCTCCCTGAACCCGGGCGATCGCTTCGCCCTGAACAAGAAGGGGAACCTCCTCCTCCCCCTGAACCGCGTCGACGAGGCGATGAAATGCTTCGACGACGGTCTCTTGCTCGACCGCGCGAACGCAGAGTTCCTCATCGGGAAGGCGAGATGCCTCGTCCGTCTCGGGCGGCACGAGGACGCGTCCCGCGCGCTCGACATCGTCCTCCAGTCGGATCCGAACCACTACGGCGCGTTGGCTGTGAAGGCGACGGCCCTCGTGAACGCGGGCCGAGCGGGAGAGGCTTTGCCTGTGATCGAGAAGGCGCTCCTCGGTGATCCGAAGAACGCGGAGTTACTCTTCCAACACGGTCTCGCCCTTCGCTCGATGGACCGCCATGGGGACAGCGTCCTCTCCTTCGAAAAGGCCGCACAGCTCGCGCCGAACCGCGCGGACGTGTGGCGGGAGCTCGGCCTCTCGCGCGTCCGGACGAATAACTCCCAAGGCGCCGTGACCGCGCTGAACCGGTCCCTCTCCCTCGACCCACGAGATGCGGGCGCGTGGTCGCTCCGGGGATTCGCGTACGAGCGGCTCGCGGACTGGGACGGTGCCGCGGCCTCGTATGACAAGGTCGTCGAGATCAATGCACGGGACGCGGCCGCGTGGAATGCGCGGGGCCTCGCGCTCATGCATCTCCGGCGCTTCGACGAGGCGATGAAGTCCTTCGACGTCGCGCTCTCCCTGAACCCGGGCTCTGAGGCGGCGATCGAGGCACGTAAGCTCTGCGAGGAGAAGGCTGCGATCGCGCGAATCGAAGCGGTCGCGCGTGCCGTCGTGCAGTTCGAGCGAACACTCCGGAGGCCGGCGAGCAAGGAAGAGATCTTCAAGGCGTGCCAGGTGCCCCTCGAGATCCTCGACTCCGTCGTTTCCTTCGTGAACACGCCCGCCTCCGTGAAGATCGATGCCATTTCGTCGGATCGGATCGCGTGGTTCGAGAAGGCCTCCCTCGCGCTCCTCCAGAACGGGGGCGGCAAGAAGGAGCTGCGACTCGTCGACGTGTTGGACGCGATTCCGGACATCGAGGTCACGGAGGCCCGGGAGGTCTTGGGCTATCTGAACGAGGTCCGGTCCCTCCGGCTCGAGCCCGATCCTACATGGAAGATGGACTCGTTGATTCGCCGCGCGCTCGACCTGCCGAAGACGGAGAGGAACCTCGTCGACCTCTCCCGCGAGCTGAACATCGGTCCGTACGAGGCGAAGAAGCTCGAGGTGTCCTTGAGGATCTTCGAGGGCGGCGCGTACCGCGTGCGGACGAAGCCGGCCGTCGAACGTGGGGAGCGGCCAAGGCCAAAGGCCCCGCCACGGGAGGCTCCGCCGAAGGCACCCGCCCAAGAGAAGGGGGCCGAACCCGAACCGCTGAAGCCCCGGCCCGGCGCGCGGCCATCCGAGCCGCGAGAGGCTCCTGCCCCGGAGGCCCCGCCAAAGGAAGTGGAACCGCAGCGGGAGCGCCCGCGAAAGCGAGACGAGGGCGAGGACACCCGGGACTTCACGCGGCTGTGATCATCCGAAGTCCCATTTGTCTCGTTCCCGGAGGAGCCGGCGGAGAAGCGCGGTCGTGCTCCTCGGATTCGCGTGGAGGAGGAACGCCCCGAGGTGCTTGCAGAGAAGCTTTCCCTTCGCGCGGTTCGTCATGAAGTCTACGCAGTCGTGCTGCACGACCTTCTTCGCGGTGTCGATGTACACCGTGTAGGTCTTCACCATTCCGCTCATGAGGCTCGCGGATTCCTTGTCGATCCGCACGAGGTCGAGGTCGATGTCCCTTGCGCTCGCGCGGCGGTTCTCTCCGAGGAACGCGAGGAGGAGCTCGTCGAGGTTCATCGCATCGATGTCCTTGTTGATTGGGATGTCCGCCTGGATCGTGGCGGCCTCGGGCTCATCGGCGCTTGGCCCGAGCGCGATCGGAACTCCGAAGTGCGTGAGGGCGTCGTTGATCTTCCGATCGACATACGCTTGCTCACTCGGCGTGTACTTCGCGCGGTTTTGTGGCTTGTTGAAGTAGCGGCGGGCAGCCCGTGCATGGAACGGCGTGTGCACGGGGTATTTCCAGTTCGCGGGGTCCGCGTATTTCTCTGGATTCCTTGGATACCTTTCTAGCGGTCCCGCACGGCCGTCTCGCTTACGAGCAGGCTTGATGGGACGGGCCATCCGGTTCGACCGAAGAGTGGTGTCGGCCGATAAAGGGTTGCGCCGGACAGGAGGGTGCCGCCAAGGCTGGCGCACACATCGCTCGCGGCGGCATGGGGCCCGAGTCGCCCGGTCTATGAGGCCTTCAGCAGCTCCCGCGCGATGACAAGCCGTTGGATCTCGCTCGTTCCCTCACCGATCTCGCAGAGCTTTGCATCGCGGAACATCCGCTCTACGGGATAGTCGGAGATGTATCCGTACCCGCCATGGACCTGGATCGCCTTCGTCGTGACCCACATTGCGGTCTCGCTCGCGTACAACTTCGCCATCGAGGCCTCCGCCTTGTACGGGAGGCCGTGGTCCTTCAGCCATGCGGCCCGATAGACGAGCATTCTCGCGGCGTCGATTCGCAGGGCCATATCCGCGAGGATGAACTGGATCGCCTGGAACTCCGCGATCGGTCGGTCGAATTGCTTGCGATCCTTCGCGTAGTGGAGAGCTTCCTCAAACGCACCCTGTGCGATTCCGACGCCGAGTGCGCCGATCGAGATCCTTCCGCCATCGAGCGTCTTCAACGCGTTCGTGAACCCGTAGTTCACCTCGCCCAGGAGGTCATCCGCGGGCACGCGGATGTCTTCGAGGAGGACCTCGGAGGTTGCGGACCCCCGCATCCCGAGCTTGTCCTCGACCTTTCCGATCCGGAGGCCCGGAGTCCCGCGCTCGATAATGAACGCGCTGATCCCATGGTTGCCCTTCGGCCGGTCCGTCACCGCCATGATCACGAACGTCCCCGCAACGGGCGCGTTCGTGCAGAAGTTCTTCGTCCCGTTCAGCACCCACGCGCCGCTGTCCCAGGATGCTTCCGTCTTCATCGAGGCTGCATCGGAGCCACTTGCGGGCTCCGTGAGGCCCCACGCGCCGATCCTGCGACCCGTTGCGAGGTCCGGGATGTACTCTGCGAGCTGTTCCTTCGAGCCCGCAATCAGGATGTTCCCGGTGCACAGGGAGTTGTGCGCCGCCATGATGAGCCCGTGGGCCCCGTCGACCCGTGCGACTTCCTCGATTGCGATCGCGTACGTGACCGTATCGAGCCCACCGCCCTCGAGGTCCTGGGGGACGAGCATCCCGAGGAGTCCGAGGCCCGCCATCTTCGCGACCGTGTCGCGCGGGAAGTCCCCGCTCTCGTCGAAATTCTTCGCGACGGGCTTGATTTCGCCCTCCGCGAACTCGCGGACCTGGCGCCGAATCATTTCTTGCTCTGGAGTCGGAGTGAAATCCATTGTTCGGACGTAAAACCGGCGCGGGTATTAAGACCGCGGCATCCCCGCCATCGCAGGGCGCAAGATTTTTCCCCTGAGATCTGGTTCATTGTTCCATGGGGCCATGGCTCCGCCGGATGCGGGTCTGGCGGGCATGGGGGGCATGGCATGAGGACCTCCTACGACTGAGCGTCCTCGTCCTCGTGGTCGTCGCGTTTCTCGAGGCGTTCATCGGCCGCGCGGTGACCCGCGCCTTCCCCCTCATGCCTCCGGGCCCTGCATCGACGTTCCTGTTTGAAACGTTCGGTCGCGTCAGCGTGTTTCTGTTCAACCTTGGGGTCATCCTCGTCGTCCTCATCCTCGTCCTGGTCTTGTGGGCCCTCCGGGTCGGAACGCGGCGCCTACCACTCTTTCAGGATCGAATCGCGACGTTCGCAATTGCGTTCCTCGTCCTTTCGCTCGGTTCCTTCCTGATCCGCGATCCTGTGATGTTGGTCGCGCTCACGATTCTGTTCTTGGCGGTTGCGGTCGGGGCGCTGATCGCGACCGCGGCGCCTTCTCCCTCGCCTTGGCCGCGCGCGTTCTCCGCTCTCGCGCTCACGGTCTACGGGGCCTCTCGCTACTTTGTTCTCGCGTCCGCGATCGGGCAACTTGGGCAGTCGACGGCGGCCCCTGTAGGAGGTCTCGAGGCGCTCTACCTCGCCGAGGCCGCCGCATCGCTTGCGCCGATCCCCCTCTTTGCCAGCGTGTACCTCAAACCCCCGCGAAATCCCCGCGTGCGGATTCCTGTGCTGATTCCGAGCATCATGGCCGGGCTGTTCGTGTTCGTCATCTTCGCGAACCCCGCGATCACAGCGGCGATCGCAAAGGCATCCTTCGGGTTCACCTTGTTCCTTCCGTTCCCGATCTACGCGCTCGGCCTCTGGCTCGCGACTTCCTCGTTCCTTCTCTTGCGTCGGACTACGGCCCCTGCGAAGGCCTACGGCATCGCTCTCGTGATGATCGCGGGTATCGACCTGGTTCTCACGTACCAGGCACTCCTCGCCACGGCGGGTCTCCTGCTGTGGGCCATCGAGGAGGAACGAGCTGGGCCTACGCCGGCGACGATGGCTCGCGCAGCGCCCGTTCCTGCGCGGGCGAGGGTTGCGGATTCGGAGCCGGCAGCTCGGGGTTCACGGTGACCTGAAGCCGGCGGGCCTCGGTCTGGAGGAACCTCGCGGCAATTCGCACGACACGAGCGGCGATCGAGTCGGCATCGAACGTTGCCACTTTCTCGAGATACGAGGGACCCCACAGTGCAAGGTGGTCGCGGAGAAACGCCGTCTCCGCCTGGCGAACGATCCGGTAGGCGTCCCTCTCGCCCCTCGTGAGTGCGGAGGCCTGGAGAAGCAGAAGGAAATGAAGAAACTCCAATTCCGCCGCAACGTGGTCTGGCCGTTCTCGATGTGCAGTTGCCAAGTCGAGCCCGAACGCCCGGTAGAACCCCGCGACGTCCGCCATTGTTTGAACCTTCATGAAAACGTGCGCCATACCATACTCCGTCTCGTAGGGTGGCGCGCCCGCCTTCGCGAGCATCGCGGGAACCGCTCCGGCATCGAGTTCTGCGACGGCTCTCCGAAGGCCGACCACCGTGGAATGGACGCGGGATCGTCTCGAAACGAGTTCGTCCGCCCCGTCGAGATCCGGCGTCGCGACGCGCTCGATGTACACCTGCGTTTCGGTGTCTGGCTCCGACAGGAGGCGGGAGAGGACTTTGGCGACGATTCCCCGTGCGACGAGGTCCCCGATGTCCTTCTCCCTGGACTGCGACACCATGGTCCCCTCAGGTGATATTCAAGTGCTGCTCCGGCCGCACCACGACCGGCTCATCGATCGGCACCCGTACGACCTCGACTCCGTTTTCGTCATAGCCTACGGCGTCGGTCGACGTGACCTCATAGCTGTACAAGATCTTCTGCGTCACTCCGAACAGCTGGAGGACTCCCAGCAACGTGCGGCTCGGATTCGTATATTTCGCAATCGCAGTGTCCACTCCAGGTCCGAACATCTGGCGGAGGTACTTCCGCGGAGCCCACCGGGGCGGTATGTAGTACACGTTCGGCTCCGTGCCGAACTGCGGATACGACGGGAGCGCAACCTGTTCCTCGTGCACAAGGTAGTAGACGGGAGACCTCGGGTCGTCGATCCATCCTTGGAGTCGGATCTTTCCGACGCATGCAGAGACGCAGCGGGTCACGGTGCCCGTCTCGACCCGCGGGTAGCACGCGATGCACTTCTCGCTCAACCGCGTATTTGGCCGCCACATTGACTTCTTGTACGGGCACGCCTCGATGCACTTTCGATACCCGCGGCAGCGGGACTGGTCGATGAGGACGATGCCATCCTCGGGTCTCTTGTAGATCGCATTCCGCGGGCACGCGGCGAGGCAGGCGGGATACGAGCAGTGGTTGCAGATCCTTGCGAGGTAGAAGAAGAAAACCTGGTGCTCGGGGAGCGACGCACCCTCCTGCACGCCGCCGGTTGTCTGTGGGGAGCGATTGGATGTATCCTCGTAGATGTTCGGGAACCGCCATTCCTTGTCCTCCGGGAGGTAACCGACGGTCGCTTGGCCCGGCGGCGCCGCCTCGAAGATTGTCTTTCCCCGATAGACGCCGTATGGAGCGGCGGGCGTCGCGAGACTCGTGTCCCACCCGGGCTGCGGGCCGAGCATCTCAAGGAGCTTGACATCCCAGGACTGCGGGTACCCGCCGAAGGGCTTCGACTCGACATTGTTCCACCACATATGCTCCTGCCCGCGCGAAAACGTCCACGTGGACTTGCACGCCATGGTGCAGGTCTGACAGCCGATGCAGCGGTTGATGTTGAACACGGCTCCGAACTGATGCGTCGGCGTGCCGCGCTCATGCGGGTACGGCATCGTCCGGCCGAGCTGCCAGTTGTACACGTCTGGCATCGCTAACCCCCCGGGATCCGTTCGTCTAGAAGCTGCTGTACGAACTCGTCACCCCACCTGCGCCACGCGATGTGCGGGCCGCGGTAGAACGGATTCCGGAACATGGCGAGGATTCGGTCGCGGTCCCAGCCCATCCGCGCAAACTCATCGATGAACACCCTCGCCATCTCGACGAGCGAGGCGTCGGCTTCAGGACCGGAGATCGATACACCGGTGAGGACAAACGGGTCATCCTCCTCGTACTCCTTCTCCGCCACGTTGTCACCCCTGCGTCAAGAAGTCGCCCGCGAGATAGCGTCGTTGCGCTACGTTCTCGTTCCCCGGCGTGTGCCCCGTCGTCGCGGGCTCCCACACGCCGACGCCCCCAAGCCCGCCGTCCTCGGCCTTCGCGATCCGGACGAGCGTCTCCTTCGGACACGTGTTCGGCGAGTTGATGTCCGCCTCGTACCCCGTTCCGATCCCCTGTCCGTAGTAGTTCTTCCGGACGAGGGAGTCGGTCATCTGCGTCGGCTGGAGCCATCCGCGCGTGAGGCTCTGCTGCGACCCGTATCGCAGGTTCGCCTGGTAACCGGTGTCCGCCGCGATTGCACGGCCATCAGGCCGCGTCTCGTGGGCGTACACGGTCTTCGGCGTCGCCATGAACGGCGCGTGCTTGATCATCAGGACCCCCTGCGGGTAGCTCGGGTTGTACTTCGCTCGCAGGAGAAGGCGGGATACCTTGTAGAACGGATCCGTGGGCGTCCACCCTCGATACGGACGATCCTCCGGATTCGCGTCAATATAGACGTAGTCGCCGTCCTGAATCCCGAGGGCCCTTGCGTCGTCCGGATTGATGTTCACCTGGTGCTCGCCGATGTGCGGGCTCCGCCGGTCCGTCCGCTCCGGGTCGCCGAAGTTGCTGTCCCACAGGAGGTTCCAGTCGGCCACGCTCCACGACGAGTGCACGCGGTGGCGCGTCTTCGGGGTGAGACAGTAGAACCGGTACCCAGCCGCCCACAGGAAGTTCGTCGTCTGTTTCACGTCGTTCCAGGCGAGCTTTACGTTCCGGACCGACCGTTCGTCGGCACCTGTCGCGCCGAGGGACACACCGTAATCGTTCGGCCGGATCGCGTCAAATGAGGGCGGGACGACGATCACATTCGGCAGGTACGGCGTCGCCTCGACCGGCTCGCGATGGACGATCAGGTTCTCGCCGTACTCGACGAACTCGTCCTCGTCTCGGTAGAACTCGAGGCGGCCCGTCCGATTGTAGAACGGCTTCGACTCGTTGATCTGTTCCCAGCCCGGCATCCGCGGGTACGTCCGGAAGTTCATGAGGGCGCCCATCTCCTGGCTCAGCAGGTCCAGTGCGCGGTACCCGCGGCACGTGCTCGATGCATCGAGGACTCGCTGGAGGTACACATCCACCCGCCCGTCGTAGACGAACTTCCAGTAGTTCCGGCATCGAGCGTCGCCCGTCAAGGCGGCCAGGCGGTCCGCGACGCCGGCGTACACTTCGATGTCCTGCTTGTTGTCGAAGATCGGCGGAATTCCCCCCTTCCACACCTGGAGGAACGGGTTGGAGCACGACGCGGTCATGTCCGGGATCGTGAGCTCGGGCCAGCTCTGGACCGGGAAGACGATGTCGGCATACTCGCAGGACCCCGTCCATTCCCAGTCGTTGACGATGATCAGGTCGACCTTCGGGTTCACGTTCGCGATCATGTTGTAGGCCCACTTCGCGTTGTTCAGCAGGTTCACGTTGCACGTCCACTGGACTTTCGTGGGCGTGGGCATGTGCGTCAAACCTGTGAACACCTTCCCCGCGACGTCGAGCGGTCGGTCCTCGTAGTTCCAGTACGCCGGGTTCTCGCCCTTCCAATACTTCTTTACGGGAACGGATTGGCCGTCAACGGTCGGGTCGAGGTTCGGGGCGAACGGGTCCTCCATGTTGTACGTGGGCAGGCCGTCGAAGATCGAGCTCTTGTAGTTCCCGGCCCAATGTCCGACGTTCCCGCCGGGGACTCCGAGGCTCCCTGCAAACGCCGGGATCAGGAACACCGCACGCGTCGTCAGGTCGCAGTGGAAGTAGTGGTTGATCCCCTCGCCCGTGTGGACACTCACCGGCCACAGCCTCTCCGTCGGGTGGCCAATCCATCGCGCGAGCTGGAGGATCGCGGCCTGTGGCGAGGCGGTCATCTCCTCTACGGCTGCAGGCGGATAGTTGGCGCACAGCTCCCGGTACAGCGTGAAGATGCTCTTCACGCGGACCGTCGACGTCCCGTCGGCGAGCGTGATCGTGCGGTCGACTTCGAGCGCGGGATTGACGCCTGTGAGGTCGCCGACCTGTTCCCGGGTCACCGCGGTGGGACTGCCCGTTCCGCCGTCGATGACGACGAAGTCGCCCCACTGATCGCGGAACTCGGGGGGGATTTTCTGGACCGTCACGCTATACCCCGTCCACGGCGGGTTCGTGTATCCCGCGATGGCGTCGGTCGCGCGGAGCAGCTTCAACGTGTCCGTCCGGACGAGGAGCGGCATGTCCGTGAACCGCTTCAGGTACTGCGCGTCGTACCACCCATTCTCGATGAGCACGTTCAGGACGCCGAGGATGAACGCGACGTCGGACCCGGGCCGAATGCCAATCCACAGGTCCGATTTCTGGGAGGCGGGGCTGTACTCCGGCGAGATGTTCACGACCTTCCCGCCCCGCTCAATCGTCTCGATCCACCAGTGGGCGTCGGCCATTTTGTTCTCGACCATGTTCTTCCCGATGAAGATCAGGAGCTTCGAGTGGCGGAAGTCGTTGAGGTCTGGGTCGAACGTCTGGACGCCTGTGACCATCGGGTGGCCAGGCGGTAGATCCCCGTGCCAGTCGTAGTTGGACCACCCGCGAGCTCCGTACGGGGAGCGGCCTTCACGGTTCGCCTCTGCCTCGTCGAACACAGCGAGCATGTTCGCGAACCGGTAGAGCCCGTGGAGACGCGTCACGCCGCCGAGGGGCATCCCCGCTCGGAGCTTGCACACCATCGCACCGGATCCGTGCGTCGCGTCGACCATCCCAGGGTGGTAGCCCTGCGCGAGGAGCCTCGCCTGCCCGGCCGGCCCTTCATACGTCCCCATGACGTTGAGGAGACCCCGAGCCGCGTAGTCGAACGCGTCCGCCCATGAGACGGGCGTCCACGCATCCTCACCGCGCTGGAAGTACGACGCGGCCGGGGCCCCGGTCGCGTCCCTCGGGAACCCGGCGTCCGCCCACGCCTTCCATCCCGTCCGGACCATCGGTCGCTTGATCCGGTATGGGCCGTAAAGCCGGCGGACAAGCGTGTAGCCTTTCAAGCACCCGCGTGGGTTCCATGTCGCGGGCGGCTTATTGCCATAGAGGTCCGTGTAGTCTTGCACGTCATAACCCTGCTCGATTCGAATCAGGATTCCGTTCCGCACAAACGCACGGAGCCGGCAGTTGTGCGTGTCGTTCGGCGCGCAGACGAACGTGAAAGTCGAGTCGTAGCGGTACTGGTCTCGATAGACAGACTCCCAATCACGGGATGGATAGTTCGCAAGCGGGTTCGGGATTTCCGGGAGCGGTTTCAGGAGTCTTAGGCCCAGCGCAGAGCCAACCATAGCAGCGGCAGCAGCTCCAGTCCCGATGGCGCCCGCCCGGAGAAACCCGCGGCGCGACACTCGATTCTCTCGGTCCCCCGCCATCGGTTCACCTCAGATGATCGGGGTCGAGGTATCCGCGTTCGAACTCATCGGCGATGACGCGTCGCTTGGCCGGCCAGTCGGGCTCCTCGTCCGCGGCTTCCGAACCTTCCGCGACGCGAAGGTTGGCGCCGAGGACCGCAACTCCTGCGGCCGCGATGCCCCCTGCCCGCAGGAACTGACGACGACCCTGGTCCTCCGGTTCTTCCGGGATTTGATCGAGCGTGATGATGCCCTCCGGCACCTCCGTCCGCGGGCCTTTCCGCCGGCGACCCCGCATAACGAGGATGAGCGCCACGAGGACCGCGATGACGATGACGGCGCGAACGATCCAGTCTGTCCCACCGGTCTCCGCGGGGACCGCGAGCGGCAGCTCGTACCAGCTCGACGTGGACTTCTGCCCATTGCGGTCCTGGTTCGCTCCGTCCCAAGCCGCAAATGCGATGACGAGCGGCACGCCAGGGACGATGTCGACCTCATCGGAGTTCGCAGCCGCCAGGGTCCTGGCGAACACGACGCGCCAACGGCCATCTGCCCAGAGGCCGGCGCCGAGAACGGTCCGGTGGTCCGTGCTCGTGAGCGTCCCCGCCCCGCCCGCAACGAGGACCTGCACGGGCGTGGCGTTCAACATCGACAGGAAGTTGCCGCTTCCGATCCCCGGATAGAACGTCGACTCGTTCGCGAACGGATAGAAGTCGCCATACACATCATCGTAGTATTCGCCGATGTCCATGGAGCCGCCCGCGAGTAAATCCCGCTCCGCCTTCCAGTGCCACACCTGCGTCTGGAAGTTCACTTGGCCCATGCACACGTACGGCGGTTTCCCGTCGCTCGTGGAAACGAGCTGAACAGCGACCGCATCGCTGAAGTCCGAGGTTCCGGTCGTGCGCGCGTCTCTCGTGGCGTCCTGCCACTCAACAAGTATTGCGAACCAGGAATCGTTAAACATCGCGCGGGCCGTGAGGCTTGCGACATTTCCTCCTCCCTGGGGGATTTGGACGAGCTGCGCGGAAAGCACGATTGTGAGCGGGACAGCCGCGGACCACTCCGCGTTCACCGGGTCCAGCGGGACGGTCCCGGAAGTGTAAGCGGCAGGCAGGGAGACAACCTGCGCAGCGGTGAGCGGAACTTGGAGGACGGTCGCGAAAGCGGCGAGCCCGAGGGCGATCACGAGAACGAGGACCGGCGGAAGCCGGGTCCAAACCTTCCGCGTTCGTCCCCGGGCTGCGCGATTCAGGCGGGGCGACTCCGGTCTGAGGACCATGGAATCCCCGATGGGCTTTGAGGCTCCAAGGGCCATAGGCATTTGCCCGAACCTGTACGGGGTTTGCCCTCAGCACTCATAGGGCTCGTCACGAATCCGCTGACCCTCTTCTCATCACGGGGCGATGAAGATAGCTCCTCTGAGAAGAAAACGGTTGCGAAGACCCGTCGATTCTCAGGTCACATAACCGGGTGGGAAGTTATATAGAATGATAACAGGGTCGAACGGACGCATGGAGGTCCCTCCGGGTCGTCTTCTCCTGCAATCGAGCGGCGGCAAGGACGCCCTCCTGGAGCTCCTCTCTGAAGCCTCGAAACGCCGCCTGAATGGCGTCCTGAGGACGGAGCGGGTCCGGGACGACGAGCCCGCCCGCGGATTTCTCGTGTTCAAGGACGGGAATGGGACCCTCGCAGCGCACTCCTGGCGGGACGACCTCGACGGCCCGCTCGCGATCCCTGCGATCGTCCGAGATGCGCTCGAGGACGATGCGCTTCTCGAGCTCCGATCCTATGACCACCGGGCGTCAGCCGTGCGGCCCGACCAGTTGGAGAGCTCGCATCCTTCGGCGCACATCGATGGCCTACCGCCCGTGACGCGCATCTTGGCAGAGATTGAGGCGCAGGAGCGCGCGGAGCGCGAACACGCTCTCGCGGAGAGCGCCAGAAAGGCCGCGAGCGATTCGACCCTCGAGGAGGTCCGCGCAGAACTCCGGGCGGTGAGGGAGGGATCCGCAATCCTACTCCGACAGCTTCGCGACCAACGAGATGCGGGTGACCCGGTCGTCACCGCAGAACGACGGCGTGCGGAGGCTGAACTCGAACGTGCCCGCGCAGAGATTCATCAGGTTGCGGACGACGTCCGTGCGAAGGAGGTGCAGCTACAGGGAGAGTCCCACGCGCTCGCAGAACGGCTTGCGACGATCGAGGCGCGAAATCATGACCTCGTAGTCGCTCAAGCCGCATTCACGGAGGATCGCAAGCAGCTTGCGGAGCTCTATCAGAACCTCCAGTTGGAGATGGAGAAGATCGCTGCGGCCCGCCGCGAACTCGACGCCTTGTCCGAGGGGTCAACCGCCAGGGAGAAGACCCTCGCCGAATTCGCACGTCGTCTGCGATCCTCGGAAACAGCGCAGCGGGAGAAGGAGGAACGGATTGCGGGCAGGGAGAAGGAGCTCGAGGCGCGGGAAGCTTCCATGAAGGAGAAGACCGCCGCCCTCCATGAAGCGACGCGAGCCGCGTCCCGAGCACAGAGGGAGCTCGCGAAGGGCGACCGCGCTCTCGTGCAGCGCGACGAGGAGCTCTCCTCCGCGTCGGATGCCCTGGCCGAACAGGAGAAGACCCTCACGCGATTGAAATCCAAGATTGCACGCGATCAGCCCGCGCTCGAGCGACAGAGCGCGCGGCTGAAGCGAGACCGAGCCTCGATGGGCAGAGAACGAGAGGAGCTTCGTCGGGCTCACAGGGACGTCGCCGCACAAGCGGCCAAGCTCGAGTCCCTGGAGCGGACACTGATCACGGACCGTGCGCGACTGAAGGATCACGCGGTGAAACTCGTCCGCGCAGAGCGAGCCGCCACTTTGAGAGCCCGCGATTTCGAGGCCCAGCTGGCCGATCTCGAAACCCGAGAAAGGGAGGTCGAACGGGCTTCGGAGTCGCTCGAGCATAGGATCGCCGAACTCGAGGAACACGGGCGTGCTCTGAAGGAGCAGGAGGAGTCGCTCTCGCAGCGTGAGGCCGCGATTGACGCAAAGGCCGAGACTTCAGCGGGCCAAATCGAAGAACTCGAATCCGAACTCCGGGAACGTCAAGCGTCCCTCGGATCCCTAGAGACGCAGCGAAAGGAAGCTGAGCAGGCGCTCGAAATCCGAGCCAAACGGGTGGACCGCGCTTCGGAGGAACTCCTGGGGGCCGGGGCGATCGCCCGCAAGCGGAAGACCGAAGCGGACGAAGCGAACGTCGCAAGCGAGGGGCTCCGACGAAAACTGGAGCGGGAACGCGCTGTGTTCGAGCGAACGAAAGCGAGATCCACGAAATCGCTCGAGGCCCGTGACGCGAAAATCCGTGCAGCCGAGGAAGACGTGGAACAGCGACGGTCCGAACTTGACCGCATTGCTCTCGACCTGAAACAAAGGTTCGATCTTCTCGACGGTCGCGCAGAGCGGCTTCAGGGCTTCGAGGCGAACCTCGCGGAGGAGCGGAAGTCCCTCGAGGCTCGTGTTGCGAAACGCTCCGAGGAGTTCGAGGATCGCGAGCGGTCTCTCAAGGAGCGCGCCGAGGTCCTCGTGGCCGAACTGGTCCGGCTCCGCGAGCAGCAGAAGCAGCTGAAGGCGAAGGCCACTGCGATGAAGGAGCGTGAAAAACGTCTCCGTGCGCTGGAGGCCGAGGTCGAGGCGAAGCGCGCAGAGCTCGATCGGATCCGCGAAGGACTCAAGAAGCTCTGACCCCTTAGGGGCCCGTCATGATCGTCACCCTCACGACCGATTTTGGACTCGGAGACTACGTCGCGGCGATGAAGGGCGTGATCCTCGGTATCAACCCCGAGGCGGCGATCATCGACATTGACCACTCCGTTGGCGCGCAGGACATCCGCCGGGGCGCGTATGTGTTGTTCGCGGCCACGCCATGGTATCCCGAGGCGATCCACGTCGGCGTCGTGGACCCCGGCGTCGGGACTAACCGCCGTCCAATCGCGATCCTGTGCCAGGGTGCAGTCTTTGTCGGGCCGGACAATGGCCTCCTTGTGCCCGCCGCGGCAGAGATGGGCATCCAGGAAGTCCGCCACATCACGAACCGCGAATACTACATCCCGCGGGCGTCGTATGTGTTCCATGGCCGCGACCTGTTTGCTCCCGTGGCCGCGCACCTCTCAAAGGGCGTCTCCTTCTCGGACCTAGGCCCCGTCATCACGGACTACGTCCGCCTGGACTTTGGAAACCCGCAGGTGGACGCTATCGGAATCCGCGGGGAAATCCTCACGATCGACCGCTTCGGCAATGTGATCACGAATATTTCGCGGGGAGTCATTTCCGAACGATGGCGGTTCAACCAGAAGATCCTCGTGACGCTTGGCGGGTACGAACTCGAGCTATCTTTCCTCCGCTCCTACGGGGAAGGCCCGGACGGAAGCCTGCTCGCGACGATCTCGTCGAGTGGGTTCCTTGAGATCGCGAAGCGAAATGGCGACGCAGCCGCGCAGCTCGGCGCCTCGCCGGGGATGGCGGTTGCGGTTCGGCGCGACGAGTGAGCCTCCCCGGGGCTCTTGCTCACTTTGAGGGAAGCACGACTCGGATGCCCTTCGGGCGCCGGTGCTTCAGGACCTCTTCGATGTGATGGCGGGCCGACTCGATGTCGATGAGCTCGTGCTCGAGGAGAAGCGGGACCGTGGCGACGAGTCGTGTGTTCTGAATCGGGTCCTGGTCCGTGGGGCACACGGAAATCAGAAGGCCCAGAGGCTCAAGGTCGACGCGGATCGCATCCGTGATCTCATGATCCGTCGGATTGTGGTCGAAGAACCGGACCCACTGCGCGCTGCGGACGGCCCACGTCCGTTTCACGGGATCCCATCCCGCTTCAGGCGCGTGTAGTGGGAGAGGGAGAGGAACATCAAGACCGCGGAGCCGACCGCGACGGCCCACGCCTCATCGACCTGCGCGCGGTATGTGTCGTAGCTCCCGATGACGCCGACCGTGTACGAGTAGAGGACGAGGTCCGCGATCCATCCCACGAGGAACAGCGTGAGGACGCTCGCGACGAGGAGGACGAGCGTTTCCCTGCGCGCGCTCAGCGGGCCGCGTTCAAGGTGTCGGCTGCGACTTCCTCGGGCGACGAGAACCTTCACGGCGCGGCGGTTCGCGACGAGGCCCCTGCGGACGACCTCGAACCGAACCTCCGGTAATCCTCCGTCGGACTGCGATTCCGCACCCCCCGCCTCTGCCGCGAGGGACGGAGCTGAATCTCTCGTGCGCCCTCGAGAGTCCATGACATCCGGGGCGACGCTCTCCCCCCGACCTCCCCAATATCGAAACTGGTGTCAAGGGGGTTAAACGTTTCGTAGTCTCGACCCTTCGCGGGGCTTCGGGCGGTGGAAACCCTTAAGCCGCCCGCGGTTCCTTCCGCCGCCGGATGCACTCTAGCGAGTGGACTCGCAGCCTCACGGAACGTCAGCGACAGGTCCTCTCGATCGTCGTCGAGAACAAGGTGTACCGGAACCGCGACTCCCGGATCTCCGAGCTCGCGGCCGAACTCGGCGTCGCGCCCTCCGCGGTCACGAAGCACCTCTTGGAGATCGAGAAGACCGCGCTCCTCCAGGTCGTCGTCACGCCCTCGGAGCAGGGGAAGCGCGTGTACGAACGCCTTCAGCTCGAGCCAAGGCCGCGCCGGCCCGCGCTCTCTGAGGTTCTCGACACGACGAGGACGGACATCCTTCGGTTCCTGAAGTCCCATCCGGACGCGACCGCGGACGAGATCATCGAGGAGCTCCGGCTCTCCGAATACGCGGCGATGAGCAGCCTCCGAGTCTTGGCGACCGTGTCCCTCATCGAGAAGAAACGGGGCCCCGCGACGCGGCGGGGCGCCCCGCCATACGTGTACCGAGTCACCCCGCACGGCCTCGGGATTCTGGAACGATTTCATGGGTGAGTCGCGGCCGCTATTTGGCCTTCCGCGTGCGCCGAAGCAGAAGGATTGATCCAAGGACGACTGCGGCAGCGAGGGGTCCGAGTAACACGAGTCCGAGGATCACTGAATCTTCGGGCCCTCGCGGCGGTCTGTCCGAAGGGGCGGGCGGCGACAGTCCCAAGACTGGGTCGTGGAGGATGGTTCTGCCTCGAGGATACGAGAGGAAGACCGTCTTCGTGGTCTCATTTGCGTCAATGACCGTCGATCCAACTGCCGAGGCAGTCCCGTCCACGGTCGCGCTTGAGCCCCAGGTGAAGAATGCGATGGCAGCCTCAGATGAGGTGTAGAGGCTCGAGGACGATGACGTCGCGTTGGATTCCATGCGGTAGTGGGTCGACGTCAAACTCATCTCGAGAGCGGGGGCTGTGTCCTCTGCCACGTACTCCACGCCGTCGAGAAGGATATCGAGTTTCAGCTGCGACGGTGTGAGCGGGATGCCCTTGTAGTCGGTTGGCTCGAGGAACATGTAAGAGTTCACCGTGAGGTTGACCGGCGCACCGTTGCCGATTGCGATTCGGAAGCCGAACAGCTCATCGAGCAGAGGGTCGCCCGCGAACAGCGCTCCTTGCGTCAGGTTAAACCTCGGATCCGAAACGTTCCAATTGAACGGGACCGCCAACGACGACGAGTTAACGCCAAACGGCGAGATCGAGGCGAACGGGGCCAGTGGCTGTGCCAGCGGGACCTCGCGGACGATCGGTTCTCCTGTTTCGTAACGCCCATCGCGGTCCGCGTCGCGAAACTCGAGAACGCGACGGATCTCGAGTTCCATAACATCCTCGCTGATGGCGGTCGTGTTCGCGCCGAGTGGGCACTGGTCACGGTCGATCCGATAGCATGCGGCCGATACGTAGTACGAGAGCACGATCTGAAGTCCCGTGCCGACCGCAGGTCCTGACGCGTCGGAAGGGAGCGAGAAGGCCACCCTGACCTGTGAGAAGGTCTCGAAGGTCCCGTTTTCTGGGTATGGCACCTCGTGGAACTGCGTCAGGTTCAGGATCGCGAAGTGACGTCGGAGTTCTGCCTTCGGGTCGACGATCCACCCGATTCCGTAGAAGATCTTCTCGATTGAGTATCGCGACTCTGCCTGCGCGATAGGCGTCGCGCTCAGGATAAGCACGAAGGCAAGCAGAGGGACAAGGGCCCTCCTCATGACGCGCCTTCGGATCCCGTAGGCTTCCATCGCCATCCCGCGAATCCTCACTCATCTGTCGATACTTGGAGATTGCGGACTGTCCGACCCTTTACCAGACCCGGTAGAAGGAGATCGAGCTTGTTCCCGGAACCTCGGAGCCAGAGGAAAAGCCATATCTACGGCCCTCCCGATGGCCGCCCGGCGATGGACCGCCGCAAGATCCTTCTCCTCATTTTCGACGGCCTCGGGGACCGACCGATCCCCGAGCTCGCCCGCCAGACGCCGCTGCAGACGGCGCGGAAGGAGCACCTCGACTGGTTCGCAGCGAACGGCGTGAATGGCCTCATGGACCCGATTGCCCCCGGCGTGAAACCGGGGAGCGACACAAGCCACCTCGCGCTCTTCGGATACGACTCTCGGGCGGTGTACACGGGCCGCGGCCCGTTCGAGGCGGCGGGTGTGGGGATTCCTGTGCGACGCGGGGACATCGCGTTTCGCGGCAACCTCGCGACGGTCGATTCGAAGATGCGGGTCACGGACCGACGCGCCGGCCGGATCAAGGACGGCACACACGATCTTGCGGCCGCCCTCGATGGCCTCCAACTCGACGGTGGCGTGCGCGTCCTCTTCCGTGCGGGAACGGAGCATCGAGCCGCGCTCGTGTTGCGGGGCGCCGGCCTCTCCCCTCATGTGACGGATTCGGACCCTCACGAAGAAGGAGCGGTAGTTGCGAGCGTGGCCGCCACCGAATCGAACGGGGGCGCGACCGCGCACGCGGTGAACGCATTTACGCGGGAGTGCTTCCGGATTCTGAAGGACCACCCCGTCAACATGGAGCGCGCCAAGGCGGGGCTCCCTCCTGCGAACATGGTCCTTCTCCGGGGCGCGGGAATCGTGCCGGACCTCGAGCCAATCGGCGAACGGTTCCATCTCAAGGCCGCGGGGATCGCGGGGGTTGGGCTCATCAAGGGGATGTGCCGCGCCGTCGGCATGGACGTCCTCGAAGTGGCCGGCGCGACGGGCGGGCTCGACACAGACATGGTCGCGAAGGCGAACGCGGCCCTAGAGGCCCTGAAGACGTACGACCTCGTGGCGGTGAACGTGAAGGCGCCGGACGTCTGCGGCCACGATGGACTCGCGAACGAGAAGGTCCGGACCATTGAGAGGATTGACGCGATGATGGCGACGCTGAAAATCGGCTTGGGCCCGGAGGTCGTGCTCGCGGCCACGGCGGACCACTCGACGCCCGTGATGCTGAAGGACCACTCCGCGGACCCCGTCCCCGTCCTCATCTTCGGCGAGGGTGTTCGGGTCGACGACGTCCAGAAGTTCGATGAGATCAGCGCTGCGAAGGGCGGCCTCGGCCGGATCCGAGGGCTCGATCTCCTTCCGATTCTTCTCGATCTCTCGGGCCGATCCGAGAAGTTCGGTGCCTGACCTCACTAAGCCTAAATAGAAGCGACCTTTACCAGCGCGAAGGTTGCCGTGGTCGACCTCACATTCATTGTTCCAATCGCAGGTCTCGCGGCCATCGGCGCGGCCGCCTACCTCGCCATGAGCGTCCTCAAGCTCCCGGAGGGCGACGAGGCGATGCGCAAGATCGCCAGACGAATCCAGGAAGGCGCTCGCGCGTTCATGCGGCGCCAGTACAGAACAATCGCCGTGATCTCGGCAATCGTCGCGATCATCTTCGCCGGCGCGATCGGGGCGACTCGGGGCTGGATTGAAGGACTCCGAACCGCGATTGCGTTCGCGCTCGGCGCGACGGTGTCCGCCGCGAGCGGCTACATCGGGATGCACATCTCGATCCGGGCGAACAGTCGCACGGCGAACGAGGGCCTGACGTCCTTCGGCCGCGCTTTGAGAACCGCCCTCCGCGGCGGTGCGGTGTCCGGCCTCACCATCATCGGGTTCAGTCTTCTCGGCGTCTGGGGAATCTACGAATCGTATAACCTCTGGTTTGGAGGACCTGCGGCAGCCCAACAGGAGAAAGTCATCCTGTCGCTTGTCGGGTTCGGCTTCGGCGCCTCCCTCGTGGCGTTGTTCGCGCAGCTCGGCGGCGGGATCTACACGAAAGCCGCGGACGTCGGGGCCGACCTCGTCGGGAAAGTCGAGGCGGGCATCCCAGAGGACGATCCGCGGAATCCCGCCGTGATCGCGGACCTCGTGGGCGACAACGTGGGGGACTGCGCGGGCCGCGGTGCAGACTTGTTCGAATCGACAGCGGCGGAGAACATCGGGGCGATGATCCTCGGTGTCGCGCTGTTCCCCGTGTTCGGGATCAATGGCGTCTTCTTCCCCCTCGTCGCCCGTGCGTTCGGACTTCTCGCGACGATCGCTGGCGTTCTGATTGTCCGCGCCCGAGAGGATGAGGCGCCGATGGGCGCTCTGAACCGAGGATACTACGTGACGATGACCTTCGCGACGATTCTGTTTGGCTTCGCCGCCTACGTGTTGCTCCAAGGGAACCCCGGCGCGGGGCAAGACCCCCAGGCCTGGCTCTGGCTCTTCTTGGCAGGCGCGACGGGAATCATCACGTCCCTCATCTTCGTGTACGTCACGCAGTACTACACGGAGGCCCGGTACCGGCCCGTGAGGGAGATCGCGCAATCGTCGGAAACCGGCCCCGCGACGAACATCCTGAGCGGCTTCGCCGTCGGCCTCGAGGCAACCGCGGTGCCTGCCGTCGTCGTCGGGATTGCAATCCTCGTCTCGTTCAAGCTCGGAGAGCTCGCCCTTCCGGCCGGTGCGACGGCGGTGAGCGGTGGCTTCTACGGGACCGCGATCGCGACGATGGGCATGCTCGCAACGGCCGCGTACATCCTCGCGGAGGACACGTTCGGTCCGATCACGGACAACGCCGCAGGCATCCTGGAAATGTCCGGGAAGTCGAAAGAGGCTCGCGTACGCCTCGACAAGCTCGATGCGGCGGGGAACACGACGAAGGCCCTCACAAAGGGATACGCGGTTGGGAGCGCGGCCCTCGCTGCGTTCCTCCTGTTCACGGCCTACCTCGACGAGGTTCGAATACTGCGGGAAGCCGCAGGGTGCACGACGAACTGCACGCCCATCATCAACCTCGCGATTCCCGAGGTCTTCGTCGGGGCGCTCATCGGCGTGATGATCGTATTTCTGTTCAGCTCCCTTGCGATTCGCGCCGTCGGTCGCACCGCATGGGAGATCATCAACGACGTGCGGGCCCAGTTCCGGGAGAAGCCCGGCATCATGGCGGGAACAGAGGACCCCGACTACGCGCGCTCCGTGGACATCTGTACCCGTGCGGCCCTAAGGCAGATGATCGCGCCCGGCCTTCTCGCGGTCCTCGGCCCGGCCCTCGTCGGTCTCGCCCTCCGCACCACGTCGTACGCCGCCGAGGCCGTCGGCGCCGTCCTCATGGTCGGCACGATTGCTGGAATCATCCTCGCGATCGTGTTTAACACGGGCGGCGGGGCTTGGGACAACGCGAAGAAACACATCGAGTTGTCCGCGGGCGGCAAGGGGACGCCGACCCACAAGGCCGCTGTCGTCGGCGACACCGTGGGGGACCCGTTCAAGGATACGGCCGGCCCCTCCCTCCACATCCTCGTGAAGCTCTTGTCAACGATTACCCTCGTCATGGCCCCCCTCCTAGTGTGAGCGGGAAAGTTGAAATAGAACCGAAATCTGCATCGAAAGTTGGTTTCCTTGTACGCGATCGTGCAGCGGGAGGACGTCGTGCGAATCCCGCCCGAGCGTTTGGGGGAGGACATTGATGCCCTTGCGCGGGAGCTCACGCGCACGACCCTCGAAGGGAAGGTCGGCGTCGACAAGTCCCTCACGCTGATCGCGAGCAACATCGAGCGCGTCGGGGAGGGCCGGATCGTCCACGGCGACGGCGCCGTCTACCAGACCGTGAAGTACGACGCGGTCGTCTTCGTCCCGCAGCTCCAAGAGATCATCGACGGGACCGTCGTCGAGATCCTCAAGTTCGGTGCGTTCATCCGGTTCGGGCCCCTCGATGGGCTCCTACACATCTCGCAGGTGATGGACGACCGTGTGGACGTCGACGAGGAGAACCAGCGGCTCATCGGGAAGGATTCAAAGCGGGACCTCCGAATCGGGGACAAGGTCCGGACTCGAATCGTGGCCGTGAGCCTGAACGAGCGCGCGCCGCGGGAGTCGAAGATCGGCCTCACGATGCGGCAGCCCGCGCTCGGGAAACACGAGTGGATCGAGGAAGACCGCTCGAAGGCGGAGGGTCGTGCGAAGCGGAAGAAGTGATTGAGATGGTCGTTAAGATTCCGAAGGCCTGCAAGAAGTGCTCCCACGTGACGGACGAGGACGTGTGCCCGCTGTGCGGGGGCCAGACCTCGAAGGAGTGGCAAGGCTACGTGATTGTCGTGGACCACGCGAGGTCCGAGATTGCGAGGAAGATGGGCCTCCATGCCAACGGGAAGTACGCGCTCCGAGTTCGCTGAGTTTTCCGAGCGCGACCTCGTGCTCCCGGAGGGAATGCGGGCCGAACTCTCCCGGCCGATCGGTCGTCTCGTGCGTGGAGCGGAGGTCGTCCCCGCGGTCCGGGGCGCTCTGACGCTCGTGACGGTCGGTGACTACACGACCGCGGACCTCGTCGAGCGCGGGGTGATCCCGCAGATCGCTGTCGTCGACTACAAGACGAAGCGGATCGACGAGCCGAAGTGGCACGAACGGCTCCGGGGCGTCGGCGACTGGGTCATCGTCCTCGAGAACCCCGCGGGAATGATCAAACGAGACGCGTGGCCCGTGATTTCCGAAGCCTTTAAGTCGAGGGAGAGGGTACGTTTGGAGGTCCGGGGCGAGGAAGATCTCCTCGCCCTCGTGTGCATTGCGCTCGGTCCGGACGGAGCGGTCGTCGCATACGGCCAGCCGGACGAGGGCGCTGTCATCGTCCGTGTGGACGCGACAGCCCGGGCGCGGGTGCGGGACATCCTTCAACGCATGGTGGCGTGAGATGGAAATCGAAATCGTGCACAGGCGAGAGAACCCGCTCCTGAAGCGGGTCGAGGTACTTTTCAGCGTGACGCATCCGAAGGCATCGACGCCGCCACGAGACGAACTCCGCAAGGCCCTCGCGACGGCCTTGAACGCGACGAAGGACATCGTGATCCTCGACCACACGCGATCCGAGTTCGGCCGCTTCGTCTCGCGCGGGTACGCGAAGGTGTACAAGGCGAAGGAGGACGCGCTCCGGATCGAGCGGAAACATATCCTCGTCCGAAACGCGCTTCTCCAAGCGGAAGTGAAGAAGGAGAAGCCGAAGGTGAAGCCGGCTCCCGCCCCGAAACCCGCGGCGCCCGCCAAGGAGGCCGCTCCGAAGACTGCGGAGAAAGCACCCGCCTCCGCCAAGGAAGATAAGCCGGCCGCCGAGAAGAAGGAGGAGAAGGCGGCCCCCGCCAAGGCCGAGAAGAAACCCGAGGCGAAGAAGACCGCAAAGGAGGCGAAGTGATGGCGGAGGCGAAGGCGAAGAAGGGGTCGCGCGGGCTCAAGCGGATGTTTTACAAGGTCGAGGACGGCAAGGTCCGACGCGAGAAACCGTTCTGCCCGAAGTGTGGCCCGGGCGTGTTTCTCGCGAAGCACAGCAATCGCGTGAGCTGCGGACGGTGCGGCTACACGGAGTTCGGGAGCAGGTAGCGATTTTTCCGAGGGCTGTAGTCTAGCTGCTCCGCTCTCACCGGAGGGCCTCCCGAACCGGCTGTCACGGCTCGGCCGGACATGGTCCCTCGGCGAGGGTATGGTCCGGCGGCGAGTGGTCCTCGGCTCGTGACCGTCACGCTCTTGGTCGAGCGTGGCGTGGGTCATTGCTTTGGATCATCTGAGGGCGATGAACGCACGCCCTCGGAGCCTGCGGAACTCAGGCTCTCCACGGTCGGATGTACCGTCGTGGAATGGAAATCGGAGTGCAATGCAATTCTCGCGCCCGCCTCCCGGGCTTCCAGGGCTTGTACATGCCCAGGAACGGGGGAGCGGGTGCGTTCGAGTTGAGCACCGCGTAGAGCCACATTGATTGCGCCCACAAGGTCGTCGTTATTCTGGTAGGCACATTCCGGATTGAGACATTTCGAAAGATGACTAGCGCGGCGTCTTAGAACCCCGTGTCCACATTTCGGGCAGGTGCTGCTCGTTCCTCGGGCCTGAACTTCGATGACGCGTATCGACTGCCAAGCAGCCAGGTGCGCAATGAAATCCCGCATTCGGCCGTAGTCCCATGAGTGCAGGTCGCGATTCGACCGTCGGCTCCACTTCCGGTGTTTGCCCTTCATGGTCCGCAGGTCTTCGAGGACGATTACAGGTGAAGGGTAACCCGCAGCGAACTCGACAATCTCATGAGCAATCCGATAGGTCCAGTACCTCTTGTAGTCGGCCACGACGACCGGACTCTTGAGGCCCGCTGTGCGGAGGGCGTTCCGTGCATCAAGTCCGCGCAGGCGATGACGGATTGCACGTCCATGCCAGAACTTCGGCTTGATAAGCCCTCTTATTGGGTCCACCGCCGCGCCTACGGCCACGTTGACGATGCCAAGATCCATTCCCACGTAGGTCCGCCCGGCGTAGTCGGGGGATGTTACGTCGCGACTGAAGTAAACATGCAAGACTAACCGTTGCTTCTCTCTTCGGAGTTCAGCAGTGAAGGTACCTCTCTCCGGACCATCTCGCCTCAGGATTTCCTCGATGAACGTATCATGGCCGCGACCCACAACTCTGAGGAACATGTGCCGGCGAAGCCTGATCGGGTGAACGAGCCTCACGGCGTAGTTCCCTCGCCGGGTCCGCACAAACCGACATGCCCTCGACCGGAAGCACGCCACTGGGTTCTTGATGCCGCGGGGGAACAGCGGCTCCACACGGGCGAACTCAGCCGCAGACTCGGGCGTGACCCCGAAGGGGATCGACTTGTCCCCGACGACGGAACGGAGGCCCGACCATGTACCACTCTCATCCTCGACAACCCCTTGGAGGAAGCCGTAGTCGATTTGATCTGCGAATCGTGCCGCAAGGAAAACCTGCCTCCGCCACAGTCTCGACTGCGATTTGTACTGTTGGTAGACTTTCGCGGCGATGCCTTCAGCGAGGACTTGCTTTCTGTATGTCGTCCCTCTCAGAATGAAGAACTCGGACGTCGCCCTTCCTAGCAAGGCAATTACATCGCGTTTTGACAGCTTGCTATAACGAAAGCGTGAGACAAGCGTGAGTCCACTGTTTATCAACTGCACCTCGTCTCTCAGGAGCTGATCGAGGATGGCCTCGTCGCGGCGAGTCCCTGCGACGGCAATTTTCAACGTCCGGGTGATTTTGATGCCTACTGAGATCGCCACCCCCCAGATAACGGACATTGTAGGGGGTCGGTGAAAGTGCCTGTCGGAACAACCGTCCCCGTGGACCTGTGATTTGCTGTCGTGGCCAAAGTTGACTTATAGGGCTGCTTCTCTGGCGCCGTCCCGGGCCTGTAGTCTAGCTTAGTCCCCTTGCATTTGGCTGCCAGCCGGACACAGGGACGCTAAAGGATAGGACAGAGGCCTCCGGAGCCTCTGACCTGGGTTCGAATCCCAGCAGGCCCGTCGTCTCCCGAGGTATGGAGGTCAATCGCAGAGGACTGTCCGCCCGACCTTGACGGTTCGAATGCCGTCGTCCGACGGGTCCTTACCACGCAATATCGTGGCTCAAGGGGGCGGTAGGCCGAGCTGCCTGAAAATTGCGAGGCTGTCCCCGAAGATCCGGATGTTCTTTACTTTCTGATCCGAGTCGAAGGAAAGCACGAGCGCGTACTCCCCAGAAAAGCTCTTGTGAGTCGGCGGAATGTTCTGGCCCTGAGGCGTTCGGATCGGCCCTTTCATCGTTGCTCGTACAACGTCATTGACCAGGACGACCTCATCCCCCTCGGCTACCTTCCCACGGTTGACGATCGTGAAATCGGGGAACGCCGCGAACAGCCCATTCAGGTACTGCCGCACGGCCTCTCGGCCCTTGATTGCTTGGGGAAGTAAGGGGTCTTGGTATACGACGTCCTCCGCGTACTGCTTGACGACGGCGTCCCCTTTGTGCGTGTTCCAGTTCCGCACGACACTCTCCAAGGCTGCTTCCGTCAAGTGATGTCCCATTGCCTCACCCCACGAAGGAACTGCTGCTCTTTTGATAAACGTATCGGTGTTCTGACCCCCATTCTAAGGAGAGGATTCGAATCCCAGCAGGCCCGCTTCGATTCCGAGCGGAAGACGGACTCGCTTGCATTCTGCGCGTTCCACCCCCGTCTCCACACGTCCTAATAGCGCCGCTGTCATTCCGACCCCGGGAAAAACTGTGTCGTTCGCGCTCCGCGCAGTCGGCGTCGTGCGAGGCGGCCTCCCGCCGCGAGAGTCCGGAAGGCCGAGGCCGTCCAGCACCGCGGAGATCGACGGCCGAATTGAGATCCTCCCAGAGTTCGAGGAAGCGCTCGACGGTATCGAGGCGTTTTCGCACGCGTTCATCCTCTCATATCTCCATCTGTTGCCGGAGGACGCGAAGGGCCTCGTCAAGGTGAAGCCGCGCCGACACCGCCGAGAGGGTGTCGGCCTCGACGAAGTGCCCACGGTCGGCGTGTTCGCGACGGACTCGCCCGCGCGGCCGAACCCAATTGGTCTTACGCTCGTCAAGATCGTTCGGCGGGAGGGCAACGTCCTCGTCGTACGCGGCCTCGACCTCTATGATGGCACGCCCGTGCTCGACATCAAGCCATATCGGACCGATTACAAGGCGGCGCAACACGAGGTCCCCTCCTGGGTCGCCGAATACGACCACGAGCGCGAGCCCCTGTGAAAGTGGTCGATCAATCGAAGACACCGAAATATGTAGAGTTCTTTCTGAATATTTAGATAGACAAATGATTCCTCGGCTCGACGTGGGCGAAGAGATCTACGAACTACACGCGCGCATGTGCAAGTCCTTTTCGAACCCGATTCGCCTGAAGGTCCTCGACCTCCTCCGAAGCGGAGAGAAATCCGTCCAGGAGTTGCTGACCGCCACGGGAGCCAGCCAACCGAACCTTTCCCTGCACCTGAAGTCCCTTTGGGCGAACGGCGTACTAGCGCGTCGCCAGGATGGCACCATGGCGTACTACCGGGTCGCCGATCCAGAGGTCTTCGAGGCCATCGACATCCTCCGAAGGATCCTGTCGAAGAAGCTCGCCCGGGAGGGTCGTCTGGCGAGAAGGAGGATTCGTTCGTGAAGATCGGTGTTCTCCTGTCCTCCAACGATCCGGAAAGCGCCTGGAACGCGTTCCGTTTCGCGAATACGGGCAGGGATGGGGGGCATAACGTCCGCGTCTTCCTGATGGGCAAGGGCGTCGAGGTTGTGGCCCTGCGCGACACCACCTTCGACGTCGGCAAGCAGATTCGAAGGTTCGCGAAGGGGGGAGGGGAGGTGCTCGCCTGTGGAACGTGTCTGGATCTCCGCAAGCGGGATGGCGGGCCCTTGTGCAGCCCCTCCACGATGTCGTCGTTCCTCGACATCGTCGTCTCTGTCGACCGGCTGGTGAGCTTCGGATGACCCGTCAAGTCTGGCCCGACGGGAGATGACGGGATGGCGGACATCGTCGTCGTGGGCGGCGGCATCGGAGGCCTCGTCGCCGCCCGGGAGCTGCGAAGGCGCCTCGGCAGGACGCATCGGGTCGTCCTCGTGGACAAAGCGGGACGGCACGTCTTCCAGCCCGCCCTCCTCTGGGTCATGATGGGATGGCGACGTCCCGAGCAGATCCAGAGGGACCTCGGTCGGCTCTCGCGCCATGGGATTGACGTCGTGAGCGAGGAGGTACGGGAACTCGACACGGCCGCACATCGAATCGAGACTTCGTCGAGTTCCCTGACCTACGACCGCCTCATCCTCGCCCCCGGTGCCGAACTCGCGCCGGAGGCCATGGAAGGTTTTGCCTCCGAGGTCAGAAGCCTGTATACGTTGGAGGGCGCGATGCGGTTGCGGGAAGACCTGCGAGGTTTTCGGGCGGGGAAGGTTGTCGTCTTGATTTCCAGCACGCCCTTCAAGTGTCCCGCCGCACCGTACGAGGCGGCCTTCCTCCTCGATTACCATTTCCGGCGCACAGGCATCCGGGATTCTGTCTCGATCGACATCGTGACACCAGAGCCGCAACCCATGCCCGTGGCCGGCCCCGACGTCGGCAAGGCCTTGGTCGGGATGCTCCAGGCGCGAGGCATCGGGTTCCATCCGCAATCCAAGGCCGCGCATATCGACGGGGGGACGCGGGAGATCGTCTTGGCATCGGGGTCTAGGGTCCCCTATGACCTCCTCGTCGGCGTCCCGCCCCACCGGGCGCCCGCCTTTGTACGGGACGCGGGCCTGACCGACGCCGGAGGCTGGGTGCCCGTGGATCCGCGGACCCTGAAGACCTCGAGGGACCACGTGTACGCGATCGGGGACGTCGCGGGGATCAAGCTCCCGAACGGGATGTTCCTCCCGAAAGCGGGCGTCTTCGCCCACGGGCAGGCGAAGGTCGTGGCGGAGGCCATCTCCGCGGAGCTCGCATCCCAGGGCGAGAGGGGAGCTTTCGAGGGGAAAGGCTACTGTTGGATCGAGACCGGATTCGGGAAGGCCGCGTTCGGGTCCGGCGATTTCTATGCGAGTCCCGCGCCTCGGGTGAAGCTCCGCTCGTCGAGCCGACCCCTCCGTTGGGGGAAGGTCCTCTTCGAGAAGCAGTGGTTCTGGAGATGGTTCTAGGTGAGCGACATGGAAGCAAAGGAAGTGAAGCGGTTGTGGTGGCGCGTCCTGACCATCGTCCTGGTTGCGGGATTGATGGCCCTCTTCGCGGCCCTCGCCTCTCCTTGGGGACGGGGAATGGCATGATGGGCTGGGGATGGGGGTGGGGCGTCCTGATGATGGTCGTTCCCCTAGCGCTCCTAGTCCTGATCCTCCTCGTCGCCTTGGGCGTTGCGCCTCGTACCACGGCTCCGGTGTACCTACCACCCGTCTCACCGCCTTCTTCCGCAACGGAGATCTTGGACGCACGATCCGCACGAGGGGAGATCTCCCGGGAGGAGTACCTGCGGCCGCGGGCCGATCTCGAAGGACGCGTGCGGTAGGAGGGGGACCGCGTTGGAACGGAAGCTGGCGCTCTTCGCACTCTTCGCGGTCGGCGTGCTCGTCGCCGGCATGGTCGCGCTCGCATACCGCGCAACCACGCCCGGCGGGATCCTTGTCCAAGTCGCCATCGTGAACTACTCCTTCTCCCCAAGTAGCATCACGGTGAAGGCTGGCACGACGGTCCGCTGGATGAACATGGACTTTGTCGAGCACACGGTGACCTTCGGGACTCATGACAACCCGACCGGCGTCGAGTCGCCTCTCCTAGGACACATGGGCTCCTTCGGCTACACGTTCACGGAGCCCGGCACCTACGAGTACCATTGTGACCCGCACCCGTACATGACGGGGTCGGTCATCGTGGACTCCTGAAACGCCCACTCGCGGGAGTAGAGACCGATTTCGGATCCGGAAAGGCGGCGGAGAAGTAGTCTTGACACAAACCGAGTGGACAGTTTCGTTCACCCTGCCAGCCCGATCTAGTGGGTTTGGATGAATACCCCAAGAGAAATGGGACTGGAGCGGCCCGGTGCAGAGGGAGCGTACGGCCTGTTCCTCTCGTTTCAGCACGGTGACGAAAAGCCCCCATATCACGTCGCGCCTGCGGAATGCTGCGACTAACGACACTTTCACGCTTGTCGTGCGAAAGAGCTGACCCCGCACTACAGCGGAGACGCTGCTGGTTCGGTCGTGTCGAGGCTTTCCAGAGACGCTACGTCGGGTGGGTCTCGTCGAGCCGGCGCTCGTGGTGCATCGGCTCCGCGTGGACGACGACCTCCGCGATGCCTGGGAAACGCTCCTTGATTGCCGCCTCGACCGCATGGGCGATCTCGTGCGCGGCCTCGAGACTTGTCCCGGAGGACACGTGCACAGCGAGGTCTAGAAGGACTTGGTGGCCCGACGAGCGGCCCCGGAGGCTGTGGACCTCCACCACCCCGCCGACGCGGCGCGCAGCCTCCTGGACCGCCCCGAGGAAATCCTTCGGCGGTGACGCGTCGACGAGGACCTGGAGGTTCTTTCTCCCCATGAGGAACGCCGCCACCAGAAACGCGGTGGCGATCGCCACGGCCCCGACGAGATCCATGATCGGGGCACCGAGGTAGGCCGCGCCGACGCCGACGAGGACGCCGACCTTCCCGACTGCGTCCGTCCCGAAGTGGTACGAATCAGCCTCGAGGGCCGAGCTCCGAAGTGCCTGTCCGCGGCGGGCGATGTACCGGAAGAGGGCGACGTCGAAAACGAACGTCGCGAGGACCACGCCCAAGGCGAGCGGAGTAACATGAACTTGGAAGCCGAAGAGGTACCGTCGAACGGCCTCCTGGATTACCACAATCCCGATGATCGCGATGAGGACGAACTGGATGAGAGCGGCCGCGTTCTCGTACCGACCGTACCCGTACGCGTACCTCGCGTCAGCGGCTCGGAGGGCCATCTGGATCCCCGCCAGGGCCACGAAGGACCCCGTGAGATCCACACCCGAGTGGAAGGCGTCCGCGAGGACGGACAGGCTCCCCGTCGTCCAGGCCACGGCAACCTCCGTCGTCACGAGCCCCGCGTTTGCGGCGATGGATGTCGCAGCCACCCGCAGCTTCGGATGCACGGCCGTCCGAGCGGGAGGGGGAATATCAGGGTTTGCACGACCGACTCTGTAACGTTATTTGTGGTGGTACTCGGTAGCTGATCGATTAAGGCTACCGATGCGTCCGCACTTATCCCTCGTCCCACGCAATTTACATGTAGCACGGATACCCCCGAGCTCGGCGACGCGCGAGTTCAAGCGCCAATCGGTCCATCCTTGGAGGGCCGATCTCTCGCTGCCAAGCGACGTAGAAGCCATTCACTCGGACCCTTGGCATTACGAGTCCCAGCAGGCCCGTGCCTTACTCGAGCCTGCTAACTTCGTGCCGCGACTGGGGCGTGAGTGCGGGTGCAGGTCATCGCCCTCGCGCGATGTTTTGATTGAAGCGGAACACGTTGCCGGGGTCGTACTTGGTTTTGACCTCGACGAGCCCGTCGTAGTACCTGCCGTAG
>Ga0209321_10000184_pt1 | contig 38319 bp, 32 predicted proteins | sample Rifsed16ft4_FD_184012 | JGI IMG/M metagenome (GOLD analysis project Ga0209321, IMG submission 184012) | Soil microbial communities from Rifle, Colorado, USA - sediment 16ft 4 - CSP-I_5_4 (version 2) | ecosystem: Environmental > Terrestrial > Deep subsurface > Rock core/Sediment | place: Rifle...
TAATGGCAACCAAAATCGGGGAAATGCTCCTGAAAGGCAACCTCATCACCCAGGAGCAGCTCCGGACCGCCCTCGAGACCCAGAAAAAGACGAGGGAGCGGATCGGCTCGATTCTCGTGAAGGCGGGGTTCATCAAGGAGCCCGAACTGCTGTCCTTCCTCGGACGGCAGTTCAACATCCCGGTGGTCGAACTGTCCAAGTACGAGATCAACCCGGAAGTGGTCCGCCTCCTGCCCGAGGACATGGTCCAGAAGAACCTGGCGTTCCCGATCAACCGGGTGGGGGCGAAGCTGATCGTCGCGGTGGCGGACCCCTCCAATATGGCGATCCTGGACGCCATCGGGTTCAAGACCGGGTACGCCGTGGAACTCGTGCTTGCCTCCGAGAAGGAAATCACCGCAGCCATCAACAAGTTCTTCGACCAATCTCTCGAGTTCAAGGACATCATCTCGGAGTTGGACGACGAGCTGGAAGTCGTCCGGGAGGAGGAAGTCGACGTCTCCGAGCTCGAGCGCGGGGTGGACGATGCCCCCGTGGTCAAGCTCGTCAACTTCATCCTGACGGACGCCATCAAGCGGAGGTCTTCGGATATTCACATCGAGCCGTACGAGAAGGAGTTTCGCGTACGGTACCGCGTCGACGGCGTGCTCTACGAGGTGATGCGTCCCCCGCTGAAGATGCGCAACGCCATCTGCTCGCGGATCAAGATCCTTGCCTCTCTCGATATTGCGGAGCGTCGGCTGCCGCAAGACGGCAGGATCAAGCTGAAGATCGGGAAGGGGAGGGAGATGGATTTCCGCGTCTCCGTCCTGCCCACGATCTACGGGGAAAAGACCGTCCTGCGCCTCCTGGACAAGTCCACCCTGCAGCTCGACATGAGCAAGCTGGGGTTCGAGCAGGACCAGCTGAAGGATTTCACGGAGGCGATCCACCGGCCCCACGGGATGGTCCTGGTCACGGGGCCCACCGGGTCGGGAAAGACGACGACCCTGTACTCCGCCCTGTCGGACCTGAACAAGACGAGCGACAACATCTCCACGTGCGAGGACCCGGTGGAGTTCAACTTCGCCGGGATCAACCAGGTGCAGATCAAGGAGGAGATCGGGCTCACCTTTGCGGCCTCGCTTCGCTCCTTCCTCCGGCAGGACCCGGACATCATCATGGTGGGCGAGATCCGCGACTACGAGACGGCCGAGATCGGCGTGAAGGCGGCCCTCACCGGCCACCTCGTCCTGTCCACCCTCCACACGAACGACGCCCCCAGCACGGTCACCCGGCTGCTCAACATGGGGATCGAGCCGTTCCTCGTCTCCACGTCGCTCCATCTGGTCCTGGCCCAGCGGCTGGCCAGGCGGGTGTGCGCCCACTGCAGCGAGGAAATAAAGGTCCCCCCCAAGGCCCTGTCCGACGCCGGGATGAAACCCGACCGGTTGAAGCACACCCGGCTTCTCCGGGGAAAGGGGTGTGACGAGTGCAACGAGACAGGGTTCCGGGGGCGCGTGGCCCTCTATGAAGTGATGCCGGTCCGGGAGGAGATCAAGGATCTCGTCCTGCGCGGCGGGTCGGCCCTCGACATCAAGCGCGAGGCCATCCGGTTGGGCATGAAGACGCTCCGGCAGACGGGCCTGACGAAGGTGGAGGAAGGGGTGACGACGCTCGAAGAGATTCTGCGGGTGACGGCTCCGGATTAAATCTTTAGGGAGGGAGTACGGATTCGATGATTTCCATTCACGATCTTCTCAGCATGATGTACGAAAAGGGAGCATCGGACCTGCACATTACGACCGGGGTCCCCCCCACGATCCGCGTCGACGGCAGGCTTCTCCCGATGCCCGCCGAACCCTTGATGCCGCAGGATACGAAGCGGCTGTGCTACAGCATCCTGACGGAGGCGCAAAAGCAGCGGTTCGAGGAGGATTGGGAGCTCGACCTTTCCTTCGGCGTGAAGGGCTTAAGCCGGTTCCGGGCGAACATCTACATGCAGCGGGGGGCCGTAGCCGGGGCGTTCAGGACGATCCCGTTCAAGATACGGGATTTCGATGATCTGGGGCTGCCCCTGGTGGTCCGGGACCTGTGCAAGAAGCCGAGGGGGCTCGTCCTCGTGACAGGGCCGACCGGTTCGGGGAAGTCGACCACGCTCGCCGCGATGATCGACAAGGTCAATACGGAGCGCCAGGAGCACATCGTCACGATCGAGGATCCGATCGAGTACCTGCACCCCCACAAGAAGTGCCTCGTCAACCAGCGGGAGGTGAACGCGGACACCCAAAGCTTTAAAAAGGCCCTGAAGTACATCCTGCGACAGGACCCGGACGTCGTCCTCATCGGAGAAATGCGGGATCTCGAGACCATCGAGGCCGCCCTGACCGTTGCGGAGACGGGGCACCTCGTGTTCGCGACCCTGCACACGAACTCGGCCGTCCAGACGATCAACCGCATCCTGGATGTTTTCCCCCCCTACCAGCAGCCCCAGGTCCGCGCCCAGCTGTCGTTCGTCCTCGAGGGAGTGATTTCGCAGATCCTCATTCCCAAGGCGTCCGGCGGCGGGCGGGTCCTGGCGTTGGAGGTCATGATCCCGAACTCCGCCATCCGGAACCTGATCCGGGAGGAGAAGATCCACCAGATCTATTCCCAGATGCAGGTGGGGCAGGCCAAGTTCGGGATGCAGACGATGAACCAGTCCTTGATTGCCGCCTATCTCAGGCGGAACATCACGCTGGACGACGCGGTCGGGAGAAGCCCCGACCCCGAGGAATTCCGGAATCTGCTGTCGACGTCTCCCGCAGCCGCGGCCCCGCAAGGCCAAGGCAGGAGGGCGTAGGGGCACAGCGCGGAGGAAACGATGCCGAAATTCATGTGGGAAGGCAGGACGAGGGTAGGCGGAACGATGACGGGGGAGGTCGAGGCCCCGAACGAGGCTTTCGTCATCGCGCAACTGCGCCGTCAACAGATCGTTCCCGTCACGGTGAAGCCCAAGCCGAGGGACCTGCGCATGCAGCTCCCCGGGAGGAGGGGGAAGGTTTCCAAGAAGGAGCTGGCGGTATTCACGCGGCAATTCGCCACGATGATCGACGCAGGGCTCCCGCTGGTCCAATGCCTGGACATCCTCGGGATGCAGCAGGAGAACGAGGGATTCAAGAAGGTGATCCTCAGGGTGAAAGAGGACGTGGAGAGCGGATCGACCTTCGCGGACGCGCTGAGCAAGCACCCGAGGGTGTTCGACGAGCTCTTCGTCAACCTGGTTTCCGCCGGGGAGGTGGGCGGTATCCTCGATACGATCCTTGCGCGTCTTGCCGCCTACATCGAGAAGGCCATGAAGCTCGGGAAGCAGATCAAGAGCGCGATGGTGTACCCCGCGACGATCCTCGCGGTCGCTCTCATCGTGACCGTCGTCCTTCTCCTGTATGTGATCCCCATATTCGGGGACATGTTCAAGGACTTCGGCCAGGACCTGCCTGTTCCGACCCAGATCGTCCTTGCCCTGAGCGGGTACACACGGAAATATTTCATGGTCGCCGTCGCCCTGGTCGTCCTGATGGTCTTCGCCATTCGCTGGTACTACAGGCAGGATGCCGGGCGCCGCAAGATCGACCGCCTCCTCCTCCGTCTGCCGATCCTCGGCGACCTGATCCGGAAGATCGCAGTGGCCCGGTTTGCCCGAACGCTGGGGACGATGGTCTCCAGCGGCGTCCCGATCCTGGAGGCGATGGACATCGTGGCGAAGTCCGCGGGGAACAGGATCATCGAAGAGGCCGTCATCAAGGCCCGGGGGAGCATCAGCGAGGGGAAGACGATCTCGGAGCCGCTCGCGGACAGCAAGGTGTTTCCCGTCATGGTGACCCAGATGGTCAGCGTGGGGGAGGCGACGGGCGCCCTCGATGCGATGCTCAACAAGATCGCGGATTTCTACGACGATGAAGTCGATTCGGCGGTGGGGGCGTTGACCTCCCTGCTGGAGCCGATGCTCATGATTTTCCTCGGTGTGGTCATCGGAGGGCTCGTCATCGCGATGTATCTCCCCATCTTCAAGTTGGCCGGCGTCGTGGGGGGGTAGGTTTGTCCTCGGTCCCCGGCCGGGGCCGGAAAGAAGAGGTGACCAAAGGCAGGAATCTCCTCCTGCTGCGCTCGGGAATCACCTTCGCCCTCCTGATATCGGCGATCTCCGTCCAGGTCCGGGAGCCCGAATTCATCCTGCCCGGGAAGTTCCAGTACCTGTACATCGCCATCGTACTGTCGTACGGGTGGCTGCTTGCCCGGTATGCTTTCTGGGCGGGCGGCGCGGTCCCTCTGCCGTTTCTCATCCTCCAGGCGTTCGTGGACGTGGCGTTCGTCTCCATCATCGTCTTTGCTACCGGGCTCTACGACAGCGTCTTCGTGTTCATGTACATCATCGTCATCCTGTTCGGGAGTCTGGAGCTGTACATGAAGGGGGCGATGGTCTGGGCGGTCCTCTCCGCGGCCACGTACGTCACGCTGCTCTACCTGCAGATGAAGGGGATTCTGCACCCTCCCGGCGTCGAGTCATTGTCCTTCGGGTGGTCCCAGTTCATCCCTTCAAGCTGTATCAACTCCCTCGGCTTCATCATGACCGGGGTCCTGTCCGGCGTCCTCGGGGAGGACATCCGGGCGGCGCGCGAAGGGATGCAGGACCGGGAGAGCATCTTGCAAAAACTGGAGACGTTCCACAAGCACGTCGTGGAGAACATCCCCTCCGGGATCGTGACCGTGGACACGCAAGGGCGGGTGAGCCTGATCAACGACACCGCGTGCTCTATTCTCGGCGTCGGCAAGGGGGAGGTCACCGGGATGCCGGTGGGGGAGATCCTTTCGGGATTGGACCTGGCTTCGAGCCGCTCCGACTCGCCGGTTCCGCGTCCGGAAATCGTCTTCCGTCGTTCCGACGGGGCGGAAATCTTCCTCGGGTTCTCCTCCTCCCCCATGAAGGACGCGGACGGTACCGTGATCGGAAGAGTCGTGATCTTCCAGGACCTCACCCCGGTCAAGCAGATGGAGGAGCGGATCCGGATTGCCGACCGGCTGGCGGGGGTCGGGGAGCTTGCCGCGGGTCTCGCCCATGAGATTCGAAATCCCCTGGCTTCCATCACGGGGTCCTCCCAGATGCTTCGCGAGACGCCCGAGCTGCCGGAGATGTCCCGGACCCTTCTCGACATCATCGAGAGGGAGAGCACCCGCCTGAACGGTCTCATCTCGGATTTTCTTGCATACGCGGGGCCGAAGATGAAGAACGTGGGGCCCGTGAACATGACCGGGATGGCATCGGAGATCGTCGCGGCGGTCCGCGCGGGAGAAGCCCGGGATAAAGGCGTGATCGTGGAGATCCTGGCGACGAGGGATCTCCGAGTCGAAGGAGATGCGGAGCAATTGAGGCAGGTTCTGTGGAATCTTGTCCGCAATGCCGTTCAGGCGACGCCGCGCGGCGGCACCGTCACGCTTGACCTCTTCTCCCAGACCCGTCACCGCCAGCGGTACGTGGTCATCACGGTGAGCGACACGGGAAAGGGAATGGAACCCGGCATCATCGGAAAGATTTTCAACCCTTTTTTCACCTCCAAGGCGGAAGGAACAGGCCTGGGCCTGGCCATTTCCCAGCGGATCGTCCACTACCACCGCGGGTTCATCGAAGTCCGCTCCGCTCCGGAAACCGGAAGCGTCTTCTCGGTCTTTCTCCCCGAGCGCAGGGAGCCATCCGGTGGCGACGCCCCTCCCCCCCAAGGCTGAAATCCCGGGAGCGCGGGTCACGATCGTCGGAGCGGGGCTTGCCGGTTCGGAGGCGGCGCTCGTCCTGTCCGCCTCGGGGACGGCGGTGGACCTGTTCGAGATGCGCCCCGGCGTCTCCTCCCCCGCCCATCAGACCGGATGGTTCGCCGAGCTGGTCTGCAGCAACTCTCTGGGCGCGGACCGGGCGGATTCCGGGAAGGGACTCCTCAAGGCGGAGCTTAGGGCCCTCGGGTCCAATCTTCTCCGGGTAGCCGACCAGGTCCGGGTTCCCGCGGGAAAGGCGCTCGCGGTGGACAGGGAGGCATTCGGACGGTTGGTGACAGGGGCAGTTCGGTCCCGACCGAACATCCGGGTTGTGGAGGAGGAGGCAAGGACGATCCCGGACGATCCCGTCGTCATCCTCGCCTGCGGGCCGATCCCGTCCGCGGCGATCTCCGAGAGCATCCGGGCCCTTGCCGGCGGGAGCGGCCTCTCCTTCTACGACGCCATCTCCCCGATCGTGGACGCATCGTCCCTGGACACGAACCGTGGATTCTTCGCCGACCGGTACGGGTCCGGGTCGGGGGATTACCTGAATTTCCCGATGACGCAGGTCCAGTACGAGGCGTTCCTCTCCGCCCTGATGTCGGCGCGCGTCGTTCCGGCGCGCGAATTCGAGGAGGAGCGTCACTTCGAATCGTGCATGCCCGTCGAGGATCTCGCCCGCCGGGGCCCGGAGACTCTTCTCTTCGGGCCCATGCGGCCTGTCGGGCTCCGGGACCCCCGGACGGGAAAGATCCCGTACGCCGTCGTCCAGCTTCGCAAGGAAAACGAGGCGGGGACGATGTACAACCTCGTCGGGTTCCAGACGAAGCTCGCCTACCCGGAGCAGGAGCGGGTCTTTTCCCTGATTCCGGGGCTTGGCGGCGCAAGGTTCCTCCGGTACGGGTCGGTTCACCGGAACACCTTCCTCGACGCCCCCCGGAACCTCCATGCCAGCATGGAGTGCCGGAATCGGCGCGGCCTCTTCTTCGCGGGTCAGATCACGGGGGTGGAAGGATACTCGGAGTCGATCGCCTCCGGATTCGTCGCGGCGGTCTCCGCCGCCGCACGGGTTGCAGGAAAAGAGCCCCCCGAATTTCCGGAAGAGTCGATGATCGGGGCGCTGATGAGGCATATCACCACCCCCCGCCGGGGAGCCTTCCAGCCGATGAACGCCAACTTCGGCCTTCTCCCTCTTCCCGCCGGTGTCAGAAAACGGGAGCGGAAGACGCTGCAGGCGGACCGGGCCCTCTCCTCGATCGGGGAATTTCGCAGAAGATTCTTTGATTTTGACCCCTCGTGTGTTACATAAATCTTTTCCCTGGAGGGGGAGGAAGGGACGGGCAGGGAGTTGGACTCCGCCATCGAACAATTCTCCCGGTACCTCCTGTCCGCGAGGAATGCGTCGCGCGAGACGGTCCGGGCCTACCGTCGCGAGGTTTCCGATCTCCGCGATTTTCTTTCGGAAACGGGGAGGACCATGTTCGCCCCCGGCGGTGCAGGGTGGTGGAAGTCGGTGTCGGTTGCGGATTTGCGGAGGTATCTCGCAGCCCGGTTCCCCGGAAGGAAGGGATCGACCATGGCCAGGAAGATCGCGGCGCTGCGGTCCTTCTTCTCCTTCCTGGTGACGCGGGGGGAGATACCGGGGAATCCCGCCATCGGAGTCACAGCCCCCCGGCGGTCGATGCGACTGCCGGAATTTCTTCCGGTGGACGAGATGATGGACCTCTTGCGCTCGCTTTCCCCCGAGGGGGAAGCAGGAAGGCGTGACGCCGCGATCCTCGAGCTTCTCTATTCTTCGGGGCTGCGCGTCGGCGAACTCGTCTCGCTTCGGAGAAAAGACGTTTTGCTGGAGGAGGGGACCGTCCGGGTTTTGGGAAAGGGGCGCAAGGAGCGGATCGTCCCCGTGGGGGAGAAGGCGCTGCAGGCCCTGTCGAAGTACCTGGCCGAGGGGGCACGTGCCGGAACACGTGACGGGGAAGAGGAGTGGGAGGGGGTGCTCTTCCGGAACTTGCGGGGGGGGGCGCTCTCGGCGCGAAGCGTGGCGCGCATTCTCGAAAAGGCGCTGGAACGGGCCGGGATCGGGAGGCATCTTTCCCCCCACGGGATCCGCCACTCCTTCGCCACGCACCTTCTGGAGTCGGGCGCCGATCTTCGCGCCATCCAGGAGATGCTGGGGCATGCCTCGCTCTCCACGACACAGCGCTACGCGAGGGTGAACGTTAGCCACCTGGTGCGCGTCTACGAGGAGTCACACCCGAGGGCGGCAAAGCCGGCCTCCTCCCGGAAAGCGGCGCATCCCGGGAGACGGAGGGACCGGTCATGAACGAGGCACGGGGAACGACGATTATCGCGGTCTCCCGCGGAGGGCGGGTGGCCATGGCGGGGGACGGACAGGTGACGGTGGGGAACACCGTGCTGAAACACACGGCGCGCAAGATCCGTCGCCTCCACCACGACCGCATCGTGGCGGGGTTTGCAGGCGCCACGGCGGACGCATTCACGCTGTTCGAGAAGTTCGAGGGGAAGCTGGTGGAGTTCCGGGGAAATCTCCGGCGTGCCGCGGTGGAGCTTGCGAAGGACTGGAGGACGGACAGGGTGCTTCGTCGGCTGGATGCCCTGATGCTCGTAACCGACGGGAGTGACCTCATGCTTCTTTCCGGCAGCGGCGACGTTGTCGAGCCGGACGACGGCGTGATCGGGGTAGGGTCCGGCGGCCCGTACGCCATGGCGGCGGCCCGTGCCATGCTGGTTCACACCGACAAGCCCGCGATCGACATCGCCCGCGAGGCGCTCCGCATCGCCTCGGAGATATGCATCTATACGAACGCGAACGTCCTGGCCGAGGAGGTGGCCGCACCTTGACCGCACGGGAGCCGGAGTTGCCGGGCGGCCGCCCGATGATCCCCCGCGAGATCGTGGCGGAACTGGACCGTTTCATCGTGGGGCAGCAGAAGGCGAAGCGCGCCGTCGGGATCGCTCTCCGGAACCGGTGGAGACGCATGCAGGTCCCGGAGGAGCTCCGGGAGGAGATCGCCCCGAAGAACATCATCATGGTGGGGCCGACCGGCGTGGGGAAAACCGAGATCGCGCGCCGCCTCGCGCGCCTGGCCCAGGCCCCGTTCATCAAGGTGGAAGCCTCCAAGTTCACCGAGGTAGGGTACGTCGGGCGGGACGTGGAGTCGATCATCCGCGACCTTGTCGAGATCGGCGTCCACATGGTGCGCGCGGAGGAGATGGAAAAGGTGGCGTCCCGGGCGCGGACGAGCGCCGAGGAACGCCTGCTCGACATCCTCCTCCCCCCCCGGCCGCATCGCCCGGGGGAACCGCCGGCCGACCCGGCGGATGGGGGGAGGGAGTCGAGGGAGAGAATGCGGGGCATGCTTGCGCAAGGGAAGCTCGCGGACCGGATGGTGGAGATCGAGGTCCGCGAGAGCGCCGTGCCGGCGATCGACTTCATCGGGGTGACGGGCGGAGGGGGGGAGGGACTCGAGGGGAACCTCCAGGAGATGCTGGGGAACCTGTTCCCCAAGAAGGTCCGCCGGAAACGGATGCGGGTTCCGGAGGCCCTCGCCTTTCTCGAAAAGGAGGAGGCCTCGCGGATGATCGATATGGACCAGGTAAAGGCGTTGGCCGTTCACCGCACCGAACAGAGCGGGATCGTCTTCCTGGACGAGATCGACAAGATCGCGGGACGGGAATCCGCGATCGGCCCGGACGTATCGCGGCAAGGAGTCCAGCGGGACCTGCTGCCCATCGTGGAAGGGTCGAACGTCAACACGAAATACGGGATGGTCCGGACGGACCACATCCTGTTCATCGCCGCCGGAGCATTCCACATGTCGAAGCCGTCCGATCTGATTCCGGAGCTGCAGGGCAGGTTCCCCATCCGGGTCGAACTCGACCCCCTCACCCGGGAGGACTTCGTGCGGATCCTGACCGAGCCGCACGGATCCCTCACCCGGCAATACACGGAGCTGCTTGCCACGGAGGGAGTTTCGCTGACCATCACCCCGGAGGCGGTGGACCGGATCGCCGGAATGGCCTGCGAGGTGAACGACCGGACGGAGAACATCGGGGCCCGCCGTCTTTACACGATCATGGAGAGGCTGCTGGAGGACCTTCTATTCACCGCGCCGGAGATCCGCGGGCAGGAGATCACCATCCCGGCGGAGTATGTGGAAGAGAAACTCGCCGGCATCGTCCGCGACGTGGACGTCAGCCGCTATATCCTCTGAGGGGCGGGAAGATGACGGAGATGCAGGGATACCTCCAGAAGGCCCGGACGCTTGTCGAAGCGCTTCCCTACATCCGGGAGTTCAGCGGGAAGACCATCGTCATCAAGTACGGCGGGGCGGCGATGGCGGGCGAGGAGAGGATGTCCTCGTTCGCGGAGGACATCGTTCTCCTGCAGTACGTCGGGATCCACCCGGTGATCGTCCACGGAGGCGGCCCGCAGATCGACCGCATGCTGGAGAGGCTTTCGATTCCCTTCGAGCGGAAGGAGGGGCTCCGGGTGACTTCCCCCGCCGCGATGGAGGTGGTGGAGATGGTGCTCGGGGGGACGGTGAACAAGCAGATCGTCGCCCTGATCAATCTGTTCGGCGGGAAGGCGGTCGGGCTGACGGGGAAGGACGGGGAGTTGATCCGCGCGCGCAAGTATCTCGCTTCCCCCCCCGCGGGGGGGCCTTCCGCTCCCCTGGACCTGGGGCTCGTGGGAGATGTCGTCGAGATCCGCCCGGGCGTGCTTCGCGCGCTGGAAGAGAACGGGTTCGTGCCCGTCATCGCGCCGATCGGGGTGGGAGCGGGAGGGGAGGCGTACAACATCAACGGCGATACCGTCGCCGCGGAAGTGGCCGGTGCTCTCTCGGCGGAGAAACTCATCCTCCTGACCGATGTCCCGGGGGTGATGGACGCCCGGGGCCAACTCGTCTCCACCATGACCGCCGACGAGACGATCGCCGCCATCGGGGACGGGACGATCACCGGCGGCATGATCCCCAAGGTGGAATGCGTCCTGAGGGCGCTGGACAAGGGGGTGAGGAAGGTGCACATTCTCGACGGGCGCGTCCCCCACAGCGTCCTTCTCGAGATCTTCACCGATGCGGGGATCGGGACGGAAATCACACCCCCCGGAGGCGGAAGGGTGGCGTAATGACGTCCGCCGACATCATCGCCATGACGCAGCAATACCAGATGGGGAACTATACCCGCCATCCCGTCGCGTTTGTCCGGGGAGAGGGGGCGCGGCTGTATGACGCCGACGGGAGGGAGTATCTCGATTTCCTGGGGGGAATAGCGGTCGTCCTCCTGGGGCACGCCCACCCCGGTGTCTCGCAGGCGGTCTCCCGGCAGGTGAAGAGCCTGGTGCACGTTTCCAACCTCTTCCACGTACCCGTGCAGGCGGAGCTGGGGAGAGTGGTGTCCGGGGCCACCACCGGCGGAAAGGTCTTCTTCTGCAACAGCGGGACCGAGGCGAACGAGGCGGCGATCAAGCTGGCCCGGAAATGGTCCGCCGACCGGGGGAGGGAGGGAGCGCATGAGATCGTCGCGGCGGAAGGTTCGTTCCACGGCCGCACCTACGGGGGAATGTCCGCCACGGCCCAGCCGAAGTTCCACAAGGGGTTCGAGCCGTTGCTTCCCGGGTTCCGGACGGTGCCGTTCGGGGACACGAAGGCGCTCGAGGAGGCCCTGACGGACAGGACGTGCGCGTTCCTGATCGAACCGATCCAGGGGGAGAGCGGCATCCGGATGCCCCCGCCCGGGTACCTGCCGGAGGCCGCGCGGCTCTGCAGGGACCGGGGGATCCTGATGGTGGCCGACGAGATCCAGACCGGCCTGGGGCGCACCGGTTCGATTCTCGCGTGCGAGCGGTACGGGGTCACCCCGGATGTCGTCACGCTGGCGAAAGGCCTGGCCAACGGTCTTCCGCTGGGCGCGATGGTGGCGGCCGAGGAGGTGGCCTCGTCCTTCGGCCCAGGCACCCACGGGAGCACCTTCGGCGGGAATCCGGTATGTTGCGCCGCGTCCCTGGTCGTGTTCGAGACGCTTCTTTCCCCGGGGTTCCTGGACGAGGTCCGGCGCAAGGGGGACCTGTTCGCCGAGGGGCTCCGGAGGGTGGCCAGCCGCCGCAAGGACATCAGGGAGGTCCGGGGGCGGGGACTCATGCTGGCGATCGAGATGGAGGGGGAGACCAAGGAGATCGCGAACCGTTGCCTCGCGAGCGGGCTCGTCGTCAACAGCACGGCGGGAAACGTCCTCCGGTTTCTCCCGCCGTTGACCGTCACCGACGGGGAGATCCGCCAGGGGCTCTCGATTCTCGAGGAATCCCTGCCGCGGGAGGGCGGTGCGTGAAAAAGGATCTCCTGCGGGTTCTCGATCTTACCGGGCGCGAGGTCCTGGCCCTCGTCTCGTCCGGTCGGGCATGGAAGCGGAGATGGGGGCGACGCGTCACACCGCGCCCGCTTGCGGGCAAGTCGCTGGCGATGGTGTTCCAGAAGGCGTCCACGAGGACCCGGGTGTCGTTCGAGGTCGGAATGACCCGGCTGGGAGGCCACGCCCTTTTCCTTGCGCCGGCGGACACTCAGATCGGACGGGGGGAACCCATCCGGGACACCGCGCGGGTTCTGTCCCGGTACGCCGACGGGATCATCATCCGGACGTTCTCCCACGCCGTTGCCGAGGAGATGGCCGCCGCGTCATCCGTTCCCGTGATCAACGGGCTGACGGACGACCACCACCCTTGCCAGGTGCTCGCCGACCTGATGACCGCACAGGAGAGCGGCCTCGACCTCCGCCGGATGACGGTCGCCTTCGTGGGGGACGGGAACAACGTGGCGAACTCCTGGGTGGAATCTGCCCATCTTCTCGGGTTCACGCTCCGCCTCGCCTGCCCGGAGGGGTATGAGCCATCCGCGAGGATCCGCCGGGAGGCGGAGGCGGTCGGACGGGGTGACGTGCGGGTGTTGCGGGACCCGGTCGAGGCGGCGAGGGGGGCGGACATCCTTTACACCGACGTGTGGACGAGCATGGGGCAGGAAAAGGAGCGGCGGAAACGCCTCGCCGCGTTCCGCGGGTACCGGATCGACGCGAACCTGCTCCGGATCGCCGGGAAGAATGCGATCGTGATGCACTGCCTTCCCGCCCACCGGGGGGAGGAGATCACCGACGAGGTCATCGAGGGCCCCCGGTCCGCCGTATTTGACGAGGCCGAGAACCGGCTGCACGTGCAGATGGCAATCCTCGAGAAATTCATCCCCCATTGACCGGGGGAGGAGGAAGACGTGGAAAAGGTGAAGAAGGTCGTTCTCGCATATTCGGGGGGGCTCGACACCTCGGTCATCCTGCAGTGGCTGATCGAGACGTACGGCGCCGAAGTGATCGCCTTCGTGGCGGACCTCGGTCAAGGAGAGGAGCTCAAGCCCGTGCGCGCCAAGGCGAAGAAGACGGGGGCCTCGAAGGTATACGTGGAAAACGTCCAGAACGAGTTCGTCCGGGATTTCATCTTCCCCGCCCTCATGGCGAACGCGGTGTACGAGGGGTCGTATCTCCTCGGTACCTCCCTCGCGCGGCCCCTCATCGCGAAAAAGCAGATCGAGGTGGCGCGCAAGGAGAAGGCGGACGCCGTGTCGCACGGTTCGACGGGGAAGGGGAACGACCAGGTGCGGTTCGAGCTCACCTACTACTCGCTGATGCCCGGCATCCGTGTCATCACCCCGTGGCGGGAGTGGGAATTCCGGTCGCGGACCGACCTGGTGCATTACGCGAAGAAGCACGGCATCCCGACCCCGGTGACGGCGCGGAAACCGTACTCGAGCGACCGGAATCTGATGCACATCAGCTTCGAGGGGGGGATCCTCGAGGACCCGTCGGCGGAGCCGCCCGAGGACATGTTCGTCCTGACCCGTTCCCCGGAGAAGGCACCGGACAAGCCGGTGTACGTGGAGGTCGATTTCGTCCGGGGGGTTCCCGTGGCGGTAAACGGAAAAAAGATGGGACCGGCGAAGCTCCTGGCGCATCTCAACCGGCTGGGGGGAATTCACGGGATCGGCCGCGTGGACCTTGTGGAGAACCGGTACGTGGGGATCAAGTCCCGCGGGGTGTACGAGACCCCGGGAGCGACCATCCTCCACGTCGCGCACCGGGCCGTCGAGTCGATCACGCTCGACCGGGAAGTGATGCATTTCCGGGATTCGCTGATCCCCAAGTACGCCGAGCTCATCTACTACGGGTATTGGTACTCGCCGGAAATGGAGCTGCTCAGGGGGATGGTGGAGAAGACCCAGGAGAACGTGACCGGAACGGCACGCCTCAAGCTGTACAAGGGGAACTGCATCGTCGCGGGACGGGTAAGCCCCGTGTCCCTCTACCGGGCCGATTTCGCCACCTTCGAGAAGGAGACGGTGTTCAACCAGCGCGACGCGGAAGGGTTCGTGAAGATCAACGCGCTCCGGCTCAAGATCCGGGCGATGCTGAAGGACAGGAAGCGCTGACATGGCGAAGAAGAAAAAGGCGTGGAGCGGCAGGTTCGACGGGCAGATCGATGCGTTCGTCGAGGAGTTCACGGCTTCGATCCCCTACGACGTCCTCCTGTACCGGCACGACATCGAGGGGAGCATCGCGCACGCGCGGATGCTCGGGAAGCAGAAGATCATCCCGCAGGGGGAGGCCAACAGGATCGCAGCCGCCCTGGCGGCCATCCGGGAGGATATCGAGGCGGGGAAAATCTCGTTCGACCTCTCCCAGGAGGACGTCCACATGGCGGTGGAGCAGTTCCTGACCCGGCGGCTGGGGAAGATCGGGGGGAAGCTGCACACCGGGAGAAGCAGAAACGACCAGGTGGCGCTGGACCTCCGCCTGTACCTGCGCGATTCGATCGACGATATCGTTCTGCTGATCGCCAAGGTCAAGGAGGCGATCCTCGCGCGCGCGGAGGAGGTCTTCGGGGTCGTGATGCCCGGGTACACGCACATGCAGAGGGCCCAGCCGGTCCTTTTTTCCCATCACCTGCTCGCGTACCACGAGATGTTTTCCCGGGACCAGGACCGGTTCCGGGACGCCCGCAGGAGGGCGAACGTCTCTCCCCTCGGCGCGGGCGCGCTTGCGGGGACCACCTTCCCGGTCGACCGGGAGTTCGTGGCCCGGGAGCTCGGGATGGAGGGGGTGTGCGAGAACAGCATCGACGCCGTGTCCGACCGCGATTTTGCGGCGGACTTTCTCTACGCCTCCGCGGTGACGATGATGCACCTCTCGCGCCTCTCCGAGGAGATGGTCTACTGGTCCTCCGCCGAGTTCGGGTTCCTCTCCCTGCCCGACGCGCTGTGCACCGGAAGCAGCATCATGCCGCAGAAGAAGAACCCCGATGTTCCCGAGCTCATCCGCGGGAAGACGGGGCGGACGTACGGGAATCTCGTGAATCTGCTCACGGTGATGAAGGGGCTGCCCCTTGCCTACAACCGCGACATGCAGGAGGACAAGGAAGCGGTGTTCGACTCGGCGCGGACGGTCAAGGAGTCCCTGATCGGCGCGGCGTTGCTCCTCCGGGGGATGACGGTCAACGAGGAGCGGATGCGGGCGGCCTGCGACGACGGGTTCCTCACCGCCACCGACCTTTCCGACTATCTCGCCCGGAAGGGGATCCCCTTCCGGAGGGCCCACGAGATTGCCGGAAAGATCGTCCGCTACTGCGAGAAAAGCGGGAAGCGGCTCAAGGACCTGAGCCTCCGGGAGTTCCGCTCCTTCTCCCGCAAGATCGGGGAGGACGTGCGCGACTTCGTGTCTCTCACGAACTCCGTACGCATGCGAAACGTCCGCGGCGGGACCGGACCGAGGAGAGTGAAGAGCCGCCTGGAGGCGCTGAAAAAACCATGAACGGTCGGATCGGGGGCGTGCGGGCGTGCATCGCCCTCGCCCTGCTTCTCCTCGCCGTAAGCCTTCTGCCCGCGTGCGGGCGCAAGGCGAAGCCTCAGCCCCTGTGGGGGAAGGCGGCCTCTTCGCAAGCCCGATTCGAGATGAGGTGAGCCGATGCACCATTTCGCAATGAAACGAGGGGAGATGGTTTGCGAGGGGGTGCCCCTCGGGCGAATCGCGGATGCCGTGGGAACGCCCGTCTACGTATACAGCCACGCGACCCTCTCCCATCACTACGGCGTGTTCGACCGGGTGTTCTCCGGGACCCCGCACCTCATCTGCTATTCCATGAAGGCGAACCCGAACGGCTCCATCATCCGGACGTTCACGAACCTCGGAAGCGGGGTGGACATCGTCTCCGGGGGTGAGCTCTCCCGCGCCCTCGCGGCGGGAACGCCCCCCTCGAAGATCGTTTACTCCGGCGTCGGGAAGATGGAGTGGGAGATCGAGGAGGCCCTCCGCCGGGGGATCCTGATGTTCAACGTCGAGTCCCGGCAGGAACTGGAGACGATCGACGCCATCGCGCGAAAGATGCGGAGGAGGGCGCCCATCGCTCTCCGCGTGAACCCGGACGTCGACCCGAAGACCCACCCCTACATCTCCACGGGTCTGAAGAAGAACAAGTTCGGCATCCACATCGACCAGGCGATACGGGATTACGAGTGGGCGGCGAGGCGCCGGCACATCGAGGTCGTCGGCGTGGACTGCCACATCGGCTCCCAGCTCACGGAGATATCCCCCTTCGTGGATGCCGCCGGCAGGGTCCGGGCGCTGGTCGACCGCCTGATACGAAAGGGGCTTGACATCCGCTTCGTCGATATCGGGGGAGGGTTGGGGATCACCTACGAGGACGAGATACCGCCGGACCCGCGGCAGTACGCGGACGCCATCGCAGGAGCCTTCCGGGGACTGCCCGTCACGATCATCCTCGAGCCGGGGCGGGTGCTCGTGGGGAACGCAGGAGTTCTGCTTACCCGAATGCTCTACACCAAGCCGTCCCAGGAGGGGGCGGGGAAGGGGAAGAAACAGTTCTTCATCGTCGATGCCGCGATGAACGACCTTGCGCGCCCTTCGCTCTACGGCTCCTACCACGCCATCGTCCCCGTCACGAAACGGACGAGGAGGAAGGTGGTGGCGGACGTGGTAGGGCCCATCTGCGAATCGGGAGATTTCCTCGCGAGGGACCGGGAACTCCCCGCCTTCGCGGCGGGAGACCTCGTCGCGGTGATGAGCGCCGGTGCCTACGGATTCTCGATGTCCTCGACATACAACTCGCGCCCGCGTGCCGCGGAAGTGATGGTGTCCGGGTCCCGGTTCGAGGTGGTGAGGGAGCGGGAGCCGCTACGGGACCTGACCCGGGGGGAGCGGACCGCGTCGTTTCTCTCCCGGCGGGGGAGAACAACGTAGACCCGGGAAGGCGGGAGCGGGGGATCACCGGGGTTGTTGGAATGGGAGGGGGCAATCTGCTACCATAACGGAACATTTCTCGAGGCGGAACCGACGTGAAAAAGGGAATTCCCTTTTCCAAACTGAACGGCAGCGGAAACGACTTCCTCCTGGTCGACAACCGGAACGGCGTGATGAAGGGGCACGACCTTTCGCAGTTTGCCGCAAGGGTGTGCGACAGGACCCGGTCGATCGGGGCAGACGGGATGATCTTCCTTGCGCACTCCCGCAGCGCCGATTTCCGGTGGAACTTCTTCAACGCGGACGGGTCCGTGGCGGAGATGTGCGGGAACGGGGGCCGTTGCGCAGCGCGGTACGCGTCCGAGCACGGATTTGCGGACAAGTCGATGTCGTTCGAAACGCTGGCGGGGCTCATCCACGCCGAGGTATCGGGACGCCGCGTCAAGCTCCAGATGACCGCGCCCTGCGGGCTTGCGGTAGACAGGACGCTTATGCTGCGCGGGAAGAAGATCCGGTACTCCTTTCTCAACACGGGAGTGCCGCACGTCGTCCTGTTCGTTCCCGCGATCGAGAAGATCGACCTCGTCGGGGTGGGCCGGGGAATCCGGACGCACCGCGCGTTCGCGCCGCGGGGGACCAACGTCAATTTCGCGCAGGTGCGCGACGGCGAGGTCCGGGTCCGCACCTACGAGCGGGGGGTGGAAGGGGAAACGCTCGCCTGCGGGACGGGTGCGGTGGCCTCCGGCATCCTCTCCGCCGTTCATGGCTTCGTCCGTCCCCCGGTGACCGTCCGCACCCGGGGGGGAGAGACTCTTGTCATCCATTTCGACCCGGACGAAAAAGGGTTCGGCGAGGTGTACCTGGAGGGTGACACCTCATGGTCCTGCGACGGGGTGATCACCGAGGAAGCGTACCGTTACTGAAGGGGGGAGAAGACGATGTTTCACGGGGCCATTGTCGCGACGGTAACGCCGTTCCGAAACGGGAAACTGGACAAGAGCGCGCTGAGGAAGCTCGTGACATTCCAGATCGACAACGGCACGGACGGGATCGTCCCGTGCGGGACGACCGGGGAATCGGCGACACTTTCCTTCGACGAGCACGAACGCGTCATCGACACCGTTCTCGAAGCGGCGGACGGCCGCGTCCCGGTGATCGCAGGGACCGGCTCCAACAACACGAAGGAGGCGATCGTTCTCACCCGGTACGCGAAACGGGCGGGGGCAAGCGCGGCACTCGTCATCACGCCGTACTACAACAAGCCGACGCAGGAGGGTCTCGTCCGGCACTTCAGCGCTGTCGCCGAGTCGACCGACATCCCGATCATCCTCTACAACGTGCCGGGGAGGACCGGGGTGAACATGGCGGCGTCCACCGTGGCCCGCCTGGCCGAGGTCCCGACCATCGTGGGGGTGAAGGAGGCTTCCGGCAACCTGACCCAGGTGTGCGACATCATCCGGATGACGTCGAAGAAGTTCTGCGTCCTCTCCGGCGACGATGCCCTGTTCTTTCCCATGATGGCGCTTGGCGCGAAGGGGGTGATCTCCGTGACGTCGAACGTTGCCCCCCGGCTGATGGCGGATCTGTACGACACCTATGTCATCGGCGAGATCTCCCGCGCGAGGGACATCCATTACCAGCTGTGGCCGCTGTTCAACGCGCTGTTCATCGAGACCAACCCCATCCCCGCAAAGACGGCCCTGGCCATGATGAGGAGGATCCACGAGGAGTTCCGGCTTCCCCTTACCCCGATGGCGGAGGCGAACCGGAAGGCTCTCGCCAAGGTTCTTTCCGACATGAAACTCGCCTGAAGGCGAAAGGGGGAGGAAGAACAACATGGCGAGGGTGGTCGTGTGCGGGGCGATGGGAAGGATGGGCCGGGCGATCCTGGGGATTCTCAAGGACCGACCGAACGGACTGGTCCTCTCCGGTGCGCTGGAAACGCCGGGCCACCCGCTGCTGGGACAGGACGCCTTCGAGGCCGCCGGAGCGGGAAAGGCGGATGTTGCCGTCACGAGCGATTTCCCCTCGTCGATTGCCCGGGCGGACGTGGCGATCGACTTCACCCACGCGGTTTCATCCGTCGCGCACGCGAAAGAGGCCGCCGCCGCCGGTAAGCCGATCGTGATCGGGAGCACCGGCTTGACGAAGGAACAGACCGGGGAGATCCGGGCCGCGGCGGAAACGATCGCATGCGTTCTTTCCCCCAACATGAGCGTGGGGGTGAACCTGATGTTCCGGGTGGCGGCCGACGTCGCCCGCGTGCTCGGGGACGACTACGACGTGGAGATCGTCGAGACCCACCACCGGTTCAAGAAGGACTCTCCCTCGGGCACGGCGGTGAAGCTGGCCGACGCGGTCGCCGGCGCGCTGGGTCGGGACATGAAGGAGGCGGGCGTGTACGGCCGGCGCGGAATGGTCGGGGAGCGCACCCGGAAGGAAATCGGGGTATTCGCGGTCCGGGCGGGCGACGTCGTGGGCGAGCACACCCTCGTGTTCGGCGGGATCGGGGAAAGGTTCGAGATCACCCACCGGGCCCACAGTCGGGACACGTTCGCGCGGGGCGCCGTGAGGGCCGCCTCGTGGGTCATCGGGAAACCCGCAGGTCTCTATGACATGCGTGCGGTACTCGGGGTGTGATCCTTGAAGATCGCGCGGTTTGAATTTCGTGGACACGTTGCATACGGCATCGTCGATCCCGGGAAGGGAGAGATCCAGGAACTTGACGGGCCTCCGTTCGAGGGGATCCGGCCGACCGGCGCCCCGAGGCCCCTGGCCGATGTCCGACTTCTCGCGCCCGTGGTTCCCTCCAAGATCGTCTCCATAGGGCTGATCTACAAGGACCACGCGCGGGAGATGGGGAAGGCGATCCCCGAAGAACCGCTCATCTTCCTCAAAGCCCCGTCCGCGCTCAACCACCCCGGCGGCGATGTGGTGTACCCGCGTGCCTCCCGGCGGGTCGATCACGAGGCGGAACTGGCCGTCGTCATCGGGAGGAAGGCGAAGGATGTTTCGGAGCGGGAGGCGCGGTCGGTGATCCTGGGGTACACATGCTTCAACGACGTGACCGCCCGGGATCTCCAGGCGAAGGACGTGCAGTACGCGCGGGCGAAGGGGTTCGACACCTTCGGGCCGGTCGGCCCCTGGGTCGAGACGGACCTCGACCCGTCCGCCCTGTCGATCCGCTGTCTCGTGAACGGTCAGGCGAGGCAGGACAGCAACACGCGGGAGATGGGCAAATCGGTGTTCGCGCTGGTGGAGCACATATCCCACGTCATGACCCTGTACCCCGGCGACATCATCGCGACCGGCACCCCTCCGGGGGTCGGCCCCGTGAAGGTAGGAGACGTGATGACCGTCGAGATCGAGGGAATCGGGTCCCTGACCAACCGGGTCGTAGCGCCGTAGCCCACCAACCCTTCAGGAGATTTTGACAAGATGAGACGTTTTCCGCTATCCACCCGGATCGAGGCTCTTCCCCCGTACCTGTTCGCCGAACTCGACCGGAAAAAGCAGGAGGTCCGGGCCCGCGGCGTGGACATCATCGACCTGGGGGTCGGGGACCCGGATCGCCCGACGCCGAAATTCATCGTGAACCGGCTGAAGCGGGAGGCGGAGATTCCTTCCAATCATCAGTACCCTTCCTATGAAGGGCTTCCGCAGTTCCGGGAAGCCGCGGCGACATGGTACCGGCGGCGATTCGGCGTGTCGCTGGATCCTTCCTCCGAGGTGGTCGCACTCATCGGGTCGAAGGAGGGGATCGCCCACTTCCCGCTGGCGTTCGTGAACCCCGGCGATACGGTCCTGGTGCCGGATCCCGGTTATCCCGTCTACCACATCGCCACGATGTTCGCCGGCGGGAGATCGCATTTCCTGCCGCTTCGGCGGGAGAACGGTTTTTTGCCCGACCTCGATGCAATCCCGCGCTCCGTCCTCGCGAAGGCGAAGATCCTTTTCCTCAACTATCCGAACAACCCGACGTCCGCGGTGGCCGACCGGAAGTTCTACCGGAGGGTTCTCGGGTTCGCCGAGGAGCACGACCTGATCGTGGCGCACGATGTGGCGTATACGGAGATCTATTTCGACGGGAAGAAGCCGATGAGCATCCTCGAGCTCCCCGGGGCGAAGAAGAGATGTATCGAGTTTCACTCCCTGTCCAAGACCTACAACATGACGGGTTGGCGGATCGGGTTCGCCGTGGGAAACGCCGAACTCGTGGCAGGCACCGGGAAGGTCAAGACCAACGTGGACAGCGGAGTGTTCCAGGCGGTTCAGGGTGCGGGGATCGCCGCGCTCACAAGCAGCGACGAGGTCACCGACGCCATCCGTCGCACCTACCAGGACCGTCGTGACATCCTCGTACCGGGACTTCGGGCGCTCGGCCTTGACCCTGTCGAACCCGGGGGCACGTTCTACGTGTGGATTCCCGTTCCGAAGGGGTACACATCGGCATCCTTCTGCGCGCATCTGCTGGAGAGGGCCGGCATCGTCACCACCCCCGGGAGCGGATTCGGGAAAAGTGGAGAAGGGTACATCCGGATCGCCCTGACGAAGGAGAAGGTGCGGCTTCGGGAGGCCCTTACCCGGATGAGGAAGGTGGGTTTCTAAGACTGCCGTGGACAAGACAGGAAGGGCGGAGTGCCGGAAGAGGTGATCCTGCTTCTCGGGAGCAATGTGGGCCGCCGGGTCCGGCGGCTTCGGGACGGAGTTGCAGCGATCGCCAGGGGGGTAACGATCGGGAGGATGTCCCGGATGTACGCGGGGGAGCCGAGCGGGAGGGCGAACCAGCCGTGGTATCTAAACATCGCAGTCCGGGGGGAGACCGACTTCGCCCCGGATGCCCTTCTTCAATTCGTCAAGAGAATCGAAGCGGAGGCGGGTCGAAAGACGGGGGCGCGCTGGGGGCCCCGGGAGCTCGACATCGATATCATCCTGATGGGGAACCGAGTTGTTCGCGAGCCGCACCTTGCGATTCCCCACCCGCAGATGTCCGTTCGACGGTTCTGCCTTGTGCCCGTGGCCGAAATCGCGCCGGAAGTCCCCGTGCCCCCCGGCGGGGAGACGGTGAGGGATCTTCTGGAAGCGTGTCGGGATCCGCTGGAGGTGAGTCCGTTATGAAGTCGCGCTGGATGAGGAAGGTGGTGGTCACGGGGACATTGCTGCTGTCCCTGCTGGCGGCAGGTGGCTGCCGCAAGCAGGAACCCCCCCGCGGGACGGGCGGCGAAGCGATCAACCTGAACGCCCTGAATGAGATCCAGAACTACAAGGAGATTCTCCGGAAGGATCCGAACAATCTCCAGGCCCTCATCAACATCGGGAATCTCTATTACGACACCGGGCAGGATCTTCTCGCCATCGAACATTACCAGCGGGCGCTTTCCCTCGATCCGCGCAACGTGAACGTCAGGACCGACATGGCCGTCTGCTACCGGCGGAAAGGGAACCCCGACAAGGCGATCGAGGAGCTCAAGGAGGCGATCTCGATCGACCCCAGACACGCGCAGTCCCGGTACAACCTGGGTGTCATCCTGATCCACGACAAAAACGACATCGAGGGGGGCATCGCGGCGTGGGAAGCGCTTCTGGAGAATGTCCCCGGCTACCCCTATCGCGATTCCCTGAAAGCGGAGATCACGAAGATGCGCGCCACGGTCGAGGCGATGAAGCCCAAAATGAAGTGAATCGAATTTTATTTAGGCCTAACATTCCGGAGAAACAGGGAAAATCATAATCCGTTCCTAGACATCCCCTGATCCTCCGTTCCTCTCCCCCCCCATGGAAATAGAAAAAAGTTATATTTTTGTGTGTCAAAGTTATATTTTGTGTTGACAGTACCGGGGGCAAGGAATATATGTAACAGTGTTTTGTTATCCTGGTTTTGAATCAGCACATGGGAGGGCCCATGGTACGGCGCGACAAGTCGAATTACATCATCCAGTCTGTCTCCCACGCCCTCGACGTGCTGGAGGAGTTTCACGGGGATGTGGACGAACTGGGGGTCACCGAACTGAGCAAGAAGTTAAAACTTCACAAAAACAACGTATTTCGAATCCTCGCGACGCTGCAGTCCCGGAACTATATCGAACAGAACAAGGCGAACGAAAACTATCGTTTGGGGATACGGTGTCTCGAACTGGGGCAGACCTTCATCCATCAAAGGGGAATGTTGAAGCAGGCCAATCCGGTCCTCCAGGAACTTGCCGAGAAGACCGGGGAGACGAGCTACGTGTCCATCATGCGCGGAAACGAGGTCGTATACCTCGACTCGGTCGAGCCGGAGACCACGGTCCGCGTGGTTTCCCGCCTCGGGCTCCACATGCCGACGCATGCCACCGCCGCCGGGAAAGTGCTCGTGGCCTTCGAATCCGAGGAGGACCTTCGCAAGCGGTTCAGCGGGGAACTCAAGAGCTACACCAAGAACACCTTCCGGACCGTCGAGGAACTCTTCCGGGACCTCGAAGCCGTGCGGGAGAAGGGGTATGCCACCGATCTCGAGGAGTTCGAGGAAGGGTTACGGTGCGTCGCCTCCCCGATACGCGATTACACCCGGAAGGTGATCGGCGCCTTGAGCGTCTCCGGCCCGGCGCATCGCCTCGCGGACGAGAAAATCCAGACGATATTCGGCGCCGAAGTGGTCCGGTTGGGCAAGGAACTTTCGATCCGCCTCGGTTTCCGGGAGTAACGGGTCGCACACTCCCCCCGTGTTCGGGACCGGGGTATGCCCGGAACCTCTTGACACACCCCCCCGCCCGATGGTACTTGTCTAAATGAATGATGATTCATTCAAGGGGAGGCGCGATGGCAAGGCGGGGGCCCCGGGGGGGAGGGCCGGCGAAGCGGGACCGTATCCTTCGGGCGGCTATTAAGATCTTCTCCCAGAAGGGTTTTTTCAACTCCAAGGTGTCCGACATCGCCCAGGCGGCGGGCGTGGCCGACGGGACGATCTACCTGTATTTCAAGAACAAGGACGATCTTCTCATATCGCTGTTCGAGGAGAAGATGGCCGAGGTTGTCGCCGACGTCCGGGAGCGCGTTGCCGCAGGAGACGGGGCGCTCTCCCGCCTGAAGATCTTCATCGAGAACCACATGGGTCTCCTTCTCCGGGAAGCGGGCCTGATCGAAGTCCTCCAGGTGGAACTGCGCCAGAGCAACAAGTTCATGAAGGATTACGTTCCCGTGAAATTCCTCGAGTATCTCGACGTGATCAGCGAGATTCTCGAATTGGGGAAGCGGGAGGGAACGTTTCGGCAGGACCTGAACGTGACGGTGGCACGCCGGGCGGTGTTCGGCGCCCTCGATGAGATGGCGCTCGCCTACGTGCTGTCCCGGAAACGGAAATACGATCCTGCCGATGCCGCGTCCGAAATCTACCGCCTCTTCGCGGAGGGGTTGTGCACGACAGCCCAGAACAGGGAGGGCAGGACATGATCGGCTTCGATTTGACCCAGGAGCAGATTGCGCTTCAGGACATGGCGAGAAAATTCGCCGCCAACGAGATACGCCCCAAGGCGGTCGAGTACGATCACACGGGGACGTTCCCCGAGGAGATCTTCAAGAAGGCGTTCGGGCTCGGACTGATGAGCGGGTACATCCCGGAAGAATACGGCGGACTGGGGCTCAAAGCCCTGGACAGCTGCATCATCGATGAGGAATTGGCCTGGGGATGTTCCGGGATCGCCACCTCCATGACCTCCAACGGGCTGGCGCTGACCCCGATCCTCGTGGCGGGGACGGACGACCAGAAGAAGAGGTTCGTCGCCCCCTTCGCGGAGAAGCTCCGGTACGCCTCCTTCTGTCTGACGGAGCCCGGGGCGGGATCCGACGCGGGGGGGATCGCGACGACCGCCAAGAAGGAGGGAGACGGCTACGTCATCAACGGGCGGAAGTGCTTCATCACGAACGGGAGCTACGCCTCGCAATACACGGTGTTCGCCTCCACGGACCGCTCCAAGGGGCACAAGGGGTTGTCCGCCTTCGTCGTGCCGAGATCGCTCCCCGGTGTCTCCGTCGGCAAGAAGGAGGACAAGATGGGGCAGCGGGCCTCCGACACGGCGGACGTGCTCTTCGAGGACGTGAAGGTGCCGGCCGAGAACCTCCTCGGGAAGGAGGGCGAAGGGTTCAAGATCGCGATGATCACGCTCGACTACACCCGCCCCTCGATCGCGGCCTTCGCAGTCGGGGTTGCCCGCGCGGCGTTCGAACTGGCGATGCAATATTCGAAGGAGCGCGTGCAGTTCGGCGTCCCCATCGCCATGAACCAGGCAATCCACTTCCTGCTGGCCGACATGGCGATGGAAATCGAGGCGGCCCGGCTTCTCACCTACAAGGGGGCCTGGGTTCTCGACCAGGGGAAACGGAACACGAAGGAGTCCTCCTTCGCCAAGGCGTACGCCGCCGACCTCGCGATGCGGGTCACCACCGACGCGGTGCAGATTTACGGCGGATACGGGTACATGAGGGACTACCCCGTGGAGAAGCTGATGCGCGACGCGAAGCTCCTCCAGATCTACGAGGGGACGAGCCAGATCCAGCGCATGGTGATCGCCAAAGAGATCATGATGCGGTAGAGGGGAACCTTCCCTGTCCTCAGGAGTCGCGGCGGGCGAGCCCGAGGATCTTGTCCGCCGCGGCGGTAAGCTCCTCCTTCCACGGCAGCCCCCTAAGGAACTGCTCCGGAATTCCCGCGGCCCCGACGTAACCGCCCGCGAGGCTGCCCGCCATGGCGCCGTTCGCTTCCGCCTCGTTTCCGAGGTTCACCGCGGCGAGGACCGCGGAGGCGTACTCCTCGGGGTAGCGAAGGAAACAGGCCCACGCGAAGGGGACCCCCTCCGAAACGGAAACGCCGTTCCCGAGAGCTTCCTGGACCTCCTCCGTCTCCGCGCGGCGGAGGAGAAGGGCGGTGAGCTCGGTCCCGAGCTTCCTCCAGAGCGTGGGGCCCGGCCGGCCGCCCCTGCCCCGCGACGCCCGGTCGGGTTCGATGCCGGATACGACGTGGGATAATCCGCGGGCAAACCCCAGCACGTCGAGGGTGCCGGCGGGAGTGTGGAGGAGCCTTGCGATGGCGGAAGCCTGCGCGATGGCCCCCGCGATCGCCGCCGCGTGCGGGTTCGTGATGGCCGCTTCGATCCCCGCCTCCAGCTTCAGTCGCCGGAAGTCGCCCGCGCGCAGGAGAGCGAGGGGCGCAATGCGCGCCGCGGGAGCGGTCTCCGGGAAGCTCGCGCCCGCCTCGAACCAGGGGAACCCCCGGTCGACCAGATTGCGGACGAACTCCCCGTGGTGCCCCGTCCCGGGCAGCCGGCGGGATTTCGCGTAGGCAGCGGCGATCCCCTCGGGGTCGAGTTTCTGGGCCGCAAGGACCGCTTGCGACAGGAGCAGGCATGCGGGCGGGGGGTAGTCCTGCCATGACCCCCTCCCGGAAGATTGCGCCGGTTCCCGTTCGATCCCCCCGAACAGTTCCCGGACGTCCCGCGGGGAAAGCCCCTGGGAGGCCCTGCCCAGGATCTCCCCGATCGCCGCTCCGAGCAGGGCGCCGCGGAAGCGGTCCCGGTAGTCGATCCCCCCGACGAATCCGAGCGACAACGTTTCCCCTTTCGACATGTACGAGGAGACCTTCCCTTTCCGGATGAGGAACTGGTAGATCGCCTCCGGCTCCTTTTCGAACAGGAGCGGCTGGTCCGCCTCCCTTCTCGCGATGCGCGATACCTTCCGCTCGGCCTGCAGGGCGATTGCCCGCGCCATCTCCCAGAAATCCTCGTTCCCCTTGAAGGGGATCTTCGAAAGGGATTGCTGCAAACTCGAGGCGATCTCCTCCGGGGAATCCGGCAACAGGTCGGTTTGCGCCCTGGTCGGGTCGGCCGTGGGCGTCCCGCTGCCGCTTTGCGGGGCTGCCTGCCGCTCCGTGTGCATGAGCAGATCCTGCTCCCCCGCATCGGGGGGGGTGGGCGCATTCCCGGTGGCATCGGTCCCGCCCCCCGGGTATCCCTCGAAATGGACGTCCATCAGCTTGTGGATCTGCAAGGGGGAGAACCGCATTGCCTGGAGAATGGAGAGAAGGGTTTCCGCCCGGGGGACCCGGCCGCCGTAGACAACCTGGCGGAGCAATTCGTAGCTGTACCGGAAATCTTTCCTGTCCTCCGCGAACTTCTTGAGGGAGGCATACCCGAGGGTTTCCACCCGTTTCCGCAATATTTTCGAGAGGAGATTCGGGGCGGGTTCATCCATGAGATAGGGTCCTCCGGGAATGGGTTCCTGAAGGGATCACCGTTTTACAAAATATATTGTAACAAGACAAAATATAATTTTTACAATAAAAGAATAATTGTAATATAGCAACTATTATTGTATGTCTGGCCAAGCCGGAGACAGGGACTCGGCGATGATTTCCGCGATGTCTCTCGCCTGGACCGAGTCTTCGAGATTGTGGAACTTGACGGCGTCGTCGAACATGGTGAGGCAATAGGGGCAGGCCGACCCCGTCGCATTGGCTCCGGTGCGCATCAGTTGGTCAAACCGGATGTGGTTGATCCTTTTCCCCGGAATCTCGAGCCACATCCCCCCGCCTCCCGCTCCGCAGCAGAACCCTTCCTCCCTGCTCTTCCGGGGTTCGTTCACGGTGATCCCCGGTACCGCCTGCAGCGCCTCCCGCGGTGCGTCATAGATGTCATTGTGCCTGCCGAGGTAACAGGAGTCGTGGAATGCCACCAGCCGGTTGATGGGCCGGGACGGCACGATCTTCCCCTGGGCGATCAGGTCCCTGAGAAGAACCGAGTGGTGGATCACCTCGACGTTCACTCCGAACTGCGGGTATTCGTTCCGGAAGGTATTGAAGCAGTGCGGGCACTGGGTGATGACCTTGCGTACGTTGTAGGTGGCGAACACCTCCTTGACCGTCTCCACCATCCCCAGCTGGAAGAGCCCCTCCTCGCCGAGTCTGCGTGCGGACTCCCCGCAGCACATCTCCTCGAGACCCAGGGTGGCGTAGTTCACGCCGGCCCGGTTCAACAGCGAGATGATCGTGCGCGTCACCTTCTGGTTCCGGGGATCGTACGCCCCGGCGCATCCCACCCAGTACAGGTACTCGAACTCCTTCCTGTCCGCAGCGAAGGGGACGGCAAGCCCGTCCGCCCACCGGGTCCTGTCTCCCTGGGGCAGCCCCCAGGGGTTGCCGGTGTCCCCCATTTTCCGAAGGGCGATGCGGGCGGTGTCGGGGATCTTTCCCCCCGCGACGTAGCCTCGTCGGACGTCGACGATCATGTCGATGTGCTCGATCAGGACGGGGCATGCCTGCATGCACGCCCGGCACGTCGTGCACGCCCAGATCTCGTCCGGGAAGAGCACGTCGTAGTTGAAGGCCGGGACAACGGGCTTTCCCGTCTTCTTGTCGATGGTGGCCGCGGAGGGCACGAGGCGAACGGAGAGGTCCCGGCTCATCTGCTCCCTCGTTTTCAGGACCACGTCCCGGGGAGACAGCGGCATTTCGGCGGCGAACGCGGGGCACTCGTCCTGGCACCGGCCGCACTTGGTGCAGGCGTCCGAGGAGAGGAGCTGTTTCCACGAAAAGTCCTCCACGTCCACGACCCCGGGCGTTTCCTCCTCCCCGATGTTCGGAACCGGCTGGAGCGCCCCCTTGGGACGGGACGTTCGCAGAAAGATGTTCGCGACCCCCGCGCCCAGGTGAAACATCTTGGAGAAGGGGATCGTCGCGAGGAACCCGAAGGCGAGGAGGAGGTGCGTCCACCACAGTTCCTGGTGGAGCGACAGCAAATCCGGAACCGGCGCACTTTTGAAGAGGGGGGCAACCGCATTGCTTACGTACGAGACGGGGGCCGCCGCGGGCCGTGTCGCCGCGATCCGAACCGCCTCGATCAGAAACCCCGTCACCCCGATCGCACCGATCAGCAGAAGCTGCAGGAGGTCGTCACCGTCCGCGGTAAGCCCCTTCGGCCGGAAGAGAACCCTGCGCAGGAGGGCAATGAAGATCCCCGCGAGGAGAAGCAGCCCGAACGTGTTGGCGAAGAGCTTGAAGACGATGTAGAAATTACCGTCCAGGATCTGGATGCCGAAGTCGTATTCTACCGCGACCAGACAGGTGGCGATGAACAGGACGATGAACGCGGAGAAGATGGCGAGATGCATCAGTCCGCCGATCTTCCTCTCGAGCACCTTCTGTTGGCCCAGGCCGATCTTCAGAGCGTCCCACGTGCGGTCCCACAGGTTGTCCAGCCGGTCCTCCCGTTCCGTCCTTCCCCTGCGGTACGCGCCGATCCGCTCGTACAGCCCCCATGCGAAGATGATGATCACCACGACGAACAGGGAATACATGATGACCGCCGCCATCTGGGGCAGATTCCACATGATTTCCCGGCCGATGGTTTTCATGAGGAGGCTCCTTGTCAAGGGCTCGGCGGATAGTAGTACCAGACCGGCGCGTGCGCCGTAAAGACAATTCTTCCTCCTCCGCGGGAGCCGTTTTTCGCTATACTGAAGGGCATTCCTCGCCGGGAGAAGGAAGCGCGCGACTCGTCATCCCCGGCCTCCCGGTGCGGGCGGAGTCGGGGGAAGCCGATGAAGAAGGGAAAAAGAGGAGGGTTCGGGCGTGACGGGGAAGTGGACGGAGGATCTGTCGGTGGGGGTGGAGGAAATCGACGCCCAGCACAAGGAGGTGTTCGCAACGGCCGACGCCCTCCTTGCGGCCGTCGAGAAGGGGGGGGGCCACGGAGAGGTCACGAAGGTGATCGCCTTTCTCGAGAGGTACGTCGAGAACCACTTCCAGATGGAAGAGACGTACATGAAGAGGTTCCACTACCCCGAATACCCCCGGCACAAGATCGAGCACACGACCTTCATCAGCGATTTCTATGACCTGCGCCAGGAACTCGACAACGACGGCGTGACCCCCGAACTCACGGTCCGGCTCGCGAACCGGATCGGCGACTGGCTCGTCGACCACATCGGCCAAATGGACAAGGCTCTGGGCGCATTCCTGAAAAAGCGCCTATAGGGGCCCGGTCGGGGGGGGAGAAACCGACCGGTGTGATACACTGATTTGATGGACGGACAGCCACTCTCCGCCCTCCGGGACCTTTTCGGGGAGCGACTCTTTACCTCCCGGGAACAGCGCATCTGCTACTCGTACGACGCTACGGGAACGATGTCCTTGCCGGATGCGGTTGCGTTTCCGGTGAGCGCCGAGGAGGTGCGGCGGACCGTTCTCCTGGCGAACGAACACCGGTTCCCGGTGATTCCCCGGGGCGCCGGATCCGGTTTTTCCGGCGGGTCGGTGCCCGTGCAAGGGGGACTGGTCCTTTCGCTGGAGCGGATGGACCGCATCCTTTCGATCGACACGGAGAACCTCGTCGCGGTCGTCGAGCCGGGCGTCGTAACGGAGACGCTGAAAGAGGAGGCGAGAAAACGGGGGCTTTTCTACCCTCCCGATCCCGCGTCCCTCAAGTTCTGCACGATCGGGGGAAACATCGCCGAGTGCTCGGGGGGGATGTGCGCGGTCAAGTACGGGGTCACGAGGGATTACGTGATGGGTCTCGAGGCGGTCCTCGGCACGGGGGAACTCATCCGGACGGGGGTTACCACCGTGAAGGGGGTCGTCGGGTACGACCTCACGAGGCTGCTCGTCGGCTCCGAGGGAACGCTGGGAATCGTCACGAAAGCGATCCTGAAGCTCATCCCCTTCCCGGAAACGGCCGCGACGATTCTCGCGTTCTTCCGCAGCAACCACGACGGGTCGAGCGCGGTGGCGGGGATCATCCGGGAGCGCATCACCCCCTGCGCCATGGAACTGATGGACCGGACGGCGATCGACTGCGTCCGCGAGGAGGCGGACCTGCCCGTGCCGGACGATGCCGGATGCGCACTCCTGATCGAGGTGGACGGGCCCCGGGAATCGGTGTCCACGGAGGCGGACCGGGTGGAGCAGGCCTGCCGGCAGTATGGTGCGATCGAGGTCGGCCGGGCGGGGGACGCCAAGGGGAGGGAACGGCTGTGGACTCTCCGCCGGTCGATCTCCCCCGCGCTCCGGAAGGTAAACCCGGTGAAGATCAACGAGGACATCGTCGTCCCCCGCAGCCGACTCCCCGAGATGATGGCGTTCCTCGCGGACGTGGCCTCCCGCAGGAACTTAAAGATCGTCAACTTCGGCCATGCGGGCGACGGGAACGTACACGTGAACGTGATGATCTCCGGAACGGACGAGGAGGAGAGGCGGCGGGCGGACGAGGCGGTCTCCGAGATATTCGGCAAGACCGTGGCGCTCGGCGGGACGATCTCGGGGGAGCACGGCATCGGGATTTCCAAGGCCCCCTTCCTCGAAATGGAGGTCGGCCCCCTGGGTGTCTCCGTGATGAAGAGACTGAAAGGGTGCTTCGACCCGAACGGGATCCTGAACCCCGGGAAGATCTTCATGGAAGAGCAGATGGCGCAACGGTGAGCCGCGAGGAACTTGCCCCGCTGACCTTGGCCTGCGCAAAGTGCGGGACCTGCCGGACGGTGTGCACCCTCTACCCGGAACGGAAGGCGGAGATATCAGTGGCCCGGGGGAAAGTCGCCCTGGTGGACGCCGCCATCTCCGGTCTCGACGGGAACGCGGAAGCGCTGCAGGAGGCCCTCTCCGACTGCCTGCTCTGCGGAAGGTGCGAGCGGGCGTGCCCCAACCAGGTGCGGGTGGAGGAGATCATCATGAAGGGGCGGGCCGACCTCGCGGAGGAGATGGGCATCCCGGCGTGGAAGCAGGTGGTCTTCGGCAGGGTGATGCCGTCCGCCGCGGCGAAGAACGCGGCTCGCACGGCGGCGGCGTCCGCCCAGAAGCTCTTTTTGCGCAAGGTGCCCACGGGAAGCGGGCTCCATTACCGGTTTCCGGAGAAATTCGGCTGGGAAGGGCGCACGGTCCCGGCGCTGCCGGGAACGAGTTTCCTCGGTTCCCTCGCCCATGGAGAGGCGGTCCGCGGCGAGGTGATCCTTTTTGTCGGATGCGTATTCGACCACGTCTTCCCCCAGGTGGGGCGGGCCGCCTACGAGACGCTCCGCCGGTCGGGGAAAAAGATCTCCGTGTTCCGCGACGCGGCGTGCTGCGGGCTTCCCGCCCTGGTGTCGGGAGACAAGGCGTCGGCGCTGCGGTGTGTCGAGGAGAACATCGGGAGGCTCTCCGCGGCTTCGCCCGAACGGATCGTGTTCCCGTGCGGCTCCTGCCTCCTCATGTTCCGGCGGAACGTGCTTTCCTTCCTGCCGAAGGGCCATCCCCTCTACGGGCAGGCCGTCCGCGTGGCGGACCTGTGCGAGGACTACGCGAGCTTCCTCCTCGAAACCGGGGTCGTCTCCCGTCTTCCCGACCCCCCGAAAGGAGAGAAGGCGGGGCGGATCGGGTACCACGACCCGTGCCATCTCTCCGGCACCCTCGGCAAGGGCGGGGAGGGGCGGGAGGTTCTCCGCAGGGCCGTGGGCGACTCCTTCGCCGAGATGAAGGGGGCGGATCTTTGCTGCGGGTACGGGGGGACGTTCAACATCCGCGATTACCCGACTTCCGCCCGGATCGGGCAAAACAAGGTTTCCGTCGCGGCGGAAGGGGGGACCGCCGTGATCGCCACCGCCTGCTCCGGCTGCATCCTCCAGATGCGCGACATGGCGGCGCGGACCGATCCGTCCCTGCGGGTGGTCCATCTCGCGGAGCTGGTTTTCCAAGCGATTTCCCATCGTTGACATATCTCGCGGCGGGATGGTATGAAACTCCATTACCGCTTCGCACCTTGCCTTGGGAGGGGAAAGGCATGTCTCTTCAGGAGATGTTCGACGAACTGCGCAAAAAGAATGCCCTGGCGCTCGAGGGGGGCGGGAAGAAACGGATCGAGACGCAGCACGCGCAGGGGAAACTCACGGCCCGGGAGCGGATCCAGCTTCTCCTCGACCCGAATTCGTTCGTGGAGCTCGACCGGTTCGTCCAGCACCGGTGCGCGGATTTCGAGATGGAGAAGTATCTGGGGGACGGCGTCGTCACCGGGTACGGCAAGGTAAACGGCCGTCTCGTCTATCTGTTCGCGCAGGATTTCACCATCTTCGGCGGGTCCCTCTCCGAGACGTACGCCGAGAAGATCTGCAAGATCATGGACCACGCGGCGCGCAACGGGGCGCCGGTCATCGGGCTCAACGATTCCGGCGGGGCAAGGATCCAGGAGGGGGTCCATAGCCTGGCCGGTTACGCCTACATCTTCCTGCGCAATACCCTTTACTCCGGCGTCGTTCCCCAGATCTCCGCCATCATGGGGCCGTGTGCGGGGGGAGCGGTGTATTCGCCGGCGATCACCGACTTCATCCTGATGGTGAAGAACACTTCCTACATGTTCGTGACCGGCCCCGACGTCATCAGGACCGTGACCCACGAGGAGGTGACCAAGGAGGATTTGGGGGGAGCGATGTCGCACAACGAGCGCAGCGGCGTGGCGCACTTTGCCGCCGAGGACGAGAAGGAGTGCCTGTTCATGATCCGCGAGCTCCTCTCCTTCCTCCCCCAGAACAACATGGAGGATCCTCCGCTCGTCACTCCCAAGGACTCCCCCGACCGGATGGACGAGAGTCTCAACCAGATCGTCCCCGACATCCCTACGAAGCCGTACGACATCCGGGATGTCATCAAGAAAGTGGTGGACGACGGCTACTTCTTCGAGGTCCAGGAGCATTACGCCAGGAACATCGTCATCGGGTTCGCGAGGATGAACGGCCGGACCGTCGGGATCACCGCCAACCAGCCCGCGGTCCTCGCCGGGTGCCTCGACATCAATTCGTCGATCAAGGGGGCGCGCTTCGTCCGGTTCTGCGACGCATTCAACATCCCGCTTCTGACCTTCGTCGACGTCCCCGGTTTTCTGCCGGGGACCGGCCAGGAGTACGGAGGGATCATCAAGCACGGGGCGAAGCTCCTGTATGCCTTCGCCGAGTCGACCGTTCCGAAGGTGACCGTCATCACCCGCAAGGCGTACGGCGGCGCGTACGACGTCATGGCGTCCAAGCACATCCGGGGGGACGTGAACTTCGCCTACCCGACCGCCGAGATCGCCGTGATGGGCCCGGACGGGGCGGTCAACATCATCTTCCGGAAGGAACTCGTCAAGTCCGACAACCCGGAGAAGACCAAGGCGGAGCTCGTCGCCGACTACCGCGCCCGGTTCGCCTCCCCCTACAAGGCCGCCGAACTCGGGTTCATCGACGAGGTCATCATGCCGGAGGAGACGCGCCCCAAGGTCATCCGGGCCTTCGAAATGCTTTCGAACAAGCGTGAATCCAACCCGCCGCGCAAGCACGGCAACATTCCCCTGTAAAGGAGGCTGCCCTTGTTTCGGAAAATCCTGATCGCCAACCGGGGAGAGATCGCCGTCCGCGTGGAGCGGGCCTGCCGGGAGATGGGGATCCGGACGGTGGCGGTGTATTCCGAGGTCGACCGCCACGCCCTGCATGTCCGGTGCGCGGACGAGGCGCACCTGATCGGACCGCCCCCCGCCACCGAGTCGTACCTGGTCATCGACAAGATCATCGGCGTTGCGAAGCAGAGCGGCGCGGAAGCGATCCATCCCGGGTACGGATTCCTGGCGGAAAACCCGTTGTTTGCCGAACGGTGCGAGAAGGAAGGCATCAAGCTGATCGGCCCTTCCGCCCACTCGATGCGCACGATGGGATCGAAGACGCTCGCCCGGAAAACGGTGCAGGCGGCAGGCGTACCGGTCGTCCCGGGGACGGTCGAACCGATTGCGACCGAGGAGGAAGTCCTTCGCATCTCGAAAAAGATCGGTTTTCCGGTGATGCTCAAGGCCACCGCGGGCGGCGGCGGGAAGGGGCTGCGCCTGGTGAAAACCGAGGGGGACCTGCACTCCTCGCTGCGCATGGCGAAGTCGGAGGCGAAGTCCGCCTTCAGCGACGATTCGGTCTACATCGAGAAGTACATCGAGAACCCCCGGCACGTGGAAATCCAGATCCTGGGAGACCGGCACGGGAATTACGTCCACCTGTGCGAGCGGGAGTGCTCCATCCAGCGGCGGCACCAGAAGGTGATCGAGGAATCTCCCTCGGTGATCATCACCCCCGGGATCCGGGCGGCCATGGGGAAGGTGGCGATCGAGGCGGCCCGTGCCGCCAGGTACGAGGGGGCCGGTACATGCGAATTCCTGGTGGACCAGGACCGCAACTTTTTCTTCCTCGAGATGAACACGAGGCTCCAGGTCGAGCACCCGGTCACCGAGATGGTGACCGGCGTCGACATCGTCAAGGAGCAGATCCGGATCGCTGCGGGGGAGAGGCTCTCCCTCCGGCAGGAGGAGGTCAAGCAGACCGGCCACGCGATCGAGTGCCGCGTCTACGCGGAGGACCCCGACAATAACTTCATGCCGTGCCCCGGGCTCATCACTTCCCTTCGGACGCCGGGCGGCCCCGGCGTGCGGGACGACTCGGGAGTCTTCGAGGGGTTCGAAATTCCCATCTACTACGACCCGATCATCTCCAAGCTGGTCGTCTGGGGGAAGGACCGCGAGGAGGCCGTCGCCCGGATGAAACGGGCGCTCAACGAATACGTTGTCACAGGCGTCAAGACGACGATCCCGTTCCACATCCGCGTGATGAACAACCGGCACTTCCTCGAGGGGAACTTCGATACCAACTTTATCGACAGGGTGTTTTTCCCGGAGGAGAGGGAGCGGGAGCTCCCCCACTTCGAGGTTGCCGTGATCGCCGCTGCGGTCCAGCTGTACCTCGGCGAAAGGAAGCGGGCGATCGCGGCGCGGCCCGTTGGGACGGGGGAACCGGTATCGATGTGGAAATATTCCGGCCGCCCCGGAATGCCGAAAATCCTGTAGGAGCGGGCCATGAACTACATTGCCACGATCGGGGAGAGGGAGATCAAGGTCACGGTGGAGGAGGTCGGGGTCGCCCGGTACGTGGTGACGGGCGACGGAAAGGGGCACCTGGTCGACGCCCACCAGGTCCAGGACAGCGTCTGGTCCATCCTGTACGGCACAAACTCCTTCGAGGTGGACGTGCAGCGCAGGGGCGACGAGTACGAGGTGCTGATCGACGGCGACTGCTACAAGTTCACGCTGATGAACGAGCAGCTCAAGGCGCTGAGTCGCGCGGGCGGCAAGGCCGCGGCAGGAAAGGCGCTGGTCACCTCGCCGATGCCCGGGAAGGTGGTGAAGCTTCTCGTCGCCGAGGGGGAAGAGGTGAAGAGCGACCAGGGAGTGATCGTCGTCGAGGCGATGAAGATGGAGAACGAGCTGAAGTCCGCCGTGGCCGGGAAGGTCAAGGAGATCTTCGTGAAGGAAGGCGAGGTCGTCGAGTCGGGGGCGAAACTGCTCCTGGTGGAATAGGGGGGGGACGGGATGCCGGCACGGAAGGAAAAGGCGGCGAAGATGTCCCGTATCGGGGCGGCGCGGGAGCGGTGGGAGAGGGAGGTGCTTTCCCCGGTGATCGCGAAGTCGCCCGAGCGGCGGAAGCGATTCGAGAGCACCTCCGGGGAAGCAATTGAACGACTGTACACGCCGCAGGGCCCGGAACCGTTCGATTACCTGGAGGACGCGGGGTTCCCGGGGGAGTATCCCTTCACCCGGGGCGTGCAGCCGACGATGTACCGGGGACGCTTCTGGACGATGCGGCAATACGCGGGCTTCGGCGATGCCCGGGAATCGAACCGGCGGTACCGCTACCTGCTCGACCAGGGGCAGACGGGGCTGTCGGTGGCGTTCGACCTTCCCACCCAGATGGGGTACGACTCGGATAACCCGGTCGCGTCGGGCGAGGTGGGGAAAGTCGGCGTCGCGATCGACTCGATCGAGGATATGGAGGTCCTCTTCGACAAGATCCCCCTCGGGAAAGTGTCTACCTCGATGACGATCAATTCCACGGCGGCGATCCTGCTGGCGATGTACATCGCGGTGGGGGAAAGCCAGGGGGTTCCGCCGCCGGCCCTGAGCGGCACCATCCAGAACGACATCCTCAAGGAATACATCGCGAGGGGGACCTACATCTACCCGCCTGCGCCTTCCATGCGGATCATCACCGACATCTTCGCCTTCTGCAAGGACCGGGTGCCGAAGTGGAACACGATCAGCATCTCGGGGTACCACATCCGCGAGGCGGGCTCCACGGCGGCCCAGGAGATCGCGTTCACGCTGGCCAACGGGATCGCCTACGTGCAGGCGGCGATCGACGCGGGGATGTCGGTGGACTCGTTCGCCTCGCGTCTCGCGTTCTTCTTCAACGCCCACAACAACTTCCTCGAAGAGGTGGCCAAGTTCCGGGCGGCCAGGCGCCTGTGGGCCAGGATCATGAGAGACCGGTTCCGGGCGAAGGACCCCAGGTCCTGGATGCTTCGGTTCCACACCCAGACCGCCGGGTCGTCGCTCACGGCCCAGCAGCCCGACAACAACGTCGTCCGCGTGACCGTCCAGGCGCTCGCGGCCGTGCTCGGCGGGACGCAGTCCCTGCACACCAACTCCCGGGACGAGGCGCTCTCGCTCCCCACCGAGGACTCGGTGCGCATCGCCCTCCGGACGCAGCAGATTCTCGCCCACGAGAGCGGCGTGGGGGACACGGTCGACCCGCTCGGGGGATCCTACTGCGTGGAGGCGATGACCTCCGCGCTCGAACGGCAGGCGGAGGAGTACATCGGGAAGATCGACCGGATGGGGGGCATGGTCAACGCGATCGACCGCGGCTTCGTCCAGAAGGAGATCCAGGACGCCGCCTTCCGCTACCAGCAGGAGATCGAGCGGAAGAACCGGATCATCGTCGGGATGAACGAGTTCACCGTCCGGGAGCCCAGGCCGGAGAACCTGCTCACGGTCGACCCGAAGATCGAAAAAGCCCAACGGCAGCGACTCGCGAACCTCCGGAAAAAACGGGACAACCGCGCGGTCCGGGACCGGCTGTCCGAGCTGGAGAAGGCCTGCCGGGGAAAGAGCAACCTCATGCCTCCGATCGTGGCGGGTGTTACGGCCTGCGCCACGCTCGGGGAGATCTCCGACGTGATGCGGGGGGTCTTCGGCACTTATCGGGGGAAGATCACGATTTGATCCTCTATACGGCCACCTATCCGGCTCCGCTCTTCATGGGCCTTTCCCAGCAGGCTCCCGATGCCAGGGGCTCGCGGAGGGCTTCCTCTCCGCTACGCTCGCGATCTGCGCCCGCTCGCTGCCGGTTCCGCTCGCCGGGGACATTCCTGATTCATCTCCGGGATGCGGGAGAGGAGTGTCCCGGAGA
>Ga0209321_10000191_pt1 | contig 37722 bp, 41 predicted proteins | sample Rifsed16ft4_FD_184012 | JGI IMG/M metagenome (GOLD analysis project Ga0209321, IMG submission 184012) | Soil microbial communities from Rifle, Colorado, USA - sediment 16ft 4 - CSP-I_5_4 (version 2) | ecosystem: Environmental > Terrestrial > Deep subsurface > Rock core/Sediment | place: Rifle...
TATTATGTCCGGCCATTCGAAATGGGCAACCATCAAGCACAAGAAGGGCGCGGCTGACGCGCGTCGCGGCCAGGTGTTCACCAAGCTGATCAAAGAAATCAGCATTGCGGCGCGCATTGGCGGCGGCGACCCGGACTCCAATCCGCGGCTGCGCACAGCCATCCTGGGAGCTCGCCAGGAAAATATGCCTCAGGACAATATCAAGCGCGCCATCTTGCGCGGCACCGGCCAGCTTGAAGGGGCGGCGATCGAGGAAGTGCACTTCGAGGGCTACGGGCCCGGCGGGGTGGCCATGATTGTTCAGGCCACCACCGACAACCGCAACCGCACCGTCAACGAAATTCGCCACATCTTCACCCGCTTTGGCGGCAAGATGGGAGAGCCGGGCTCGGTGGCGCGGCTCTTCTCTCAAAAAGGCTATCTGGTTGTGCCCAAGGAAAAGGCTTCCGAAGAAAAGCTGATGGGCATTGTGCTCGACGCCGGCGCAGAAGACCTCCGCGACGATGGTTCGAGTTGGGAAGTGATTAGCCCGCCGGAGAGTTTTGAACCGGTGCGTAACGCGCTCGTCGCCAATCAATGCAGCCCGGCGGTAGCCGAAATCTCCATGCTGCCGGCGAACTACGTGCACCTGGAAGGTTCCCAGGCGCACCACATGTTGAAGTTGATGGAAGAGTTGGAAGACCACGAGGACGTCCAGCACGTTTACGCCAACTTCGACATCAGCGAGAAAGAAATCCAGGAGGCGGTCGCCCCGATGTGAGGGGCTACGACAGGAGTTCCGGGATTCATCCCGGGATGCATGACGGGCTGAAGCCGGTCACTCCTATCGGGGCGAATGGCCTCCCGAGGCTTCGGGACGGCGGATGCGGGTTCTGGGCGTCGATTGCGGCACGGCGAGCACCGGCTACGGCATTGTCGAGCTGGCGGGCGGCCGCTGCCGGATGCTGGCCTACGGTGCCATCCGCACCAGTCCTTCCTGGGAGTTGCCACAGCGGCTTCAAAAGATTCACCGCGAATTGAAAACCCTGGCGGAGAGGTTTGCGCCCGAGGCTATGGCCATTGAAGCGGTTTTCAGCGCCGTCAATGTGCGCAGCGCGCTGAAGCTGGCTCAGGTGCGGGGGGTGGCGTTGCTGGCCGCCGCCGAGACCGGCTTGCCTGTCAGCGAGTATTCAGCGCTTGAGGTGAAGAGAGGGGTCGTCGGCTACGGCCGGGCGGAGAAATGCCAGGTGCAGCGGATGGTGAGGCAACTTTTGCAGCTCGAAGTGATTCCTGAGCCGGATGACGCCGCCGACGCCCTCGCGGTGGCCCTCTGTCATTTGCATACGGCCTCGACCCACAAAAAAATTGCCGCCTCCGTCGCGGCGGAGGGCTCGCCCCGATCCAATCGGGGCTCGCGGTAGTCATCCGGCATCAGGCAAGATATGACGCGTTCCTATCTCTGGCTTTTGGTTCTTTCCCTGGGAGTGACCGCCGCCCGAGCGCCCGATGCGGGCGTGACGCAGTCAGACGAGACCCCGCAGTCTCCCGCCACCATTACCTACTCCAAACTTTTTCCGGGCAGCTCGCCCGAGTATGTCTGGATCGAGGTCCGAGAAGACGGCGCGGGACAATATGAAGTTCGCCGCATGGCGGAAGAGGCGCGGCCCCGGGTCTTTCGCCTGCCCATGCATCTGACTCGGAGAATTTTCGATCTTTCCTCCCGGTTGCAGAATTTCCGAGGCGTGTCCCTTGACTGGCACCGAAAGATAGCCAACCTTGGGAAAAAGAGCTTCCGCTATCAGCGTGGCGAAGAAAACTACGAGACCTCCTTCAACTACACGAGCAACCCGACAGCAACTCAACTCGCCGAAATCTTTGAAGTGCTCACCCGACAACAGCTCGATCTCGAACAAATCCAGCACGCCATGAAGCACGATCGGCTGGGGCTCGTTGATGCCCTCCGGCAGTTTGAGGTTGACCTCCGCAACCAGCGCATTGCCGATGCCGCCCCCTTCGTCCCGCTGCTCCTCGAAATCGGAGCAGACGCGAGTTACGTGGATATCGCCCGCAAGAGGGCGCGGGCGCTGGCCAGCCTGCTCCAACTGGACTACAATGCAAGCAAACCTTAGAGTGGTTTTGGCATCCGTTTGAAAAGGGGCCTTTTGCCCCGGGGAGGTCTCGATGGCCCGGAACTCCTTCGTGGGGAGCATGCTTTTCGTCCTTCTTGCGCTTTCCATTTGTCCCTACGCCTCGGCGCAGCCGGCTGAGGAGGAAGGCTACAGCCATGTCCGCATCATCCGGCTGAGCCTGGTGGAGGGCCAGGTCTTCCTGACCCGCGCGGGCGAAAGCGATGGCCGGAAGGCCGTCCTGAACGATCCGGTGGGACACAGCGCCACGCTGGCCACGGCGGAGGGCATCGCTGAGGTTGAACTCGAAAGCGATGCCATCGTTCGCCTGGCGCAAAATTCTCGCCTGGCCATGACGGAGCTCGGGTTGCGCGGGAACGGCGGGCGGGTGACTCATCTTGCTCTTGAAAAAGGCACGGCGACTTTTTACGTCAAGTTGGGCAAGGCCGACGGCTTCCAGGTGACCACGCCCCAGGTTCAACTCTCCGTTTCCAAACGAGCCCAATTTCGTCTGGATGTTTACAGAAACGAGTCGGCAGTGATCGTGCGGCAGGGAAAAGTAGCACTGGATGCCCGCGGGAGTGCGGTCATCCTGGCCAAGGGCAAGTCGGCGGTGATTCGCGCGGAAGAGACCGGGGCCATTGAAATGGCGCAAGCCCCCGCACCGGACGAATGGGATCGCTGGAGCAACCGGCGCCAGGAGACGATCGAGATCGCGGCGAGTCGGAGCTACCTTCCCGCTCGCCTGACCTACGGGGCAAGCTCGCTCGATGCCTGGGGCCTGTGGTTCTCCTATCCGGGATACGGTTATGTTTGGCAGCCGTATGCGGCAGCCGGTTGGTCGCCCTTTTTCAACGGCTTCTGGGACTCGGTGCCTGGCCTGGGTTACACCTGGGTTTCTTACGAGCCTTGGGGCTGGCTGCCCTATCACTATGGCCGCTGGCTGCTGACACCCTATGGCTGGGCCTGGGTGCCGGGGTATTTTGGTTGGTTTTCACCGGGGCCGGTTAATTGGATCAATTGTGGAAACTATGTTGGTTGGGCGCCTAGGCAACCGGCAAGGCAGCCCCCAACTGCCGCAGCCCCGGCGGGAGGCTTGCCGCCGGGCACCGTCATCAATACTCCCGAGGGGGTAGCGACCGGCGGGCCGAACAAGCGCATCGCCGATGTTGAGGGAATAGATGTGATGCGCGCGACCTTCATGGACCGGCTGGCGCAAACTCCGGAGATGCGCCGACTGGCGATCGAGTCAGCGGCCAGGCAAACGGCTGCGCGGACGGCCGGTCAGCACCCTTCAGCAAGTCCCGAAGCCTCGGGACGATTTGTCTTTGACCCGCGGGAGCGGCGGTTCATCGCCAATCCAGAGGCGCGCGAATCCGATCTCACTCGAGCCCGCGAGTCTGCCCGGGAGCGAGCCCCCGGCTCAGTCATGGCGCCCGGCCTGCTCAAAGCAGCCGAAGAGCGCAGGAGCGGCGTGAAGATGCCGCCCTCGCAAGAGGCAATGCCTCGAATGCGGGGCCAGGGAGACTTTGATCGAGGCGAGATGCGCGGCCGCGGTGGGAGCTCGCCCGATTCAGGCAGGCCATCGGCGTCACCGCGACCTTCGGGTGAACCGCAGGCTTCGCCCCGGCCTTCCCCTCCGCCGGCTTCGCGGCCGGCTTCTCCGGGTGGAACACCCCGGCCTTCGTCGCCACCGCGACCACACGAGTAATGCTCCCACTCATCAGGCGCAGAAACTCGCCGCGACAGGGCGCTCGGTAGAGAGGCATTGCGCTGCCGGAGAACTTTTTTGCCTGCGGCAGGCCACGCCAAAGTAAGTGGCCGGGCAGGCGTGTTAACGAGCGTGCGGGGAGGTGGGAAGCGCCAGTGAGGTAGCGTGGCAAAGGGCTACTAGAGCCGTCGGGGCTGCCTCTCCGTCCTTGAGCTGCGCTTCTGAGTCAAGCTGAAGCCGGGCCTGCGCGAGGTCAAACTCAAGGAGCATGCTCCCATCCGGTTCCAAGTGGAATCCGGTCAGTCCGGCCATTTCTGGTTTCCGTTCGCGGTGGATGCTCTCGGTGAACCGTTCGAGTTGGGCTCTGCTCACCATTTTCCTGTCTTCCACTTTATTGGATGAGCAAATCGCTCTCCGGGCTGTCCATAATTTGTGATTTGTTGTAAGCAAAGGAAATCGGACTGCGCCCGCGTAGCAATTAGTCGGACTGCTGAAGCATTCGGGCAGGTACAGTACCACCTTTTGGGGCTTACACCTGCCGACGACTGGTGGAAACCAGCCAGAGGTTGGTGCACCTGAGCCCGAATAAAGCCGCCAACGGAGTGGAGAAAGCCGATCGGGTCGGAGGCGCTAATGGAGCGGGCGTGCTTCTGCCAAGCTCGCGCGGGTGACACCGGCTTCATGCAAGAGTTCAAGGGCAAAGCGAATTGGCACGCCAAAGTTGGTGCCGCTGAATTGCTCGAGGATGGCGAAGTTGATGCCGACCACATGTCCCCGGAGATTGAACAGCGGCCCGCCGCTTCCCCCCGATGTGGTGAGTGCATCATAAACAAGCTTGTTGGGCAGAACGTCCCCCAAGTGCCCCTGGGTGGTGGACGGCCGGAGCATCTTCCGCCGTGCCAGATCAGCGGCAATACGAAAAGGATCTTCGTTATTCGAGCGAACCACCTCGCGCGCCATTTCGAGATCCAACTTGGCCAGCACGGCGTCCAGCCCGGTGGGAAAACCAAGCAAGATGACCGGATCGCCGGCTGCCGTCGCCTTTTCATCCAGCTCAAGCGGCACCGGGGAAAGCTGCTTGAGAGAAGGGGGCGCTTTCTCCATCTCCAGGCGGACCACAGCCACGTCGGACTGAACGGAAACTCGCGCCGTTTGCAAATCCAACATCTCCCCCACGTCCGGGAAAATCGCCACAAAACGGGTGAGCCTGGGCTCAAAACCAAGGCTGCGGAAACGGGCCGCGTCGTCGTCCTGCCACCAGGGCTCCGCCACGTGGCGATTCGTCAGGATGTGTCCCTTGCTGCTCACCAGAAAGCCCGTTCCCGAATAGGTGATACTGAAGACCGGCCCGGTGCCCTCCACGGAAAAAACGACGTTCCCCTGGGCGTCGCGCAAAGGTTGGCCTGAACTGTCCAGCCCGGCAAAGCGCAGCGGCGCGTTGTTCGAATCGACGAAATGGAATCGCCCGGCAATCAGACAAACGCTGTGGGAATAGCGCTGGATGATCATGGAACGCGCTGTCCGTTCCTCCTCCAGCCGAGCGATGGCGCCGCGAGTGCTTCGTAACTGCGCTTCCAGACGCGCCAGCTCCGATGGCTTGCGGCTTCCGGCTGCTCGAGCGCCTTCGAGTTCCTGTTTCAGGCGCTCGTGACTGGCCAGCAGTTGCTCGTGTTGCTGCTGGAATTGCCGGCGCTCCTTTTGCGCTGTGGCCATCCACTCTTGCCGCTCACGTTCCACCGACTCCATCAGCGCCTGCTGCCGCGTGCGCTCGGCGCGCACCTGAACGATCAGGTTGCTGAACTGTCTCTCCAGGCTGCGCCGGACAAAGAATCCACGCACGCCCGCCACCAGCAGAACCAGAATGACAACGAGCATGGCTCCCTGGACGCTCCAGCGCTGCCGGCGCGAGGCAAAGCGGAAGAAATGTTCGGTGAAATCGCGCGCCGCAAACCAGCCGCGCCGCAGGCGGCCGCCGGAAACCATCGTGGAACGCGCGGCGGTGTCGCGCATGATCTCGCGCAGGGGGATACAGTGGCCATCGGGGAGGATGTGAACCCGGAGCCGCGGCCCGCCCATCCCCAGCTCGATCATGTCGCCTTCACGAAGGAAAATCTCTTCGACCTGCTGGTCATTCAAAAAACTTTGGCCGGCGCTCCGGTCGCGGAGCAGATATTCGCAGTCCACGAATTCAATGTCGGCGTGGTGGGGTTTGACAGGGGCGTCAAGCCGGGTGGAAAAGCGGACGCGGGACTTCCGGGAACTGCCCAGCGAGAATTTGCGCTCTTTCAGCGTGACCGCACGCCCGCGATGGCTGCCGGAGAGATGGACAAGACGAATCGGCATGCCCGTTCCTGGATAGGTAGATGCTCCCGACGCAGCTTCGACTCACCCCTGCTGTTGGATGCCTGGAAGAAAAGCCAGCGCGTCAGGAAACAACGACCCCGGCATAGCCCACCACTTCATCGCGCTCGCCGGTGACGTCGCCGCTGGTGGCATAGCGGACCAGCTCGGCGGTGGTGGCACCCAGATGGCAGGCTGCCGTGAGCATGACCGTTGCCGGGCCGTAGCCGCACATCGTGATGCCCTCGCTCCGAACGGTGTCGTAAAGCCCTCTCGGGTTGAGAGCCAAAATCTGGTCGAGCGCCTTGCGGTCTTTCACCCGCGTGACCGAGTCGCTCTCGTAATGATTCATGTCCGAGGATGCAACCACGACGGTCGGAACCTTGGATGCCGCAAGCACCCGCCCAATGGCCTCGCCCAGCGCTTCCAGCGGCGCAAAACGGCTCACGCCTACGGCAATCGGAACAAAATGGAATTGCCTGTGCAGGCGCTGGAGAAAAGGCAATTGTACTTCCAGCGAATGCTCCAACCGGTGAGCAGCTTCGTCTTCGGCAAGCAGATGGCAAGCCTTCTTCAGCTCGGCAGCCAGTTCAGGGTCGGCCGGCACATCCCCGAGCGGGGTCTGCCACGCTCCGGAGGACATGATCGCCAGCGATTCGCCCAACCCGGTATGATTCGGGCAAAGGATGATGTAGCGTTCCACCGGCTGCATGCGGGCAAAGACGGCGCCCGCCACATGACCGGAATAGAGGTAGCCGGCGTGGGGCACCACACAGCCAAGAGCCCGCGTCCTCTCGGCGCTGGCAACGAGAAAGCGATCCAGGTCGTGTATCAGTTTTTCGGGGTCAGCGGGGTAGAAACGGCCGGCTACGGCAGGTTGACGTATCACGGCACACCTCCAGCAGCCTGCCCCGTATCGTATGACCTGACCCTACAGGTGTCAAGCGTGGCAGGCTGCTTCGACCTTGTGTTCAAGCTCCCCTTTTTCATGCAAGATAGAAACTTTCCCGGGGTTCGATACGTTGATTGCAGCAGGAGGGAGCAGGTGCGTCCGCGACTGGCCTTACGCGAGCCGGTGACCATTGCGCTGGAAGCGCTCCGGGCGCACAAGCTGCGGTCGTTCCTGACGCTGCTCGGGGTGATCATCTCGGTGACCACGTTGATTGCGGTGATTTCAGTCATCGAGGGGATGAACCGCTACATCGCCGACCGGGTGGCCAACATGGGGTCGAACGTCTTCTTGATCACCCGCTTTCCCATCCTTACCGACGCTGAGGAATTTTTCAAAGCCGCCCGGCGCAACCGCAACATCAACTGGGAGGACTACGAAGCGGTACGTGACGGCATGCGGCTGGCTCAGGCCGTCGGCCTGGAGGTTCGCCTTTACGGCGGCGCTCGCTATGGCACCCGTGACCTGGCCGACGTCAACATTCGCGGGGTCACCGCCAACATCGCCGAGATGGATGTGGAAGAGGTTGCCGCCGGGCGCTATGTCAGCGATAGCGACGACCGGCATCGCGCCATGACCGCGGTCATCGGGGCCGAGGTAGCCGAGCGCCTGTTCCCCGGTGTGGACCCGCTCGGCAAGACCATCCTGGTGGACAGCCGACCCTTTCTGATTGTCGGGCTTGCCAGGCGCATCGGCACTGTGTTCGGCCAGTCCCAGGACAATTTCGTTTACATCCCCATTCAAACCTTCCTGAAGATCTACGGCACCAACCGGAGCCTCACCATCAACGTCCAGAGCCGGGGCCCGGAGATCATGTCCAAGACGCAAGACGAGGCTCGATGGATCATGCGCGGCCGGCGCCACCTGAAGCCGAACGAGCCGGACAGCTTCGGCATCATTGCCTCCGCCTCGGTGATGGACCTGTGGCATCAACTGACCGACGCCATCGCTCGCACCACCGTCGGCGTGGTCTCCATCTTCCTGGTGGTGGGCGGCATCGTCATCATGAACATCATGCTGGCCAGCGTCACCGAGCGCACCCGGGAAATCGGCATCCGCAAATCGGTGGGCGCGCGCAAGCGGGACATCCTGCTCCAGTTTCTGGTGGAGTCTGCGGTGCTGTCGGCAGTGGGGGGCGCGATCGGGGTGACGCTGGCATATATGATCTCGTGGCTGGTGGCCATGACGACCTCGATTCCGACGGCGGTGCCGGTGGCGGCGGTATTTCTGGCGTTGTTTGTATCCACCAGCGTTGGCCTGTTCTTCGGCATCTATCCGGCGCGAAAGGCGGCGCGGCTCGACCCGATCGAAGCGTTGCGGTTTGAGGGATAGCATGCCCTTGCCCGTTGCTGAAAATGTGCGCATGGCGCTCGACACGTTGCGCAGCCACAAGTTGCGCTCCTTCCTTACCCTGCTCGGCGTCATCGTCGGCACTGCCACCGTCATCACGGTCAGCTCCATCATCGAGGGCCTGCGCAGGGACGTCGCCGACTACCTCGAAGACTACGGCACCAACACGCTGTTCATCTACAAATTCAGTCCCGGAATTCACATTGGTCGGTTGAGCAACGAGGAGCGGATGCGCAAGCCGCTTACGCTCGAGGACATGGAGGCGATTGCCGAATCCTGCCCTTCGGTGAAGCGGGCGGTGGCCGAAGCCTTCTATCGTTTCGGCATGCAGCCGCCACACGTGGACAATGTGCGCTACAAGGGTCACGAGGTTTTCCAGGTCGAGCATACCGGCACGCTGCCCGTCTATCAGGACGTCCTCAACGCGCGCATCGCCCAAGGCCGCTTCTTCACCGATGCGGAAAACTTGCACCGCGCGAGCGTGGCAGTGATCGGCCACGACATCGGCGAGGCCTTTTTCTTGAACCAAGACGCGCTGGGGAAAACCATTCTGGTCAATGGCGTGCCCTATCAGGTGGTCGGCGTGCTCGAGAAGCGCAAGGGACAGTTCTTCCGCGACGAGTCAGCCGATAAGCAGGTGTTGGTGCCCTACCACACCTATCGCAAGAACAACCCCGGCGCCGACGACCATTTCATCGGCGCGGAGGCCTATCCGGGTAAGATGGGCGACGCCGAAGATGAAATCCGGACGCTCCTGCGCCGGCGCCGCAACGTGCCCTACAACAAGCCGGACAACTTTGGCATCTCCAGCGCCGAACAGATCGTCGAGCAATTCAAGGATATTACCGGAGCCATCGCCCTGGCCATGGTGGTCATCAGTTCCATCGGCCTGCTCGTGGGCGGAGTGGGGGTGATGAACATCATGCTCGTCTCGGTGACCGAACGCACCCGCGAAATTGGCGTGCGCAAGGCCATCGGCGCCCGCAAGCGTGACGTAACCTGGCAGTTCCTCACCGAGGCGATGACGCTGACCGGGATAGGCGGGGTCATCGGCATCCTCATCGGCATCAGCCTCAGCCTCCTCATCAACGCCCTCGCGCCCAAGTTGCCGTCGGTGGTGCCGGCCTGGGCGGTTGCGGCGGGCGTGATGCTCGCGGTAAGCGTGGGACTTTTCTTCGGCGTGTATCCGGCGGTGAAAGCCGCCGGCCTCGACCCGGTTGAAGCCTTGCGCTACGAATAGCACTACGCGCAATGCCCCGGGTGACAAAGATCATCGCCACCGGCGCTACAAACTCCATCGAAAAGCCGATTGAGGCGGGAAAGAAGAGGCTAGATAGGTCTCGAAGGCTTTCCGCGAATCTTGACAGCCGTGTCCGTTCCCGGAAGGAATTCCACGCTGACTCTGTCGCCGTGCTGGTAGCCGCCGCGGTCCAGGATTTTCTCAACCTTCGGCAACAGCCTGGGATCGTAGGTGAAGGTGCGCACGGCGTAGGGATTGTCCTTGCCCTGCACCATGATGGCGGCGCGAGTCATGCTCAAAACAGTGCCGCGAAATACTTCGAGCTTCGTCTTGGGAGTCTTCAGCTTGATAGGAGGCGGCTGTTGCGCCAACTGTAGTTGGGGAAGGCCCAAGAAAATTGCGGCAGCAAGCGCGATTTGCGCCAGCCGCCAGGCGGCGGAAAGCCTATTTTGCGTCTTCATCGAGGCTGATCTTGAGCGAACGCAGAAACTTCATGTCCTGGGAGGTGATTCCATCGCCCCGCCTCTGGCGGGGTTCGGCGTCGGCATCTACGGTCGCTTGACCTTCATCGTCGAGACGAATGTGAAGGCGCTTGAGGAAGCGTTTATCCTGGCTGGTGATGACGAGGGAGGCATCTTCGGGGCGCTTGCTCAAGCCAATGGTGGCGTCGAGGACCAGGAAAATGTCGTAGCCGGACGCGCGGATGGTACCGATTACATCAGCGACTTGGTCAGAATCGGACACCGATTCGTTGATGGCCTTACCCAGTTCGCGGAGAAGTTGCCTCAGGCGATCATCGAGCCGCAAGTGTCTCCTCCCCCCGTCGCGTCCCACCAAGCGACATTCTACGTGCCGACTTCCCGCAGTGTCAAGGAACCGGGAGTACCAATCTTGGGGGGCCAGTTACAGGCAATTGGTCAATGGTCTGTCGAGGTGACGGGATTTGTCATCGTTGCCTCTCCCGCCGGCTTGCTTGTTCCCTCATGGCGCGGCGTGGTTCAACAGGGCCGGGCACCAGGCGCGACTCACCCGGCTTGCGCCTGCCGGCGCGAGCCACTAAGATAGCCGGCATGGCCGCCATGAGCCGGATTTTCAACGCTGCGCTTGGCGCGGGCTGGGGCGTGGCGCGATCGCTCTGGCGCGTGGCGCGCGCCTTGTTCCACGAGATCACCGGAGCGCTTTTCCTGGTCCTGGCGTTTATGGGCGGCGCAGCCGCCATCCGCGAATGGCGGCACTCCTCTCAAGAGGCCTACCACTGGCTTCGCTTCGGGTTGAGCGCGGCATTTTCCTTGATGATGCTGATTTTTGCGATTTCTTCGTTTCGCAGCGCCCGGCGGGTAAAGTGAACAAACCAAGCAAGGTTGAAAAGAAACCGTCCGAGCAAGAGCAAAAGTTCGAGACCACCTCGCACATTGAAGTCGCCCGGTGCTATGCGCCTGCCAATCGAGGTGATTTCGATCCGGGTGAGAAGCTCGGCGAGCCCGGAGTCTTTCCCTTCACTCGCGGGGTCTATCCCACGATGTATCGCGGCCGGCTCTGGACCATGCGACAATATGCCGGCTACGGCAGCGCTCAAGAATCCAATCGTCGCTTCCGCTATCTCCTGGAACAGGGCCAGACCGGGCTCTCGGTGGCGTTTGATCTTCCCACCCAGATTGGCCTGGACAGCGACCATCCCCTGGCCGCCGGCGAGGTTGGCAAGGTAGGCGTGGCGATCGCCTCGCTCGAAGACATGGAGACGCTGTTCGAAGGCATTCCGCTTGGGCGCGTCTCCACCTCCATGACCATCAATGCCACCGCGGCGATCCTGCTGTGCCTGTACGTTGCCATCGCCAAAAAGCAAGGCGCCGATCTGCTCAAGCTCTCCGGCACCGTGCAGAATGACATCCTGAAAGAATACATTGCCCGCGGGACTTACATTTTCCCGCCCAAACCGGCGATGCGGATCGTCACCGATCTCTTCCGCTGGTGTAAAGACACGCTGCCCGAATGGAACACGATTTCCATCTCCGGCTACCACATCCGCGAGGCCGGTTCCACCGCTGTCCAGGAGGTTGCCTTCACGCTGGCAAACGCGAAGGCTTACGTTCGGGCGGCGCTGGAGGCGGGACTCGAGATCGATGATTTTGCGCCGCGACTTTCCTTCTTCTTCAGCGCGCACAATAACGTTCTGGAAGAGGTAGCCAAATTCCGAGCGGCGCGCCGGCTCTGGGCGCACATCATGAAGGAAGAGTTTGGCGCGCGCGACCCTCGCTCAATGATGCTGCGTTTCCACGCGCAGACGGCCGGCGCCACCCTGACCGCGCAGCAGCCGCATGTCAACGTCGTCCGCGTGACCCTCCAGGCGCTGGCCGCCGTCCTCGGCGGTTGCCAATCTCTCCACGGCAATGCTCTGGACGAAGCACTCGCCCTCCCGACCGAGGAATCGGCTCTGCTCGCTCTTCGCACGCAACAGGTGATCGGGCACGAGAGCGGGGTTACCAGCACCGTTGACCCGGCCGGCGGCTCTTACTGCATCGAAGCCCTGACGGATGAGATCGAGCGCCGCGCTGCCGAATACCTCAACCGGATGGAAGCGATGGGAGGCACGCTGCGAGCGATCGAGACGGGCTACATTCAAACCGAAGTGCAGCAGGCAGCCTACGAGTACCAACGGGCCATTGAAGACACGAGACAGACGGTCGTTGGCGTGAATCGCTTCACCACCGAAGGAGATAAGCCCATCCCAATTCTGCGCATCGATCCGGAGATCGAGCGGGCCCAGGTCGAGCGCTTGCGCCGCCTGCGTGCATCACGCGATGCCGCCGCTGTCGAGGCCGCTCTTGCCGAGGTCGAGTGCCGGGCGCTCACCGAGGAAAATCTCTTGCCCGCCGTTCTCGCCGCGGTCGAGGCTTACGCCACCGTCGGTGAAATCGCGGATACTCTTCGACGCGTGTTTGGCGAGTATCGCGAGACGATCGTGGTGTAGGGGCGCTGCTCTCCTGAGACGGAGGGTGATTCTACATCGCACATCAAAGAATCTCCGGAAAAGACGCCAGCTCTCCAGGCGGCCACCCAATCCACTATTCTATTTCCGCAAAATGCTCGGGGCAGCCCATTGAGCGCTCGCGCCAAAGTTCGCACCGCCGCTGAAGCATTCGGTTACGTTAACCGCGTTGGCTTCTGCCTGCTTTTTCCGACAAAAGGTCTGGACATGCCGAGCCTGTATGAAGTGGTCGGCAACGCCCGCATCAAGATTCCGATGTGGAACGAGGACATCGAGCGCTGCTGGACGTGGAAAGACGAGTTGCCGAGGCAGCGACGCGCCTTTTTTGCCAAGTATTTTCGCGGGCGCGGCACGTTCATATCGCTCGAGATGCTTCCCTCCTTTCTGGCGCTGCACCATGCTCCCACTTCGCCCGGAGAGTTCAAAGGTTTTTTTGAGGCCGGCCGCATCTCGCCCACAGCGAGAGCGGTCTGGGAAGCGCTGGCCGAGCATGGGCCGCTGGCCGTTCTCGAGCTGCGCCACGCCTGCGGCCTGGCCGGCAAGAGTGGAAACGTCCGCTTCAAGAAAGCGGCTGAGGAACTGCAAAGAAAATTGATCATCGTCCACTTCGGCACCGAGCAGGAGACGGCTGCGTGGCCCTCGGGGAAGTATGAATTGACGTGCCGTGCCTTTCCGAAACAGGTGGCGCGGGCAAGAACAATCCCGAAGGAAACCGCACGAGCCAGGATCGCCGCGAAGTACCTCGAATCCCGGCCCGGGAAGGCCGCTCGGGATTTGGCGCGTATCTTTGGGTGGTCGCGGGAAGAAACGGAGAAGGCCATGAAAAATCAGCCGCCCGCGCCCGTTTGAGCACAGGCGGCATTGCCTTTCAAGCCGAGCTGGTCAGCAATCCCGCGCATCGCTTGAATACAGAAGGCGACGTGCTCCTCGACGGGCACGCTCAGTTCTTCGGCGCCCTTCAAGATATCCTCGCGGTTCACGGAGCGGGCAAAAGCCTTGTCCTTGAACCGCTTCGTCACCGACTTGGCCTCCAGCTCCATGATGCTCTTATTCGGCCGCACCAGCGCGCAGGCCGTGATGAACCCCGCCAGCTCGTCGCAAGCAAAGAGGCTTTTCTCGAGCTTGCTCACCCGCGGCACATTCATGTAATCGGCGTGTGATTGGACGGCGCGAATGATTTCTTCCGGCCAGCCGCGTTCCCGCAAGATTTTCGAGCCTTCGGCCGGATGATGGGGCGCGTCAGGCCAGCGCTCGTAATCAAAATCATGGATGAGGCCCACCACGCCCCAGAGGTTTTCATCTTCTCCCCATTTGCGAGCGTAGGCGCGCAGGCAGGCCTCGACCGCCAGCGCGTGCTTGCGCAGATTCTCGTTCCTGGTGAATTCACAGAGCAATTCCCAGACAGCAGCGCGATCGTACATGGTCGTTTCCGCCCGGCAGGCGGCCCGTGCCGGGGTCGCTCGTCGTCAAAAGCGGCATTGTACCAGAGTCAAAAGAGACCCACCAAAGCGGTGAAAATTCCCTCAAGAGGCAAAATGGGGCTTGACAGGGGGTTACGAACAACACACAATACGCGCCATTCGACTCCTCCAGATTTGCAGCATCCGTTTGCGGCCAGGAGACAACCTCGGGGGACGCATGGCCGAAACGACGCTTGAGCGTGAAACGCTTCGCTGCAAAGCCTGTGGATTAGTCCAGTTTCGCACCCGCAACAACCTCTGCCGCCGGTGTTTGGTACACTTGCCCGAGCCGGTGCTGCCCGAGATGATCAGCCCACCCGTGCCACCACCGCTGCCCGAGGCGACGCAAGAAATGCTGCGCCGCTATCTGAACCGCGATACGGTGGCGAACATCGGCCGGATGATTCGCCGGCTGCGGGAACGCCGCGGGCTTACGCAAAGCAACCTTCAGGCGCGCTCGGGTGTTTCACGGTCTTATCTCTCGCGGATTGAGTCCGGGCAGATGACACCCTCGCTGGCCACGCTGGAGAAGGTAACAGCGGCGCTGCAGGTGACCATGGCTCAGCTCTTCACGCCGGTCAACGGATCGATGCTTGACGATTACTTCATCGCTGAGCTGCGGCCGTATCTGCGCCGGCTCGACGGCATGCAGTGGTCCACCGTGCTGCGCAAGATGCAGGAACTGGCAGCTTTGGGGCCGAACTGACGGCCTCGCCGCGTCAGCCGGCTTGTGCCGTTCCAACTTGTTTAAACTGGAGTCGCTCGCAATAGGCGCAATCAGTTGGAACGGCACTCGGAACAGGACAAGGTCCGGCTGGAAGAATCGGATCTTCCCGTGATCGAACCGGTCGAGTACGGCGAGATTCGCTACTTTCGCATGGCCCGGCGGTACTTCGGCCGCCTGCTCTATACCACCGGCGTTTTCTGGGTGGACGGACTGCTTTTTGACTCTGGCCCGCCGAATATTTCCCGGGAATTCGCTCGCCTGTCCAGGGAACTTGCCATTCGCCTCTCGGTGACCACTCATCACCACGAGGACCATGTCGGCAACCACGCCACGCTTCGACGCATGGGAATTCCCCTGTTCGCTCATTCCACCGCCATCCCGCGCCTCGCTCACCCGCCAGAGAGATTGCATCTCTATCGCCGCCTTGCCTGGGGCACGCCTGAGGCCGCCCTAGCTCAGCCGCTTGGGCCGGAGATTGCGACCCGGCAGCTTCGCTTCCAGGTGATCCACACCCCGGGTCACGCCGAGGACCACGTGGCGCTGTTCGAGCCCAACCGAGGCTGGCTGTTCACCGGCGATCTCTATCTGGGTCCCTACCTGCGCTATCTGCGCGCGGATGAGGACGTCTATGCTTTGATGGATTCGCTCCGCAGGCTCTTGACGCTCGACTTTCGCGAGATCTATTGCCAGCATCGCGGGCAGGTGGAAGACGGCCGCCGGATGCTGGCGAGGAAGCTGGCGTTCCTGGAAGAGCTTGCCGGCCGGGTGCTTGCTCTCCACCAGGAGGGCTTCAGTGAAGCGGCTATCGCGGGAAAACTTTTCTCAGGCGATCGTTTTTGGCGCTTTTTCACCGGAGGCCACTTTTCCCGGCGCAATTTTGTTCGGGCATTCCTCAAGAAAAAAGCTGCTTGACTCCTATCCGCAGGCGGGCAAAGCGGGGGTTGGCGGAGGCCGCCACCCTTGCTAGAATGGAATTTCCTGAACAATGACGCCACGGACAATGTACGAAAAAATATGGGAAGCCCACCTGGTGCAGGAGACGCCGGGCCAGCCTGCCCTCATCTACATTGACCGGCATTTGATCCACGAAGGAACTTCACCGCAGGCCTTTACCGGGTTGCGGCAAACGGGGCGGCGGGTGAGGCGACCGGATTTGACGTTCGCCGTGATGGACCACTCGGTGCCCACCAAAGACCGGCACCTGCCTATCCTGGACACGGTCGCCGCCAAGCAATTTGAAGCGCTGGCCAGAAACTGCGCGGAAACCGGAGTGCGGCTCTTCGATATGTCCAGCAAAAACCAGGGCATCGTGCACGTGATCGGGCCGGAACTGGGCATCACCCAACCCGCGCAAACGATTGTCTGCGGCGACAGCCATACCTCGACGCACGGCGCGCTCGGGGCGCTGGCGTTCGGCATCGGCACCAGCGAGGTCGAACACGTGTTGGCGACGCAGTGCCTGCCGCAGTTCAAGTCGAAGACAATGCTGGTGCGGGTGCATGGGAAGCGGAGGCGGGGTGTGACGGCGAAAGACATCATCCTGGCGATTATCGGAAAGATCGGCATTGCCGGCGGCACCGGCCATGTGTTCGAGTATGCCGGACAGGCCATCGGCGACCTGACGATGGAAGGCCGGATGACGGTGTGCAATATGTCCATCGAGGCTGGCGGCCGGGCGGGAATGGTCGCGCCCGACGATACCACGTTTGCCTATCTGGAAGGGCGTCCCTACGTGCCGCACGGAAAAGATTTTCAAATGGCGGTCCAGGCGTGGAAGTCCGTCGTATCCGACGCCGGAGCGGTCTATGACAGCAGGGTTGAGCTCAATGGGGAGGAGATTGCGCCGCAGGTGACCTGGGGCACAAACCCGGGAATGGTGACCGATGTGACCGGGCGCGTGCCCGATCCGAGTTCCTTCTCGAATCCTGTGGAACGAAGGGCGGCCGAGCGAGCGCTGGAATATATGGCGCTCGAGCCCGGGACGCGGATTGCCGACCTTCGGCTCGATCGCGTGTTTATCGGGTCGTGCACCAACTCGCGGATCGAGGATTTGCGGGCGGCGGCGCGGGTGGTGGCCGGCAAGAAAGTGGCGCGCACGGTGAACGCGCTGGTGGTTCCCGGTTCGATGCAGGTGAAGGCGCAGGCGGAAAAGGAAGGGCTACACAAGATCTTTCTCGAGGCGGGGTTCGAGTGGCGGGACGCCGGCTGCAGCATGTGCATCGGGATGAATCCCGATGTGCTCCCGAGCGGGGAGCGCTGCGCCAGCACCTCGAACCGCAATTTCGAAGGGCGCCAGGGAAAGGGCGGTCGGACGCACCTGGTGAGCCCGATCATGGCGGCCGCGGCGGCGATCGAAGGCCACTTCGTGGACATCCGCGAATGGGACGTGGGCGGAACCGAATAGCAAGGAGGCAGCGAGCCAAGGAGGCAGAGAAGCAGGGTAGTGATGCAGCCGTTCTCGACACATACCGGAGTGGTGGCGCCGCTCGATCGGGTGAACGTGGATACCGATCAGATGGTGCCGAAGCAATTCCTGAAAGGGTTGACGCGCGAAGGCTTCGGGCGCGTCCTCTTCTACGACTGGCGCTACCTGGAAGGGGAGGTGCCCAACCCCGATTTTGTGCTCAACCGGCCACGCTACCAGGGAGCTTCCATCCTGCTGACGCGGGCCAACTTCGGTTGCGGTTCGAGCCGCGAGCACGCCCCCTGGGCGGTGCTGGACTACGGCTTCCGCGTCGTCATCGCGCCGAGCTTTGCCGACATCTTCTACAACAATTGCTTCAAGAATGGCCTCCTGCCGGTGACGCTTGCCGATAGCGAGGTGGATAAGCTGTTCGAGCGCGCCGAGCGGAACGAAAGCTATCGGTTAACGGTTGACCTGGAGAGCCAGACCGTCACGGACGAATCCGGTGTGAAGTTTTCTTTCTCCATCGATCCGTTCCGCAAAGAGTCTCTGCTGAAAGGGCTGGACGACATCGGGATGACACTCGAACACGAGCACGAGATCGCCGCCTACGAGAAAAAGCACCGACCCTCGGCGGTGATGCACGGCGACAGCGACATTTGATCGGTGGGACAATTTGGACGGCGTCCTGCCGGAAGGGCGCGGTCATCCGCCAGCGCAATCCGCAATCAAGCAGCTCGGGAGCGCTTCCCCGCGTTAACCCGTGGAGCCCGGACTGCCGGCACTCGGATGGACTCGCAGCCGGTGGGCGATGGAAAAGATGTAGTGGACTCCGGAAATCACCGTAGTGGCGGCGGCGAGATAGAGCAAGAGCTGGCCCGTCGAGTGAAGGGGCGGCGTTTGCGCCACCTCCGCTGCCATCACCACCAGGACCGCCAGGATCTGGGCGCCGGTGTTGATCTTGCCGTAGAGACTCGGAGAAAACCGGCGGTAGTCGGAAAACAAAACAATGATCGCCACCGTCGCGATGATGAGCAGATCGCGGCTGAGCACCAGGATCGTCAGCCACCAACCCACCTTGCCTTTCACCGCCAGCAGGATAAACGCGGAAGAAAGCAAGAGCTTGTCGGCGATGGGGTCCAAAAAGGCTCCGATGTCGGTTTGCTGGTGAAACAGGCGCGCCAGCAGCCCATCCAACCCGTCAGTCAGACCGGCAATAACGAAGATGAGCAGAGCCCAGCGGTAGTGGCCGTATTCGATGGCAATGATGAAGAAAGGAAGGAAGACAAAGCGCAGGAGGGTGAGTTGGTTGGCAGCGGTAAAAATGCGGGTGGTCATGAGGCATCCCGATCCCGAAGCCTCGGGATCGGGACGGGGCAATATAGCCGCGCCTCCCGCCGATGTCAACGCTGCGGCTGAGGAGCCGGGCGTGCCGCGCCGCCGCCCGGCCTGGTCGTTAGCCAAGAAAAATTCTTCGTGGAACGGTGGCGGCTAGGGGGTTGGCCGGCCGGAGGAATTGTCTTCGCTTTCCCCGCCGCCGTTTGAAGCGGTCGCGGCTGGCGCGGGTGGACGCATGGTGGCCACTCGGGCGCCGGCCAAACCGCGGAGCCATTCAAACATTTTGTTGCTGAACAGCCCGGTGATGATCGAGACAGCGAAGATCAGCAGGGGGGAAGCTCCGCGCAAGCCAAGCGCTGAAATATCGGTAGCGGCAGCCAAGTCAGCCGTAAACGAAACCTGAAACAGAAGACCGACCACCGCCAGGGAAATAACCGGCGCACCGACCAGCTTCGTCACGTACCACGGCATAAACCCCAGCGTGTTCCACCGGCTGCGAAACTTCCAGTTGAGGTGGATGGTAATCGTGATCATCCCGAGCAAACTTCCCAGTACGATCAGGGCAACGGGCGCTGGTGGAGGCTCTGCCGACGTCGCCAACGCCGTTTCAAGTTCGGTCAGGATCTTGGCGGCATCGGCCAGATCGGCTGGTTCCTTATTGAGGTCGCCCAGGACGTTTTCCAGCCACGAATTGGCGAGACGCAGGTCGCGCTCGGGCAGCCGCATTTCCGAAAGGGTGGAGGCCAGCGCCTCCACTTCGCCGCGCAGGAGGCTGGTGTCTGGCGCAGCGACTGCGCCCGCTGCTTGCCCGCCTTCTTGTTGGGGACCCGGCACCGGAGATGCCGGAGGAAGCTGTTTCGTTTCCTCAGCGGCGCGTGCCATTACGATCTGCACGCGGCGGACTTCCGCCCGCGCATGGCCTCGTTCTTCCCACTGCTCTCGCGTAAGCGCGGTCTGCGGGTCGAACCGCCCGAACAGGCGAACGCTGTAACCGAGCAAACCAATGCCGGCAGCGATCTGCAGCAAAAGAAATAGAGAGACCACCAGCAGCCGCCGGCCCACTGATTGCAGGTCACCCGGGCTGAGCGCCGACAGAACATTCCAGAAGCGCCGCCAGGCAGCGTCCATGCCGGCGCGGTTGGAGGAGGCGGTCAATTGCTGAAGCCGCCGCTCGAGTTGCGCCATCATGAGACGGATTTCGGCCAGCCAGGCCTGAACAAGCAACCGGGTGATGCCCCGGAGCTGCCCCACCTGAGCGGCGAATTGTTGATAGGCCTGTTCCTGTTCCCGAAACTTTCGCTGGAGTAAAGCCAGTTCGGCGTTGGCAGCAGCTCCGGCTGCACCCCGCGCCGGGCGTCCACCACGAGAAGCAGGGATTCCAGGAGTTGCCATAAGACCTCCTTCCGCGCTGGAGCAGCGCGCATCGGCTATCAATCGGGGCCGATCGGATTGGCCAGGCCGGCGGGCTGCTGGCGCACCGTCTGGCCGTCGGAAAGAAACAGAATCGAGTCATCCTTCGCGGTCAGATAAATCCTTTTATGAATCTTCACCGTGGTCCACTCGCCCTTGGCGCTCTCCCCGGCATCAACTGTCCGGATTTCTTTGTCGGCATCCGCCGTGATCACGGCCAGCAACGCCCCAAGAGTGAGGGCACGAGGGTGGCGATAACCTTTGTTTTTGCCAATATTTTTCCGTCCACTCGAAATGGCCGCCCACTGCGGCCTCATCTGGCTCAAAAAATCGTGCGTGGAAGAAGTCTCCGCGCCGTGGTGGCCCACCTTGTAGAAGGCCGCCCCGCCCAGGCGGGGCTTGATCAACGGGTCAGCGAGGAGCTGGGCTTCCTCCTCCTTTTCGGCATCGCCGGTAAAGAGAAAACTCAGCTTGTCATACTTCACCCGCACCACCACCGAGTTGTTGTTGACGTTCTTCGCCTTGCCAAAGCCTTTGGGCACAAGCAACTCGGCGTGGAGGTTTGTCGCCGGGCAAAAATCGGCGATCGAGGAAAGGGACTTGCCGGCGGGAATGTACTGGAGCGTGCCCGCTTTTTTCTGCTGATTGGCCAGGGTGCGAATTTTTTTGAAGGTTTTGGTGTAGCTTTTTCCGTTGTCCACGAATTTGCCGACCTTAAAAGTCTGCAAGACCCAGTGAAGGCCGGCAATGTGGTCATCGTGCGGATGAGAGGCGATTACCACCTGCAGGGGCGGTTGCTGCCCGGGAACAAGCTGCCTGAGTTGTTGCTGGAAGGCCTTCTGGCTATTGGGGTAGCCGCGAGCGCCGGCATCGATCAGCATACGATGGGTTGCGTGGGGGCAAACAATCAAGATGGCATCGCCCTGGCCGACGTTCAGGACGTAGATCTTCATGTCGCCCTGCACGGTGGCGGCGCGGGCCGGCTGGACGAATACCAGCCAGAGTGCGCCTGCCAGGAGAGCGCGGGTGGCGAGCCGGTGTCTTCCTCTCTCGCCCGCGCCGTTGACCGCGGGAGCAGCTGCCTCCCGGGCCGGAGCCCCGCGCCACACGGCACCGGGCGAAGTTAGTCTGGCTCGCACGGACTGGCTCTCGCGATGTTGGAATTTCTGTGTGAGGGTCCCTGATAAAGCAACCGAAGTATAACACCCAGGTTAAAAGGAAACAAATAAGCCCGGCGGGCTTTTGACTATCGCCAGCCAACTGTCAAGCGGGTCGGCTGGCAGGTCGCCACGGCGACCGGTACAATCCTTTCCATGGACGCGAGAGAGATCCTGGATCCGGTGATGCTTGCCGCCGGGTTTGACGCCTGGGGCGTGGCGCCGGTCGAAGGCCTGCTGGAACTCGAAAACCTGCCGGAATGGCTGGCGCGCGGGTACGCGGGAGAGATGCGCTATCTCACCGACCCGCGGCGAAACGACCCGCGGCAGGTCATGCCGTCGGCCCGCTCGATTATCGTCTGCGCCCTGAATTACAACACGGACCGCCCCTATTCGACTGAAGTTCCGCTCGACCCTGAGCGTGGATGGATTTCTCGCTATGCCTGGGGCGAGGACTACCACGGTATCCTGATGGAGAAGCTCGAGGCAGTGATGGCGGCGTTGCGCGCGAGCCTTGCCGAACCTTTTGAGGCGCGGGCCTACGTGGATACCGGGCCGGTGGTCGAACGCGTTGCCGCGAAGTACGCCGGAATCGGCTGGTTGGCAAAGAATACTTGTTTGATCAACGAGAAGCTCGGTTCCTGGCTCTTTCTTGGAGTGATCCTGACGAGCTTGGAGTTGTCGCCGACTGCCTCGCCGGCTCCGTCCGGGGCGGATGCGGCGGGAGCAAGCCCGCCGCCCGACCTCTGCGGCAACTGCCGTCTCTGCATTGATGCCTGTCCCACCGGTGCGATTGTTGAGCCGTATGTGCTCGACGCTCGGCGGTGCATTTCCTATTTGACAATCGAGCTGCGCGGATCAATCCCGGAAGAATTTCGCGCCCCGATGGGCCGGCAGGTCTTCGGCTGCGACATCTGCCAGGACGTATGCCCGTGGAATCGGAAGTCGCCGGTGAGCAGTGCGCCAGAATTTCTTCCGCGAACGCCTGTGGCCGAGAGCGAAACTCGAAATTCGATCCCGAAGCGTCGGGACGAAAATCGGAGGGTGGCCCATCCTTGCGAACTTGTCCCGAGCGGAGCCGAGGGAGCGAGGGTGGGGATGGAGAAACAAGCTGTGAACTCTTCCTCGTCCGCGGATAGCGCTTCCCTCTTTTCGCCATCGCTCAAGTGGCTCGCTTCGCTCAGCGAAGAGGAATTCCGCCAGATATTCCGCGCCAGCGCCTTGAAGCGAGCGCGTAAGCAAGGCGTCTTGCGAAACATCCTGGTGGCGATGGGAAATTCCGGAAATGCTCGGTTTGTGCCCATTCTGCGGAAATTTGCGGAGCACGAGGACGTAGTCCTATCCGAAGCTGCCCGCTGGGCCCTGAAACGGTTCGTTGGAGCCTGAACGTACCTACAGGTGCCCCTGTAGCGGCGGCGGGGCGGGTGGGTGGCCCATCCTCGCGAAGCGAGGGTGGGGACAGAAGAGCAAGCCAAGGAGCAAGAATGTTGACCGGATGGAAGCGCACAGCGTGTTTGTCCTGCAGCTTGTTCTTTGGAGTCGGAACTGCCGTCTTCCAGTTAGGCTATCTCAGGCAACACCGTCGCTTGAACCCGTTTACCCTAGCCGATCTGTTTCTCTCCTTCTTCATGCTGGTGAGCGTAGCCGGGATGCTGCGCCGGCGTTGGGGAGATTTCTTGAACGCGCTCTGCTGGGCAGGATTTGTGGGAATCTACGCCTCCGCACTGACCTATTTTGCGTTCTTCCTGGGCGCCGCTTCCCCGCGCGTCGCGGTGATGGCCACGGCCGCCGGACTCCCCATCGCGTTCTTGCTGATCGCCGCGCATCTGGCGGCGCAGAAAGGCCGCCCCTAGAGACAGCGGTCAGCTCCCCTCGCCGTGCTATCCTAGTGTCCTGTAACAGAAGATCGTTGAATAATTCTGGGGCGGTGGGCTAGTGGGTGTGGAGTGCGGGAGCTTGCTCCCGCTTTTTCGCATTGCGCGTTGCCGCCGTCCTCCATGAGCTGGAGCAGCGAGCCAGCGGCCGCTTTCGAAAAGCGCCGGCGAGCCGCCGCACTCCACGAGACCGAACCGCCCCTGAGGAGAAACCATGAAACGTTTTCTACCGGCTATCTTTGCGTTGCTTGCGCTTGCCGTTTGGATGGCGCGACCGGTGCGAGCGCAAATCGAGCGACAGCCGCCGAACGTCACCATCCAAAACTACAATCAGCTTCAAAGTTATCACCTGCGCGTGGACCAGGGCGGCAAGCCGATGTATGTGCCCCGCGCATGGGGCCGGTTGGTGGCCGTCCAACCGATCCAGGATAAACTGGCGCTGTTTCTGGAGGCAGAGACGGGCGAGATTTTCGTCGTGGCGCTGGTCGTCTCCGGCAACTTCACCCAATCCAATGACTTGGCCGTGGACTTGACCCACGGCGGCGTCGTGACGGTGATCCCGCGACAGCCCTAAGGGGTTCGCTTTTCGATTTTCGCTTCTCGGTCTTCGAAAATCGCCATTGCAATCCGGCCTCGAAGCGGCATAGGATTTTGGGATTCAAGCAAACTCAACGGGAGGGGCATGATGGGCAGAAAGCTCCGGCCACGTCTCTGGAAGAAGGTGGTCGTAGTCGGGCTCACCGGCGCCAGCGTCGCTTTGCTGGGGGCGCAACGGGATGCCAAGAAAGTCGAGCCGGTGGAGTGGCCCGAAATCAAACGGTATGAGGCGATGAAGATTCCCGCCGACAATCCCATGACGGTAGCCAAAGTCGAACTCGGCAAAGAGCTCTACTATGACCCGCGGCTCAGCGGCGACGGCTCCCGCTCCTGTTACTCCTGTCACCTCGCCGAACATGGACTGACCGACGGCAAGCCCACCGCCATCGGCGCCTACGGGGCAGCCCTGCCGCGCTCCAGCCCCACGCTCTGGAACATCGGATACCACGCCGAGTTTTACTGGGATGGACGGAGCAAGTCGCTCGAGGCCCAAGCGAAGGCCGCCTGGTCGGGCGGCAATATGGGAGCCTCCGGGAAGGATGGCCGCCCGAGCATGGAAGACATTTGCGCCAAGCTGAACCGGATCCCCGACTACCGCAAACAATTCCAGGAGGTGTTTGGTCAGGAGGCTACGCCGGACAGCGTCGTCAAGGCCATCGCCGCCTTCGAGCGCACCATCGTCAGCAACGAGTCCGCGTGGATTCGCTTCCGCGAAGGAGATGAATCGGCTTTCAGCAAGGCAGCCCGGCGTGGCTCAAAAATCTTCAGCGAGAAAGCCAAATGCACCAACTGCCACGATGGGCTGCTGCTGACCGACCAGCAGTATCACAACATCGGCATCGGGATGAAGGACCAAAACCCGGATCTCGGCCGGTACAATGTGACCAAGACCGAGCGGGATAAAGGGGCCTTCAAAACTCCCACGCTTCTGGACATCAGCAAGTCGGCCCCCTACTTCCACAATGGCAGCGTGGCCACGCTCGAAGAAGCGGTGAATTTGATGCTCGGCGGGGGAATCGCCAATCCCTATCTGGACCGGGTGAACCTGAAACCTGTCAAGCTGACCAAGAAAGAGAAAGCCGACTTGCTGGCTTTCCTGCGCGAACTCAATGTCGAATACAAGATCACGGCCCCGACTCTTCCCCCATAGCCGGCGAACTGTGCTTTGCGCACCCGGTCCCGCCACCCGTATCTATTGGGGGTTAGCCGAATTGATCCACAGCTCGCGACCCAATTGTTTGTTCAGAAGACTCTGGAAGCCTGCAACAAATTTGCCGACATTTCTGGAGGTGAAACGATGTCAAACGCCACGCCGTCTCATGTTGGTTCGGTGGTTGCCCTGTGGCGCCATCCCGTCAAGTCCATGATGGGAGAGGAGCTAAACGCCGCCGATATCACGGAACGCGGGCTGTTGGGCGATCGTGCCTACGCCCTAGTGGATCCTTCCAACGGGAAAGTCGCCAGCGCCAAAAACCCTCGGAAGTGGCCGAAGCTCTTCGATTCCCGGGCCGCCTTCGTCGAGCCCCTTCGCACTGGTGGAAAGATTCCGCCCGTTCGTATCACCCTGCCGGACGGCACCATGGTCACCAGCGAGCAGAGCGACATCAACGAAATCTTGTCAAACGCGCTGGGCCGCGAGGTAACCCTTACGAAGTCGGCGCCCAAGACACTCAGCCTCGAGGAGTACTGGCCGGATATGGATGGGCTGGCCCATAGGGAAACGATCACCGACGAGTCCATGCCAGCGGGCACGTTTTTCGACTGTGCCGTCATCCACGTGCTGACGACCGCCACGATCGATCGGCTCCGGGAACTCTATCCGCAAGGGCGGTTCGAGGTCAGGCGGTTTCGTCCAAACATCGTGGTCGAGCTTGCCGCAGGCGAGAGGGACTTCGTTGAGAACGCCTGGGTCGGGCACACGCTCGCGATCGGGGACGAGGCTGTCCTGAGCGTCACGGGCCCGTGTCCTCGCTGCGTGATGACAACACTGCCTCAAGCGGATTTACCCAGAGATCCAGGCATCCTGCGCGCGGCGGCACAGCACAACCAGGCTAATGTCGGTGTCTATGCTTCTGTGCTCCGGGGTGGCACCATCCGGCGCGGCGACCCGATACGGCTGGAGTAGGCTAAACCGGAAGACCGGGCAGAAGCACAGCACCAAGTAGTCAGCAAGCCCTGAGAGGTAGAAAGCCAGGGCTCCGAGGCGCTGTTCGTTGATTGGGCACGCGCGTGCTGTCACTCCCGGTGGCGCTGTTGTGGGTGTGAGACATGCTTCGGGCACCTCGCGCATAAGTTCGAAAAATAGTTGACGCAGGAGCACGGTAGCAGGTAAGGTCTCGGGTATTCGAAACGCAGATCGGAAATTCCGGCTTATAGAGTTTATGCGGTCGCGCCACCTGTTTCGCTTACAATAGAACTCAGTGGGGTTCCAATTTTCCTTCCTTTTCGGAGGAGCTATGACGCTAGTAACTGCTCTGGGGATGGTGTTGGCATTTCAGGCTCTGCCACCGATGGACTTCAACACGAACCTCCAGATGCTGCTGCGCTGGATTCACCTTCTGGCGGGCATCATCTGGATCGGGCTTCTCTACTTCTTCAACCTGGTGAACGTGCCCGTGATGAAAGCATTGGACGGGACGACGAAGGGGAAAGTAATCCCCGTCCTGTTGCCGAAAGCCTTGTGGTGGTTCCGGTGGGGCGCAGTGGTGACGGTGCTCGCCGGGATCATCTATTACCTGATCATTTTGAGCCTGGAGCCGGCAAAGGCACCAGGGAGCCTGATGTGGACCACGTTTGGGAAGTGGCTCCTGTTGGTGGTGGTGACCTGGGCGATCATCTATTTCCTGATTGGGCCGGTGAACAACGGCTGGCTGCTCGCCCTGCTGGTTGTGATCCTGGTGGGCGCGATGGGCGGGGCGATCGTGCACTGGAACGCTTATGAGGACGCATCGAACCGCGCTCTATCGATCGGCGTGGGCGGCGGGATCGGCACCATCATGCTCCTGAACGTCTGGGGGATCATCTGGCCGGCGCAGAAGCGGATCATTGCGTGGACCAAGGCGAACGCTGAACAGGGGACGCCGGTGCCGCCGGAGTCGGCGAAGCTGGCGCGGCGGGCATTCCTGGCTTCACGCACCAATTTTTGGCTCTCCATCCCGATGTTGTTCTTCATGGCTGCCGCCAGCCACTATCCCATGTTTGGCGGATGAGGTTCCACTTTACGAACAGGTCAAGCCCGAGAGAGCAGAATTCACTGTCCGGGCCGAAGAATCGTTGTTCGCCAGGGGGAATGAAGAAGATACCGCACACCTCGCCAGGTGATGCGTCGCCGGAAGGTTGAAACCACAACGTTATAGAGATAGATCCAGGGCACAAGCGGCGCCAGCAGCGTTGGCACCCACCAGTATGCGAGCAACTCATCCTTGTGCGCCGGCAGAAGCTCGGTCATCGCCACCAGCCGCAGCGCCCCTTTCGCAATCGCCAGGCCTTCAATCAAGAGCAGGAGCACAAAAAGATTGAGCACGCCAAAGCCGGTCAGAAGATTGCTCAGGATGAGGATCACGCCAAGGGCGACGGCCCCACAGTAAGAAAGTTGGGAGAGGGCGGCGAGCAGCCAGAGCCTGGGCGCATAGACGCGGGTGATGATGATCTGTCGCGTGGTCCATTCAAGCAATTGCCGCCAATCCGGATTCTGCCTGCTCGGTACGATACATTCTGGAAGGTAGCCGATGCGGCCGTTTGCATTTTTCAAGGCGCGGGTGAGGGCATAGTCATCGCTGACGGCATGCTTCCAGTATTCGATAGCTTGAATGGCGAAAAAAGTCTCTTTGCGAATCGCGGTCCCGCCACCCCAGCAGAAATTGTGGCTGTGGCCGCCAAGCAGCGTGGCAATGGGCGCATTCCAGGCCGAGGCGAGCGCCGCCGGCAGGCTCGCTGCGATAGAATCGGGGCGAGCCGAGCCGGGCAGAAGCCAGCGAAACGTGGTCACCGCCGCCCAGCGCCGGTCGTGCAGCGCTCCGACCAGCCGCTGAAGCCAGTGGCGCGGGGGGCGTCCGTCGGAGTCGGTAAAGACAAACACCTCGGTATTGGCGTCGGCGATCTCGAGCGCAGCCAACAGATTGTTCACCTTTTCGCCGCGATTTTCCGGCCGCCCGGCCACCGCCAGTCGCGCCCTCGCCCCGATAGAATCGGGGCGAGCCGGAAACTGCGCCACCAGCCGGTCGAGCAGGTTCCGCACCGCGTCGGTGCTGGCGGAAATGGCAAAGACGACTTCGTAGTCGTGGTAGTCCTGGCGGAGAAGCGCGAGAAGGTTTTCCTCGAGGCCGGGCTCCAATCCCTTGCAGGGACAGAAGACGGTCACCCGCGGCGCATAGAAACCCGTCTCCGTGCCGAGCCTTTTCCGCGCGTAAGCGAGGAAGCGGAACCCTTCCCACAACGCGTAAAGGCTCTGCAGGAAAACCAGGGTGATCAGAATCGCAAATGCCGCGTCCACGAGCCTCGTCCCGAAGCTTCGGGACGCGCTGAGCATAGCACAGGGCCGGGGAAGCAAGTCCTCCGCGCACAGGCGGCTAGTTACGCGCCAGGCACAGGCCGGCTGGCGTCGTTTCGAAGATGCAGGGGCGCAAGGCCCGCCGCGGCGGGCGCCCCTGCTTTGGAATTGCAGTTGCCCGTACATCGTGAAACTTTTTGCAGGCCAGGCACGTAATCCATTTGTAGAATAGGAGGAAGGCTATTGCCTGCCCTATTCTCTTCAGTCGTCCGCCCAATCATCCGCAGGTTCAGTTGGAGGATTAAGGATGCGTAAATTTTCTCGGCTATGGATCGTTCACGGCGTCGCGCTGGCTTTCTTATTGAGCCTGGCTTTACCAGCGCTTGCCCAGCAGACACCGCTCATCCCGCGCGAAGTATTGTTCGGCAACCCGGAAAAAGCCAGCCCGCAGATTTCGGCCGACGGCACCAAGCTGGCCTACCTGGCCCCGGACAAGGGCGTGCTGAACGTTTGGGTGCGCACCGTCGGCCAGACAGATGACCAGGTGGTCACCGCCGACAAGAAGCGCGGCATCCGCTTCTTCACCTGGCAGTACGACGGCGAGCACATCCTCTACATCCAGGACAAGGACGGCGACGAGAACTGGCACCTCTACCAGACCAACCTGACCACCAAGATGACGCGCGACCTGACTGCCTTCGACGGCGTCCAGGCCCAGCTCGTCGCACGCGACTACAAGTTTCCCGACCAGATCCTGGTCGGCCTGAATGTCCGCGACCGCCGCTTGCACGACGTCTATCGCCTCAACCTGAAAACCGGCGCCCTGGATCTCGACACCCAGAATCCGGGTGATGTCGCCGACTGGACGGCCGACAATGATTTCCAGGTGCGCGCCGCCCAGGTGTTTGCGCCCGATGGCGGCACCATCATCCGCATCCGCGACAACCCCAAGGCCCCCTGGCGTGAGTTCCAGCGCTGGAGCGCCGACGAGACCTTCGGCGGCGTGTACGGCTTCACCCCGGACAACAAGGGTGTCCGGCTCATCTCCAGCGTGGGCGCCAACGCGGCGCGGCTGCTGGAAGTGGACCTTGCCACCGGGAAAAGCACAGTTATCGCGGAAGACCCGCAGTACGACTGCGCCGCCGCAATGGTTCAGCCGAAAACCAAAAAGCTCGAAGCGGTGCAGTTCGTCCGGGCGCGGCGCGAGTGGACGGTTATCGACAAATCCCTTCAGGCCGATTTCGATGCTATCCGCAAGGTCCGTGACGGCGACTTCGCCATCGCCAGCCGCGACCTTGACGAGAAAACGTGGCTCGTGACTTACATCGAAGACGACGCACCCGTCTATTACTACGCCTACGACCGTGCCACGAAGAAAGCCACCTTGCTTTTCAGCAACCGGCCCAAGCTTGAGCTGTACAAGCTCGCCGAAATGAAGCCTATCTCGTTCACCGCGCGCGACGGCATTACCATCCATGGCTACCTGACAGTTCCGGTTGGCGTGGAGTCCAAGGGCCTGCCGATGGTGCTGAACGTTCACGGCGGGCCGTGGGGTCGCGACGTCTGGGGCTTTGACCCCGAGGCGCAGTGGCTGGCCAACCGCGGCTACGCCGTGCTCCAGATCAACTTCCGCGGCTCCACCGGTTACGGCAAGACGTTCGTCAACGCCGGCGACCGCGAGTGGGCAGGCAAGATGCACGACGACCTGATTGACGGCAAAAACTGGGCCGTCAAGCAGGGCTACGCCGATGCGAAGAAGGTCTGCATCATGGGCGGCAGTTACGGCGGCTACGCCACGCTGGTCGGCGTCACGTTTACGCCCGATGAGTTCGCCTGCGGGGTGGACATCGTCGGCCCGTCGAACATCGTCACGTTGATCAAATCCATTCCGCCTTACTGGGTGCCGATCAAGTCGCTGTTCGACAAACGCGTGGGCAAGGTAGAGACCGAGGAGGAGTTCCTGAAGTCGCGCTCGCCGCTGTTCAAAGCCGACCAGATCAAGGCCCCGCTGCTGATCGGGCAGGGCGCCAACGACCCGCGCGTCAAGCAGGCCGAAAGCGACCAGATCGTCGCCGCCATGCGCAAGAACAACAAGCCGGTCGAGTACGTTGTCTTTCCGGACGAGGGCCACGGCTTCGCCCGGCCGGAGAACCGGCTGAAGTTCTACGCTGCGGCTGAGCAGTTCCTCGCCAGGTACCTGGGCGGCAGCGCCGAACCCCCCTCGGAGAAGGAGAAGTGGGACGACCTTAAGAAGTAGCGGAGCACGAGCCTCCCCCGTCAAAATCGGGGCGCACGGGGCGCATTCTGTGCCTCCCACCTCTTAGGACCGGAGGCCGACGCGCCGCATCGCTCCTGGAAGCGCGTCTCCGACCCGGGGCGCCACGTTCAGACAGGCCAGCAAGCCCGAGTGCTCCTGATAGGCCTTTTGCGCGCATTCGAAGGCCGGAGCTTTTTCACCCAGACGCACATAAATCAGCACGACATAAGCCCACCACACATATCTTCCCTTCAAGAGCCTTTAAATATGAGTATCTCTCGGCCCCATTTTGCTCGCCCGACGCTCGAGTAGGTGCCGCCCAGCCCGTCACGTGGCTCGGCAGCATCGAGGTCTCCCACGGCAAGGCTTTCTCGCCGAAGCCGGCAAGGCCGGATGATGTTCGCAGGTGCCGGGATACTTCCCAACTTCGTCGGGATAATCCCGAAGCTTCCGGACCAGCTTCCTCTCGCCTTCCTGCTGCCAAGAAAAGCGGGCCCGAGGCTGAAACCAAAAGGAAGCCTATGACATCCTATCCCCCAGGAGGGGAAATGCGGAAAACGGCCACGACTTCCCTGCCGGAGGTTTATCTGGATCCCGAGGTCGAAAAGGACCTCCAGGATCGCTTGAGCCGCATCGAGGGCCATGTCCGCGGGGTCAAGCGCATGCTGGCCGAGCACGCCAGTTGCGAAGACCTGCTCATCCAGCTTTCTGCCGTGCGCTCGGCCCTCAACCAAGCCACCGCCCGGCTGCTCGAAAACCATATGGAAACCTGCGTCGCTGACTGCGTGCGCGGAGGCAAAGGAGATAAGGCGCTGCGCGAACTGAAGGGCGCGCTGACGCAAGTACTCAAAAATTTGTGAGGGAGAAACCATGAAAGAACGGACTGTTTTTGCCGGCTCGATATTGGCGGCTCTGTTTGCTTCGGCTTGTTGCATCGGACCGATTCTGCTGGTCGGGCTGGGAGCGACTGCCGTCGCCGTGGGAGCAAGATTCGAAGCTCTTCGGCCCTATTTCTTGACTCTGACGGGAGTCCTTCTGGCCGCCGGCTTCTACTTCGTCTATCGCAAGCCGCGCGTACAGTGCGAAGGCGAAGTCTGCGCTACCCCCAACGTCAGCCGCTGGGCAAAGCCTGCGCTCTGGGTGGTAACCCTCGCGGTGGCGCTCCTCGCCCTCTTTCCGGTCTATTACGGCAAGTTGTCTCCGGCAAAGGCTGCCCTCACGAATCCCGGCGCTAGCGCCGCTGCCACGGTGGAGCTGAAGATTGACGGAATGTTCTGCGAAGGCTGTGCTTCTTCGGTGCGCAGTTCCCTTGCCGATGTGACCGGCGTGGCGTCTGCCCAGGTCAGCTTCGACGAGAAGAAAGCTCGCGTCAGCTACGATCCCGCAAAGACCAGCATCGAGCAGCTCATTGCTGCGGTCGAAAAGCTTGGCTACAAGGCCCGAAAACTCTAGGGAGATGGACAATGGACATAGTGGCGGTTAATCTCAAAGAACTCACACCGGAGATTCCCGAGCGCCCTCGCTCGCATCCGGGACGTCGCCTACGCCGACGGCGGGGTACCCGGAAAGCACAAGCTGCTCGTGGCGCTGGCCATCGCCGCCAGCGTGAAATGCGAGCCGTGCATCCGGATGTATGCGGAGAAGGCGGTGAACGCGGGCGCCACACGGGAAGAAGCGGCAGAGATCCTCAACGTCACGATGGCCATGGGCGGCTGCGTGGGCGAAGCCTGGGCGCACAAGGCTCTGGTCGCGTTTGAAAACTTCAGCCGCAAGCTCGCCACTCCCGCTGCTCCGGCGGCGGGCCGGACGGAAAACTGTTGCTCTGTTTGAGACCCGGGGGGAAGAATCTTGCGTAAGGAGGGGGTAATCATGAAAAGGAAGGTTTTCTTCGTGCTTTTGACGTTGCTGCTGGTTGTGGGCTGGGGACTCAGCGAGCAAAAAAAGGAAGCTGCGCCTTCAACTCCCGCAGCTACGAAGCTGCAATTAACCCAGTGCGCGTTGAGGGTCAGTGGGATGACGTGCGACGGATGTGCGGGAATGGTAAAGCAGGGGCTGCTGAAGGTGGAGGGCGTAAAAGCGGCCAAAGTGGATTGGAAGAGCGGCAACGTGGAGGCGCAGTACGACCCAAAGAAAACTACGCCCGAGAAAATGGTCGCTGCCTTCAACCGGAACAATCCCGGCTTCCGCGCTCAACTGCCCAAGCCCAACTAACTCTGGTTACGCTGGGGAAACGGCGCGGTTTATGATCCCCGGTTTGAACACGCTCCAGTAAGGCGACCTAAAATGAGGGAAAGCTGCGCACGCAACGACTTGGTTGGGACCAACATAGCGTGGACGGTTTGGTACTTACCCGGCGTGTTGTTGGCGGTCGGTTTCTTTTGGTCGGAAGCGCGGGTGTGGTTGTGGACTCCGGCCCTGGCAGTGGCGGGTGTCGCCTGTGTAGTGAATGCTGCCCGCTGTGGCCGCCTGCATTGCTATGCGACGGGGCCGCTCTGCCTGCTTGGCGCTGCCTACGTGCTGCTCGCTGAATTCCATCTCGTGCCAATGAACCCAGTCCGGTTCCTGTTCGTATTGGTCGGGGCAGGAACCATCGCCCATCTCGCGGAAGTGTCGCTGGGCAAGTACGTGAAAAAGGCGTAAACGGAGAGCGATGATGGCAAAAAAAGTAGTGGTGTTTAGCCAACCCGGTTGAATGTTCTGCGGCAAGGTGAAAGAGTTTCTTTCCCAGAACAACATCGAGTTTGCCGACCGCAACATCGCCACCGATGAAACCGCGCTGGCCGAACTTGAAAAGCTGGGCTACATGACCACGCCCGTGACCGTGATCGACGGCGAGGCGGTAGTAGGCTTCGATCAGGCAAAGCTCGAGAAGCTGCTGGTCGCGGGGACATAGCCGCCAGCGTGAAATGCGAACCCTGCGTGCGCGGAATGAGATGGCGATGACATCTACGGAGAAAGTGCAAACTGCCGGCGGCAGCCTGCTCGATGCGGCGTCGGGCTGGCTCGAAGCCGGGAAGCCCACCGAGTTGTGCCCGGTGTCCGCCACCGCCGGCCACAAGGTCAAGCAGGTCACCCTGGGCAACCACCTGCGTCCCGACCACTGGCGCTGGGCCTGGCAGGACGGCTTCTACTTCTGTCCTGCGCCGGCGTGTCCGGTGGTCTATTTCCACAACGGCCACCGAGTCTGTTTCACCCAGGAGGAGACTCGCACGCCGGTTGGGATCAAGGCCGTCGGCCCGCCCGTGCCGGTCTGCTACTGCATGAATGTCACCGAGGAGCAAATCGTCGAAGAGATTCAGGTCAAGCGCTGCTGCACCTCACTCGAAGACATCAAGAACTACACGCGGGCGCGTACCGGAAAGCTCTGCCACGTCACCAACCCTGCGGGCAAGTGCTGTGGCAAGCATTTGACCGCGGTCGTGGAGCGCGCTCTGGCGGCGGTGAGCGATCCAGCGCTGGCCAAGCAAGCTCGCGAAACCTGCTGCCAGATTCCGGAGGATTGATCCAGGAACTCCCCACCCTTGCTCCGCAACAATGGGGCACCCGGCCGCATCTCCGCGCTTGCGGTTCCTGCTGTCCCGCGGCTAGAATCCTCCCGTCGACCGAGAACCCTATTTCGAACGAGGATGGGCAGCAATGGAAAAACCGATCTTCCAGGATGCGTCCCGGGCTCAGTTGAGTCTTCTGTCTGCCATCGAAAAGAGATGTCTCATCTGGTTGGCTCACCGCATGCCGCCATGGGTCCATTCCGACCACCTGACGATGCTTGGGCTGGTGGCGCTGCTCATGGCCGGTCTTTCCTACTGGCTGGCCCGGTGGAACCGGTTCGGGCTGCTTCTGGTCATCTTCTGGTTGGCAGTCAACTGGTTCGGCGACAGTCTTGACGGCACGCTGGCGCGCGTGCGCAACCAACAGCGACCTCGCTATGGCTTCTATGTGGATCACGTGGTGGATGCCTTCGGGACGCTTTTCCTGGTTGGCGGGCTCGCCCTTTCCGGCTATATGGGCGAGGGGGTCGCCCTGGGTCTGCTCATCGCCTACTTTATGCTCTCCATCGAGGTCTATCTGGCGACCTACACGCTCGGCATCTTCCGGCTCTCCATTGCGAAATTGGGTCCGACCGAGGCGCGCATCCTCATTGCGATCGGCAATCTCGCGCTGTTCTTCCGTCCCGTCGTGCGCATTCAAGGGGAACCCTACCGCTTGTTTGACGTGGCCGGAGTCATCGGGATCGTTGGCATGGGCCTGATGCTGATCACGTCCGCAGCCAAGAATACTCTCGCTCTCTACCGGGCGGAGCGGATCTCGTGAAGGAGCAAGAGAACGGTGCCGGGTGGCGCTCGCCCTGAAGTGAACGGTCGGGCGCCATCAGCAGCGCCCGGGCACGGATCAGCGATGATAGGAATCCCACGAAGAATGATTCCGGCGGTTTTTCTGGCGGGCCTTCTTGGCGCGCGAATCGCAGCCGCCCAGCTCATCCCGGCGGCGGAGCTCAAACCCGAGACATTGAAAGCGTGGGAGGAATACGAGCGCCTGACCGAAAAGCGTATCGCCTTGGAGCTCGAGTCGAACGAGCGATTCCTGGTGCAGGATTTCCTGCCCCCTTCGGAGGCGGCTCGGTGCCGCCAGACCCTCACTGCCGGCGGTGTCTTCCTCTACAAGATGCAGACGCGGATTGGCGAAGGCAAGCCCATCACTGTTCCGGACGGGATAATCCATCACTGGCTGGGCACTATCTTTCTGCCCGGGGTGGATCTGCCGGACCTCTTGAAATGGATTCAGGACTATGCCCGGCACGCGAAGTATTTTGAGGAAGTAGAAGAATCCCGCCTTCTCGCCCGCCAGGGAGATGTTTTCAAAATCTTCTTGAGGCTAAGGCGAAAGAAGATCATCACCGTTTACTACAACTCGGAGCACCTGGTGGAGTACCGGCTCCACGGGCCCCTCCGCGTATCCAGCAAGAGCTATGGGACGAAGATCGCCCAATTAGAAAACCCCGGCACTTCCCGGGAGCAGGAGAAACCCCAGGGCAGAGACAGCGGTTTTCTCTGGCGGCTCAATTCCTACTGGCGATTCGAGCAAAAGGATGGGGGAGTCGTAGTGAACTGCGAGGCGGTGAGCCTGAGTCGAGCAATCCCCCGTGGCCTCGAGTGGCTCATCAAAGGCTACGTCCAGTCGGTGCCCAAGGAATCGCTCGAGAACACCCTCCGTGCCATCCGCGAAGGATTCCATGGCCGCACAAAAGCCTCCGCGCCCAAACGCAGTGAGGTCCGCCACCGGTCTCAACCACGTTTGGCTTTTGCCCGAAGCCGTCTGAGCAATCGAATCTGGCCCGCATGGTAAACGTCGTGGAAGGCGACGCCGAAAATCATCGAGGTGGGTATCTTGCGCGCTCTTGCATGCAGCAGGCCGACAACGGCCTCCCGCAGTCTCCGATGTTCCTCGTTGAGCAGGGCTCGCTCGTGACGCCACTCTTCCTCGGTCAACGACTCCGGGCAACCAAACCAGTTGCTTCCCCGGATAGCGAAAGACCCTCGAGCCTCTCCACGTAATTTACGGCGGACAACATATTTCCAGTAGGCCGCGTGGAGAACAACTTCCCGGATATTGTGCCGGCCCGGCGCGGGTCTCCAGACCGCGTCTTTGGCCGTCACTCCCCGCAGAGATCCCTTCAAATTGGGGCCATGCCAGGTCCTTCTGTCATACGCCTCATCGATGATTTGCAGCAGGAGTGTGATGGCGGAATGGAGGGCGTCATTTTTCATAGCTTCTTCTCATTCTCGGGAGATCGCTGCCCGGCGTCGCCGCAACTCGCTTTTCTGCTGGGCAATGGCGGGCATCATAGGGTGAGCCCGAAGGCCAGTCAACGTGCACCGCGCCAGTGTCCTTCCAACCTGTCTGGTCGCTCAGGCACGGCATGCCGAAACCGTCTGTTCTTGACATGATAAGACTGGTTCTATGGTGACCCGGCACGCTCCGAACCTCGTATTTCTGTCGAAGCTCCTGGCCTCGGTCGCTCGCGGAGCTGGCGGCGCGCCTCAGTCGTACTTTTCGTAGTGAATTTGGCGGCGGTCGAGGCCCATGGCCTTCAGTTGGTGGCGAACGTCGTCCACCATCAACTTCAATCCGCAGATGTAGGTGTCAAAGTTGCTGCGTCCGGGGAAGCATGCTTCGATTTGTTTCTGAACGTGGCCGGATGCGCCCGTCCAGTCGGCGGGCGGGCGGCTGAGTGTGGGGATGAAATGGAAGTTGGGATGCCCGGCGCTCAACTGCTCAAACTCGTCGCGGTAAAGGATGGTATGGGGATAGCGGACGCCGAAGATCAAATAGACCTGATGCCCGGTGCCATTACGAAAAAGTTGCTGGAGCATGGCGCGGATGGGAGCGATGCCGGTGCCGGTGGCGATAAACACCAGGTCGCGTTCGAGCTGCCTGGGAAGGGTAAAGAACCCGAGAGGCCCATCGAATTCGATGGTCGCGCCGGCGGCCAGGTCGCACAGGTAGTTCGAAAAACGCCCGTCCTGGACTCGATTCAGGCAGAGGTCGAATCGAGGCGACCTGTTGAGGGCCGAAGCGATCGAGTATGCCCGCGTGTGGGACTTGCTGCTGAACTGCATCGTGAGGGAAATGAATTGCCCGGCGGTGAAATCAAAACGCCGCGCCGAGGTTATTTCGAACTCAAAGTGCTTGGTTCCGGGGCAGAGTTCGATGACGCGGCGCAGGGTGGCAGCGTGAAGTAGTTTCGTTTCGTTTACCAAGGGACTACTTTTTCTGGGCGCGCTCACCCCGGTCCAATCGGGGCTCGCCTCGGGCAAGCGCTTCACGGGCGCGTTCGGTCACAAGATGGGCCATGAGCGGGTGGCCATCGAGCGATTCGGCCAGTCGAATCTCGATTTCCGGGAAACGCCGCTGCACCTCCTCAATCAGCTTGGGCAAGTCGCGGCGCAGGTGAATCCCCATCGTCAGGAAATAGGGCACAACGACGACCCGCTCGATACCGGCCTGCCGGGCACCGGCCACCGCGGTAATCAAATCGGGTTCACCCAATTCGAGAAAGCTGGGACGGACGTAGTTGTAGCCGCTCGTCCGCGCCACCTCTTCGGCAAGGCGAGCGATGGTCTGGTTCGCTTCCGGCACGCTCGAGCCGTGCGCGAAGATCAAAATGCCAAGCTTGCCCGCCTTCTTGCTGGCGGGCTTGCCCTGAACTTGATGCGATATTTCGGCGCTCACAAATTTCGAGTATCACCTGAAAGCGGCACCAAATCAAGACAGGGAGGGCGCGTGTAACACCGCCGGCCAAACTCGCACATTTCAATCCGGTGTATGAT
>Ga0209321_10000196_pt1 | contig 37271 bp, 29 predicted proteins | sample Rifsed16ft4_FD_184012 | JGI IMG/M metagenome (GOLD analysis project Ga0209321, IMG submission 184012) | Soil microbial communities from Rifle, Colorado, USA - sediment 16ft 4 - CSP-I_5_4 (version 2) | ecosystem: Environmental > Terrestrial > Deep subsurface > Rock core/Sediment | place: Rifle...
TCATTTACATATGGCTAATCCGCAAATTATTCCATTATACAAATTATTTAATAATTTATCATGTTGGACAAATTGGGTTGATGAAATCGAAGAGAAAGAGGAGAAAGAAGAGAAAGAAGAGAAAGAAGAGAAAGAAGAGAAAGAAGAGAAAGAAGAGAAAGAAGAGAAAGAAGAGAAAGGAGAGGAAGAAGAGAAAGGAGAGGAAGAAGAATATGATGACTTTGAATACTCATCTGATCATCATTTACAAAAAATGTTCATTACCTATGTAGGAAAATTAATCAAGAAAATTAAACAAGAATATCCCCAATATGAAAATTTAAAAGCGGGTTATGATATTAAAATATATATGAGTCAAATATTAGTCGAATTTTGTAATCGTGTATTTGTCCATACATATATGTTAGTTCAATATCGCAATCAGAAGACAATCGATTATGAAGCATTTATGCACGTAATACGAGCATGGCTTTATGATGGAATTGAACCTGATATATATATTGAGAAAAAAGAAATCGAAGAACACAGGGAACCTACCGCACAAGAAAAAGAACAAAAAATAACGAAAAAAAATTGTCCAATGATTAAACGTCAATTTTACGATCTTGTGTATGATTTTCCATGTTCAGCTTTTGAAGATATTAAAGAATTAATTGATTATTATGGAATTGAAAAGGTAACTGAAGGGGAAAAACTAATCAAATATTCCCGATTCGAAATTCATCCAGAAATAAAAAAGCCTGAACGTTCTTTGCTCCGCAAATTCGAGGCAGGACCAGTTGCGGAAATCCCCAAAAAAGCTAAAGCTCCGAAGAATAAAGTGGAGAAAGAAGCACCGAAAGAAGCACCGAAAGAAGCACCGAAAGAAGCACCGAAAGAAGCCCCGAAAGAAGCACCGAAAGAAGCACCGAAAGAAGCCCCGAAAGAAGCCCCGAAAGAAGCCCCGAAAGAGGCCCCGAAAGAGGCCCCGAAAGAGGCCCCGAAAGAGGCCCCGAAAGAAGCCCCGAAAGAAGCCCCGAAAGAAGCACCGAAAGAAGCCCCGAAAGAGGCACCGAAAGAAGCACCGAAAAAAGTACAAAAAAAAGTACCGATTAAACCCAACAAAGAATTAGCAAAGGAAGTACCTAACGGAGTACCGATTATACCCAACAAAGAATTAACTAAAGGTCGTAGGACGAATAAGACATAGACAACCATAATGCCAATATGATTAAAGTTAAATAAATTACTTTTGAGATTTTAAATCACAAGTATCTTTAATACAAAATTTAATAACGGTCAAAAATTCAACAATGAATATTTTAACATTATTAAAACTAGTATCATCACATAATGATATTCTTAATATACCTTTTTTTAATAAATCATCAAATCCCATGGCATAAACAACATGACTGGCTGATTTACTTTGCGTATTACAGGCAGACCCAACACTAACAATAATATTTTTTTCTTCGAGCATTTTTTTCATAACACTATTACAAATAGGTGGTTGAGTTCTTTTAACTACCGATAATAATAAAGTATTACAAAGATATCGATGAGGATCGGAATCGGAAATGAATACAATTTCTATTGAATTGTGATATTTATTTAATTTTTCATTCCAATAATCAGACAAAGATTTACAAGGGATATGTTTTGCTAATTCATCCATAATAAATAACTTTTTTTTTAATAAAAGTTCGTTTTTATTTATTCGATTATTAAAAACTTGTTTCATAGCTAATTCGGCACTAGCAATTAATGCGGTATTTTCGGTACCACCGCGTAAACCATCATTTTGACTCCCAGCAATTAAAGGTTTTAAATCATATCCTTTAAAAAAGTCTTTCCTAATAACTAAACAACCCAAGAATTGAGGTCCGTGGAGTTTATGAAAACTAAAATTAAATGCATCAATAATATTTTCGGGATTTAATGGAGATTTACCGAAGGATTGAGTGCAATCAACATGAAAAGGGATATTATGCTTATGAGCGATACGTCCAATATTCAAAATATCATTTATAACACCAGTTTCATTATTTGCACTCATAACCGAAATTATAGCAGTTTCCTTTTTAATATTCTGTTCAACATCATCTGGATGGATAAACCCTAATTTATCTGGAGCAATAAAGGTAGCGGTGATTTTTCCGAGAGATTCTAAATCTTTAAGGCAGGAGATAATGGATTTATGTTCAATAGCCGAAGTAATAATATTCGGTATAGTTTTTTTAATAGCAAAATAGCTTTCGGCAACTCCGCGGAAAATATAGGCATTACCCTCGCTTGCTCCTGAATTAAAAATTATATAAAAATCATCAAGATTAAATTTACATATATCAGCAATATATTTTTTAGCTTCTAATATTTTATTTTTACATTCAACCCCATCAGCATAACTCGAAGACGCATTACCTTTATTAGTCCAAATTAGAAGTTCTTTAATTACATTTTTATGCATAAATGTAGTCGCATTATTATCTAAATATATTTTATCATTTAAAGGACTATTCATTTATAATTATTTTTTTTAATATATTTTTAATACTATAAAAAAATTATAATTTAATTACTTTGTCCGTACATGTCTATTTTTCATTAGTATATAATAGGAAATGAATATTTAGATTAGACGTTCTTCCTATACGTTGTGCCCTTCCTGCAACTTGGGATTCAATATTATCATTTATTATTTTATGGAAGAATATCAAATCGGTGGCGAATTGAAGATTCAAGCCAGCACAATGTTCGCTTGAATTAATTAATAAAACTGTAGGGTGAATATTAGAATTTTTGAAAGTACTAATAATGGTAGAAATCTTGGAATGAGTCCCCTGCAATTTTAGATATTTAATAGAATTTTCATCTAAAGTTTTTTCGATATTATGCAAAGTTTCATTAAAATTTGCAAATACCAGAACCTTCCTATATTTTGGAGGCTCTAATATACTCTTACCGATTATTAGCTGTTTAATAGACATATCTACCGTTTTTTTATTAACTGGGGGATCTCCATTAATAATATCAAGTAATGCTTTAAGCTTAGGATTAATCTTGGGATCAACATTATTTTCCTTATCTTTAACATGAGAACTTTTAATTTCGTGTTCGTCCCCAGTTGCTTCGACTATTGAATTAATATCAAATTCTTGATTAATAAATATAACATCCTTAGAGAAATTAATATCAGCATCACAGTTAGGACATTTGGCTGTTAATTTTATAAGATGACTTCCTTTAATAGCACATTCATCACATAAAATTATTCCGCAACATTTATTGATGAAAACATTAAAATCTTTAAGTTCCAGCGAACATATTTGGCATTCTCCAGCTTTAATATTATCTTTAACTCTATTTATCGCAAGACCATTATTGCGTTTACTTTCTTCATAAGTGTCAAGAATTTGTTTTAAAAATTCATCAATAATATTATCTCTAAATAATAACATATCATTTATTGGTCGCATATGTTTAATCTCCGTTTCAATCTTTGATAATACATCGGAAGAATAAAAATGAGAGACCATCAAAGGTGAAATACCAAATTTATTATCATTGCTTAATCTTTCTAAATACATTATGGCTGATTTTATTATTTTTATAATAGCATTATCATGTAAAAATAATTTATATTTTTCTCCCAATATTTTTTCAAATATATCAGCAATTGAGAATGATTTAATACCTAATGATTCGGCAGCGGTTTCAATCGCATCTCCGTTAAGCATTTCGGCAATAGCATTTTCACCCATAACATCTAATAATTTAAGAAAATTATCATCAGGATTTTTATAAACATATTTATAGAAATTAATATTGGGAATATTAATTGACTGTTGAGTAAATGTTGATTCATTCCTAAGATTAAGGTTAGAAAATAAGAATGTTTCGCCGAGAACATCGTGCATTAATACTTGTGATGAATTAACTATTCTATCGATCATATTTTCGTAAATTTCTGGTTTAGATTTTTTGAATGTTTTAGTTCTAATTGTGGCACTAACGAATATATTAAATAGGCTCCCTATTAGAACAGCATGAAATGGAATACTAATTGAATCAAAATCATCATATATAACTCTGGACCATACACATGATTTTGATATTTTCGCAATAATATTGATTATATTTCGTATATGACAGCTTACTTTCGATTCTCCATCTAAAAGAAAATTCGGGGTAACATCTCCATTTTTAATTAATATGATATCAAAATAATGAATAATATTACGCTTAAAATAATCATAAAATTTTTTTAGAGAATATACATCACTAACAACTAATAACTTTAAATTTGTAAACATTTTAATAGCATCAACCCATTGGTCCAATACGCTTCTTCCAACAATTATCAAATTTGGTCGGAGAATTCTATTATACTTTTTTGTGACTGTTGTTGTGAATCGAAGATTATTTATAGAGCTACATTTACATATATTAACCGTTTCAGATATCGGTTTAGGAATTTGATTAGAAAGTATAACGGCTAAAATAATGATCGTTTTTCCTGAACCAAATGGTTCGCTAAGTACAATTGAATTATATTCTAAAATATTTGGGTTATTTGTCAAATGACCTACTAAATTTTTTTTTAAACTAACCGTTATATATCTTTGTTCTTCTAGATCAAGAATAGCTTTAACTAAAGTTTTTTGATGCGGATATAATTCGGTTTTTAATCCTTTGGGCGTTTCTGCGGAAACAAATTTTGGGGATAATAACGTCATTTCTCCTAAAACATGTTTTATATTCGTAAATCTTAGATTCATCAGATTATCCTCAATGTTATCCCCAACATCCATTTTATTATTTACGATTCGTTCCTACGAACTCACACGATTCGTTCCTACGAACTCACACGATTCGTTGATGCGTTAAGTTTCGTTCCTACGAACTCACCTACGAACTTACGAACTCACGTATTTATATAATATATATAATGCATTTTCAAATTTAAATAATTTTTGAATATCCAATAATAGTTTTATATTGTGGGTTATCATATTCATTTGCTGTACATAACCCTATCCCGCGACCAATAATAGAATTTGGTCCACGTAAACGTAAATGTTTATTCCGAAATTGACCAGATAACTCACCTAAGTCGTATAGTACGTTATCTTTGTCATTAGTGGTAGCTAAGTGATAAATGACTAAATTAGCACCAGCAAGGTATTTTAAATCTTTAGTATCTACATCTGTACTATCCGCATCTTTATCAGTCGAATCGAATACCTCGATAATGATATCTTTGGCTATAATATCTTCTTTAAATGTAACGATTATGAGATCATCAAAGTTAGCCGTTGCTTCGATGGGAATTTTAACCATCCAACTAACAACCTCATCTCTAATAATTTCATCAACCAACATTATATAAATGAGAATAATAATAATAATAATAAATAAGGCCTGATATAAATTAGACGATGTCATTATATATGTATAAAAAATAAATTTTAATTTATAAATTACTTCCTAATGAGTACCGATCGAAAGGTTAATTGATTAATTGATTAATTGATTAATTGATTAATTGATTAATTGATTAATTGATTAATTGATTAATTGATTAATTGATTAATTTTTTTGTTGCTAGATCATCAACATAATAATTCATCCACCATTTTAGATATTCAATTGATTTTATATCATCTGGGGGATAACAATGAGAATGTATATGAAATGAATTCAACTCACAATTATTTTTATTTAATACATCTAGTAAATTATGCATTATATTAATGAGATCTAGATTTTCTACGGCTTTAAACATAGTATTCACAATATTATGTTTAATAACATAATCTGGAAAATTTCCGATAACATATTTTGAATCTATAACCATATTAATAACCATATTTGAAATATTATCACTTATCAAATGTTCTAATGCTTTGATTATACCTGTTAATTCTCCACGCTGATTACTTGTTTTATATTTTTTACCATTAATATGTATATTGGGAACCAATCCGTTAGATTCAACAGTTTGATTATCTGGAAAAACAATTATATAACCATAACTCGCCACACTATTAACTTTTCCATTATTTTTACATGCACCATCAGAAGCAAGCCAAATTGTTTTTTCATTATCGGTTTCAGTGTTGATAGCGATTGGCAATAAGTCCTCACTGGACTTATCAGTATGGTCATCATTTAAATCAGTTAAATCATTATCTTCTGAATCTCCATCATATTCGTAAGTTCGTTCTAGATTCGTTGCACTTATCACGCCTACGGACTCACCGGACTCACCAGGCATATCTATTGAATGAATATCATTGGGATTCCAATCAATAGAATTCTGATTTAAAGATTCAAGAAATTTATTACATTGAACAAAATGATCACAATATTTAAAATTTTTTAAATTATTATCATCCTTATTTACAAAATTAGTATTAGAAGGATGTCCCCATATTAAAACGTGATGTTTTTTGGCATTAATGAGATTACTTTTTTGTTCCGCAAATTTTCCCCATAACATAAACACTACATGATCATATTTATCGGAAATATCAGAAATAATTTTATCGGTATATTTATGCCAAAAGAGATGAGAATTGGGCTTTCCAATTACGGTGGTAAGTGAAGAATTTAATAACAAAACTCCTTGATCTATCCATTTGTCCAAACAACCATGATCAGGTATATTTTTAATTAATTTATGATGTAAGAGACATTTATAAATATTATATAAACTATCTGGAACGGGTTGCCTTCGAGGAACTGAAAAAGCTACCCCACAAGCATTTCTCCTATTTGGATAAGGATCTTGCCCAATAATAACAACATTTAGATTTTTGATGCGTTTAAATGCATTAAAAATCAGTTCTGGAGCAGGACATAATAAATTAGGATCGTTAACTGATTTATTGATATTATCAATAACATCCTTTAATAAATTGCGATTATTTCTGACTAATAAATCTTTAAAAGGTTCTGACACATCTTCGAGGGATTTTTTTAAATCTTCGCTACTTAAGGCTAACATGCTAGATAATTTATTAATTTATAATTTTATATAGTTTTAAATATATAATTAAAAATTTCAATTTTATAATAAAATATCTTTATAAAATGTCGTTATGGACTAATAAGTCAGAATTAATATTAATGATTGTCGTGGCAATATTATTGATATGTTTATTAAAAGATTATTGGAAAGAAAAATATGTTTCTAAAGAAGAAAAAGCGAATGTAATAACAGAATGGTTTAATAAAAATCCCGATCCTAAATATATTAATTATAAACACGATGTTGAAGATAGTGATATAGTTGAATATTTAGATATTAAACAAGGAATTAAAAATGGAAATAAAGTATTAACACCAAATGATGTAGCTAAATTATTAATGTAAATTAAAATATATAATTCAAATATATAAATAAAGATTAGACTCTGTCTAATCTTGGTGTGCAGCAATATAGTCGTATGGAAATATTAGCGATATTTTTGTTAGTAGTTATAATAGTAATTATTTTATGTATAATTTATATGTTTAGAAATAAGATTATGCGTAGAAGATACAAAAAAATATATAAAAAATCTGGTGGACTATATGATGATAATGCAATTTCTGCGTTAAAAATAATTAATAAAATTGATAAACCCAATCTCGAAGATTATTTTAATGCTGGAACAATAATAGGGTTCAATATCATGCAAGGAGATTTTACAGAAAATACTAATGCGATATCTGATGTAATATATAATTATGGAACTGCTTTAAATCGCATATTACAAAATGAGAGGGTTGAAAATCCTCATGATATAGATAGACAATTTATGCTAAATAGAATAGAAGATTTTGAAGCACGAATTATAGAAACTAATATTGATATTCCTGAACTCAATGTTATTGATATAACTTTACATGAGGCAAAAGATAAAGTGAAAACCGAAGATATAGCGGAACGGAAAACAGAATCTATATTAAATACTAAAAAAGATTCTGCAAATAAATTTATTGATAAATCGATAAAATATACATCCGATACACAAAATGTCCATGATAGTTTATTATGCCAAGATTTACGAGAATCGCTCCATTCATTAATGAAAACTTGCGATATAACAAAAACATTGGACGAAACTCTTAATGAAATTAGAGAATTCGTAACCAATAAATATTCTGAAAAAGCGAATGGAAATAAAATTAATAAAATATTTGCTACATTAGATACAATAAATGAAAATAATTACATTGGAACTCTTAATACATATGAAGGAGAAATAATAAAAGTTATTTGGGACAGAACGAATCAAATTGGGAACGCTGCCAATTCCGACAAAATGAAAGAAGCTCTCATAGATAGTATGGTAGATTGTTGGGAAAATGAAATATTAGTATGTATCAATGGCAGATGTGCTAGATATATATCGAGCATATCAACATTAGATTTCGATAACTCAGTTGGTCAAGTGGGAACTAAAGAAACATATAGAAATGAAATCTTAGAGAAGACAAGACAATTATTAGAAGAAGCAATAAAAGAAGCAAAAGAATCAGCAAATGATGATATGAAAAAAATAGGATTATCATACGAAGACCCAAAAATATCAATTAATGAAAAGGTAGAAAAAGAATTCAAGGAAAATTTAAGAAAGAAAATAGATTCCATGGTAGATAAATATAAATCGAAAATGGCGGGGCCAATGGGGGAAGAAAATCTAGAACGAATTCGCATGGAGACACATGTTGCGATAGAATAAATCATTGTATTGGAATGTTTTAGGAAATAAATATAAACAAATAATGATGCAGATGATTAAAATGAGAATATAACTGATAGGAATTTGAATATCATAACCTCCTAAATAATTTCCTTCAATTTGATTAATTATACGCCTAAGTTCAAAAATCCGTGAATTTAGATTATTTATATCTTTTTTTCCAATAAAATTTTTTTCAATTTCATTAATATTTTTTAATATTATTTTTAATTTATTAATATTTGTATCCTTCCTACTTTTTATGAAACCCAGTTTGCTCTTCAATAGATTTATTTTATTATTAATGACATATTTTATATAATTAATGTATGTTTGAACCAAATTGAAGAAATCATTAATTAATTGAGGCTCGACCGAAGTTTCAAAGTCATCCTGCCCTTTTTTTAAAACTTTGATATATAATTCAGCATAATCCGCTACTGACATTTCATGGATAGGTTTTTGTCTCGCTATTCCAAACCATTTTCCTAGATTAATATCTACAATGGAATTCAAAAGGAATTTTTTAGCATTGGTTAGGAAACATGCAAAATTATCACTAGAAAATATATAGTTTTGATATTCTGTAGGTAATGTTAATATATATTCTTTCCATTTAAGGATACGTTCACAAGGTATTTTTTTTCCAGAACTTAATGTTATACCACTTGAATATTTCCTACATAGCTCACAACTATAACGTACGTCATCTGGTGAACACGTACTCCATTGGCATTGCACCACATGTTCTAAAAATTTATTACAACCATTGAAATCATAACATTCAAATTTATAATATAATTTTTTTGAATAATTCCATAACACATTAACTTTTCCAATTCTCTCTTTAAGTTTTAATTTCATTCTAACTATATCAATTTTTAGTTCTTTTCCTAATTTTTCGGCATATTCATTTGCAACCTTAGGATTTATTGTTACTCCTTCTAATTCTTTGATTATATCTTTTGGTGTAATATTTACATTATAAATTAACTCAGACTCAGATTTTTTTACATTTTCTGTGATAATCGGTTGGCTGATTGATAATACTGGCATTTTGTAAATATTACTTTATATTATTATTAAATATAAAATAAAATATATATAAAAAATGCCAGTTGAATTAAATAAGGATTCTAAAGGGTCATATTATAGATGGGGAAAATCTGGACATAAATATTATTATATACCAAATAATACACATAGCAGAAATTTTGCAAAACGAAAGCAAAAAACAAGGTATAGCCATTAAAATCTCGCAAAAAAGTAAAATATAAGGACCCAAATAATTAGTAAATATATATGATAATCTTCCAATTTAATATATAGAATTAAAATTTGAATTTGGGTTTAATATAATAAACCCATCTCAATATGCTAATTGCTATCGGTGGACGTTCGGGGTCGGGTAAAACCAATGTAGCTAAAATGTTACAACAAGATATTGAGAGTGTAATGATACAGAGTGGTGGATCTACGACTTCCCAGAGCATGTCTCCGAGTGAGTGCGTAATTTCCCTAATTCCTAAAAAAATTATATATATAGGTATGGACAATTTTTATATAGAGACGAATGGAGATATGAATTATAATTATGATCATCCTGATGCGTTTGATTGGAATGCAATTATTAACATATTAGAGAGGATTAAACGGAAGGAATGGATTAAAATTCCAATTTATGATTACAAAAATAGCCGACAAAGTGGAGAATTTACATTATATGAAAATTATGATATTGTAATATTTGAAGGAATTTTAGCCTTAGCATCAAACATCTGTCATCATTTCGATGTTCGTATATATGTGAATGCTGATTCAGATATTTGTTTATGGAGAAGAATACAACGAGATGTAGAATCAAGAGGACGTACCATTAATAGTTGCGGAAAACAATTCTTTAATATAACAAAGAAAGGAGCAATAGAATTTATTATACCAACAAAAAAATATGCTGATTTTATATTGGATAATAATTATATAGACAATTTGAATGAATTGAAGCAAAGTAATGGATATAAAACATTGCTGAAATATATTAAACAATTAATTAAATAAATTTAAATATAAATTTAAATCTAAGTATTACTCTAAGTATTACTTTCTATATTTTTAATAAAAGCAATAATATGAGTTGTTAAATTAGGACAATATTTATCAACTTCTGCTATTACCATAGGATTTATTTTAATTTTAATATTATATTTGTTAGACAGCTGAATAATAGGTTTAGCGTAATTATTTAATTTATTTAAACTAGATTCCAAATTTTTACTAGTTTGAACATCCTTACAGAATTTTTTTATGGCATTAATAACGGCTTTATCAATAATCTTATATGCTATCACTGTTGTCATTTGATAATATATATATAATATTATAAAAAAGAATAATTATTAATTGTTTTCTTATTCTGATGAGCGTTTATCTACTCAGTCAGATATATTAACGAAACAATTAATAATTATATCCACACTTGGCATTTTTTTAGAAGACATGGGGTGGGGGGATTGGGCACTGCGAGAGGATTCCCCCTCTCGCAAGATCCCCTCTCTCGAGTGCTCCTTTTGCGGATATGTAAGCACATGAGTGGGTATAAGAAATTCCTTAGTTGCCTTATTCCCCTGTTGAATAAGCCAGTTTTTATCTTCGTTAGTTATGTCAAAATTCATAGAAGAAAATTTTCCAGTATTTATCATAATTGTCCGCGATATATCAGTTTTCTTAATATGTAATTGCTGTATTGTGTCATGCATAGAAGAAATAAATGATTCAATATAATCTTTTATATTTGATATTTCCATATTATTTTGTGCATTATCAAATATGAATTTAAACCCTAAAGTTTGCTCATCATTTTTGATGATTACTGCTTGGTTTGACGAATAATCAATCGTTCCTGATTCAAAAACATATTTTTTTATGTCCATGACATCATTGATATAATCAAAAACATTAATAGGATAATTTAAAAGAAGACCGCCGTCAATATATAACTCACCTAAATATTCGACAGCTCTAAAAATAAATGGATAACTGCACGATATCCGTATTGCCAGTGCTATAGGCATATCTGGATAAGTTTTATAAGAAAATAACACAGTTTTTTTAAGATTTAGATTACTCCCTGTTATGACTAAAATTTTATTCTTATCAATTTTCAATTGATTAAATGTATATTTCGGATTTCCTGTTAATTCGCAAATATATTTTTCACATAAATTTAATAATTTATTGCCTTTACAATAACCATATTCGGAACATATTCTATATATATCCCTGAGTATCCCTACTGAATCATCCTTTAACTCTTTCAAATTTAATTTTTTAAGTTCCTTATTTAAAAATTGAACACTAGCTCCACATGCCAATAATGATGCGAATAAAGAACCAACCGAACTTCCAGCATAATTATCAATATTTTTTAAAATCCCTCGAGAATCTAATTCCTCTAAAGCTCCGATATAAGCACAAGCTAAGGCACCTCCTCCAGAAAATACTAATGATTTATATTGCATATATATATAAAAACTTGAATTTTATTATAAAGGTAATTAAAAGTCAATTATATACTAACAATGGACATTTCGGAATTAATTAATAATTTAAAAGAATTCGATTCTAAGAGTCGTGACTCTAACGGAGTCACGACTGGGGTAAATACCGTGATCCCTACATGCGACACCTCTTTGAGTAAACGTCCGTTAAATGAGCGTTTGACATTTATAAATGCTATTTTGGCACCATATAATATTAAATTTAGGTGCGAAAAAATATCCGATGATCAAATTGGTCGGATTATATTAACTCAATCAAGGAATCAAAGTGATTTTACTAACCCAATTACATTTCAATGTAATGGATTAATATTAGATTCAACAAACTGGAAAGTATTAGCAGTTCCATGTTGTGCATTTAATCCTAGATCAAGCTTAAAAAAGATAGAGGCATTATACAAAGAAAATAAATATAAATTATATAAAATTTATGATGGAACTATAATTAATTTATATCACTATAATGATAAATGGATTTTAGGTACAACAAATAGTTATGAAATGAATGATTGCAAATTTATGGGGTCTAAAACATATATGGGATTATTATCCGATATCATTAAGCAATATCCTGAATTTTCTTTTGAAAAATTGGATATTCATTATAGCTATTGTATTGGATTTAAGCATCAAAATATGCATTTATTTTCGGCAGATAAGCAAAAGGCGTGGTTTATTCAAAAAACTAATTTGGAAACAATGGTTACAGATTATACAAATATTACTGGATTAGAAAATCAGGGAATTATTACTGAGAAGCCTAATTTCGATACTCTAATAGAAACAAATAATAAGGCTCTTAGGAATTATTTAAAAGAATTTAGGATAGATTTTGGATATATTTTAAGGGGTGAATTTGCTGAGTCAAAAGAACAGAGTAATATATTATTAGAATCAACATTATTGAAAAAAATCAGACAATTAATTTATAATTTTCCTCGTGAATTAACTATGAATTTAACTAATGAAAATCGATTGGGATATATAATTTTACGAGCATACCTGAATTATAGTAATAGAAAAATATTTATAGATTTGTTTCCTCAGTATCAAAGAAAATTTGATGAATATAAAGAATTAATTAATAATTTAGTTACGAGAATTGTTCAATGCTATAGAAATAGTAATATTAAATTAACTAATGATAAAAAAATTGATCAATTGGCTAATATATTTATTGGATACATTAACCGGGAAGGACGAATTAATTCATTTAATGATAATTGTAAAAGTATAATTTATGATTATGTAACAGATATTGAATATATTGACATTTATCGTAAAATACTTGAAATATAAATTTACGATTTGTTCTACGAACTCACAAATTATATGATTAAAAAATTATATTAATTAATAAAATTTTATTTTTTGATAGGTTATATATAATTAATCAATGGACGAATATCGCAGTGATTCGGTTCTAAGACATTTCCATACTCGTTCGACAGGTCTATGCAGAAAAAATCCATACCAATTACCACTTAAATCCTTAAATATTAATTTCTACGTGCAATATGATCATCCACATAATCGTCCCGAAAGTGTTGGAGATTCATTTATGCATGTGGGAAATGGACACCCTCCAAGTGTAAAAAATCAGATTCATGCCAAGAGAACCGCTCAAACTTATTTGGCCGATGATAGTTAAAAAAGAAAAGAATTATATATCTTTTCTTTTTAATAATTTATTTAATTATTATAAATTATTATAAATTATTAAAATATTATATTTAAAAATTTATAATTAAATAAACCATACGGTGATGGATAAATATATATTACCAGGAGTAGTCTCCGCCTTCAATATCGGTATCTAGAGCTAATCCGCCTAACATTATCGGGGGATCCATATTTACAGTATACAGTGATATTATATATTATATATTATATATTATATATTTTTTATATTATTTAAATAATATAAAAATTCAATTTTTTAATAATCTTCAACTAGCCAGTTTTCCATACATACAAGTTACATAACCCAAATCAAATGTGTTAGTTACATAAACCATACGGTGATGGATAAATATATATTACCAGGATTGTGCTCCGTCACCATCAAGATCACTATCACACCCTAGTCCACCTAACATTATTGGGGGATTCATATTACAATATATAATGAGCCTTCACGATTCGTTGCACTTCGTGCGTGAACGCCTACGAACTCTCAGATATATATAATATATATTATATATTTTTATATTAATTAAATAATATAAAAATTCAATTTTTTTAATATATCTCTATTCATACCCCCAGAGCCAAATCGGGTAAATTTTCCAATAATATATTAGAGATATTTAATCAAGTATTGGGGTATCCATATAATATATATATGATAAATATATAATATATTTTTATTAGTATAAAATATAAATTTTCAATGGATAATGTTAATAAAGAATTGAATAATAATTACATTAAAGAATTTAAAAAACTAATCAATATTGATGTCGAACTAAGTAAATCAACAATTGCCAGAATCGTAAAAAATGGCCAACTATTAAAATATAACTTTTTATTCGATAAAAAAAATATGTTAACGACTATATTTAGAGCAATTAAAGATAAAACGACAGCAATTTATGCTATTTTATTCAGCGAAATTATTAATAATAATATTGTGCATAAATATGTATCAACTGGACCAACATTTATATCACAAGATGGAGAATATAGACATAGAACTGTTCCATATAATATTATTAATATAGCCTTAGAAAAATATTGTAAACAAATTGATATGGTTGAAGATATGATAGTATACAAGATAAATAATAATTTATTGGAATTTAAAGTAGAATTCTTTTATCCTCAGGATTTTTTATTTAATGAAAATTTATTCGAAGATTCTATAAATAATTTGCGTTTACCCATAATATATTTTATAATATGCTGGATTTACGATTTTCATCAAATACATAATAAAATTATGGAAAATCATATTAATCCCGCATATCAATATATAATTTATGATTTAAGTGATTTATTGTTATATAATAAAATTATTAATTCATTTAATAACAAAATATTAGATTATAAAAATATGATTAAAAGGTTCATTTGGTATAAACCATCAACCAAAACATCAGAATCGGAACCATTTTTAGAAACTGGACAAAAAATTATTCCTATGACATATAATGAATCAATAAATATTGGTGATATAACTTTTGGTATATGGCGGGAGTTATGGGTATTAATATACGCCACAAATTTGGTTATTAATTTTATTTCTCCGTGTTTCCCTATATTTAATAATTGGTTTTATGTTAATAATTCTAACCAGAATTTATATGATAATTATTCAATAAATCTAAAATATGAACATAGTAAAATTGCGAATAATATTCGCGATCAATTATTAGATATAGACAAATATAATTATATCCAAAATGATCCAGTTATTGGACCCATAAGTGGAAAATTTCAAAAAATGAGTTATAAGATAAGAAAATCTATTTCATATTTAGAATCATCAATAAGATTAACTGATTTATCGATAGCATTACATATGGAACATGTTGGAAGAACATTACGAGATATTCCCGTATTGGTAAAACATGATGAAGTTACATTTGCTTTTGACAAATTTTTTATTGATTTCGATGTATTTTCTAAACATTTATTTGAATATATTTATTCATTTTATTGTCTTAACACGAAACTCGAAGTTTTACATGGAGATATTCACTTAAATAATATTACTTTGTATTTGTTAATCGATATTTTCAAAAAAGAAGAATCAATAATTAGAGACCCCGTTATAGTTTATAAATTAGTTGATGATTTATTTGTGTTTCCTCATTATAGTGTTTACAGTGCCATTATCGATTTCTCCCGTTCCATTATTAATAATAAAGCACTAATCGAAAAAGAATATGGAAAATCATATACCGAAAAATTTTTCAGCGAACAGAATTATCGTATTATTACTGAATTATCTAATAAAATGCCAGAATTTATGAAAGAACATAAGGATCACATTCTGGCTTTATTATTAGAGGATTTCAATTTAGCTTTTAAAATATTATCAGCAGGTGATGCATATTCGTTATGTAAAAGCATAACCAAATTATTTGAGGTCGAATTTACCAAAATTCTTCCCGACGAAAAAAAAATAATAATACCTAATCAATCAAAAGAATTATTAAAAACTATCGAAAATTTTGCATATAATTTCATTATAGAAAATTTCCAAAAAGCATTTAAAAGAGAAATAACAGATGTTATTAATCCTAATTTATATATACTTACTACTTATTTTTCAGATTATATTAAACCAATAGAAAAAATTGAGGGAACTATTATGGATGCCTTTGATTCTAATAATGGATTAAAATATAATATACAAAAATATGAGGATTATCCATATTTTCTTCGAGTCGAACCTATTATTAACGCCTTAAAAAAATACGATGTCTTAGAAAATATTTCCGACTATGAAAATTTAATTAAAATTCTGAAAGATTGGACTCTGTCTAATAATATATATAATTTGAAATTAGATGAATATACCACCGGATTGGGTGAATACCCACTAGCCCCAATCGAAGAAGTGCAATGTTCTAAAGACAAAAATTATATATTCATGTCTATTCAAAAAACAATAACCACTGATAATTTTCCAATTTATACCTATTCAGATATACCTGAAAAATTATCATATCAGGCAAATTGTCGCGTTCTGAATTTAAATTGTCATTTAAACCAAAGAAAATTAGCCTTAAGTGATATTCAATTTTATTCAAAATATGTCGCCAATCCCTCTGATAAGACAATTATTGTTTATGCTGGATCAGCAAACTACGAACATATACCATTTATATTAGAATTATTTCCTGATGTTAAATTTATATTAATAGATCCGCGTTTTCATAATATTAATGCCAATTTTCAATATATATATCAAAATATAAAATCAATAGAAAAAAAGGATGTCAATCATAATATTAATTTATTAAATCAATATAAATCAGAAGGATTGCGTAAGGTCGAAGCCTCTTTAGCATTAAGTATAGAAAAGTTAAAAAAGACTAAATTTATGTTTAACGACGGTGTAATTGATGTATTATATGCCGCCAAAAATTACATTGAAGGAAAGAAAGATATACCAGAAATAAAAAAGATAGAAGAAATTTATAAAAAATTTGATATAAATTTTCAAATGATGATTAAAAATATAATTAATAGTTCCGATCGCATTTTTATAATTCAAGACTATGTTACTACTGGATTAATGGAAAAAATTAGAAAATCTATTGACGAATATGATTCTACTCTTAATATATTATTGATTTCAGCGGTTAGAACAATGATGGAGAATTATTCGATAGCTGATGACATTAACATTATATGGAATAATATTCAGCAAATATCATTTGCCAAAGTTTTAAATCCATCTGTAACAATGGTTAGATTTCGCCCCCCCTATTTTAATGATGCATCAGTATTAATTGGGCAATTTATAAAGGATATAAAAAATAAGAATTATGTTGATGGGAAAGATATTCCTTATAATTTTATAGTTAGGGATATAAAAAAGTTATCGAAATATTATGACATTGACAACATTTTTATAGATGGAAAATATCAATATATATCTGATAAAGATATATTGATACAGCCATGGTTCCCATATTCCTCAACTGAAACTAAAATGATAATTACAAAAAATGAATTATACAATAAATTTATTGATTATGATGTTGACGATTGGTCAAGTACTTTTTATTATTATCGATTTTATAGAATGTATGCATTTTTCCCCTCTTATATTGAACAATTTAAAAAACATAATCTAGAATTCGCATATGATGGTTGTATGGACTGTAGTCTAGAAATTCAAATATTATCTGAATATTTAGATAAAAATCATTTAACATACAAAGAAATAATTGAAAAATTAAAAGATAAATTATTTTGTACTCAATTATTAAAATTGTATAATAGGCTAAACTCTTCCGTAAATTATGGCTTAGGCGGTCCTAAGGATATAAAAAAATGTATTCTCCATGGCTGGCTAAATGAAAAACCAAAGGAAGTATATGTATATAATTTGGAGACTAAGTTAGGACTTTTATATCAAATGAAAATTACAAAGGAAACAATAGATAATGCATTTATTTATAAATTTGTGGAAAAACCTTCTATGCAACTTATACCATATCATAAATTATTAAAAATATCTAATAAGAAATATATAACCAATTCAGATTTTTTAAATTATATGTTAAAATATGCATCAGTAAGAGGAGATAGCGATTAAAATTCAATTTATTATTTATTATGTCATAAATTTAAAATTGAAATTTAATGCATACTATATATACTCAATATACTAAAATGAAATTTTGTATTGAATGTTCATCTATTCTTATTCCGAGTGTAAAAACTGGAGAATTAACATTTCACTGTAAATGTGGAAAAATTTATACTAGCGATGCTAATGATACATTACGATTTGAAGAATATATGGAATCGAGTGAATCAAAAGAAAAATATCAAACATTTATCGATAATTCGGCATTTGATCCTGCAGGATACAAAATAAATAAACTCTGCGATGAATGCAAAATGCCATATTTGACTTTAATCAGAGTGGGAAAGGATGAAAAATTAATGTATACCTGTACTTGTGGTAAAGTATATACGAAACAACCTGATGAGTCCCGCCGCACTTCGTGCGTGAACGCACCGTGCCCCCAGGAGACTATCGTCGGAGGTGGAACTATAATTAAAAATATCAGTGATGTGATTACAGAGTCCCCTAGTCCCCCTGGGAAGTCCCCAACACCCCCGACAGAGGAAATTGAGGAGACGATTGAAGAGTCCTCTGGTCTGCCCAATGTAATTAATATAGCAGAGGTATCCATGCTTAAAGATTCGTATTATGAGAATCAAATTTCAGTTTGTACGAATAACAAATCAGCAACATTTAAATCTATCCAAGAAATAATAAATACCGATAATGTTCCATTTTATATTTATTCAGATATTAAAAAAAGATTAACATATCAAACAAAATGTAAAATTGTTAATTTAAATTGCCATTTGGGCCAAAGAAAATTAGCTTTAAATGAAATCCAATTTTACTCAAAATATGTTACGGATAAAACACTTATAGTTTACGCTGGATCGGCAAATGGGGAACATACACCATTAATATTAGAATTATTCCCTAATATTCGATTGTTATTGATAGATCCACATTTCCATAATATTGATGAGAAATTTCAATATATATATCAAAATCTAAGTGTATTGGAAAAAGATGATATCGATTATAATATTAAATTATTTAAACCATCCAAATCATATTTACCAAGAATTGACAAATTGCAACGTAGCATCAAAAGATTAAAAACTACGCATTTTATGTTTCAAGACGCAATTGTTGATGTATTATTTTCCGCTAAAGATTATGTTGAAGGGAAAAGAGATACTGATAGTCAGTATGGCCAAGATATTAAAAAAATAGAAGAAAATTATAAAAATTTCGACAAAAATTATCATCACATGGTAAAAAATATATTCGATACTTCTGATCACATTTTTATAATTCAAGACTATGCTACTCCTGAATTAATGGAAAAAATTAGAAAATCCATCGATAAATATGATCTCAACCTTAATGTTTTATTGATTTCTGATATCAGAACAATAATGCTAGGGGCTAATCCGACGGATATTGACATTATCTGGAATAATATTCAACAGATAGCATTCGCCAAAACTTTAAATCCAGTTGCAACGATGGTTAAATTTCACCCCCCCTATGATAATAATACTGAACAGGTTAAACAATTTATAAAGGATATAAATAATGAAAATTATATTGATGGAAAAAATCCCACTTATAATTTTATTATTAAGGATATTAAAAAATTATCAAAATATTATAATATTAATAAAATTTTTATTGATGGAAAATATCAATATATATCTGACAAAACCATATTTATACAACCATGGGCACCAACTAGTTCATCTGAAACTCGATTAATAATTCACAAAAGTGAATTATATAATGATTTTATAAATTATGATATTGATGAATGGTCAGATAAATTTTATTATTATCGATTTTATAGAATGTACGCTTATTTTCCCTATTATATTGAACAATTCAAAAAACATAATTTAAAATTTGAATATGACGGTTGTATGGATTGTTGTTTAGAAATTCAAATATTATCTGAATATTTAAGTAAGGTTAAACACCTAACATATCAGGAGATAATTGAAAAATTAAAAGATAAATCATTTTGCTATCGGTTATTAAAATTATATGATTCGTTAAGTATAGCAACATATTATCGATTAAGGGATAATGCAAAATGTTTCATTCATGGATGGTTAAATGAAAAACAAAAAGAGGTATATGTATATCATTCAGATAAAAATCTTGAGAATTTATATCAAATGAAAATTACGAAAGAAACAATCGATAATACATATATGTATAAGTTTACAAATCGAGAGCCATTACGAATTGTACCATATCATAGATATATTAAATTATCTAATTCTAAATCTATGGATACTAAACAACTACTTAAATATTTATCTTCTAAGATAGAAGATTGAGGACAAAATAAATAATAAATAATAAATAATAAATAATAAATAATAAATGCTAGATTTAACTAATGATCAGGGACTTTGTCCCTGATCATCAATAATTATTTAGTTAAAATTTTTTTTTTATACGGTCATATATAACCGATAAATACTAATCATGTGTTTCCATCAGATTATCTGGATGTTAGTTTTCGTATTTATTATTTATTTCGTCCTAATGTATCTCACGGGAGAAATTGAAATCAAACAACGACAATCATCGTCCGCGGGGCTACCCCCCCCACCGATGCCTGGCTCATCGTATTAAACTAAACACCCGTAACGCCTTCATAATAAATAGGGAATGTCATTTGATTAACATCCCAATACTCATAATATTCGATAAATTCTTTTTTTTCTTTATTAAAAATTTCTCCCATTTTTCTCCTTAAAATTAATGGGCATTTGCGTAACATTAATTCCTTTTTTGCTATATCTATCGGATCATCTAATAATCCTTTATCTATTAAAGCAATATCATTGTTGGCTATTTGTTGGGCACGAATACTGATTATCTCACATTGTTCAAATTTTGTTAATATATTAGAACTTTTTCTATTCTTCAAAACTATTATAACCTTATGATATTTGGCCATGGCCTGATTATTTTCTTCTTCAATATCGATATCGGGTATATCTGTAATGATCAATTCATCATTATCCTTTTTTACTTCCTCTAATTCGGTATCTATATCTTCGTTATCTTCTTCATTATCCTCTTCTTCACCTTGATCGGTATCAGCTATAATTCCTTGTTCTTCTTGTTGTGGTGCCCAATCTTCTTCTATATTATCTTCCTTTTCCGTTTCAGTTAATGTAACACTTTCTGCTTCAGTATTGCCGGGTTCAGTTAAGTTCGTTCCTATAAGCTTCGTTGCACTTAGAACGCCTCCAAGCTTCGTTGCACTTATAACGCCTCCGAACTCACCGAACTCACCGAACTCACCGAACTCACTCTCAACTTCGGTTTCGGTTTCGGTTTCCATATATATATATTTAAAAATAAAGTATTCAAATTTCAATTTTATAATAAATAGTTATGAGTTGTTGGGGTATAGGGATTAATTATATTTTTTATATTAGATTTTTTAAACCTTTATATATAATATGGAATCTTATCCTAAACTTTTCGATTATCAATCAGAGGACTCGAAATACGAATCAAATGACCATAACTATTATGAAAATAACATCATCATTAATAATGGGTTTCAAGAATTAGAAACGATAGTTCAAAATCAATTATTTAATAGCATAAAAAAATTAAATGGATTTTTAAATCCAGCATATTTAAGTATTGACGGAAATGATAATGCCATAGATCAATATACTGGGAAGAAATATAAGTTTCCATTAAATAAAATAGGGGGTTTTTTCGATAATTTAAATATCTGTCGCAAAGATCCAGCAATCACATCATTACATTGGTGCGAAAGACAAAATCCCAATGCATCTGGAATAATGATAGATATTGATATCCATCAAAAAACAAATATAAGAATAATAGATGCATCATATATAAATTTAACAGTGCAATATGTGAGTAATATTCTAAAAAATATCATTAATGACAATACAGATTTAAATTTTAAGATAATAATAACACAAAAAGATAAGCCTACAGAATATGAACAAATATATAAAGATGGATTTCATATATTAATTCCCGAAATATGGATTAATCGATCAGCTAAAGGATTTATACTAGAAGAACTTACAACCTTATTGCGAAAAAAGAATTATTTAGAAGCAGATGTAATAGTCGACAAAGCATCTAAATATGTTCCAGTATTATTTTTAGGAAGTACGAAACGAAATATTACTGCGATCGCATATTCAATAACGTATATATTTGATATAAAAATTAATAGCGAAAATAATCAAACAATGATTATGAACGAATATGATCAATTAGATAAATTGGAAAAAAAATATAATATGGTATATGAATTAAGTCTCAATCAATATTTTGAGACTTTAAATGGAAATCCAACATATTTAAATAAACGGGTATATAATATTCCCATGTTTAAAGATAATGATATAGATGATAATAGGCCTCATCCCACTGCCGAATTAACAGATGAAGAAATGAAAATAGAAGATTCCGTTAACATATTAAGTATGAATGATGCTGAAGCTAAATATATGAAAAATTTATTATCATTAATTGATATAAAGTTTGCTGAAGATTATGATTTATGGACACGAGTAATTTGGGCAATAGCTAACACTGATCAGAGGTATAAGCCATTAGCATATTGGTTCAGCCTAAGGTGTCCTAAAAAATATTCTCAGAAAGCTGTCGATGACATTTGGGAAAAGGCAAGATTATTAGATACACCTGTAACAAAGCGGTCTTTAGTATATTGGGCAAAGGAATCAAATCCAGAAAAATTCAAAGAAATAATGGACAATTATTATCAAACACAATTATTAAAATACGCATTTGAGAATGACGGGATCATCGAGCATTCAAGTGTATCTAAAATTTTATGGTTAATGTTAGAGGATAAATTTGTAACAGATAAAGAACCAAATATTGAACGCGGTGAAAAAATTTATTGGTTCGAATTTATAGTAGATGGTCAGGATCATATTCACGGTGAAATTTATAAATGGAGACGTGAAAAGAATCCAACAACATTACAATTATATATTGCAGATCATCTACCAAAAGTGTTTAGGAATGTAGAAAAAACGATTAAGGAATTTATAGACAAAGAACCAGATGAAATTAGATTAAAATGGTATAATAATGTATTGACAACTTTTAAAAAATATAGACATAGTTTAGGTAATGATTCTACCCAAACAAGTATAATACATCAATGTATCCCGAGATTTCTTAAACGAGGATTTATTCAATCACTCGATGAGTTAAAAGATATAATCGGCGTAGGTAATGGAATTTTAAAACTATTGCCAGAACCAAAATTAATAAAAGGATTTAATGAATATAGAATATCAATTAGTATATCTGCAGATTATATCCCTTATGACCCTAAAAATCCATTCGTGATAGAATTAGAAAATATATTTAAAAATATATTTGTTGAGCCTGATGTCTATGAAAAAATGATGATGTTATTATCAACTGGTATTGATAGAAGATCAGTTGATCCATTACTTGTCATGCTTGTTGGTGGTGGTTCAAATGGTAAATCAACTATTATTGAATTTATGCTTAATACTTTAGGCAAAAATTTTGGATATAAAGCTCCAGCAGGTTTATTATTAGAATACGGAAGCAAAGCAAATGAGGCTAATTCTGCTCAATTTAATATGAAAAATAAAACAGTAATATTTTATGATGAAAGTGATCCAGGGCAGAAAATCAACACAAAAAGACTAAAAGATGTGACATCACCAACACAAACGGGAAGAGATTTGCATAAGACACAGGAAAATTATCACACTTCCGCAATACATTTTTATATGAGCAATTATAAAGCAATTGTGGATACAACAGATCATGGAACATGGAGACGAATATATTTCTATGCAACAAAAGCAAAATTTACGGCTAATCCAGATCCAAAAAATAAATATGAAAAAATAGCGAATAAGAAATATTATTTTGATTACCCGCATAATCCCGAATATCAAACTGCGTTCTTATCAATATTAGTTCATTTTAACGAAATACTATATAATAAGTATAGTTATAATGTCCATACAATTCCAAGTTTAACGATAGAAACGGAAACAGAAGAATATCGAAATGAAAATGATACAATAAATAAATTTATTAATGATTGTGTTATTAGATCCCCCCATTCGGATGATTATACGATTAATCAAATCGCAACAAGATATGCTGAATGGTATAGCACTCAGATGGGGTGTAATATAACATATGGTATCAGAGATATTATTGATAGATTTATGAATTCAAAATTAGCGAATTTATTAACAAGGATCGAAGGGAGATTAAATATGGTTTTGAGAGGTTATAGAATATTGAATGATGAATATGATTTGTTAGGAGATGATGAAGAATATTTATTTAATTATGGATTAAGAAAACAATTAATAGACAGTACAGCCGAAGGTCCTTCGGCCTTAAATACTCAGAGTATTATCGCAACTTAATTAAATGATTAAAATAGGTTCATCCAGATAATTATTTTTTTTAGATTCCCGGCCACCGATAACATTTTCTTTTAAAGAATACCCCTTTTTATCAGGTTTTAAAAACAAAACCACTGTAGGACCCATAACACTAACTACTACTTTTTCTTCTAATTGATTATATAAAGGGGTTGGTTTATCCCCTTCTGATTTAATTAAGCATAATCTATAATATTGTTTAATGCGTTCCATGTGAGTTCGGTGAGTTTGTAGGCGTTATAAGTGCAACGAATCGTGTGAGTTTGTAGGTGAGTTCGTAGAACGAACTTGCGTTATAATTGCAACAAATCGTGTGAGTTTGTTAAGTTCGTAGAACGAAACTTAACGAATTCGTGAATATATATAATATATATTAAATTATTTACAATTTTTAAAGTGTAGTCAAAGGATATAAAATTTTACAATAAAATTATTTAAAAAGTTAAATAAAATTTAGATCAATATTCACGAAACCATCTAGGCTACTAATTCGGTCAGCTTTAAGATCATAAATTTTAGTTTTTCTATTATATTTAATATTTAGTTCATCATAGAGAATATATTTCGGAACATGTTTACTTTCTATTCCATATTCTTTATAAACAGATAATTCTTTTTCATTAAATAATTTAGGTGTTTTAATACTTCCAGCATTAATTTCATATCTCGAGGTAGTAGGATTAAATTTAGCTAAATTTAATTTAAATCCTTCAAAAATGCAATATTTTATTCGTATTAAAGTATCCAAAAATTTATTTTCCGAAACATCAACTAAAGATGGATATTTGGTTGCTAAATTCAATCCAATATTAATCATTTGTTCAATTAATTCATCACGTTTTTTTATGAATTCAACAAGTCCCGTAAAAGAAATATTAGATTTTTCACTAAATTCAATAATATCTGCATAAAAAGTTTCGGATTTCGATCTCCGTATAATATTTCCAATAGCCGTAAATAGGAATAAACCATTAATAAAATCATCCCCGATCAGCATTTTTAATTTAAAAATCAGACGATCAGTCGGCATGGCTAAGAAAAAACCTTGTAAACTATTATTATATACATAAACCCAATCGATAGGACGTTTACCCATAAATTCCGAAAGTTTCATTTGAAGATATGCACAGATACTAATAATATCAAATATATTACATTCCCAAAAATATGCAGATAAGAGCATCTTAACAATTTGAGGTTTAAAATAGGTGAATTTATTAGCAATTTTTCCCAATTCCGTAATTCTTCCATAAATATCACAAAATCCCAAAATATATAATAATTCCATTGAATAATGGATATTATCGGGAGGTAATTCATCAACTAAATCTAAATTACGAATGCTAAAATCTTGTATATTTACGGCCTTATTATCATCGTTTAAATTGGTTAACGTATTAAAAATCACATTAGTTGTATCATTTAGTACTATTTCTGAATATTGTTGTGCTTGTAATTTATCAAAAATAGATTTTGGATATAATGGATAAAATTCGCCAGGGAAGTTCCTTCCCGCTCTACCTTTTCGTTGTTCAATTCTGCTTAAACTAACAGGTTTATTTAATAAAGCATTAGCACCAACTACGGAATAAAATTCGGTCGCCCGATGATATCCGCTATCAATAACATATTTTAACGAATCTAATGTTAGTCCAGTCTCCGCAATACTGGTTGACATAATAACTTTTCGGATTGGGATGAATCGTTTATCATCAATATATGTCCTCAATTTATTGGCAGGTATAAAGGCTCTTATATATTCGGGAAGATTATAAATAACAGCCTTACTATCCAATTTAAGAATTTCAATAACTTGTCCAGAATTCGCAATTTCTTTATTAAAAGAGATTAATAGGGTTTCAATTTGAGTCATTTCTTTCATTGAAGGAAGAAAAAGAAGAATATCGGATTTATCAGGTTGATCATTTAGATTATTTAAATGTATATTTTTAATGACTTCAACGGCACTTTTGATATAATTTTCCGATGGATTTTTTAACCAATGGATAGTTTTAGGATATGCAAAGCCTCTAACTTGGATAAAATTAGTTTTTTTAGAAAGTCCAAAATAATCTAAATATTTATCTTCTTCTAAAGTAGCACTAGCACAGATTATAAAAGGTAATTTCGGATTATTTTTATTTCTTATCAAAAATTTCTTAATACTATATAACGCCTGAACCATTTCCATACTTAATTCATGAATTTCATCTAACATTATAAAATTATATCTATCAATAATATCTTCATCGGTAAATAACTTTAGTTGCATTGTTAAAACTCCAATCGTAGCAAATAATACACCGACCCTCGGTTTCTTTCTACTCGGTCCAGTTTGCCAACCGATTGATTCGTATAACTTTAATTGTTTATAATGCTTTAATATTTCTTTAACATTTTTAATGGCTGTTATAATCCTCGGTTGGGTAACTAATATAATTCGTTTATCTACACTAAAGTTATCATATAATAAAGGTGGAATAACCGTAGTTTTACCGCTTGCGGTTTCAGATTTTAATACTAAAACACGATTCTCAATTCCTTGCGAGCCGATTCTATTTCTAAACCATTCAATAATATAATCAATTGGTACTATATTATCAAATTCTTTTTGCTTATTAGGATCAATAGACACAAGATTTCCTTTTTTCAATAATGGTGGGACCATCAGGTAACATTATACTATATTTTTTAATATTTATTTTTATATATAATAATTTAAAAATTGTACATTGTCCAATTTTTGTAATGGGAAATTTGGTTATTCCGGCACCAAAAACAGGAAAAGAATTAACAAATTCAGAAGTGAGGGCAATTATTAAAGAAAAATTAAGAATAACCGACAATACAAGGATTAATCTATTTGATGGTAGATATTACGCAATATCTTTGGAGGATTTAAAATTATTTTTAACATTTGATTTTAGTGATATGGTAAAATATAAAAAAGAAATTTTCGATTGTGATGATTTCGCATATTTGTTATTGGGCCGTCAAAGATTATGGCATGCGAAATTAAATCTAAATTTGGCCTCAACATTTGGTATGGTTATAGGAGATATCCGAACTAGTGAAGAAAGTCAGAAGCCAAGAGGACACGCCATGAATTTTATAATTACTCCTGATAAAGAATTATATTTAGTTGAACCTCAAACCGATAATATATATAAACCCACGAGCAATTCAACATTCAGCTTAGCATTATGTTAATACATTAAGTAATGCAGTATTGACTAGTATTGACTATTATTTGTACAAACTAACATACTGAATATATCCTATATCTAATTTAAATAGACCTCATAATCAATTAAAAAAAAGTGAATTAGATTTATTTACAATAAATGTCTACAGAACAGCCGAATAAAAGACGCAAATTGATGGGAAATTTTGCATCCTCAACAAGTGGAGAACATATAGTTGGGAAGGCTAATGAGCATACTGAGCATACTGAGGATACGAGTCAGCATAGTATATTATGTCCAGTACCACTACGACCAATTTCACCTGCATTGATTAAAGAAATGGAAAAAGCTATGGCACAATGTTACGGTATTTATTAATAACCAAAAAATAATTTTTTTTGATTAATATAAAACCAAATGAAAAATTTGCATTTAGCAATTATTATAGTATTATTACTGATAATAGTATTTAATAAATATAACCAAAAAAATAAGGACATAGTGCATATGCAAGGGACATATAGCGATTATAAACTAGTAAAGAGCTACGAAAATGGAGAAGTCGCAGTTAAATTATTAAATGAAGTAAATACTAAATTATTAGTATTCTTTAGATATTTAAAAAATAAATATAAAATAAATACAACATATGACGGAGAGGAAGTAAAAAGTCAATATCCAATGACATGTCGAGATATAATAGATAAAATATTACATAATTATAATCCCGAAGTAATCATAGAAAATGATCCAAGAAATTCTAATGAAACGTCATTTACAATAGCAAAAGGAAAGGAATTACATTTGTGTTTAAGGAAAAAAAATAATCCAAACGAATTGCATAGCGTTGATGATTTAATGTTTGTAGTTCTTCACGAAATTTCTCATATGGGAAATCCAAATTGGGATTTAGATGGTCATAAAACGTATTTCTGGACAATATTTAAATTCGTATTACATGAGGCCAAAGAATCAGGGGTATATAATCCTCTAGATTATGAAAATCAACCAACAACATATTGTGGATTATTAGTGAATTATTCACCATATTATGATACAAAATTAGAAAATTTATGGATTAACAAATGATAAAAGTTCATTAACATTTTTTTCCCCGTTATATCTAGTTAATGAGCCATTTGAATATTTAATAATTGTAGGAAAGCCTGATATTCCTGGGGTAGGATTAGTTTCTTCGTTATTCTCAAACATATAAATTTTTCCATTCTTATTAATAAGTTCCTTTACATTAAACCATATGGGTTTCATTTCCCGACAATGGGGACACCAATCAGTATAATGTAGTCCAATTATATTATCATAGGTACCTATTCCCTTATAAAAGGATTCTAATTGAATATCTTGAATAGAAATCCCAGTAAATTTTTCAATTATTTTATTATTAAATCGATTTAATTGACAAAATAAAGGATGTGTTCGTAAACCCCGCGGAAAATAATTTGGTCTAACAGTATAAATAATATAAATAATTAAAACAATAATAATTGCTTTAGTTAAATTATCCATGGTAAATGATGTAAAAATATGGCGACGGGATTAAAGTATATATTATAATAATATAAAATATAATTAAAAAATTGAAAAAATATATATGATCTTACAGACATATTTATTTAAATATATATTGACGTATGAGGAACGTGTTAATAAGTCCGCTACGTAATATTCAGTCATCATGGTTCCGCGTTTATAATCTCGGTATCACATGTATTAATAGAATATTTAACAAAATCGAATATGATAATGATATAAGAATAAATTCGACTTCTTCCAATTTTTTAATTGAATATTATAAGTCAAAGATATATAAATACATGGAATCTTCTAACCAAATGTCTAGAAAGTCAATAAGAAAAAAGAAAATTCCAGTGGCATTACGCAATTCAGTTTGGAATACATATATAGGGGAAGCATTAGGTATAGGAAAATGTTTTATATGTCAGGGGCAAATAACCCATTCAACATTTGCATGCGGACATATAGTAGCAGAGGCTAAAGGAGGAGAAACAAAGTTGGATAATTTACGACCAGTATGTCCAAGTTGTAATTCATCCCAAGGAACCGCGAATATGATCGAATTTAAAAAAGGGTTGGGGATACGATGTCCAGATATTCCAGAATCCTCGACCTTCGGTCCCGAGGACATGTCTATTGAAGATTCAGTAGAAGAAAAATTTGAAGAAATGGTGATAGAGGATAATAAAATTGAACATAAGCAATCTGCGATCCATAAACCTGTAGATAACGCACTAATAATAGAAAAAAACATAAAAAAATTAGATAATACGAAAATAAAAGTATTAAAGAATAAAAAAATCCTAAGACATTATATCAGTGAATGGTTCGGTATAGAAAATTACCAAAAACATGGATTACTTGACCCAAGTAAATCCGAAATAATAAGTATTTTATATAAATTCGATAAAAATATGTTAAAAATAATATGTGACGATTTATCTATACCATATACCAAGAAAAATAAAAAAGACGAATTAATAGATATAATATTAGATAAAAATTAATTAAATGATAACTTATTATCATATAATTATAACATAACTAATTATCATAACATTATATTAATTTGATATTTATTATTTATTATTTATTATTAAATATTTAGAAACGAAGTTTTTAAGGGACAAAGTCTTATTACACTGGAATTATAATATTATAATATTATAATATTATAATCAGTAAATAAAAATGATTAAGTTGTTGGTTTAACATTAAACTGGTTCAATAATCTTGGTAGTTCTATCTTCATAATTATATATTTTTAATTTATGATTATCATTAATATCTCGATAAATTTTTAATACGTTGGTATATGTGCCCATCATTGATCCACTCTTTAATTCTACATAATTCTGCGATCCAGACCAACCCAATCCAGAAGAATATTTTAAATACATAGTAAATCCATTTGTAAATGTTGGACCTATTCCCATCGTAACATTCACAACCTGAACACCAGTAGTGCTCTGGCCAGAAAGGGGTGCAAATCGAATATGTATACATCCCCCTGTCGTACAGGCGGACGGCATTTTCCAAGGATGGCTTGTTAATTCTCCAAGGGTAATCGGGGGCGGAGCACATGGTCCTAAATTACAAGGGCGACTCATCGGATTAGTGGCCATATAGGCCATACATAATGCAGAGTCACCTGTACATGTTCTCGTTTCGACTCCATCTCCGCAAGAACGAGAACATGCACTCCAAGCACTAATGGTTGGACAGGCGAACGTATTACATGTTCTGTTTAAATCACTCGTAGGAACGCCAACACAATTAGCGGTGCAAGTCCTCGTTTGGGTACCTGTTCCGCAATCTTTCGAACATGTTCCCCAATTACTAAATGTCGGAGGACATGCAACATTATTACATGATCGGGATAAATCACTAGCTGGAACACCTACACAATTAGCAGTGCAAGTCCTCGTTTGGGTACCAGTTCCGCAAGAGGGAGAACATGTTCCCCAATTACTAAATGTTGGTGGACAGGCAACATTATTACATGATTGAGTGCTAGTGAGAAGAGCGGGTGGAACAGCATTACAGATAGTAGTATTCGGCCCAGTACAGGTTCGGGTGCGAGTTTGAGTTCCGCCTCCGCAATCTTTCGAACATCTTACCCAATCAGACCAGGCCGAAAAAGTGGCAGTAGGAGTTCCATTCCCTGGTGGTGAAGTTCCATCGCCCCCTTTCCCTTCTTCTTCGGTTTTCGTAGTATATATATAAATAATAATAATTGCGGTTATGAATAAGACTAAAACAACTATAATAGCAATTATAATAATAATACTTTTTTTCTTTTTCGGCATACGAGGGATCCTCCTACGAACTCCCCCAAGATACGGAGTACCAATATATCCCAGTTCACCACTTACATTCATAAATTAATTATTTTAATAATATATATTTATCTCATCAAAAAAAAATAAAAAGTATCTAATTAGATAGGGCATTATAATAATTGATGAAATATTCATTTGCCAAAATAATATATATAGCACTAGCACATTAATGAATAGAGTACTCGATTTATTACAAAAAAAATAGATAACTGTGTAGCTGATATATAATTTACTTTTTTAATTAACAGTTGTACACATAGCCAACTATTATTGTAACAGGATATTAATATGTGTGCCAATTAACATGAAAAAATTTACTGATAGTAACTATAATTATTAATTATATGATAATTAAGTATAGTAAATTATATTTTTATTTAGCATAAATAATATTCAAGCAGGTTCAATAAGAATAGTTGTCAGATAATTATTAGTCCCAGATTTTTGTGTCATTTTAACTTTATAATTATCGTTAACATCTCGATAAATGTTAATTTTATCTACCCCATTTGTATTATAAAATTTTACTCCCCCAGAATATGGTCCAACATCATAATAAACTCTGCTAGTAATGGAAGTAAATCCTTTATTATATGACGTAGCTACTTGGTAGCTCGCACCATTAATTTGTGTGAATCTATAATGGGTACATCCCTCTCCAGAACATTGATTTGGTGCTTTCCATATTTTGTTTATTAAATTTTCTATAGTAATAGGTTGCACAGTTGACGTAGTTGACACAGTTGGGTCAGTCGTCGGGGTTGACGTAGTTGTTGCAGTGGCTGTAGTGGCTAGACATAGACTAGCATTACATGGTCGGGATAACTCCATATTTCCGACACAATTAGCAGTGCAAGTCCTCGTTTGAGTACAATCTGCCATCCCGTGGGTTGAACAGGTAGTCCAATCACTGTATGTTGGTGGTGTCACACAGGCACCATTATTACATGATTGCGTGCTGGTAAGCAGAGCGGGTGGAACAGCATTACAGATAGTAGTATTCGGCCCCGTACAGGTTCTAGTGCGAGTTTGAGTTCCGCTTCCACAAGCAGGCAAACATCCAGACCAACCTGACCAGTCTGAAAAAGTGGCCGTTAGAGCTGGTGATGAATCAGGGTCATCTTCGGGTTTCGTATTATATTTATAAATAACAATAATCGCAATCACTAATAAGACTAAAACAACTATAATAGCAACAATAATACCGAAATTTCTTTTTGACCTACGAGGAATATTCCTACGAAGAATCTTCCTACGAGCTCCCCCCATTATAGGTATGGTGGTCAGAGGGTTACCAACAAATCCAAGTTCATTACTTACATCCATAAATTAATTGTTTTAATAATATATATATTTATCATTAAAAAAATAAAAATCAGATAATTAGTATTAGACATTGTTCCATTTTTATTGATTAAATCACTATTGAATATTATAAATTCAAGAAATATCAATCCATTTTTTATATATTTATTATAATATTAAAACGGTTAAACTGGTACAATAATATCGGTAGTTCTTCTTACATTGTCATATATTTTTAATTTATTACTATCATTAATATCTCGATAAATTTTATATCTATATCCAAGATTAGATATATCCTCGCCCCTCTTTAATTCCACATAATCCTGCGGAGCCCCTGGTCCAATATACTGGTAAAGGTCAGTAGGATATCCAGTTTCAAATGTTGGACCAAATCCAATCGTAATACTCACACCCCGATAATTACTATTACTAGATGTACCCCGATCCACAAATCGAACATGTTTACATGTCAATATCCCCCCTGTCCCACCATACACCCACATGGTTCCTTGGTTGGCCCCCCACCCTGAATGTACCTCCGTCGCACATCCAGTTGGTGAGTCTTGGGTCATTTTCCAAGGATGACTTGTTAATTCACTAAGGGTAACAGGGATTAGGACACATGGTCCTAAATTACAAGGGCGACTCATCGGATTAGCGTTACTATATATGGTACATGCTTCGGGAACGCCCGTACATGTTCTCGTTTCAACTCCATTTCCGCAAGTATGAGAACAAGGACTCCAAGGACTAATGGTTGGACAAGCAAACGTATTACATTGTTGGGATAACTCCATATTACCAATACAATTATTAGTACAAGTCCTCGTTTGGATACCGCTGTCACAAGGTTTTGAACATAGTCCCCAAGGACTAAATGTTGGCGGACACGCCATTGTATTACATGGTCGGGATATATCACTTGTAGGAACGCCAACACAATTCCAGCATTTTCTCGTTTGGGTACCTCCTCCGCAAGGTTTTGAGCATGAACCCCAATCACCAAATATTGGTTGACAGGCAACCGTATTACATGATTGTGTGTCAGTAAGTAATGCTGGTGAAACAGCATTACAGATAGTGGGATTCGGTCCCGCGCAAGTTCGGGTACGGGTTTGAATTCCGCCTCCGCAAGGTTTCGAACATCCAGACCAATTAGACCAGTCTGAAAAAGTAGCATTTACTTCTTCAGGGTTCTTATTATAAATAACAACAATTGCAATAATGAATAAGACAAAAACAACTATAATAGCAATTATAATAACAATACTTTTGTTCTTTTTCGGCATATGAGATTCTGGTTGATCACTCACATCCATGAATTAATCGTATTAATAAAATATTATATATTTATCATCAAAAAAATAAAAAGTATCATTATCACAATTGATATTTCTTTTTTTATATATCCATTATATATATATAAGTAATGGATAACGTTACATTATTAATATTGGTCTTGTTAATATTAATATTAATATTATATTACACAGAAATATCTGGACCAGTCCCATTTCTTACCGAACACCTTATAGTACCGAATGCCCTCAACTCAATTTATAGTATCGATACAGATTTACGTAATGTTGTAATGGGATTTCACTATACGGAAGATTGCCCAAGATGTGATTTATTTAGGCCTTTATGGACAAAACTAAAGGAGGAATTAATCAATATAACATTTATAGAAAATGATGAAGGGAAAAAGCAAAGTTACGGGATAAAAAATATACCTACAATAATAAAATATAAAGATGGTAAAGGTTATATATACGATGGTCCCGCGGATTATTCCGCATTAAAAACATGGATATTGAAAATAACTTAATCAGAAATACCAAATTTTTTAATTTCAGCTTTAGTTAATTTAGCACGACCTTCGGTAGTAAGTTTAAACCCCTTTTTAGCTAAAGCGATTCCCAAATCTTCAACTTCTTTTTTACTTAATAGAAACCAATTTCTGCCTTTATGTTTAGCATTATATTTTAGTTGCAATATGTCGCATAACTTATCAGCATCCATTTTTTCGCATTCAATAATTAATTCGCATCTAAGATCATTATAATTTCCCTGCTCTAATTTGGCTTTTTCCTCAGGTACATTATTTGTAAATCCAATTTTCATCGGAATTTCGGAAGCCTTAGCCCCTTTTTGTAACATGAAAAATACAAATCGATATCCCGTTTGCTTAACGGGATTCAGCGGAGTCGTTTCAGATTTTTCTACAATTTTTTCAGCCGATTTTTCAGCCAGTTTTTCGGCCGATTTTTTAGTGGTGTCCTTAGTAATTTGTTTTAATCCGGCATTTGATCCCCTAATATTTTTATTAGGCATGAGTTTGGCTTTTGTTTGTTTATTATATATCCCATCATCATTATAAGGAATTGGTGGCTCAAATCCATATCCGACATGTAAAGATGAGTCCCGAGTTGGGGAATCGTTATCCTTCTTTAGTTGATTGTTTGTGGATAATTCATTAAAATTAGCCAAATCATCAAATAACTTGTTATCCATAGATCTATTATATAAAAAAATATAAATTTTTAATATGTTAATTATTATTAAAATTTAAATAAAGTAAATACTAAATTATGTTTTTACTTGGTATCCTCGACCTTTGGTCTCGTACTTTGATTTTCATGATTAAATTTACAACCTTGAATTTTGCAACCTGGACCATTTTTGCAAGGGCGAACCTGAATTTTGTCGCTCCATAATTTCATATGTGTGGCACAATATGGCATCGGACAATTACATTCTAACGGATCTAAAGGTTTGTCTTGACATTGGGCATGGGTTTCAAAATCTTTCCAATGACAACGCCGGCGATATTGATCGCACATTTGGCATAGATAGAATCGACTACCCATAATTTCAATTTGGAGATATTGACGAGAACCAGCGAAGCCACAATTGCGGCATCGCATTAGTTGTCTCGTCGCCGTTCTTGGGCGAAAATTAGGATCAGATCTCTTTTGCGACTGCATTCTTAATTATATCTATAATACTCTCAAATATCTAAATAATAATTTTAATATATATAATTTCAATTTTTTATATGCTATCTAACCCATCCTTTAGGAAGAAGGGAGAATTTTTATAAACGAAAGGGGGTGGCCTAGGAATTCCATTTTCTACACGTCTTGATGGATAATAATTAACTGGCAAATAATAAGGTTCTTTTTTATTTTGATCAACCTCAATATTTCTCCGCAAAATTTCATTAGATTCGCTAAAATTAGTTTCACCATATGTTTCGACAGAAGGAAAAAGAGGACAATATAATGCTAATTTTTCAAAATCATTTGTATGTTTTTTAAGTTCCAAAAATAATAATTCGGCATTATTAATCATCTTTAGAAGACTATTATAATACGAATAAAAATCAGATTCTAATTCTGGAAAAATATGAGCATTAGCCAAAAACATGAATAAAAGAGATTGTACATTTATATGTTGGAAAGTAACCCCATTAATTAAACTCTTATTAATACTAATTAATTTATCTTTAGTGTTATAAGCCTTAAAATTAAAATTATCTTCGGAATATAAATAATATTTTGGCAGAATAGACATATATGGATGGACTTTTTTCCCAGATTCAACAACTTTAATAATTTCAATAAAATCTCTAGATGATCCCTCCATTATGGGAAGGTGAATATTTTCATTTTCTATCTTAATATCAACGGGAATAATATCCGAATAATCAAGTAATATCTTTCCATATTTTAAAGTCATAGCAGATTCCAAATCCTTTAATGCTCTAAAAATAATAGCATAGGCAGAAAGTCCAGCAAATATATTATTGATATATTTAATCGGTAAAGTAATATATTTAATTTTTGGAGAAACTTTATTTTTTATTTTAATAGGATATTTATC
>Ga0209321_10000202_pt1 | contig 36703 bp, 40 predicted proteins | sample Rifsed16ft4_FD_184012 | JGI IMG/M metagenome (GOLD analysis project Ga0209321, IMG submission 184012) | Soil microbial communities from Rifle, Colorado, USA - sediment 16ft 4 - CSP-I_5_4 (version 2) | ecosystem: Environmental > Terrestrial > Deep subsurface > Rock core/Sediment | place: Rifle...
AGGTCAGACTGTCTTTGGAGACCATCTAGTTTTGAATACACTGCCAAAGGATGTAGCAGATTCACACCTTTCTGGAGACATACATATAACAAGTACAGGCATATGGTCGCTTTTACCAGATACAATATTTGTAAATATCAAAGAACTTATCGAAGACGGAATTGATCTTAGAGGCAAGTTCCTTGGAGTAACAAGACTACCGCCAGTCAAGACTTTGGATGATCTTATTACCTCCCTCTCCTTACTCACCTCATTATTATTCAAGGAAGCATCGCAAGAAGTAATTATAGATGGATTGCCAACAGTTTTACAAAAATATTCAAAAAACCTATCAGAAGTTGAAGAAAAAATAGCAAGTGCATTTGCAGCGACATCGTCTGCACCACAATACAATAAACATGCAACGCTTCTTTCCTTTAGGATTTCACTTGGAACCGATTCTAATTCTAAAATTATAGCAGCCATGCTTGCTGGATATAAAAAATATGTAAAATCAACACCGATTCCACACATAGGACTGATCATAGACTATGAAAAAGGTAAAGTCAGCGAGTTTTCTACTATTCTTTCTGAGATCATAGCCCTAGGAGGACGCATGATCTTTACTAAGGGGGCTGTAATGTCAAACAAGGGAATATTACGTGTAGACACAAAAACCACAGGTACAACAGTAATTAATTTACAATCACTTTCGATAAACCTGCCTAGACTTGCATTTGAGTCCAACAAGGACGAGACCTATTTTAGAGCACGACTTGCACTTTTGATGAAACCTGCACTTGCAGCAATGTCACTTAGAAAGAAAGAGATCACTGATCTTACTAGACGTGGACTAAATCCAATTCTTGCAAATAACACTCAGTATATGCAAAAGAGTTCAATTACACTTGTAGTTAATTTGATAGGCTTAAAGGAAGCCGTCTTTGGGATACTTGGATACAAAGACAACAAGGCAGGACAGGAAATACTCATGAAGGTTATTGAAACATCTACAGAAGTTGCAGCCAAGAAGGGAAAAGAGATGGGTGATAATGTTACTATATCCATGAGTGAAAGCGATGCTGCAGCAAGGTTTTCTACCCTAGACGGTGAAAAGTATGGTAAGATGTCTGTCTTACAATACGTGGAAGGTGATTCCTATTCAGAGGGTATGGCATTAAATGCCTCGGAAATTGATGGAATGACTCTAAAAACAGACAAAATTGTAGAGTGTAATCATATATCCAAGATGCTAAACGGGGGCTTGTTGATTCAGCTAAAAATACCTGATGGTACAGACACAACAGGAATAAAAAAAGCAATAGAAAAGGCAAGCGAACTTGTAGGATCGTTCAGGCCAGTTAGAAAGGTACCTATTTGTGGAAATTGTGGTCTAAAGGATGAAAAGCTTACTGACAAATGTCCTACCTGTAAATCTCCATACGTATTAACATAAAATACACTCACAATTTTAGCATTGGCTTATAGAACCTCTTGAATAAATCTCTTTTCAAAAAAAATTAGAAAATATGATTCAGATTCTTCTGAAATTTAGATCAGCATTTTTTTAGTTTTTATTAGGATAGATCTGATCTAGTACTATGGTAATTGTAATGGTGTCAACAAAATTGATCCAAAGCTTAACTTTGGAAAATTTTTTTTCGCCTCAATCTTTATTATACTCTATTTTCTTACCTCTGCGGGGAGACGTATGACAGATTTTTCACAAATAGAAAACTCGATCGTTGAAGTTAAAAAACGTGATGGACGAGTATTAAATTTCCAGGAAGACAAAATTTCAAATGCTATATACAAAGCATTAGTTGCCTGTAACAGGCCAGATCGCAGTCTAGCTGATAAATTAGCTGCTGGCGTAATGATGAAGCTTCTAAACCAAGGATTTTCTGCATCAGATCCACCAAGTGTTGAAGATGTCCAAGATATGGTTGAATCAACTCTAATAGATGAGGGACTAGGTGAAATTGCAAAGGCCTACATACTATACAGGCACGAACGTAGAAAGATACGAGAAGAAAAGATGAAAGTTCTTAACTCCAAATCACTTGATAGTGTAGCAAAGAAATTTGATCTTAACTGCCTCAGAGTTTTAGCATCTAGATACTTGATGCGTAACAACAAAGGTATGATAATTGAAAGTTCAAGCGAGATGTTTGAGCGTGTGGCTGTTTTAGTAGGGCTCGCAGAGGTACTAAAGGACAATTCTATCTTTGATGTGACAGGTGGAAGGACTCAAAATATTGATGATGCCAAAAAATATCTTGACAAGCTTGATGACTTTAATTATAAATTCAAGATAGGCAAGTACCATTTAAACAAATGGCACTTTAAAGCATTAATCTCTCATTACATTGAACTAGCAAAACGCGGTCAGATGAAGGTAAGTATAAAAGAGTTTCTAACCATGCTTGCGGCTCAAAAATTTGAGCACCATGCTGAAAGAATTGCGGAATACTATGACTTAATGGTCTCACAGGACTTTCTACCAAATTCTCCAACAATGATGAACGCTGGAGGAAGACTGGGGCAGCTGTCAGCGTGCTTTGTACTTGCTATGCCTGATGACATGGAACAAATAATGAAGTCCTCTTCTGACGCTGCACTGATCTTCAAATCAGGCGGAGGAGTTGGAATAAACTATTCTGAACTACGAGAAGAAGGCGATATGGTTGCATCAACATCAGGTGTTGCATCAGGTCCTGTGTCATTTATGAACATCATAAACACCGTGACTGAAGTTGTCAAACAGGGAGGAAAACGTAGAGGTGCAAACATGGGAATACTTGAAGCTTGGCATCCAGACATTGAGAAATTCATCACAGCAAAGACAAAGCCAGGAGTTTTGGAAAACTTTAACGTGAGTGTAGGAGTGGGGGAAGATTTCTGGAATGCACTTGTAAATTCAAGTGATGGTAAATATACACTGCGCAGTCCTCGGGACAAATCACCAATACGTGAAGTAAATGCGCACCAGCTTATTGATCTAATTGCACTTTCAGCATGGAAGAGTGCAGAACCCGGATTGATCTTCTTTGATCTTATCAACAAATACAATGTATTTGCAAAGGCGCGTGGCAGACCTTTACGAGCTACGAATCCTTGCGGAGAACAGAGCTTGTATCCATATGAATCATGCAACCTAGGATCTATTAATGTAGCAAACTATGTCAAAAGAAAAGCAGATGGACAGTATGAGTTTGACTGGCAGAGATATGAGGAAACAATCAGAAAGACCACAAGATACCTAGACAATGTAATCGATGTAAACAATTATCCAATACCTGAGATCGATCAAGCCTCAAAGGATTCACGCAGAATAGGACTTGGTGTAATGGGTGTTGCGGATCTACTCTTCAAACTGCGAATCCCATACAACTCACAAGAAGGTTATGAATTTCAGGAAAAGCTTGCAGAAGCTCTTTCCTATTATTCTATGGAAGAAAGTGTTGCTCTGGCAAAGACACGAGGCGCATTTTCCCTATGTGCAAAGACAGAATATCCAGAAGGAAAGATTCCAATCTCTGGGTATTATGAAAAGCCAAAAAGCACTCATAATTATGATTGGGATGCTCTCATTGAGAAGATACAAAAGCATGGCATTCGAAATGTCCTTACTTCTACAGTAGCTCCTACAGGAACTCTTTCAATGATTGCTGACTGTTCAAACGGCATGGAGCCAATGTTTGCACTTGTATTTGAAAAACGTGTAACAGTTGGTAGGTTCTTTTATACAAATAAGATCTTTGAGGCTGTACTAAAAGAACATGGATTGTACAATGATCAAATCTTGGAAAAAATCGCAAATAACTATGGTTCAGTAAAAGGAATTCCAGAAATTCCAGAGTGGATGCAGAAAATATTTGTCACAGCAATGGATATACATTGGGCTGATCACCTGATGGCACAAGCTGTATGGCAAAAATGGATTGGAAATGCAATAGCAAAGACAATCAACATGCCAAACGATGTCACCGCTGATGACGTGAAGGCATCATATCTTTTAGCACATGAGCTTGGACTAAAAGGAATCACGGTGTTTAGAGATGGTTCTAGACATGAACAAGTTCTCCACATGACAGGTAATGACCTACAAAAAACATTCCAAGTTACACCCAGTATATACCTGACAGACTATATCTCAAAAAACATTACAAATGCTTACCTGACATCACAAATTGAGAAAGCACTACAGATCAAGATTCCCGATCCTGAAGTCGTACCACAACAGACTCAGCTTACACAAGAACAAATGGAAGAAAGACTCTGTCCCGCATGTAAAAATAATCTAGTATTTGCAGAAGGATGCAACATATGCATAGAATGTGGATATACTGGCTGTCAATCTGGATAGGAACACAATTAATAAAAAGAATTTCTCAAATTACAATCATAGGTTCTAGAACCATGATCGATGTGTGAGGTTAAAGCGAAGGTGCGGAAACCATTTCCGATCGCCTTTCGGAAGGAGTGGACCCTCCTTCAGCTATTCTTAACGGGAGCCTCACACACCGTTACTTTTTAATTAATTATACAATAAGATGCTCGTATAATAATTTAGCTGGTGATCGTCTATCACAAATTTGATCAGAACTTTTTTACTACCACTATAATCTTGTAGCACTGTTGAACAAAAAAATTCTTAGTGGCGCAATAGCATCAGGAGTGATTATTGTAATTATTATTGTAGTGGTCTCGCTACAGATACAACCATCTATACCACAAAAAGATGAAAAACTTGGTTTGTATGTAATGGTTCCAACTGAAACTCCAACTCTTTTAGATCTAAAAGATGCATATGCAGAAGCTGTAGCTACAGGAATTGGCAGAAATAATGTCTATCTTTTCTGGTCTACAGTTGAGCCACAAAAAGGAGAATACAATTGGAAGATTTCTGATGCCATAATGAGTTTAAATAAACAAAATGATCTCAAGGTGACGCTTTACTTTTCAATAATAAATAATCGTGTCTTTGGTCCTTTTCCAGATTGGATGGGCATCCCACAGCTTGACGAAAACTTACAGGATAAAACTGTAAAAATTCTTGATGACATTCTATCAAGATATGATATAATTGATTATGTGATAATAGGTGGAGAAATTGATGCATATTTTCGAGACCATGAAGACGACATTCCAAAATATGAAGAGTTTTTCATGGGAGTATATACAAAACTCAAAGAAAAACATCCAGATGTTAAATTTGGAAACTCATTTTCACTACATGGAATAATCAACAACGGGCAAGAAGATCTAGTTGCCAGGCTAAGTCAGGGCGATTTTGTTGCCTTTTCATACTTTCCCGTAAACAAACTAAACGAAATAAATAAGACTTCTCAAGAGGCTAGAAAAGATTTGGAGAGAATTCTCGAGCTTGCTGGAGACAAAAAGGTTGCTTTGATGGAAATTAGTTGGAGCACAGCAGAATCCATTGGTGGTAGTCAAGATGGTCAGGTGGATTTTGTGAAAACAGTATATGATTTCTATCGAGAAAATGAATCTCGTTTTGAGTTCCTTACATGGTTTAGAGAATATGACAGACCTATTGACATATGCATGAAGGGTTTGAATACAAGCGTTGGTAAAGTAAGCTTTGGAAACGAGATTGTATTACAAAATACTGCGGAATATTTGTGCGATAGCGGCTTAATTGATGTTGATAAACACCCAAAACCAGCGTGGGCGGAATTTAAAAAGCAAGTACAATTTAATCCCAATTCTTAAATTATTACATGAAGGATCTGTTGTATAGTTGAAATTCATAGCCTTTTTTATTATGGCATTATTGTTTGCAAACCTTGTTCCTGTATTTGGTGACTATGTTGCACCTACAAAACAAGAACAAGAATTATACAACAAGCTACTTGCAGAGTTTGAAAAGCTCGATATAGAAAAAAAAGATGTAAGTGATGTACTGAAAACGTTTAAAGAACAACTTGTAGTATCTTTCCCCTGTGACAGTACTGACCTAAATGATCTAGTTGTAACTGTGGTTAAAACAAGACTTGCCAAGTTTGATGAAACTGAAGTTCATGAGGGAGGTGTGACTACAGGTGGCACGTATAGTTGGCAATGTACTGTTACCACATCTGAAGGTAAGATAACCATGGACTGTGACAACGAGATAAGACTAAACCCTGTTAATTTAACTCAAGATGCAGAAAGAGATCCTAGAATAAAAAAAGCTGAAAACTTGGTTATATTGTATCATGAGCTATTACATGGTCAATTAATGATAGATGCTATTACATCATCTGATACATGGAGGGATGATGTATGCAACAAACCACCAGAAGGAAAAATTGACTATTCATATTCTGACAAGGATCATAAAATAATCAATCCACTTCAGACGGAGTTTATTCATCAACTTATTGACAGAGCCGGAGGAATAATGATTGTCGATGAAATTAAACCAGAAGAGACTAATGATGGAGCGTTTACAAAAAAAATGGGCAGTTTAAATGATTATCCAGAGTATATCAAATCTGGAATTCATGTAACTTTGAGAGCTTCTAACCTTATTAATACAGAATTTTCTTCTCCAAACTCTGATATTGTACTGTCCGGAAATTTAGCAAACAAGACACAATCTGGTATTGTATGGCTTTACATCTTTGGTAATCCAGAGAAAGAATCTGTAACTACGGCAAAACCTAAATCTGAATTAGTAAAGATTCCGGATTGGGTTAAAAGGACAGCTGGGTGGTGGGCAGATGACACCATAAGTAGTACCGATTTTCTCAAAGGAATCGAATATTTGATACAAGAAGGAATAATTCTAGTACCTAATACTGTAAAGCAACAGAGCTCTGACAAGATTCCCTCATGGTTTAAACAAAATGCATCTTGGTGGTTTGAGGGAAAGATAGATGATAAAACATTTGCAAATGGAATTCAATACCTTATTTCAGCTGGAATCATTTCAGTCTAGAACCATAGAATGCGGTCGCCGGGATTTGAACCCGGGTAACGGGCTTGGAAGGCCAGTGTACTAACCAAACTATACTACGACCGCTTAACTGTGCCAATCTTTCATCTACATAATAATTCTTTTTTCACACTCATACAACAGTCTAGAAATTACTACATGAGCTTCCAAAGATTTTTTATCGACAGAAATAAGACTGTCTACTCTTTTTAATATCTTAGCAGAAAAATGTCCCTTTGAAAATCCACCAATTACAATGCATGAATCTTCGTTAATGTTTTGTGCAAGCTTCTCATAAGAGCTCGTTCTTCCTTTTGTAGAAAGTCCAATTACATTCTTTGCATCAATTTTATCAATCAAATCACTAAATGTCATATCTTTAATCTCCAATAGCTTTTTACCACCTTCCTCTATTTTTCCAACAGAATATAGCTTCTCAATTAATCCAACAAACCGATGATAGGATTTTGGTAGACGTACATTTTCTCCAACAAAAATTACTTTATCATCTATTGTATGGACGTAGACACAAAGTTTTTTTTCAAAATATAAAGGAATAGTACAAGCTTCAAGTAGACAAAGATGAATCAAGTCTGGCCTTCCGCGTTTTATCTCATCTTTGATTCCTTTCATTGCTGCAAAGTGCCAAGATACATCCAAAAGAACCTGTGATGGTCTTTTGCCCATCTTCTTGCTATATGCAACTACAGAGCTGTGTTTTTGCAGTTCTTTAGGAACTAATTCTAATGCAGACTCGGCAAGGACAAATGAGAGCAAGATTGTATTTTAAGGGACAGACATTATTTAATTGACATGAAGCCAGCACTACGACAAATCATACTAGAGAGGATGGAGATTCTAATTCGAAACGCTATATCAAACGCAAGAACAAATCCATCTTTAGCACAAAGGCAAGCAAGTCTTGTAAAAAAACTAAGTACAAAACACAGGATAAGAATGCCATATGATATACGAATGAACTTTTGTAAAAAATGTAAAAAATTCATAGCTCCTGGCATAAATGCAAGAATCAGATTGGGCAGAACCTCCCTAAAATCAATTCGTGTAACTTGTGGGTTTTGTAATCATACATACCGAAAGATCATTACAAAGCAAACACCAAAAGCTCAATGATTTATAAGACGAACTCAAAATTTTCACTTTCATGGCAAAAGCATATGATGTACCCCCTGACATCCTGATTCATAAGTTATCGGAGATTCTAAAAAGTGAACAAATCCCAACTCCAAGCTGGATCCCATTTGTTAAGACAGGTTCACATGCGGACAAGCCACCACAGAAAAATGATTGGTGGTATACAAGATGCGCATCACTTCTCAGAAAGATATATCTTCATGGTCCGGTTGGCGTAAAAGATCTTAGAGGAATGTATGGTGGCGCAATTGCAGTGGGGTATGGTGGAAATCATCATAGAGATGCTGGAGGAGCAATAATAAGAACAGCTATACACAACCTAGAAAAACTGGGCTACATTGACAAAGTAGAAGGAAAAGGAAGAACGGTTTCTCATGAGGGAATGAAAAAAATCGATAGACTGTCTACAGAAATTCTGAACGAATTGGTTACAAAGAATCCAAGTTTGAAGAAATATTCTTAGTGGTCATATGAGTAATTCAAATGTAGATAATGAGAAAGAACCCAGTGAAGCTGAAGTTGCATCTATGAAAGAGCAAGCACTGCGAACTTTGCTTTCGTCACAAGCAAGACTGCGACTAAATAACATAAGGATGGTCAAGCCAGAACTTGCTGCCATGGTTGAAAATTATCTTATTGGCATGGCATCACAGGGTAGATTAAATACGCAAATAACAGATGATCAGCTAAAACAAATCTTACAATCAATACAGCAACCAAAACGTGACTTTAAGATAAATCGACGTTAGATCTAGCGAAAATATATTTAGGGCTAATTAAGCGTCTGTACTTATGAAAGCACTAGTTTATGAAGAATATGCACCTGATGATAATTATAAGAAAATTCTAAAAATAAAAGATATTGAGGAACCAAAACCAAAACCAGGCGAAGTAGTTTTTAAAGTAAAAGCAGCCGCGTTGAATTATAACGATATTTGGGGAATGAGAGGACAGCCCGTCGCAGTGCCATTACCTCATGTTTCTGGCTCTGATGCTGCAGGAGAAGTCATAGCAGTTGGAGAAGATGTTACTAATTTTAAAGTAGGTGACAGAGTTGTCTCGCATTCTAATATGTCTTGTAGAGTTTGTTCTGCATGCACAGATGGACGTGAATTTGATTGTATTAAAAGAACAATTTGGGGATTCCAAACAGGTCCAACTTGGGGAGCTTATTCTGAGATAACTCACTTGCCAGAAGTCAATGTTTCAAAAATCCCAGACAATGTAAGCTTTGATGAAGCAGCTGCTGCCTCCATGACACTACTTACATCTTGGCACATGCTTGTAGGAAGAGCAAAGATACGACCTGGGCAAACTGTTCTAATCATGGGAGGTGGATCTGGCGTTGGAAGTTTTGGAATTCAGATTGCGAAACTTTACAATTGTACAGTAATTGCAACCGCAAGCCCAGACAAGCTAGATAAACTAAAAGAAATAGGTGCTGATTATGCTGTAGACCATCGAAAAGAAGACTGGGGCAAAGAGGTCTATAAAATTACAAAAGATATTAGTGCAAAAACTGGTGTAGGCCCAGGTATTGATGTCTCATTTGATCACATTGGTCAAACACATTGGAATCCGCAACTTACTCTGTTAAAGTATGGTGGAACACTTGTTACATGTGGTGCAACAACTGGTTACGATGCAAAAACTGATTTACGACACATTTTCTTCAAAGGAACCAACATACTTGGTTCCACACAAGGAACAAAAGCTGAATTAGATCAGGGGTTGTATTGGATGGGAAAAGGCAAAATAAAAGCAATAATTGATTCCGTATACAGCTTTGAGAATGCTGCAGAAGCACATACAAAGATGTTAACCGGAAAAGGTATGTTCGGTAAAATCCTAATGAAGCCCAAAGCCTAGTCTATTTTTTATGGCTAGACTCCTGCGCAGCCTTATTTTTGTACCAGGAAACAACTCCAGATTTTTGGAAAAAGCAAAGACTCTACCTGCAGATATAGTCTGTTTTGATTTAGAAGATTCTGTAGCACTAGATGAAAAAGATTCTGCGAGAAATCTAATAAAAGAAGCCTTGGTAAAACGTGAAGAATATAAAGCCGAAGTATACGTCAGAACAAATTCTCCTCGCTCTGGAATGATTCAAGATGATTTAGCTAAAATAATTCAAAAAGGAATTGACGGCATAGTTATTCCTAAAGTAAACAATGTAAAAGAATTAAAGAAAATTGAAAAGTTCCTTGCAAGTGTGGAAAAAAATCATAAACTAAAACCAATCGAGCTAATACCATCAATAGAATCTGCGGAAGGAGTTGTAAATGCTTACAACATAGCAACCTCAAGCAAAAGAATATCCGCTTTGGTGTTTGGTGTTTTTGATTTGTTAAATGATATGGGTGTAGAATATACTAAACAACCAGAAGGAGCAAAATATGCAAGAGCAAAAATTCCAATAGATGCTAAAGCTGCTGGGAAATATGCTATAGATGCAATCTGGCAGGATCTTAATGATGAAGCTGGTTTTGGACAGGACTGCACAATTGGAAAAAGTCTTGGATATGCAGGAAAGAGTGTTATTCATCCTGACCAGATTCCAGCAGTACATAGGATATTTTATCCAAGCCAGTCTGAGATAGACTGGGCAGAAAAGGTATATCAAGCCTATATAGAATCAACAAAGAAAAACAAAGGAGCTACAGTGGTTGAAGGAAAGATGATTGACGAAGTTCATTTTAAGCGAGCAAAAGCTCTTCTAGATTCAGTAAGGGATGTTTAGTAAAATAATTTAGGCATAAGCACCTCAAAATTTCAAAATAAGTAATTTATACACTTTAGGTTCATTTTAGCAAGTGTTTACAGGGATAATAGAAGGTCTTGGAACAATTAAGAAATTCGATAAGAATACCAAAACCAGAAGTGCTGCAAAGATGCAAGTAGATTTAGGTAAACTTGCAAAAGGGCTTAAAGCTGGCCATAGTGTTGCAATAAACGGAGTCTGTCTTACTGTTACAAAAATTTCCAAAAATCAAGCAGAATTTGAGATGATTGGAGAAACCATAAAGAAAACTGATCTAGGTGCACTTGAATTAGGGGACAAGGTAAACATTGAGTGCAGCTTGAAAGTTGGAGAGAGAATGGAAGGACACTTTGTTCTTGGACACATTGATGACATAGGGAAAATAATAAAAATAGAAAAAAAGCCAACGGAAATCAAATTCTGGATAGAACTTCCAAAAGCTTTAGCAAAATATGTAGTTAAGAAGGGTTCGATTGCAATAGATGGAATAAGTTTGACACTTGTTGATGTAATAAAAAATAAAATTTCTGTTTGCATAATACCACATACAATGAAGATTACAAATCTTGGCTCAAAAAAAATTGGTGACAAAGTTAATATTGAAACCGATGTCCTTGGGAAATATACAACCAAAGACTAATCTTTTACTACTTTTGTAGTAGTAACTAATTTTGTAGTAAGCTTTATAATTCCTAAAAGGGAGTTTTTATTATATGTCCTTAGACGAAGCAATATCCACACTGAAAAAAGGGGAGTTTATTCTACTTCATGACGCAGGAAAGCGAGAAAATGAGGTAGATATGGTAGTTGCAGCCGAATTTGTAACTCCCGCACACATAGCTAGGATGCGTCAGTATGCAGGTGGATTAGTATGTATTGCAATAAACAATTCCTTTGCTCAGAGCTTAGGATTACGTTTTATGCATGATATTCTTTCTAATTCGCAAGAAGTTGACACTGAATCAAAAAAGATGATCATAGGAAAAGCACCCTATGGAGACCAGCCATCATTTTCAATTTCTATAAATCATGCTCAAACATATACTGGCATAACAGACAGGGACAGAGCTTTAACTATAAAGGAAATGGCTAATCTTTTCAAAAACCTAAATGGAAATAAAAAACAAAAATTTGTTTCTTCTTTTAAAACACCAGGACATGTACCCGTGTTAATAGCACAAAATGGATTATTATCAAATAGGTTGGGTCATACAGAAATGTCTGTTTATCTTATGGAGCTTGCAAAATTATCGCCTGTTACAGCAATTTGTGAAATGCTGGATTCAGAGTCATATACAGCTTTATCAGTTGAAAAGGCCACAAAATATGCAAAAGAAAATGCTATTCCGTTTCTTGAAGGAAAAGAACTTTTAGAATTTTCTAAGGTGCACTAATTTTGAATATCGCAATAGTGGTGTCGGAGTTTAACCAAGAAATAACTTCAAAAATGTTAGATATTGCACTTCAAAAGGCAAAAAGTCTTAATCTAAACATAAAATATACCTGCAAAGTGCCTGGTGTATTCGATATACCACTTGTAATAGATACTTTACTGCAAAAAAAGGAAGTTGATGCTGTTGTTACTCTTGGGGCTGTAATAAAGGGACAAACAAAACATGATGAGCTCATTACTAATGTTACTGCTAGGGCTTTAATGGAACTCTCTATAAAATATCAAAAACCTGTAACGTTGGGTATAACAGGTCCTGGTATGACAAATAGGCAAGCGCAGGCACGAATTAGACCTGTCGCTGAAAGGGCTGTAGATGCTGTCAAAAAGATAGCAGATCAGATAGGAAAGATAAGATGATCCAGCTTACCATAATCAAGATAACAGGATATGGGCCATGGACACTGACTTTGGGCAGTGATAGAGAGCACAAGCTTCAGATGCTTCAGTCTTCTCTTTATCAGGAAGTACAGAAACTATTTTCCGAAAAAAACTGTCTTGTCTTTTCTAACAGATTTGATGAGCTTTTCGCAATCACAAACGGTCTTTCTTTGAGGGATCATATAGAAATACAACAAAAGTTATCAAAATTATTCAATCTAGATCTTTCCATGACAATAGGATGTGGACAGTCTTCATTTGAAGCAAATCTACAAGCAGATGAAGCAAGAAAATCTAAAAAAATTCTCGATAATGAACATAACATATTTGGTTTCATAGATGGAAAGACAGATCAAAAGGTACAGATAATACATATGGATGTAGATGGTTCCACATCCATATCTGCAACAAAATCATCTTACGAAATTTCTTCACTTATGTTTAGACTCTATTCAGAAATGTCAGAATTTTTCTTGAGAAAAAACTCTCTTACCTTCTTTATGGGTGGTGATAATTTTATGATAGTCACTTCTGGAAACGGAAAAGAAGATGCAACTAAATTCTTAGAGGTTATAGAACAAGGACACGGTATAACTTTAAACTGTGGAATCGGAACTGCAAAGACTGCACGAGAAGCTGCCAGCCTTGCCACAAAATCCCTTGATACTATTAGAGAGTTAAGGGGCTCTGGCAAAAATCAACGAGTACTAGAACTAACATGCTGATAAAAAATATCAGCGTCCTTTACGGTAAAGATCTAGATTATATCCAGCATACGAATGTGCGTATTTCTGACCAGGCCTTTGAGGCAATAAACGTAAATCCAAAGCCAAAAGAGGAAAGCTATGACTGCGAAGGGTTTCTCATGGTTCCAGGTTTTATCAATGCCCACACTCATGTTGGAGATTCGATAGCAAAAGACATCGGTATTGAATATGGGGTAGACGAGAAAATACACCCAATCAGGGGTTTTAAGAAAAAGATTCTCAGAAATTCAAGTTCCTCACATCTCACAAGTTTTATCAGAAGTTCCTGTCTTTCTATGATAAAAAAAGGAATTACAACTTTTGTAGATTTCAGGGAAGATGGCCTTAACGGAATTGAGCTTTTACGAAAAGCAGTCTCTGGACTTCCTATCAGATCAATAATACTAGGCAGAACAGAGTATTATCAGGATTTCAGATCAATTAAAAAAAACACACCTCTACCGGCATCAAAAAAAGACGAACTTACAAAGCTTTTAAAAAAATGTGATGGACTTGGGATAAGTGGTCCAAACGAAAATAGTGATTCTGTGCTCAAATATTACTCTAATATAAAAAAAATACGAGCTATTCATTCAGCAGAAACAATAGAAAGTTGTGAAATTTCAAAAAAGATAACTGGAAAGACAGAAACACAACGTGCCCTACTTTTAAAACCACATTTTTTGGTTCACATGACACATGCATCAAAAAAAGATCTTCTACTTGTTGCAAAACATAAAACGAGTATCGTCGTTTGCCCTAGAGCAAATGCAGCTCTTGCAGAAGGAATACCAGATGTGACTCTTATGATGAAAACTGGATGCAATATAGCAATAGGAACAGATAACGTGATGATAAACTCTACAGACATGTTTAGAGAAATGGATTACTTGTGGAAGGTCTCTATGGGCACGCAAAAGAAAAGGCTATCTCCAAAATACATACTCAAGATGGTTACAGTAAACGCTGCAAATATGCTACAAAACAAAAAGATAGGCACGATCCAACCTCACAACTTCGCTGATTGCATATTTATCGATAAGCATGATATAGACTTGGAACCGATGCATAATCCCCATGCATCTATTGTACATAGAGCTTCTGAAAATGTAGTAAAAGCAGTAATGATTGGAGGTAAAATAGTATTTGGCAAAATCTAGACCACATGTCATAATTAGTGCGGGTCTGAGTTTGGATGGAAAGATAGCAACAAGAACTGGTGACTCTAAACTCTCCTCAAAAAAAGATATTGTAAGAGTACACAAACTCAGAGCAAGTGTAGATGCAATACTTGTAGGTAAACATACAATGATGATAGATGATCCTTCCCTAACAGTCAAGTATGCAAAGGGTAAAAACCCCATAAGAATAATTTTAGATTCAAAGGGTTCTATAAAATCAGACTCAAAAATAGTTAAAACTTGTAAGAAAATTCCAACAATAATTGTTGTATCAGAAAAAATATCGAAAAAAAATCTTACCAGATTACAAAGATACAATCTTAAGGTACTAAAATGTGGCCAAAACAAAATAGATCTAAAAAAACTACTACAAATTCTTCAAAAAAAGAACATTAAGAAACTTTTAGTGGAGGGTGGTGGAACAACCAACTGGTCTTTTTTCAAAGAAAGACTTGTAGATGAGGTTATAGTAACACTTACACCATTTATTCTTGGAGGGAAAAATGCGACTTCTTTAGTACAAGGAGAAGGTTTTGCTAAAATATCACAAGCATGTCCTTTAAAATTAAAAAAAGCCTACCGCATGAAAAATGAATTGGTACTACATTATACTGTTTAGTGTTTTAAATCATTACGTAGTTGATCAATTTTGTACTGTAAAGCTTTCTTTAGTTTGTCGTTTTTTACCAAATTTACAAGTTTTCCACAAGTAGGACATTTGAAAGACACATCCAGAGCCTTTTCAAATGTCAATTTTGTACAATCTTCATTTCCACAGTGGTAAAATTCTGCAGAACTTTCCCAATCTTCTCGGTGTTGTAACCTCTCAACAATTTTCTTTTTTTGGTTTTCTATAAAATTATCTAACTCGTCTTTTCTTGCACGCCATCTATAGACAAACCAGCCCTTTTTTTCATCTTTCACTCTAATTCCAGTAATCAACGCCTTTCCAAAAAGATCGTAGAGCACCTTTCTTACTATATTAATTCTAAGACCGGTAGAACTTGCGATTTCTTCATCCGTAGCATCTTCCGTATTCAAGAGTGAACGAGCGACTTTGAGATATTCGTCGCCGCCAATCAGAGCTGCGATTTTTACAAAAGGATCCTCTTGGCTACCAGTCATCTATGTTTCTGGTTTAGATTCTATATTTAATCAATTGTTTTGTATATTACTTTTTTTCCCTTTTTTACAGGAACAATTTCTTGCTTGGCATTTGCGTGTTTTTTTAAAAATTGCTTTCCCTGCAAAACTCGATCAAGCAAAACCGCTAACGCGCTTATTTCAGAATGAGGCTGGTTACCAACCGCTACATTGTAGTCAGCAAGGTCATAAACTTCACGAGGAACCTTTTCTGCTCCAACCACAATAAGAATCAGTTCTTCTTGTCTAATGTTATCTTGTACAGAATCAATGCTTTCGCCATACATTGATAGATGAACAATCTTGAAAGAATCTTTCTTTTTTGCTTTAAGAGTTTTTTTCCAGTTGTCTATGATTTCCACTTCAAAGGTACCTCCCCAAGCTCTATTTATTTCGTATATTGTATTCTTGATTTCGGGATTGACTTCCTGCATTAAGATTTTTGAAACACCAAAAGCTCTTGAAACAAGTGCAACATGTGTTGTTACTCTGTCATCACGTACAAGCCTCTGGCCTATTCTTAGAACCTCAATCTTCATAATTTACTTCTGATTCTAACTGGTATGATTTCTTTTTTTCTGTCATTATTGGTTTACTTTCCAGAAGTACACGTAAAAGATCCTTTAGCTGTGTCATATTTTGTCCTGTGGTTGCAGATACGGGGAGCCATTTCTTGTTTTCTTTTAACCCAAGCTCGTATGCTTTTTCCATAATATCATCTGGTAATACAAGATCTGATTTGTTTAATGCAAAAATTATCTTATCATAATCTACACCAAGCTCCTCTAGTGCTCTCATACAGCTTCTGAATTTCTTTATTAGCTCCAGTCCAGAATCGCTTATATCAATTACAAGTATTATTGCATCAGTATAGATCAATTCTTCAAGTGTAGACTTGAACGCCTCTATCATATATGCAGGAAGATTGCTGATGAATCCTACAGTATCTGATATCAGAACATCAGTTTCTGTCAGCCTAATTTTTCTTGTTGTTGTGGAAAGAGTTGTGAATAGCGTTGCATTTTCTTCATGCGTCTCACCGGTTAGAGTATTAAAGAGAGTTGTTTTTCCCGCTGATGTGTACCCTGCTAAAGAAACAGTCTTGAATCCTATTCTATCTCTGCCCTGTCTATGCAGCGCACGTTGTTTTCCAGCTTTTACAAGCTTAGATTTAATGCTGCTCATTCTATTTTTGATGTCATTGTAGTACACATCTACTTCAAACTTGCCAATACCCATGAATCCGGGCTGCTCACCTTTCTTTGCAAGTCTAACTTTTTCTTTAGCATGTGACATCTCATATCTTAATTGTGCCATCTTTACCTGTAGCTTGGATTCGGCACTTGTTGCATTGTGTTCAAATATTCTAAGAATCAAAGATTCTCTGTCTATGATGTTTGTCTTTAACGTAGAAGCAAGGTTGTAGTTTTGACTCGGTTTTAGGTACTCGTCAAAGACTATAAAATCGGGGTTTGTTGATTTTACAATTTCTTTTAATTCTTCAACCTTTCCTTCCCCAAGACCATACTTTGCTTTGTTTAGAAATTTTTGTTTGATTATCTTGAAAACTTGGAATCCTGCCGTTTCACAAAGAGCAACAGCCTCCTTTATGATATCTTCTCTATCATATGTGATCAGAATCGCTGAATCTTTCATGCATTAAATGTGATATATTCGTGTCTTATTGCTTTCGTAATGTTTTCTCTATGGTCATGTTCATGACTATTTCTGCAATATCACTTGCATACTCTGAAATTCTACGTATGTTTTCAGCCATCCTTCTTACACGATAAATTTCTTCATCATCTCTTAGCGATTTTATGCTCTCAAAAACCTTTTTTTCATGCTTTGTAATCTCAGATGTCCTCTGTATGGCAAGCTCAGCTTGAGTAAAGTCTTTCTTAAATAGGGCTAAACATGCCTCATCAAGCACAGATAAGGCAAAGTTGTTCATTTCACGGATTGCATCAAGCACTGTCTTTTTGATTGGTTTTTTGAATTCTAATAGATCTTTTGCTATGACTACTGCATGGTCCCCTACTCTCTCTATGTTTTTTACAATCACTCTATATCCAAGACAGCTTCTGGCATTTTCAAAGCCCATATCTTTTAACATATGATCATTTTGAATTGCAATTTTTAGTTGTCTTATTATGTAAAAGCTGAATCTATCCACCTCGTCATCACTGTCTATTACCTCTTTTGCCAGATCAAGATTTGATTCTTCAAGGGCAAGAAGTGCATCATTTTGCATGGATTTTGCAATAAGAAGCATCCTTTTGAAAGCGCCATCTACGGAAAGCTCAAACAGATTTATCAGTACTTGTATAGTTATGCCATCAGTAGAATCAGCTATAATTTCAGTTCCCATCAGGACTTTTTTTACTGCGTCTTTCACAGCAATTCTTTGTGGTGGCTTTAATCTGCCTGATTTAGGTTTTACATTGATAGTACTAAAACCAAGAAAGTAAAGTGAAACAAGTTTTCTTACAATGGATGCACTTTCATCATCTGGTCCTATCTCAAACGTTGCATCCTCAGTGTCAATTGTTTTTGTATGACGTTTTGACGGAATAATTTGTAATGTTGATGTTCCCTGTCTTACAATTGTAACTTGATCGCCTTGTTTTAAACCCATATCCATTATCCACCCCTTTGGTAATGAAACAATATAGGAAGATTTTCCGGTAAACTGGATCTTTCGCATTTCTTCATTGATTGCCACAGCTCACCTCTGGCATGCCATTCTATATAGTTATTCTAAAGTACTATATAGTAACATGTTAGCTTCAAAAGACAATTAGAACCGAATAACTGCCATATACTAACTTGGACTCGATTCTCAAATTAAAGTACACCTTAGATGCTCTTTTTGGCACCGGTGTCTCTAGACATCTGCCAAAAGAAATCAGAATCACATACTCAAAAAGAACTGGACGCATCCAACATGTATTTCAAAATGATAAACTTCTTTGTACATTACGAATAGACGGAGGTCTTGCAATCACATCATATTTTGCTCATATTTTACTAAAAAGCAAAAAATTTAGAGAAAACTGTCTTGAAGTTGACGAGGATTCGAAACCTTTTGTAGAAAATGGGAGCTCTGTTTTTTGTAAGCATGTTGTGTGGTGTGGAAAAAATATTTTAATTGGTGCAGATGTGCCAGTTCTTTACAAAGATACTGTAATTGCAGTTGGTAGGGCTGTACTTTCTTCGCGAATGATTAAATCCCTAAAGCGTGGTGTGGCTGTCAAAGTTAGGGATACTTTAAAAAGTCCAGGTTGACCAAGTGGATCATACATGATGCGTGGCGGAAACCGCGAAATGCGGAGAATGCTTGACAAGATGGGTTTGGAGATGAAGGAAGTCTCTAATGTACAGGAAGTAATAATCAAAACTGATAAAAAGGAAATTATAATTCCAAAGCCGGCAGTTTCTGAAATGAAGGCCAAGGATAATTCTATTTTCCAAGTAATTGCAGAAAGCTATGAAGAAAGAGAGCTTGAGGTGCCAGTATTCAGCCAGGAAGATATAATGCTTGTAGCGCAACAAGCTGGTGTTTCCCAAGAAGCTGCAAACAAAGCTCTGATAGAAGCTAAGGGAGATTTGGCAAGAGCTATTTTATTGCTTACAACTAAATGAAGGATTTAATAACATGATTTTAAGGTTCTAGCACCACAGAATCTGAATCTATAATATCACAAACACGTGAAACTGCAAATCAAGAAGCAAAAAAGATCTTAACTGAGGGCGAAAAAACCTCACTGAAATCAAAAAGAAGATAGACGCAAAATTTGACGAAGCCGTAGAATTTGTTTTCTTCTGTACTAAGATAGACTTAAAACCTTTAAATTTCACTTAAGCCAACTTATGGTATAGCATACCATAAGCAAAACAACATTGCGGTAGCAACAGTATATGGGAAACCATATTTCAAATTTATAAAGATGCTTCAATTCTTACAAATGAATTACGATTCTATTTTACCTGAGGAAGTAAATCATTCTGACAAACGAGTTATTCTTACTACTGTACGGGAAGCACACAAAATTGCAAGCAACTTAGTACTATATGATGAAGAATTTGATGCAGATCCTACAGTGATAAAAGGACTGATAACACAAAAGCTTGAATCAGGAATGCATGAAAGCTCCTTAATAATAGGAATAGATCCAGGTAATAGAGTAGGACTATCTGTCTTTTATTTCCAAAAAGAAATAGAAAGTTCTACTTACACATCACTTGATGAACTGATATCACACGTAGTAAAAATTCTAGCTGCATTAAAGGCAGAAAGAAAAATTGTAAAAATAGGAAACGGCACCATGAAAATTGCTCGACAGATAATTAACCTTTTGAATCTAAGTTTTTGTTCACACTTTGAGTTGGAATTTGTAGACGAACACAAAACTTCACTAAGGATAAAAAACTACAACAAAAGGGGCGAACGTGATAAGATGTCTGCAAAATACATATCACAAAGGGAAGGATATAGGCGCCTTGTTTTGCCACTATCTAGAACAGGCTAAAAATTGTTTTTAAGTGAAAAATAACAAGATTTCAAAAAACCTGCGTATAGGTTTAGGCATTAGGATGACCATAGGATAGTTGAAAACTCGAGAAATTCAGAAAACATACATTTTTATATAGCTTTTTTTGTTTTTTCTGAAAACTCTGTAATGGTTCAGGAGTACACCATATAATTTTTCTAAAAAAACCTCTATAAAAATATAGAAAATTGTGATCTATCCTTAAATATATAGTAATACTATAATAAATCACACAAGGAAAGTAACTGAAATGACATGTAAAGGAATATGCACAAGATACAAGGCACAGAAGCCGGTCGGTACGGGTCGTTATGCATCAGGACAGAAGAGATGCCAAATTTGTGAAATTTTCATAAAATGGGAGGGACTTTGGTGTCCATGCTGCGGATACAGACTGCGAACAAAACCAAGAAACCTCAAATACAAGGCAAAGCTGCGTGCTAGAGTAGAAGCTGATTCTCAGTTAGAAGCTGTTGCTGTAAAGGCTGCAAAAGTAGAAGAGATAGAGGTAGAGCCAATAGTAGTAAAAAAGACTACAAAAAAGGCTAAGACGGCAAAGGCTACTGTAAAGAAGGTAGCAATGGAGCCGGTAGCAATAAAGGCGTAGTTGACATAGATTATTGATGTCCCAAGTCGGTTATAAGAAAAAAACCGTCAAAGTGGATAATAGAGAATTCTTGGTTCAACTAGTTCCATTTGATAATGGAAATTTTATTTCAATAACTGAAGGAAAAGAAAAGATTGGTGCAATGGTTGTGTCAATAGGCTCTGGCACTAGAACCAGTACAGCAACCGTAATACCATCAAAATCAGAATCTCTTTTTCTTAAAATGGTTTCTGAACGCATAGCTTCAATTTCAAACGGTATTTGTGTAGTTTCTCTTAATACTCAAAAAGAGCTTGGACTTGAAACCATGAAAACCCTAATGAATGAAATAATGGAGATTGTAAAATAATGCAATCTGATCTGCGTGGGTATATTGCCCAAATTACAAGATCTGACGGTTTAGCTGTTGTTAAAAAAAAAGTATCAACAAAATACGAAATAGCAGCTATAACCGCACATCTTGATGGTTCAAAAGCTGTCTTATTCGAAAACATTAGGGAAAGTAAATTTAAAGTAATTGCAAATCTTGTCGGAACAAGAAAGAGATTTGCACAAGCTGTCAGAGCTAAAGAATCACAAATTCACGAAAAAGTGATCTGGGCCATTAAGCATGCCAGAAAACCAAAGCTAGTACCCAAAGGCAAGTTCATGGAAAATCGATCAAGAGACATTTCAATTTTACCTATAGTGAAACATTTTGCAAAAGAACCAGGACCATTTATTACCTCATCTATAGTATATACAAAAAATCAAGAGACAGGAACCCAAAACTCTTCTTTTCATAGACTACTACCACTTGATAAAACCCACTTTTCGGTTCGTATGGTAGAAGGCAGACACCTTCACAGATGCTTTATGTACGCCAAAGAACACGGCGAGGATCTAAAAGTAGCAATTACAGTCGGAGTCCATCCGGCAATATCTATAGGAGGAGCTTATCAGGCCGAGTGGGGAAAAGATGAACTCGAAATTGCAAATGCCTTACTAGGTCACAAACTTACATTAACTAAGTGCCCCTATTCTGGGATAAGCGTTCCATCTGACGCTGAAATTGTAATGGAAGGTCGTATTCTCAAAGATAAAACTCACGAGGAATGGATGGTAGAGATGTTACGTACCTATGATTTCAAACGTAAGCAACCAGTCTTTGAACTTGATAGCATATACTTTAGAAACAATCCAATATTTCATGACATACTTTCTGGTTATGCAGAACATAGATTACTTATGGGAATGCCCATTGAGGCTAAGCTTAACAGAAATGTCAAGCAAGCTGTACCACAAACACAACAGGTTGCATTAACAGAGGGTGGATGTAATTGGCTTCATGCAGTCATACAGATTTCAAAAAAAAATCAGACTGATCCAAAAAGAGTAATTGACGCTGCTTTTGCAGCTCACCGTTCTTTGAAAGCTGCAATTGTTGTAGATGATGATATAGATCCACGTGATCCTATTGCAGTAGAATATGCGATAGCTACAAGATTCCAAGCAGACAAGGATCTGATCATAATGCCAAAACAACGAGGTTCAAGCTTGGATCCATCAAGCGATCAAAAAAATTTGCTGACAACAAAGATGGGAATTGATGCAACCAAATCATTTTTAAAAGATGCAGTAGGCTTCGAGATTGCAAAGATTCCAAACCAAGATAAAATTTCCCTAAAGTACTATCTGAATTGATTGAGCAGTGTTCAATGATTCAAGTTACAGTGCAGAATCAACCATTAATCCAATAAACAATATGGCAAGGTATGGGCTAGAAAACTTAAACACCGTCCAAGAAGCTCTTTCTGTTGGTTTAACCAAAAGCCAAATGCTAAGAGCAAACATGATTGCACCAGAAGCTATTGCAGTGTAAAGATATACTTCATGAAAGACATTCATGAAAAATGGAACCATGCTAAATAAAACCATCATCAATGTAGTGCCAGCTATAACTCGAACTGAAGTTTTTTCAGAATTTATAACTGGTAACATGGGGATTTTTGCTTTGGCATAGTCCTCTTTGATATGTAAAGCAAGACTCCAGATATGCAAAGGAATCCACAAAAATACTAATCCCGCCATGATAAGTCCTAATTCCCAGTTTATTAAGGTCACAGCAACATAACCAATCATTGCAGGTGCGCCACCTGAAAATCCACCTAGAACAATATTGCTTCGACTCTTTCGTTTGAGTAATTTGCTGTAAACTAGGATGTTATCAACCAAACCAAAAGCCATGAAAAGTCCAGCCCATATATTAATTGCAAATGAAGCAGCAAGTGATATCGCTGCAAGAATTAAACCAAAGTATAACGCCTTTTCAGCTGGATAGATCCTTTTGCTTGGAATAGGTCTATCTCTAGTCCTATCCATTATGGCATCTATGTCGCGATCATTATAGTTCGTCAAGGTATTTGCTGCTGCAGAACCTGCAGTAACAGAACCAATTAGTAAAATCCAAGTTAGCGGAGAAACTTCAACATCGTAGAGGTTCTGTGCAGTAAATGCAGCCCCAAATGCAGTAAAAACCAGCAGATACCATATCTTTGGTTTGGTTACTTCATAATACACTTTGATCCTAGAGCTAGTCTTACTTGTTAACACACAAACTCCTCTTTTTTGATCTTTCCAAGATATTTATAGGTTGAACAAATCACGATTGCTTCATTGACCTATACGGCATGGGCTTGGTTGTTCTCTTCATCTCAATAAAACTCTCAGAGCGTTGTACTCCCTGAATACGACCTAAATTTTCTGATATCAACCGGTGCATCTCATCTAGATTCCTCGCATACATCGTAACTAAAATATCAAACCTACCTGTGACTTCAGAAATCTCCCTTACCTCAGGAATCTTAAACAATTCTTCTATCACATTATCACGCAGCTTTGAGTCCATGTTTATTCCTGTCAATGCCTTTACTGTGTAACCAAGCTCTCTGTCGTTTACAACTATGGTAAAGCGTTCAATGAGTTTTCTTTTTATAAGTCGCTTGATTCTGCTGTATACAACTGAAGAGTTAACATTGATCTTTTTGGAGATGCGTGGAACGGAAACGCTTGCATCGGCAGCAAGTTCGGAAAGGATGGTCATATCTAATTCGTCTACTTTTGCCGTTTAAAACACCAATTATTGTGAATAAAGGGAGGTTAATAAAGGTATTATTACAATTTTTCTGCAAATTCTGTATAGATCATAGATTAAACAGAATCAGATCATAAAAGGCCTTTTTTGTAAAGCATCTCGGCTAAAAGCACAGCTCCTTTTGCAGAACCCATCTTTTCGTTATGGGAAAATAGTACATATTTTATACCATTTTCAAAGACAGTGTCCTCGCGTAGTCTTCCTACCACTGTAGACATGCCGCCATTTAATTCCCTGTCTAGTCTTGGTTGTGGTCTTGTTGGATCTTCATGTACAACAAGGTAGCTTTTTGGTGCAGATGGAAGACCTGTAACACTAACGTTTTTTGAAAACTCTAACATTGCCTTTTTTACAGACTCGGGGTCCGCGTGTTTTGCAGTCTCAACAAACACAGATTCTGTATGGCCATCAATTACTGGGACTCTGGTGCAGGTGCAGCTTACTTTCAAATTTGCAGGATCAATTTTTCCATTAACTAATTTGCCAAGTATTTTTGCAGTTTCTATTCTAACTTTGTCCTCTTCTTTTGGAATGTACGGAATTATATTGTCTGTTATATCTAAAGCAGACACACCAGGAGATCTACCAGCACCAGACATTGATTGCATTGACGTCATGATTATTCTTTGAGCGCCAAAGCTATCAAGCAATGGTTTCATGGTTATAACAAGTCCAGTTGTTGTGCAATTTGGAAGTGGAGCTACAAAACCTTTCCAACCACGATTCTTTCTTTGTATGTCTAGTAATCCTGCATGATCGTCATTTATTCCTGGAATCAGAATTGGCACATCAGGCTCATATCTATAAGCAGAAGATGTACTGATTATAGGAACATCTTTTGCGAATCTAGTTTCAATCTCACGAGCGGCTTCACTTTCTATGGAAGTAAATATAAGATCCAGATTTTCTGGTTTAATGTCATCTACTGATTCAACCACCATGTTTTTGACATATTCTGGAATCTCTTCCTTTATGTGCCACTTTAAAATGCCACTGTTTTGATCCCTGATAGCATCTATGAACTTTTTACCTGCTGAACGCTCAGAGGCAGCTATCTGCTTTACCTCAAACCAGGGATGGTTGTTTAGTGCTAGAACAAACTCCTGTCCTACTGCACCAGTGACGCCTATTATTGCAACTCGCTTCATGCAAAAATATTCGCTTCATTCAATTAATATTCCTTTAGCACTAACCAAAACACACTAAATCCCATTACGATATTTCATGGTGTGAAATTTAGGTTAGAAAGAAACATTTCAGATCATATTCCTGTTCCACACGGCGGAATTTTTTCTAGCGGATTGCAAATTGACTCAAAAATTATAGATTTTAGCTCAAATGTAAATCCACTTGGTTCTCCAGCTTCAGTAAAAGATGTAATTAGGAAAAACATGGATCTTCTTTCAGTCTATCCTGATCCTAACTCCTTAAAACTTAGAAATGATCTAGCAAAGTACATCGGTATTACAAAAGACCAAATAGTTGTGGGCAATGGCGCAACAGAAATAATTTACAATTTTTGTACAGCCTTTCTTAACAAGAAAAGTTTAGTCGTAATACCAATTCCAACATTTGGTGAATATGAAGCTGCTACAACATTACGCGGGGCAAAAATTTCTTATCTTAGAACAATGAATCTTAACAAAAACATTTCACAACTACAAGATAGTTTCACAAAAGCGGACTGTAGTTTTATTTGTAATCCAAATAATCCGACTGGAATACTGATCTCAAGAAAAAACATGTTGAAAATTTTAGAAGCCGCTTATGATAAATCAACGTTTATGTTTGTAGATGAGTGTTTTATCGAGCTTGTTCCAAAATCAAACGAGTCTCTTGTAACATATCTAAAAGAATTTGATAATCTCTTCATATTGAGGTCACTGACCAAGTCATTTGGATTAGCCGGACTCAGAATTGGTTATGGTCTAGCAAGTGAGAAGATCATAGACGTACTTCTAAGAATAAAGATCCCTTGGAATGTAAATGGCCTTGCACAAAAGGCAGCAAGCGCGGCACTTTCAAGCATCTCTCACTTGAATAAAACTAGGCAACTAGTAAAAAGGGAACTTGAGTTTATGACAGCTTCAATATCAAAGATAAGTGGCTTTACTTGTTATGATTCCTCAACTAATTTCATTTTAATCAAATCAAAAATGAACTCAAAAATGGTTCAGAAAAAACTCATAGAAAAAAAAATTCTTGTAAGAGACTGCAGCACTTTCCGTGGTCTTGATAACAAATTCATACGAGTAGCTATCCGTACACACAAAGAAAATGTAAAACTTGTCAGAGCTTTGGAGGAAATATGTCAAAAGCATTGATGATACAAGGAACCTCATCTGGTGCTGGTAAGACAACACTCGTAACAGCTCTGTGCAGAATATTTGCAAACTCTGGATATAGAGTAGCTCCATTCAAGTCTCAAAACATGTCTTCTTATTCATACAAAAAAAACGGTTTTGAAATTTCCAGAGCACAGGCAATACAGGCAATTGCAGCAAGAGCAGAAATAGATCCCCGTATGAATCCGATTCTTCTTATGCCGCTTGGAAATTATAGTAGCAAAGTTCTTGTTCAAGGAAAATTTTATAAAAAAATGTACGCAAAGGATTATTATGAAAAATTTGCCCTTTCCAAAGGACTAAAGACAGCTACAGAGTCGCTTGATTGGCTACAACAAAATTATGATCTGATAATAATGGAAGGGGCTGGCTCTCCGGCAGAATTTAACTTGGAAAAGTATGATATTGCAAACATGAGGATGGCAGAATATCTGTCTGCACCAGTAATTCTTGTTGCGGATATAGACAAGGGAGGTAGCTTTGCAAGTATTGTGGGAACTATGGAGCTAATAGATCGGAAATACCGAAAATTCATCAAAGGCTTTGTGATAAACAAGTTTAGAGGAGACATGCGCATACTACGTCCCAGCTTCAAAAAATTGAGACAAAAGACAGACAAACCTATACTAGGAACAATCCCCCTTCTGAAATTTGACATCCCGGAAGAAGACTCACTTCACACAAATCCAAAACAGGTACACTGGAACAAAAAATACCTGCAATCTTTGGATATAGAAATAGAAAATTTAAGCCGGACTGTAAAAGCCAGTTTAAACATGAAAGCAATAGGTAGGTTGATCCAATGATCCTGTTACCACTCTTGGTTGTAGTACTTGCTATATGCATAGACTTTACATTAGGTGATCCAAAAAACAAATTTCATCCCACTGTGTGGGTTGGAACAATAATTGGAAAACTTGTACCGGTTTCACGAGGACGTTCACCAAAAACTGAAAAGCTTTGGGGAACAGTTCTTACAATTTCAGTCACAACTTTGGTTTCTGTGGTACTTTATTTTCTAAATCGTGGACTAGGTTCTATAAATTCAGTTGCCAATTTCAGCTACGAAGATGAGCTTATTGTTTCAATTTTTTCTGTTCTAATTACAGGGATTTTACTTAAAACCACAATCGCCATAAAAGGAATGGAAAGTCATGCAAAGATAATCATGCAGGCTCTTTCAAAAGATAACCTGGGCGATGCAAGAACAAGACTTTCCATGATAGTCAAGAGAAACACAAAGAACTTGGATAAGCAACACATCATTTCGGGAACTTTAGAAAGTATAGGTGAAAACATTGTTGATGGAATTACAGGACCACTTTTCTATTTTGCAATCTTTGGATTAGCTGGCGCATTTGTCTATAGAACTGTAAACACAATAGACTCTATGATAGGCTACAAGACAGAACAGTTTAGAAATGTTGGGTGGTTTGGTGCAAACTGTGATAAGATGCTAAACTATCTGCCAGCAAGAATAACAAGCCTTGTGATGATAGTTGCCGCAATGATTCTTAAAGCAGACTGGAGACACTCGCTTGAAATAATGAGACGAGATAGTTCAAAGACAGAAAGCCCAAACGCGGGATATCCTATGGCTACCTTAGCAGGCGCATTAGGAGCAAGATTTGAAAAAGTGGATCACTATATCTTAGGTGATGGAAATTCTGAACTCACCGAAGACCACTTCAAGTCTGCCATATCTATAATGAAGCTAACAGCAATCCTATTTTGTGCTATTTTTACAATTCCAATAATTGTAATACTTTCATATTTTGGGTGGTGGTTACATGTTTAAAGCAATAAGTTCAGTAATTTCTTTTCTTACAATAATTCCTTCTACAAAAAATGTAGAACTAGATACCGTTGCAAAGAACATGTATCTATTTCCTATTGCTGGAGCTGTAATTGGTTTAATTGTAGGCGCAGCTGGATTTGGACTCTCATTATTTTTGGAGCCCTTGATAGTAGGACTTTTGCTAACTGGTTCCATTGTAATTATAACTGGAATACATCATACTGATGCGCTTTGTGACTTTGCCGATGGTATGATGGTAAAGGGCACAAAAGGAAAAAAATTAAAAGCTATGCGTGATCCTGCTGTAGGATCAGCTGGTGTAATAATAATAGTGCTCTATGCAGGTGGAATGATAATGGCACTTTCAATGATGAAAGGCTTTGAACTTTTTCAAGCAATTTTGTTAAGTGAGCTTCTTGCCAAATTTGTAATGGTCTTGCAAGCAAACAGAGGATCATCAGCATGGCAAGGCCTAAGCTCTCCATTCACTCAATCTATGAAAGATAAAAAGAAGATTGGTGTGGCCGGTGCACTAGCCCTTGTACCTATAGTTTTGGTTGGTGGAATAATTGGTGTGGTTGTAATAGCAGCAGGTGTAGGGCTGTCATTCGTGCTTCTTGTTGCGGCAAATCGAAGTTTTGGCGGCATTTCAGGAGACGTCTTTGGGGCAACAAACGAGCTTGTTAGGCTCTCATCGCTTCTAATTTTTGCATCAGTATGATAGGGCTAGTGATGTGTGGAGGCAAGGGTACTAGGATGAAAACATCACAAGAGAAATTACTCCTTAGACACAAAAAGCCCGTTATCCAACATGTTATATCTGCACTTCAAGAATCTAATTGCTTTTCCAAGATTGTTGCAGCTACTAGTCCTAATGCCCCAAGAACATGGGAATTTCTCACGAACTTAGGAATTCGTACAATGGATACTGCAGGTAAGGGATATGTTTATGATCTAAACCAGATTCTGCACAACTTTGACGAGCCAGTATTTGTCACACCAGGCGATATGCCTCTTTTGGATGCAGAAATAATAAAAAAAATTGTGCAACTAGCTGATACCAATAATATCTGGACTGCAATTATTATTAGCAAAGAATTTCTTGATTTGCTCCATCTGAAAGCCGAATATTCAGTGATTTATGAAAAAAAACAATACTTCTACTCTGGTATATCAGTAGTTAACCCAAACAAGCTATCAGGGATGGCTATAGTTGATGAGTCGTATGTAATACTAGACGATAAGAGGATTGCACTTAATCTAAACACAAAAGAAGATTACGATTTACTCTGCACTACCTAGAATTTTACCATTTATTTTTGCAATAGAACCCGTCGGTTCTGCAAGAAGGTTTCCACATGACTTACAAGTAACACTGGTAGCTACATGAGAGTAGACAACACTTTCTTCATTGCATTCATTACACTGTACTCTCTGAAACTTGCTATTTGGTTTTGGGGTCAGAATTTGTGCTTTTTTCATTATGCAACCAACTCTAATTTTCTTAATCTAATGCCTGACGTATTAAACTTCTTTTTGCACTCTGGGCATGTAAAGAGTGGAGTAGCTTTCTTTGTAGTCTTTGCAGGCTTGGCAAGTTTTGGGAACTTTTGACCACCGTATCCTTTCTTATCTTCAGCATGCCTTCTCTCCCCTATGGCTGAGCCTCTTCTCTTTCCTGCCTTGTAAATTGAGACCTTCTGTAGCGTATGCTTTTTGCATTTGGGACAGTACCTTCTGATCTCTTTTGGCATGTTCATAAAAGAAGACCACTGCTGACCGTAATTTAAACATCGCTTTGAATCTATAATAGTATAAGAAACTGAGTTTAGTTGTGAGATCCAGTTTGCTTGCTAGCATGATTTCATCATTAAATTCAGTAGCGTTAGGTGAAAAGAAATCCGATGTCGTTTTAAAAAATTGTAATCTTGTAAATGTTTACTCGAAAGAGATAACTCCACACGTTGAGGTTGCCATTTACAAAGACAGAATTGCATATGTAGGGTCTGACGCGTCGCATACAATTGGGGTAAAAACTGCAGTTATAGATTTAGAAGAAAGATACATCACTCCAGGATTTGCAGATCCACACACACACGTAGACCAGTTTGTTTTGCCATCAGAGCTGGCAAAAAAATGTCTTCTCTGTGGAACGACATCCATATTTTCAGATCCAATTGATATGGTAAGTGTTTGTGGCTACAAAGGTTTTCGAGAATTTGTTAAGCTCACAGAAAATCTACCAATAAGGTTTTTTCATGTTATTCCAGGCGGTCTGCCAGTTGACAGAAAGTTCAGTCATGCAAAGACTTTGAGTCCTTCAGAAGAAAAAAAGGCACTGAATTTAGAAAATGTTCTTGGTCTTGGTGAGGTTTTTTCTTGGATAAAGGTCACAACACGAGATACAAAAACCATGAATACTTTAAAGAATATGTTAGAAAACGATTGTATCATAAACGGTCATACAGCAGGGGCAAGTGACAAAAAGCTAAACGCCTACGTTGCCTCAGGAATTCTTTCCTGCCATGAGCCAACCGAATTTGTTCAAGTTCTTGAGAGGCTAAGACTTGGTATGTGGATAATGATGAGAGAAGGTTCCATCAGAAGAGATTTGAACCAAATAATACCAAGTGTACTAGCACACGGAACCTACCATGACAGACTGATGTTTTGTTCAGATGGAGTAAATCCAAAAGATCTGTTAGAATTTGGCCATATTGATCACTGTATTAGAGAATCTGTTAGACTTGGGCTAGATCGTATTGATGCTATTGCTATGGCAACAAAAAATTGCTTTGACTATTACAACATGGGAAGAGACTATGGTGGAATTGCACCAGGCAAGTTAGCTGATATTTTAGTTTTTGATGATCTTGACAAACTAAAACCAATGAAGGTTTTTGTTGGGGGGAAACTTATAGTATCACACGGTACTATAGTGACAAAGACAAAAGAGCCAAAGATCCCACAATGGATAAAAAAAACTGTAAAGATAAAACGAAAGTTCACACCAAAAGACTTTATCATTAAAAGTTTGGCTTCTTCAGTACATGCTCTTGTAATCAGGCTGCAAACAGAAATAATAACACAAAAGGATTACGAAGAACTGCAAACAAAAGATGGAAACGTAGTCTCATCTACTGAAAAAGATGTGTGGAAGGTAGCCGCAATTGACAGAACGTTTGGAACAGGCAGGTCAACAATTGGGTTCTTGAAAAACTTTGGTGCATCAATTGGTGCTTTCGGTTCCACACAAAGCTTTCATGAAAATGACATGATAATTATAGGATCTAATGAAAAAGACATGGCTTTTGCTACAAACAGCTTAGTTGAGATGCAAGGAGGTATAATAGCAGTAAAAGATGAAAAAATCATAGCCAAATTTGCTCTTCCGCTTGCTGGTTTGATATCAATTTTACCATTTGAGAATGCGCTTTTGGAATATTCAGAACTAAGCTCAAAAATTGTTGACGCAGGCTGTAAATTCAAAAACCCATATCTAATTCCACTCTTTCTCCCCTTTCTTGCCTTACCAGAGATACGAATTCTATACGGTGGAATTGTAGATGTCAAAAAAAGAACCTACTTGGATATTCTAAATCAATAAGGTTTTAAAAGGGGCACCGAACTATCAGAAAAACAGGTAATTAATTTTGGCTTCAATTCAGCAAACTCCACAAGGTCCAGTGCTAGTATTAAAAGAAAGTGCACTCCAGCAAAAAGGCAGAGACGCACAAAAAAACAACATTGCAGCTGCAAAGCTAGTTGCAGAGCTTGTACGCACAAGCCTTGGCCCGCGAGGAATGGACAAGATGCTTGTGGACTCTCTTGGTGATGTAACTATAACAAACGATGGTGCAACAATTCTAAAAGAAATTGATGTTCAGCATCCAGCTGCAAAAATGATGGTAGAAATTTCAAAGGCAGTGGATAACGAGGTAGGTGATGGAACAACCTCTTCAGTAGTATTTGCTGGCTCACTTTTGGCAAAAGCAGAGGAGCTTTTGGATAAAGATGTTCATGCTACGGTAATAATTGACGGATATCAAGCTGCAGCTGATAAGGCCCTTTCTCTTCTTGCAGAGCTTGCCAAGTCCGTAGATCCTCAGGAAAAAGAAATTCTTCTTAAAATAGCAAAAACAAGCATGGAATCAAAGCTTGTATCTGAAGACAGCACCATGCTCTCAAAACTTGTTGTAGATGCTATATTACAAGTATCAGAAAAACAGGGCGAATCCAATAAGGTAGACTTGGACAATATAAAAGTGGAAAAGAAGGCAGGTGGCTCCATTAGAAATACCTCACTCATAAAAGGCATTGTCTTGGACAAGGAGGTAGTTCATAGTGGCATGCCAACCAAAATAGAAAAGGCAAAGATTGCACTTGTCACCGCTCCACTTGAAATCGAAAAAACTGAGATGAGTGCAGAAATTAGGATAACTGATCCGACGCAGATGCAGATGTTTCTTGAAGAAGAAAACAGAATGCTAAAAGCTATGGTTGATAAAATAAGTGAAGTTGGTGCAAATGTTCTGATTTGTCAAAAAGGTATTGATGATATAGCTCAGCATTACCTAGCTAAGGTAGGAATACTTGCTGTCAGAAGAGTGAAAGAAAGTGACATGACAAAGCTTGCAAAAGCAACAGGTGGAACAATCAGCACAAACCTTGATGATCTTACATCAAAAGATCTTGGTTCTGCGGAACATGTAGAACAAAGAAAGGTCGAGACAGACAAGTGGGTGTTTATCGAAGGTTGCAGAAATCCTCGTGCAGTTACTCTTCTATTAAGAGGTGGTTCACAAAGGGTAGTTGATGAGGTCGATAGATCACTTCATGACGCCTTAATGGTTGTCAAAGATGTGATTGAAAAACCCGCAGTTGTTGCAGGTGGAGGTGCACCAGAAGAATACCTTGCTTCAGGTCTTAAAGACTGGGCAGACCGATTTGAAGGAAGAGAACAGCTTGCAATCAAAAAGTTTGCAGAAGCCTTGGAAATCATTCCTCTTACAATTGCAGAAAACGCTGGAATGGATCCAATAGATACAATGGTTACACTGAGAGCAAAACAGTCTCAGGGTAAAAAGTGGACTGGAATTGATGCACGAAACACTCGCATAGCAGATATGTATTTACTTGATATCATAGAACCAGTAGCAGTAAAAGAACAGATAATAAAATCTGCAACAGAAGCGGCATGCATGATTTTAAGAATTGATGATGTGATTGCCTCATCTGGCGCAAAGGGCGGCGGAGGACATGCACCTCATCCTCCAATGGGCTAAAAACTTCTCATGTTAGAGCAGCTGCAGAATCTTAACATCGTTGGTTCTGTGGTTGTTTTAAACGATTTTTTTCTAGACAGGATAGTAAAGATACAAGACATATCAAGACTGTATGAGTTAATTTCAAAAAAAAGCCAGCTTGGTGGTAGCATAAGAGGGATTCCACAAACAGATCTAAAAGGCGGAAATGCAACAAATATTGCATATGCACTTGCACGGCTTGGTGCACCAGTTTCACTAATTACAGTCTCTGATAGGACAAGCTCACATATTCTACAAGATACATTTTCTGAATTTCAAAATGCAACTTTGTTTCTAAGCGATGGAAAACCTGGGAGAACTGTTTCTCTTGAATTTAGTAACAAAGGTCATGTTGTAAACATTATGCTATCTGACATTGGAGATAATGAAAACTTTGGACCTGAGAAACTGGGACAAAAAGAACAAAGCGCAATTCAGAATGCTGATGCAATTATAGTTGCCAACTGGGCAAGCAATGAAAGGGGCACGGATCTTTCCAAGTTTGTATTTGAAAAATCCACCAAATCACTTCATTTTCTTGATCCTGCAGATATGCAATCTAGGTCAGGTGAGTTTAAAGAAGCAGTAAGTGATCTTGCCTCAAATCTGGACTCCTTATGTCTTAATGAGAATGAATGCAATATACTCTTGAAACAGTTTGGTCTTGGAGGCATCTCAGGTAACGATGAAACCAAAAGACTAGTTTCTAGACTTTCAGAAAAAGCATCTGTAGCAATTGATCTACATACATCATTTGGGGCTTTTTGGTCAAACGGTAAAGAAGTAGAATTTGTAAAATCCTTTCCTACCGAAGTAAAATTTGTTACAGGAGCAGGCGATGTTTGGGACGCTGCTAACATTTTGGGATATCTTGGTGGTCTTGAACCAAAAGAAAGACTACTCTTTGCAAACGCTGCATCTTCGCTTTATGTGGGAAATTCAAATGGTATGCCACCAACTATGCAAGAGGTGCTGTCGTTAGCTACTGCGGGTATATAAAAAAGGGGTAAACCATTTTTACTGCGGCTCTATAGTTGCAGGCGGCTTACTTGAAATGACATAGCTGACCCATGTTACATCCTCCACCTCATTTGTAATTCGGTTGCTTATTTTTTCTAAAATCTCTGTAGGAAGTCTTGTCCAATCTGCTGTCATTGCATCTATAGAATCTACTACACGTACAGTAACAATATGTCCATACTTTCTTTCGTCACCCACTACACCAACTGCCTTGTCATCCCCCACTGCTGCATATGCTTGCCAAACTTTGTTGTACCACCCAGCTGCAATAAGCTCATCTTCCACAATCTTGCTTGCAATCTTACAAATCTGCAGTTTCTTTTGTGTTACCTCTCCAATTATCCTGACTGCAAGCCCAGGTCCTGGAAATGGATGTCGGTTTAGCAGTTTGTCTGGTACTCCAAGAACCTTTGCAACCTTTCGTACTTCATCTTTGTAGAGAAAACGTAATGGCTCTAGTACTTGGAGGCTAAGCCAAGAAGGAAGGCCACCAACGTTGTGGTGTGTTTTTATCACGGCGGCGGGTCCCTTTGAGACACCGCTTTCAATTACATCTGGATAGAGAGTTCCTTGAGCAAGCCAATTGAAAGGGCCATTTTTTTCAGCAAATTCTGTAAATATCTGTATGAATTCCTCTCCTACAATCTTTCTTTTCTGTTCAGGATCCTTTATTCCCTTTAGCTTTGAAAGAAACCGTTCCTTTGCATCTATAAGTGTAAAGTTTACTGCAAAATTGTTTTTGAACATGTCTTCTACCTCACCCTCTTCGTTTAATCTCAAAAGACCATTATCAACAAAGACACACTTGAGTCTCTTTCCTATTGCTTTTTGAATCAAGAGTGCTGTCACTGTAGAATCTATCCCTCCACTTATACCACACAGAACACCTCCTTCGATTTTTGAAATTTCATTTACGGTTGTTTCTATGAAATTTTGTATTGTCCAGTCCTGTTTTGCACCACAGATGTTTATTGCAAAGTTCTTCAAAATTTCTGTACCTCTTTCTGTGTGAACTACTTCAGGATGAAATTGTATTCCATAGATCAGCTTTTGTCTGTTTGCTATAGCTGCTGCGTGAGAGCTTTCTGTATGACCTATAATTTCAAAACCATTTGGAATTTTTTCTGCAGCGTCTCCGTGGCTCATCCAAGCTCTTATGGATTTTCCCACACCACTAAACAGGTCAGAGTTATTGTCTACCGTGAGAGACGAAGAACCATATTCTTTGTTTGCACGTTTTACTTTTCCACCAAAATTGTTTACGATCAATTGGTGACCATAGCAAATTCCTAAAACAGGAAGTCCTAGATCAAATATTCCATTATTTGGCTTTGGAGAATCGGTATTGTAAACGCTAGCGGGACCACCAGAAAAGATTATTCCTTTTGGATTTAGTTTTTTTAGTTCTTCAAGTGATATGTCAAAGGGTACAAGTTCTGCATACACAGAAAACTCACGAATTCTTCTGCAGATTAGATGACTGTACTGGGATCCAAAGTCTACAACAACTATCTTATCCATAACTTCACTTTTTAGAATTCTCAATCATGCGAGAAAATGACCACGCTGCTGTGTTTATTATTTCATTTACTCGTTCCCTTTCACGATAGTTTTTAATCAAAATTTCTCTGATCATATTTCCATCTTTGTTTATTATGCAATTTATCACTGAATCAGGATCTATCTTTCCATTCTGCACATCCAGACTGTCCTTGCTTTCCATCCCACCTATTATTCTGCCAAGGAAAAATGATTTGAATGGGTGCATTTCTACATCTAGTTTTACATCTTTTGATGGAACAATGACAACTTCGTTTGATGTGATACGTGCATTTGCAATAACTGTATTATCTCCACTTTTGATTGGTATTACAGAACCTTCTTTGTCTGGACTAGATATCAAAGAAGATGCTTTGTTAAAGCTTGATTGCTTTAGAACTGAATCTAAAATTGTTAGGTTACTTTTCAACCTCTCCAGCTCAATTTGACGTTTTTCAATTTCTTCAGTAATCCACTCTTTTAGCTCTAAAATGTCACGAATCTGCTTTTCAGAATAGTCCATGTTTTTTTTAATGCTATATGGATAATAAATATTAAAACATGTCCTAGCTTGAGATAATCTTCTCAAGATCGGCAAAACCTATCTTACTAAACCCTTTGATTGGTTTTGAGGTGGTGTATAGCTTGGAGTTGTCTTTT